>Ga0187783_10001396_pt1 | contig 17814 bp, 17 predicted proteins | sample 1015_SJ02_MP02_2_FD_132471 | JGI IMG/M metagenome (GOLD analysis project Ga0187783, IMG submission 132471) | Tropical peat soil microbial communities from peatlands in Department of Meta, Colombia - 1015_SJ02_MP02_20_MG | ecosystem: Environmental > Terrestrial > Soil > Wetlands > Peat | place...
CTATCGGGATTATTGTCAATATATTCCATTTGCGCCGAATAAGAAAGAATACAGTGGGCGGTTCAATGTTCGGATTGACCGACGGATACACAGAGCACTGGCTATTGAAGCAGCGCGCGCCGGTATCACTCTAAATGCTCTGGTAGCTCAGAAATTAGCTATGCAAGTGAAAAATTTTATTGGTACGCAATAGCTTTAACCGGCCACGCCGCGGATGAACTTTTTTCTTTATTTTCCGTGTTAACACGATTTTGGCAACATCCAGTTCATAATCTTTTTGCAACCTTAACCAAAAAGAGGAAGACATGTCAAAAAACAAAGCCAGGCGTAGGGCAGTATCAACAGTAATTGCGCGTTTACCTTTAATGATCTCATTAATGCGTCTTGAAGGGACATTGATGTCTTTAGCAAGCTGATACTGACTGATCCCCATCGGTTCTAAAAACTCTTTCAACAAAATAGTACCCGGATGCACGGGCTTAATCAAATTCTTTTTTCGCATACTCTTACTCTCATGCCTTGCTATTAATAGAAAAATGATAAAAAGTGGCGATATCCAGTCGGGATGGGGGGACTAGCGCCACGGCTGAGGCATACTCTGGGGCGATTGCTAAGTTTGTAATCGATCTTGGGGCGTCGGTGAGGGCATGAGATAAGCCGCTCAGACCGAGTCCTAATGCTTTTAAGTACGCTTCTTTGCGAGTCCAAAGTTGGAAAAAGGCGGGCGCCTGCCGAGTTTTGGGAAGAGTTAAAAGGGTTTGGCTTTCTTCTTGGGTGAAAAAACGTTGGGCTAAGGGTTGGATGGCGAAAGCCGGCTTGATCCATTCGATGTCGATTCCAATTTCCTGATTTAAAGTGACGGCATATAAAGCGAGGTCTTTGGAATGGGATAGGTTAAATTGAAGTTGGGTCGGGTTGGGTTGCAGATAGAGTTTCCCATGGGAACCTTCGCGAAAAACCAGGCGCCGGGGTTGGATGGGTAAATAATGGGCTAAGATCATTCGTAAAAAAGCCCGGGCTAAACAAAAACTGCGGCGATCTTCTTCTCGAACAAACCGCCTGCCCCGCTGCAGTTCGTCAGCGTTCAACACATCCTGCGGAAAATCAGCCCAATCCGTTAAGCCGGCCAGCCAGATATGGATTTCATTCGGCTGCAGATTTATAATTTCTTTAGGTTTTTGCCAAACAATATCATTCATATTTGCTCTAAATTAAGGAACACAATGAGTCAAGTTATTTTACCACAACGACTGCTGCCGGGTGATCAAGTGGCGTTGATTGCGCCTGCTTTCAAAGCGACGGAGGAACAAGTCAATAAGGCGATTGCTCGTTTGGAAGCGTTGGGTCTGCGAGTGTTCAATACCGTGGCGCACGGAAACAACGATGGCTATTTTGCAAGCTCGGCTCGAGAGACCGTGGATAAATTGCATGAGTCGTTTGCGAATCCGCAAATTAAAGCGCTGATCAGTGTTCGTGGCGGCTATGGGTGCGCACGAATATTGCCGTTGATGGATTGGGCGTTAATTAAAGCGAATCCAAAAATTGTGATGGGCTTTAGTGATATTACCGCGCTGTTGGTGGCGATTCAACAGCAAACCGGGTTGGTGACTTTTCATGGACCCGGGGCTTCGATGCCGTGGCCGCAATTAACTCGAAATTCTCTGCAGCAACTGTTATTTTCGGGTGAAGCTGCTCGATACGCTTATCAACCGCAAAAGACCGATGACATTATTATCTCTGCGGATGAAATTCAGTGTCTGCGCAGCGGCAGCGCGACCGGTGAATTGATCGGCGGAAATTTAAGTGTAATCACTTCTTTGATTGGTTCCCCGTATCTGCCGACCGATTGGAGCAATAAAATTTTATTTTTAGAAGACGTTCATGAAGAAGTGTATCGACTGGATCGAATGTTCATGCAATTAAAGTTAGCGAATATTTTACCGCAAATTAAAGGCTTAATTTTCGGTCGCTTTAACGATTGCACCACCAAAATCCCGAACTCTTTCAGCGTGATCCAACTACTCACTCGAGTCTCCCAAGATTTAACGATCCCGGTCTTAGCCAATATGACTTTCGGCCATCAACCCGAAATGTTCACCCTTCCCATCGGCGCCCCCGTTCACCTCCAAACCAATCCCAGTTTCCTCGAATTACTTTCTCCAGCCGTTTGTTGACCGTAGTAATTCGGCAAAGGATGAAAAATTTCCTGTAGTAATTTTTAGAGAGATGTTTTTTGTGTTAGTCGGACACTTATAATCCCATTATATTTGTCCGATTAACACAAGATCTTTGTTTATTCGGACAAATATAGCCAAGCTATAAGTGTCCGAATAACACATTAACTGGAAGAAACTAGGCCTGTTGACATATCCGCCGTCATTGCGAGCGTAAGCGAAGCAATCCAGTTCATAGCTGGTAAGTACTGGATTGCTTCGCTTCGCTCGCAATGACGGCGGAAATGTCGACAGGCTATATTCAATCTCAAAAAATTTTTATTTAGTAGCTCTTCTTCTTGTTGGAGCAAAACCACTATGCCCACATCTAAGCCAGTCACCTCTTTCTCTGATCTCCTTTTGAGCAATGTCTATAATAGTCAAATTGTTCCTTTACATCCTTAACACCATAGAGTACGATGGTGAGGGTTGGCTCTTAAAAGAAAACTCTGGAGAAATTATGATTAAAATCGTTCTTATTGATGATCATTTTTTAGTTCGCACCGGTTTTCGTCAAATCCTCGAAGCTGAAAAAGGGATGCAAGTGGTTGGTGAAGCAGGAACTGGCGTTGAAGGCGTGCAGGTCGTGCGCGCGACTAAACCAGACGTCGTGGTTTTAGATATTAAATTACCGGATATTTCCGGTTTAGAAGTCACTCATAAATTATTAACACACGAACCCTATCCGAAGATTTTAATTGTTTCCGCCATGGTCAGCCATACATTTCCGTATCGATTATTAGAAGCCGGCGCGCTGGGTTATTTAACCAAAAATGCCAGCCATGAAGAATTAGTGCGCGCGATCAAAAGTATTTGCAATAATCAGCGCTATATTGGGCCAGAGATTGCTCAGCAGATGGCGTTAGCTAAATTAGATGTGGCTGCTGCGGGCGATTTTTCCATTCTGTCGGATCGAGAAACGGAAGTCATGATGATGGTTGCCCGCGGCTTCGAGGTCAAACAAATTGCCGAAAAACTTCACTTAAGTTCCAAAACCGTCCACAGCTACCGCAGCCGCATTTTTGAAAAACTGAATGTCCGAAATGATACCGCCTTGACCCTATTAGCCATCAAAAACAACCTAGTCTCAGCCGAAGAAGCCGAAGGGAAAAGCCCTCATTCTGTTAGAGAATAATAACGACTTCGCGTTTTGGTAAGGCTTTTAACAATTTTTCTGGCAATACTTTACTAGCGCAGCGCATATTGCGGATATCTCTGCGAGTCAATTCTTGAACTTCGCCGGACTTATTTGTAAATGGCTTCTTCGGCCTTAGGAGGAAAGCCAATGAAATCACGTGTAACTACGTTGATAATAGCAGGTACGGATTTTCGGAAACAGCGTCTTTCTTTATTTCATTAAATAATCAGAATAGGACACAATTTTCTGATTATCGAGCGCATAATGTTTATTTGTTCCTTTAACTAAACTGTAATAATAGTTACCACTTTGGGTTTCTAAGCAATCAGCATCTTCAAAGCGCCAATCCTCTACTGGTTTATTTTTTTCGGATTGTGTGGGTAAAAAAGCTAATTTTTGTTTATTTTTTAATGCCTTCAAGATTGAAGGAGACAAATCTTTTTCTTCGGCAGCCAATTCATACTGCATACGCATATCTTCTTCATTTTTTACAATCAACCAATAAATTTTACCTTTGGCATCGACAAAAAGATAACTTCCTGAAGCATCCAGCAAATAATATTCAATGATATTATGTTTATCAATTAGTTTTTTAAAAAATTTGATGAATTCGGAGTTATTAAAAGGGACATCGGATTCGCTACTCAGCGTTTGAATTATACTTTTAGACATTTGTTCAAACAATTTTTCTTCTAATTGTAAATAATATTCTTTTACTTTTTCATAAAAGTTCGATTCGCTTTTCAAAACAAATTGATCAATCACACGTTCGTTAAAACCGGCAACCGCCAAATCGTAGCCCGCTTCTCCAGTCAACATAATAATTTTTATCATGCGATTTTTTAATTGCTCACAAAGCTCTAGACCATTCATGTCCGGCATGGCATAATCAGTTACTATTACCGTAGAAAGCGAAAAACGATGTGGATCATAAACCGCCTGATGCAATGTTGAAATGTTTAAATTTAATTTGGGTTCCATACTATCTAAATCATCAACGCTCACCAGATATTTCTTAGCAAGATTTTTCAAGGCTTGATCTTGCTTTTCAATAAAACGAATAGCCTCTTTTGCTGAAGCAAACACTTGGTATTTATATTCTCCCCCTAAAACCAATTTAAAATTATCCAAAAATTTTTGGTTATCATCTACAATAATTAGAGTCGTAGGAAACTTCATAACGGGTACAAATTCGATCATATTAAACTCCTTTCTGTTCATAATGGCACTTATATTATATTAATTATTTATTACAGTCAAATGTCCCTATTGTCCCTATTTATTTTTAATCCCATAGTCCGACCTGTTTTGCACCGGGCTAAGTAGCCTTTCACCCATTGATAGATCGATAACTGCTGTGTTGAGAACCTCGAGAGTAATCGTCCTCAGAATCGTCTTGCTTCTTGTAACATCTGAACCAACTCATCAGCGCCACGCATAAGCTCTCCCTTTTTTTGGGAGGAGAAATCGGAATGACTTTAACGCCTGTTTTTTCTTCCGACTTTTGCTTTGAAGAATCAATGGATAATACTGAAACTTGTCTCGGTTTATCCTTGAGTTGACACGAATTGCTCGCCATCGCTAGGATTAATCCAGCCGTTGTTAAACTCGCGCCCATCCAGCCCGCAGATTCATAACTGAAACCGGCGTCAATGACCACCCCCGTTATCCAAACCGCAAACGCGATACCCAAATTGAAGGCGACATTCGTGCTGGAAGTGACTAAGATTGACCCGGGTTTTCCTTTTTCGATCACATTTCTTGATAATGGAGAAGACGTACCAAACCCAAAAGTTCCCAGCGTAAATACGCCCAACACGCTGGGTATGGGATACTTCGCTGCAAATACCAGTGCACCTAGGGTGGCTGCAAGGCCCATTAATGAACCATAAAGTGTCCCCAGAAAACGCCGATCGGTTAATTTCCCTCCTAAATGATTGCCAAAGGTGAAACCAGCCCCTAACGTAGCGGCTATCCAGGGTAAATCACTGTTACTAAATCCGGCCACGTCCGTCATAATCGGTGCAATATAGCCGGAAAAAGCAATCATTCCTCCGAATCCAAACGCGATGGTCAATAATCCCGATGAAAAGCCGGGTTTTTTTAAATCTTTTTTAATAAACTCTTTTAATTCTTCACGGATATTCATGTTCGTTCGGGGAGTTTTATCCAACGCCGAAACGAGGGCGGCCAACAATCCACATACGCCAATACCGGAGAGCACCCAAAAAGGAGATTGCCAGCCAAACTGATGCGCTAATCCCGTCGCTGCAGCCGTACCCACCATAGTCGCCAGGGTCATTCCGAAATAAACAATGGCAATGGCCTCACCTTCCTGACCAGGATTCATGAGGCACAGCGTGGTCGAACTGATGCCATAAAAGGAAGCATGGGGCAAGGCTGAAATAATACGGCTCACCAATAATAAGGGATAATTCGGAGCAAGGGCGCTCGCGACACTGCCGGCAATAAAGAGACTCATTAAACCCGCTATCGCTCTCTTTCGAGGTTGGTTCACTAAGAGGGCGGTCACGGGAATCCCCACCGTTGCGACCGTTAATGCATAAACCGTTTGCACATAAGCTGCTTTTGTATCAGAAATATCAAATGCGTCAGCAAAATAAGGTAATAAGGGGGCGGCGGAAAATTCATTCATTGCCAGACCAAATGAAGAAATCGTCGTTGAAAGGTATATCCAGCGCTTTTCTGCACGACTGAGAATGAGAGAGGTTTTTTGTTCTTCGTTGTTGTCATCCGCACCTTCAACCGCAATTTCCTTCGTTAGGGGTTCTTGGAGTAATGATTGTTCGCTTTGAATGAATAACGGATTTGTTTCAGGTCTTGACATTGAATACCTCTCCTTGTTTTTTATGTTTAGACGATAAGAGTATCAGCATAACAAATTGTATAAGTATACTCAAAACGATTTCGCCAGCCAATATTCAATTAAATTTGTCATTATGACTGAACTGAGGATATAGTCAATACTTTGCCTAGGAAACTTTTGACATACCCTTTTTGGGAAATTGACAAATAAATTCCGTGTATTCTCCATATATTGATCGGCAAAATATTTTTCCACCCCATGACTCCATAACTGCTTTGCAGAAAGCTAAACCAATTCCAGTTCCGTGATGGGTTCCTTTAGTAAAAAACTGTTCAAAAATATGAGGTAAATCTTCTTCACGAATGCCCTGCGCAGTATCTTTAAAATGTAGTTCATTAATAGCTTCATAGGATTCCAGCCAGATATAAATTTCTCCTTTTCCCACTTTATCAATAAAATACAGAGCATTCTTTAATAGATTGAATATAATGTGTAAAAATAATCCTTCATCACCAAAAAATAAAAAATTTGTGCCGAGATCTTCGTGGACAATACTGCGCTTACCAGGCGGAAATACGTATTGATTTAGAGCCTTAGTCAAATAATCAGTCATGGATAAACGCTCAGTTTTCTGTGGCCTATTTTTTCGAACAGATAAATTAGCCAATAACATACTGATAACCATATTGGCCTGATTCGCTTCAGCTCTAATATTTGATAATACTGTGGATAGAATTTCAAGTTGTTCGCTTGGAATAGTTTTTATCGGCAAATTCTGTTTCTTAGCTAATTGATAGGCTTTAATTAAACTTTGCAAATTTTTTTTAATACCCTGAGCACCCATAGCTATGCTCCCTAAAGGGGTACGTAATTCATGCGCTATAGCGGCGCTGACAATAGTCATTCCTTCCACTTGATCTTCGGCTTTTCTTAAAGCAGCTTGAGTTTTCTTTAACTCCGTAATATCCGCATAAATGCCAAGCACTCCAGTGACTTGTCCGTTGCGATCATGCAAAGGGACTTTACTGGTCAATAAATTCATCTCTTCACCATTTTCAAATGTCTGCTGCTCCTCAATGAGCAATTTAGGCTGATCAGTACACATAACCATTTGATCATCTGCTCGATAACTATCGCTTTCGGATTTTTTCCATGGCAGATCATAATCCGTTAAACCAACAATATCTTCAGGCGCGTTTAATTGCGCTGACTTAGCAAACGGTTTATTACATCCTAAAAAAACCGAATGACGATCTTTCCAGAAAACAAAATGAGGAATATTATTAATAATACTGTATAAATACGTATTTTTATTCTGTAGATTTTTTCTTAAATCAGAACCTATCATCAAAATACCTGTAGTTTCATCGTCAATCTCTTTTATGGGGAAAAAACTCCATTGATAAACAGCCAATACCTTGTTATCAAGACCAAAGCGATAAATTTTATCAAGAACCGGAGATTCAAAATGATCTTTTGGTAAGTATTTTAAACAAATATCCTCAATACTCTGCTGCTGACATAATTTAGAAAAATTTTGGCTAATAGCTTGATCTTTTCTCCATCCGAATGCAGTGGCTCCTGCCTCATTGAGGTAATTGATATTTCGATTTAAGTCGAGACAGACTAGCGCAGCACTCATTTCTTTCGAGAATAAATCTAAAATAAATTCTAAATTAAATGGCTTTTTTCTTGACTTATCCATATTGAGGAATGATTGTTGAAAAGTGTTCATTGACTTTAAAAAATTGATTTCTAGACTTCGAACTTTGCTCATCCGTAAAAAGACCAAGACTTGCTGAACGTTTGATATTAGGTATCTCAGGAATTGAGTGCAATTTCGACTTCGAGGCCAATATCGATTTTCGACTGGACAGTAATGCTACCGGTAATGGGGACGAATCAGGAGATGAAAATGACGATTTTGACTCTCGTTTTGACGATCCATGCTTCCTTTGGCTATGTTTTATAAAACTATCGTCACGTATAGGAAATCCCCTTTTTTTCACCGGCGCCTCTTTAACCGCCCGTGATAATTTATTAAATTCAAAGATCTGCTCACGATTCTTAAACACTAATAATTCAGCACAAAGAACAGATTTTTGATGAATTTGATTAGAAAAAACAGCTATTAACTTTGGATTGAAAGTACTAGAAGATAAAAAATCCTGAGGTAAAAAGTGACGGCATAAATAAAGAAAGAAAAATATTCGCAAGGTTTTTTCTCGCTCAGATTTCTCCTCTTTGACCAATTCTTTAGAAAATTCTAGAGCTGCTTTGGCCGCGCAGATATGTTCCGGAATAAGCTTAGTAATTTCTTCAGCATTATCAAACATGTTCATTAACTTCATAGCTGGATTACGAATGATGCCCAGTTGTATGCTTTCCACACAGACGCCTTCTCTTTCATGAACCTTGCTTTTAGGATCAAAGATATTAATGTCTCCAATGGTTTTGACTACACCGAATCGAACCTCGATTAATTCGGCTCTTTTCATGACCGGGATCCATTGCGCTACCCCTTCAATAATCGCCTGACCATATTGATTAATTTCAATTTCAGTGGCATCGCCCCGCAAAAGCCTACGCCCTTTTTCGCTAATATTTGGCCCTCTAAAATCATCTACGTTAGTCACCGGAGCAAACGTGAGTAAGCCCACGCCTTTTCCATGATTCGAGAACATGCAAAATGGCCCCATGCAAAAAAACATGGAGTTTTGCTCCTTTAATTCTTCAGGAAGCTTAACAACTGCCAAAACCTTTAATCGATTCATGCATTCGATAGAAGGATCATAAAGACCCAAGGTTTGATCAATGAGTTCCATATTTTCCCAGGCCGAATTGATAACAAGATCAGCCTTTAAAATTTCTCGTGCGCCAGTCACGACGTCTTGGACAATAACCATAAAAGGCTTATCATCGCCATACTCCAATTGAATAACCTTCTTTCCTGTCATAATAGTTATATTTTTTTGTTCCTGAACTTCCTTAAAAATTGCCTGAGCTAATTTAGACGTATCAATTAATCGCTCAGTGGTCTCAACACCAACAGCTACCTTTTTTGCATCGACCCTATCTTTATATTCTTCTGGCTTTAATATGCGGATAAAATCATCGGGATTTCCCAGCACTTGGTTTTCCGGATCTTCTGCAACCAATGTTCGATAATATTCTTGTAATTCCGTATAACCACTTAGAATTCGGTCTGGTGGGAATAATGAATTAAATTTTTTTACTTCCCTCTCATCCGCTAAATCTGAAGCTTTAGAAATAAAATAACGTCCTCGGTTTATAGGATGATCTAAAGGATATTCACTTCCAATTAGAAATCTTCTATATCTTTTCAAAACCTTGATAGTCGATTGCATCAACTGTTTTGACGTCGCTGGATGAATATAATGGAAACCGTGTCCAGTGCGTCCCGGGTTCATAAAACTGGTAGAGCATGTCTTCCCTTTAGCTATTTTTTTTCCTTCCTGCTGTTGATCCCACTCTCCGACTTTCTTTCGCGCATCCACCAAAATCAACTCATAATTGCCTTTATCATCTGATTTTAAACTCTTAGCAAACTCCAAAGCAGAGACTGCACCTCCAACGCCTGCACCAATGAATACTATGGTTCTTTTTTCAGAAGACTGAGATAATTTAGACGATTGTTTGGAATTCAATTTCATAGTTAAAATTCTATTTTTACAATTTCTTATAGGGACATCTTTAACAAAATCATTATATCTTCTTTACGCTATTAAGCAAGTCGAAGTATGTCACTTAATCACTCCGCCTTGGGTTCGCGTTTTAGTAGGCTGGTCACGACTTCGTGGGGGGAGTGACCGTGGTAGAGAATGTTGTGGATTTCTTCGGTGATGGGCATGTCGATCAGGAAACGGCGGGCTAAATCGCGGACTCGTTCGGTGTTGGTGAGGCCTTCGATGACTTTGCCGATGTTGAGCGCGGCGGCTTGCGGGGGCGTGCCTTGGCCAATCATCAGACCGAAACGGCGGTTGCGGGATTGGTTATCGGTGCAAGTCAGTACCAGATCGCCAACCCCGGCTAAGCTCATTAACGTGCTCGGTTTACCGCCGAGGGCGGCGTTTAAACGGCTCATCTCAGCAATACCGCGGGTAATCAAGGCACAGCGCGTATTGGCGCCCAATTGCAAACCATCGGCAATGCCCACCGCAATTGCCAACACATTCTTAACCACACCACACAATTGCACGCCGATAAAATCATGATTTTCATAGACACGCAAATTATCACCGTGAAACCGCAGCACTAAATCACGCAGAAAATCGGGTTGATTGCCGCTCAAGCTCACCGCGGTCGGCAAACCGGCGGCTAATTCATGGGCAAAACTGGGGCCCGATAATACCGCAGCCGGCGTGGTGGCCCCTAACACCTCCGCCACCATTTCATGCAATAAACGGCCGCCGGCGGCGTCTAATCCTTTAGTACCCCAGACAATTCGCACCGAATTGCCGCGAAAGGTTTTAATTTTGTAGAGAACATCGGTAAACACTTGACTGGGCACGGCGATTAAAATATCGTCCACGCCTTTCAGCGCAACCGCTAAATCATTTTCAATCACTAATTCGCCGGGCAGGGAAAAACCAGGCAAAAATTCCGGATTGATATGTTGGGCGCGCATTAAAGCCACTTGATCGGGATCATGACTCCATAAGCGGACGTTGTTACCGTTGCGCGCCAGCAGTAAGGTTAACGCGGTTCCCCAGGCGCCCGCTCCCAGAACGCAAATAGGGGACTGTTTAACGCTCATTGTTTCGTTTCATCTTCTTTTGCGGGTTTTTCTTCGGCTTTCTGTTGACGTTCGCGTTGATGTTGTTCGTACATCGCATCAAAATTAACGGGCGTTAAATACAATTGCGGGAAACCGGCGCGAACGACTAAATCAGTCACCGTCGCCCGTGCATACGGATACAGTATATTCGGGCAGAAAGCGCCGAGCATAGGCCGCAATTGTTCTTCCGGAAATCCTTGCAGAGTAAAAATGCCGGCTTGTTTCACCTCGACCAAGAACGCAACCTGAGTTTTAATTTTTACGGTTATGGTCAACGTCAACACGACTTCATAAGTATTATTTTCTAAGGGATCCGCTTTGGTGGCGATATCCATATTCATTTCGGGTTGCCAAGTTTCCAAAAATATTTTTGGACTGTTAGGCACTTCCACCGACATGTCCTTCACATAAATCCGTTGAATCGCAAATTGACGCTGGTTTTGATCGGCGTTTTGGGCGCCATTGGTTTTTTGTTGTTGTTGCTGAGCCATGATAATCCTCCAAATAAAAGTTAACCCTTGACGACAGGCATTCCTGCACTCTTCCAAGCGTTCATCCCTCGGGACAACACTTGTACTTTTTCAAAATTTTGTTTTTTTAATTTAGCCGCCAGTTCTCCGGATTTTTGTCCCGTTGCACACACGATGATCAGGGGAACCTCTTTATATTTATTCAGCTTACTCAAATCTTTTTCTAATTCAGGCTGCGGAAAATTCAACGCGCCGATAATGTGTTCTTGTTGATAAGCGTCTCGATTCCGGATATCGATAACCACCGCCGACTCCCGGTTCATCAGTCGCACCAACTCTTGCGGACTCACCTGCCCCATTAATCCTTTGGCTCGCGCTTCTTCTATCAACAGTAAAATCAGCAAGACGAGAAATAAACTGCTTAACAGCCAATGGTGAATAATAAATTGGACAATATCTTGCACACGCTCTCACTTAATCAGATCTTAATGAATGGTCGATAGATTAACACAAGCCAGGTAGTTATTGCTAGTCGTTTAGAAAAATGCCATGCTATCAACCACTTTGTGGGAGATCAACCATGTCAACACCTCCGAAACCGATGGTATTGGTTATTTTAGATGGCTGGGGTCATCGAGAAAGCAGCGTGCATAATCCGATAAAAAATGCGAATACCCCGGCCTTGGATTATTTATTCAGTCATTATCCGTGGACGTTATTGCAAGCGTCGGGGCGAGCGGTCGGTCTTCCGGAGGGACAAATCGGCAATTCGGAGGTGGGTCATCTGCATATCGGTGCAGGCCGCAGCGTGCCTCAAGATTTAACTCGGATTAACGATGCCGTGGCCGACGGCTCTTTTCAAAAAAATCCGGTGTTATTAGCCGCCATCACCAAAGCCAAAAAAAATCAGAGCGCTATCCACATCTTAGGACTGGCGTCACCGGGAGGAGTTCACAGTCACGAAGATCATATCATTGCCTTAATTAATATGATTAACGACCAAGGCGTTCACAACCAATATTTGCATGCTTTTTTAGACGGACGAGACGTACCGCCGCGCTCCGCACAAGCCTCTTTAACTAAAATTGAAGCATTGTATCAACGGCTGGGTCACGGACACATTGCGAGTATTATCGGCCGGTATTATGCGATGGATCGAGATCACCGCTGGCAGCGCACGCAAATGGCTTATGACCTGCTCACGGCAGGCCGTGCCAAATATACCGCGGTTTCTGCGACGGCGGGATTAGCCGACGCTTATGCACGCAATGAAAACGATGAATTTGTCCAAGCCACTACTATTCACGCAGCAGGTTCGCCGCCGGTTACGATCAAAGACGGCGACGTGGTTATCTTTATGAATTTTCGCGCCGATCGCGCCCGTCAGTTATGTTTTGCGCTCACCGATCCTAATTTCAATGGATTTAATCGCGAAATTAAGCCCAAAATCGCTGCTTTGGTGACGCTAACGGAATACACCCCGGAGTTAAAAGCGGAAGTTGCTTATCCTCCGTTAGTCTTGACCAATACCCTGGGTGAATTTTTAGCGAAGAAGGGTTTACGTCAATTGCGAATCGCCGAAACTGAAAAATACGCCCACGTCACTTATTTTTTAAACGGCGGTAATGAAACGCCTTTTACCAATGAAGCGCGCTTGCTGGTGCCTTCGCCGAAAGTACCCACCTACGATTTACAACCGGAAATGAGCGCCGTTGAATTAACCGATTGTATCGTGGGATCGATTGAAAGCGGTACTTACGATGTGATTATTTGTAATTACGCCAATCCCGATATGGTTGGACACACCGGAGTGGAATCGGCGGCTAATCGAGCGGTTGAAGTGATCGATCAATGCATCCAACGGTTGGTGGAGAGCATCAAAAAAGCCGGCGGGGAAATGCTGGTCACCGCTGATCACGGCAATGTCGAGCTGATGTATGACGAAAAAAATCAACAGCCGCATACCGCGCATACCACCAATTTAGTGCCGTTGTTATACGTGGGACGTCCGGCAAACTGGTTGAACGTGGCGAACCCTAATTTGATGGATGTGGCGCCCACCTTATTATATTTATTGGGAATCGATCCGCCTGCAGAAATGACAGGAAAGAATTTACTGCATTTACTACCGTGAGACGCTAAGGAATGCGATGCAACTGAACGTTCCCATCCACCGGCTGAATCGCTGCTTGCGATTTTTAGTGATTGTCCTGATGGGCTTGATTGTCTTGATGATCTATCCGCTGTCTGGCTCAGCCAATAATCAACAAAGTCAACTCAATAAACTGGTTGAGCAGATCAAGGGCCTTAAAAATATTCTGCAACAAAAACACGATAAACGCGATGCGCTCCAACAGGATTTAAATAACATTGAAACGAAATACGGCGAAGCCTCGCGAAATCTTCAGCAAACTCAACAACAAATTCAGCAACAACAACTCCAAATTGCTGCTTTGGAAAATGCTTCTTTATTCAATCAGAATCAAATTCAAATCCAACGCCAGGCGTTGGCAGAACAACTGCGATTATCTTATCTATTGGAGCGTCAAGGCGTGATAAAATTGGTTTTGAATCAGCAAGACCTGAGTCAAATGAACCGCATGCTTTATTATTATCAATTACTGAATAAATATCGCATCCAAAACATTCTCAATCTGCAGACTGATTTAGCAAAAATTAATAATCACCAACAGCAATTGTATGCCGAATATCAAAATCTGCAACAACTGCAATCGCAACAACAACAGCAAGAAAACAATCTGGCGTTGATGAAAATCAATCGTACTCAATTAATCACTCATATCAATCAAACCATCAGTGATCAAAATCAGCGGCTGGATGAATTAATCGCCAACAAAAAGAGATTAGAAAAAACCTTAGTGCATTTGGTGCAATCCGAAGGGACTAAGCCCGGGCAGTTTCGTAATCAAAATTTCGCCTTGCAGCGCGGTCATTTGCCCTGGCCAACCAAAGGTCTGGTATTGCATTATTTCAACACGCCGATAGCTGAGAGTGAACTAAAATGGAACGGTGAATTGATCGAAGCGCCCGATGGCCAACCGGTGTATGCGGTTGCCCCGGGCACCGTGGTCTTTAGTAAATGGCTGGAAGGCTATGGCTTATTGCTGATCATCAATCACGGCGGCGGCTATATGACTCTGTATGGTCGAAATCATAGCCTATATAAGCACGAAGGTGATAAAGTATCGGCAGGCGATTTAATTGCCACGGTCGGCCAAAGCGGCGGATACGATAAACCCGCACTTTATTTTGCTATTCGTTACCGCGCCCAGCCATTGAACCCGAACCAGTGGTGTGTATAGGGGACAATATATATGAGAAAACTTTGCTTAATCGGATTGATTGCGGCCGGCAGTTTGGGTTGTTGCTTACCCGGATGGGCGGACGATCCGGTCACCAACATCGAGGAAAATCCGGTCAAAATAGTCCAACCCTCGCCGGAGGTGCAGCAAACGCCATTGTCTCACGATGAAGTTCAGCGCTTCATTAACGCCATCGCCATCATTAAACATTATTACATTACCGATCCCAGCGATAAGACCTTGTTCGATAATGCGATTAAAGGCATGGTAGAAAATTTAGATCCGCACTCTTCTTATTTAGATGCGGATGATTTAAAAGATTTGGAAACGGCTGTTTCCGGCGAATTCGTCGGCATCGGTGTTGAATTAACCACTCAAGACAGTCTGTTAAAGGTGATTAGTCCCTTAGAAGGATCGCCCGCCGACAAGGCCGGTTTGAAGCCCGGTGATTTGATTATTAAAATCGACGATAAAATCGTGCAAAACATGAGTCTGCGCGAAGCGGTGAACCATATTAAGGGCAAAAAAGGCACTAAGGTGACTTTAACTATTTTGCGCAAAACCAGCGATCAGCCCATCATTTTAAGTATCACTCGCGACACCGTTAAGCTGATCACCTTGAAAACCAGAATGCTGGATGATCATTACGCGTATGTGCGGCTCAGCTTTTTTCAAGGTCCGGTGGACACTGAGCTCACTAACGCGATCAAAGATTTACAAAGCAAAAATGCTTTGCGCGGCATAGTCTTGGATTTACGCAATAATCCCGGTGGGCTGCTGGATGTGAGCGCTCACGTGGCGGATACGTTTTTGGATATTGATAAAACTCAGCAATATCATAATTTGATTGTGTATACTCAGGGTCGTATTCCGGGATCGGATATGCAAATCAAAGTGACCGGGCACGATCTCACTCATGGTTTGCCGCTGGTGGTGTTAATTAATAACGGTTCTGCATCGGCGTCAGAAATTGTGGCGGGCGCGTTACAGGATTATCATCGAGCGATTATCATGGGTACGGTCAGCTTTGGTAAGGGATCGGTGCAAACGATTTTGCCGTTGGATGATAGCGCGATTAAATTGACGACGGCGTTATATCACACGCCTTCCGGTCGAGTGATTCAAGCCAAGGGCATTCAACCGGATGTGGTAGCGCCTGCCTTAGAAGTCAACGAGAAAAATTTAAGTGGTTTGTTAAATATTGACGAGGAAGAATATCGCAATCATTTAGCCAGCGGCGAAACCGATACCAGCATTCAAGCTGCGCTGAAAAAATATCAGAAGGAGCGCGATACGGAAGTGACTTTAGCGAAGGAAGATTATCAGTTATTTGCCGCTTATATGATGTTGAAAGGAATTTCTTCGGTTGAAGGTGTGCAGAATGAAAAAAGCCCACCGCATTAATAAAATAATCCGATGGACTTATTTTTCAATAATTAGAATGTGCCGGATTGTTTTAACGTATCCAGACTTTTCAGTAATGAATTTGGAATCGGGGCGGTGCCGCCAGCAATGTTTTTCCATTGATATTCCGGAATATGGGCGTCCATAAACGCTTTTTCCACCAATTTTTCATTATTGATATGAGTTTCAGACATAATCCGCTCAATTACTTGTTTTCGCAACAATTTACTGTTCTCAGCCATTGATTTATCCTCCAGAGTTCACCATAAAAAAACCTGCATTCTTGTTCCAATCTAGAATATAGCATACCCCTTCTTAAAAACAACTCATTTAAAATCAATAACTAAGATTTTTTTTTTACCCTTTCCCGGCCTCCGCCCCTGATGCCAAGTCTCGCTAATACCCCTTTTCTTTTTTATTTGATTCGACTTACTTTTGTAATCTTTTGATCTGTGCTTTCCCATTTAGATGGTTGGGGGATTTTCACAATGACCTTTTTTATAAAAGGAGCTATCACTTTTTGGATTTTTTTGAACTCTTCAAAATTTTCGGTTGCACCTTGAACAAATGAATTTTTTTTATCTTTAAATGGATACATGAAATGATTCCTCTTTGCTTTCTAATACTTTGCAAGCTTTCATTGACACAAAAACTTCTGTTCTTATGTAAAGCTCATAAAGTCTTTCCCATAATTGGGAATTTTACTAGCCCCCATCGCAATGATTGTCCCTGCAGACTTCGCTTTACCCGGTACGATTGCCCAGTATTCTCCAGTCTTACTATATGCCCTGCAAATATTAACTATTCTTTCAGCAGATAGACCATCACCACCAGGAGAACTTATCATCAAAGCCAAACCAGTTGAAGTATTCAAATTTTGTAAAATGCTTTGCAGCATATCACAATCGGTGTCGTCAATGGAAACTGGATAGTTAAAACTTGTAAAAAAGGAAACCAATGGTCTATTAAGTAATTTTTCTACAGCGATAATATATTGATTGCGTGTCGTAGCGTCTTGATTAATTTCAGACATTATTTGCTTGTGCATATTCTTTTTTAGGCTTACCTGGTCTGAGTTTCGCCTTTTCTGTTGCTTAAGTATTGCTAGCTCCTTCATTTTATTCTCCAAAATGTAACTATTCATCTGATGGATTGAAACGCTCTCTTTTGCTTCATATTCAAAAATATATATATTATGATGCAACTGAGAATTGAATTTTCATATATCATGATGACATTATCATAGGAGAAGATCAAGTAAAATAAAATATTTTCAGCGATTCCCGGGATTTTTAAAAAAAATTTGGTGATTTACATTTATTCTCTTGATGTTAGAGGATAAGTTTATAGTAAATACTCCCCGAAAAATTTTTTTTCTGGGTACACTAGCCTGATTTAAAATACTTTTAAAAATCCGCCTTCCCATGATTGGATCATTCCTGCGAAACCCAGCCTTCGTAGGTAAGCTATTGACAGATGCAGTAAGATGTGTTACGTTTGTAACAAAGGAGGATATTTATGAGCAGAACCATACGAATAGATGAGCTGATTTACGATGCAGCGAGTAAAACCGCTAAAGCAGAATCTCGTACTATTGCGCATCAAATTGAATTTTGGGCTAGATTAGGAAAAGCAGCGTTA
>Ga0187783_10001397_pt1 | contig 17813 bp, 17 predicted proteins | sample 1015_SJ02_MP02_2_FD_132471 | JGI IMG/M metagenome (GOLD analysis project Ga0187783, IMG submission 132471) | Tropical peat soil microbial communities from peatlands in Department of Meta, Colombia - 1015_SJ02_MP02_20_MG | ecosystem: Environmental > Terrestrial > Soil > Wetlands > Peat | place...
AGTGGACATTCGCACCAGACCCCGAGGGGCAAGCGGGGCGGACGTCGTCGCTCAGTCTGACGGCATCGTCTAACCGAGTCGTTGTCCTCGGGCTTTGGTTCGACGAGGCTCGGTCATCAGTTCACGCGCACGAAACCACCCGGCCTCGGGGACCGGGTGGTTTCGCCATGGCCCAACTTGAGGCTTGAACATCGCCTCAAGGAGGAGTCATCGTCACGCGGCTTTCGTGGCCTCTTTGTCACGCGAGCCGAGAAGCTCGAGGTCTGCTTCGGTCCTTCTGGCGTGGAGCAAACCGAATATCACGAGTATCAGCGTCACGCCTGCCAGGATGAAGGACGCGATGCCGGCCCACAGGGCGATCTGGCCGAACTGCCAGAACCCGTATGCCTCGAGCAGCAGGCCCCGAAGCGTCGTTCCCTGAAAGGACGTCTGAACCAGAGCGGCCAATTTGACGTTCCCCGGGTTTGCCCTGGAGGCTTCGCTGAGCTGCGAATAAACGCCGTTCATGGGCAACTCTGAGAGATGCACAGCGATGAAGTGGTTCGCGTAGGTCTCAGCTTGAGCGCCGTTGAGAACCTGCTGCCCTGCGTACGGCTCGAGATATGGAACCATCCCCTTCGTGATTTCGGTGCCGTTGGGGTGAGCGAGCTGGGCCTTCGTCGGGAAGAAAATTTGTTGCTCTGCCAACTGATTGTGGACGTTCGAGTTGGCGAAGCTGTATCCCCACATGAGTAACGCCCCCGCAACGAGAAGAACCACCACTAGGGCGCCTCCTGCGAAGCTTGCCAGGATGTCAAAGGTCCTGCGTCGCATCCCATGTCTCCTTTCTTCGAGATTTGAACGCCGGATTCAACTCTGACCGGGGAATTGCCTCGGGTATAGGGTCCTTCGTCCCAGCTTCGCTGCTCGTTCAGGGACCAAAGTCCCATTTTCGTTCTGGCATCGAAGTCCATCTTCGTTCAGGGACTAAAGTCCCATTTGCCTTCGATTTCCCGGAGCTACAGTCCGTGGATGGCAGCCGTCGATGATTGGCGCTCTTACGACCGAAACCCTCGAGCCCTTTTCGATCTCACGCCGGAACCGCTGCGGGCCTACGAGGTCATGAATCGTTTGGTCTGGGGGGAGGAGCTTTCACAGTGGAAAGTCGACTTGGAGCTCTCGCGTCGTCGGATGGCGGTCCTGATGCGCAGCTCTGTGGAGGCCGATCGTCTTCCTCCATGCGCACCTGAGGTTGCCGAGCCGCTCTTGCGTGATCTCGCGCAGTGGCCTACGTCGCCGGCGTTCGACCCCGCCGCGCGTGCGGCGCTGGGCGTTGCAGAACGCTTCGTTCTCGACGTCTCCGCGACGACTCCCTCGGAGAGGTCGCAACTGTTCGATCAAATCGGAGCGCAGTCGTTCAGCTTTGTCCAGGCCCTTTACGTGCTCGACATGACGCACAGGATCCGCATTGCGACGGGGCGGCTGTTCGGTGTCGATCAGGCCCTGAACCGGTACGAGGCGGACGGCATCACCGAGCCAAGCTCGGTCGACGGCGTCGAGAAACAAGACAGCGGCGATCTATGGCAGGTCATTGAATCGTTCATGCGCGTCGTAGCACGCCAAGATGCTCTCGATCCCGTAACGACAGAATTAGTCCGGCTCGCCGGCGCGCGACAGCACGGGTGCCGGCTGTGTCGGACGAGGCGCAGTGCCGCCGCATTGTCTGCAAGTGACGATGCGACTCTCTTCGACCAAGCGCTCGTCGGTGTGAGCTCCGACTTCGACTTCAGACAGCGTGCCGCGATTCGCTTGACCGACGCGATGACCTCACAGCCATCGGAGATCGACGATGAGCTGGCGGAAGCGGTTCGAAGCTCGTTCACGCCCGTCGAAGTGTCCGAGCTCGTTTGGGATGTCGCTCGCAACGGAACGAACAAGATCGCCGTGTTCTTCGGAGCCGACGAGCCAACCGTGAGCGAGGGCGTCGAGATCTTCGAGATCGACGCCAACGGTGACGTCAGCGTCGGCTGATTCTTCCGGCGCCAAGCGCCACGAAACCGGCGATTAACGCCTGAAAGCCCACGACCACGAGCGTCGCCCCTTCCACGCCCATCCGAGAGCTCGGCGCGAGTGTCAGGTAAAGAGTCCCGAGCGTCGCCACCCCTAGTGCGAGGGAGACCTGCTGTGACGTCGTCATCACGCCACTTCCTGCACCGGCCAGAGACGTGGGCACTTCCGAGAGTATGACCCGGAACAACGCGGGCATAACCAGGCCTTGCCCGACGCCGACGACGATGAAAGCAGGAGCGAGGACGAATGGGCCGGTATGCGGCCACGTGACTGCCAGCGTCGCAGCCAGCAGCAATAGCCCCGAGAACTGTATGAGTGAACCTGTCACGATCACGCCATGTCCCCATCGAGCTACCACTCTGGGCATGTAAAGCGAAGCTACGAGAAACGAGACCGCAAGAGGCGCGATTGCCAGCCCTGCCTTCAACGCGTCGAAGTGCAGGGGTCCTTGCGTCGTGAGTGCATAGACGAACATAAAGGCTGCGAAGCCGGCGAAGAAAGGGCAGATGAGCGCTAGTCCGCGCCGCATGGTTCGCAGGGAAACAACGGCGGGAGGCAAGAGTGCTGAGCGTCCCGCGCGTTCTACACGACGCTCTTCGGCGGCGAAAGCCCCCGCCAGCAAGGGAGCCGACAGCAGCAGCACCCACGACCACGTAGGCCACCCGAGCGCGCGTCCCTCTGTCAGCGGGACCAGAACAGCGACAAGGGTCGCCCCTAAGAGCAGAGTGCCGCGCCAGTCGAGGTGTGAACGCTGTCCAATGACACGCGTCTCGGGGACAAAGCGAAGCGCGAACACAAGTCCGACGATCCCGATCGGAACGTTGACCAAGAAGATCGGTCTCCAACCGGTGTGCGCGATGTCGGCTGAAACGAGCAGTCCTCCCACCACTTGACCGATCACGGCAGCGATTCCGGCGGTGGCTCCGTACCAAGCGAGTCCCTTGGCTCGTGACGAAGCGTCCCCGGTGGCTTGGATCGTCGAGAGGGTCTGCGGAACCATCAGCGCTGCTGCGGCCCCTTGGATCACCCGCGCACCGACCAGCAGAGCTGCGCTCGGGGCGAGACCGCACAGAAGTGACGCGACCGTGAATGCCGTCATGCCAGTGAGGAAAAGTCGGCGTCGTCCGTAGTGGTCGCCAAGCCTTCCGCACAGAACCAGCAAGACGGCGTAGGACGTCGCGTAGCCGGCCACCACCAGTTCGAGCAGGGCGGCGGACGCACGAAGATCCCGGGCCATGGTCGGAAGGGCGACGTTCACTATGAAGAAGTCGGTGACGGGAAGCAACACGCCAATGAGGACGCTCAGGAGTCCGATCGATGAGAGATGTCGGGCCTCGGCGATCGCCGTTGAGTCAACCGCAGCGGATTTGGCCGGAGCGGACCCAAGGGCAATCGACTCGGCGGTGGTCGAATCGGCCGCGGCCGACTCGACCGCAGGCAGCGTGACTGTGGTCGCTCTGCCTGAATCGCCGTCCGTGGAGACAGGGGCAGATCCGTCTGCCGCTCGGGGAGAAGCTGTCCGTCTACGGCGGGAAAGAGGGGTGAGCTGGGTGGTCATGACTCCAGTGTGAGAGGCAGACGAGCGTGGTACCAGAGGCTGGTTATCCAGGTATCAGCTATACCTGGAACCAGGAGTCATTCTGAGTCATCCTGGTGCTCATGACCTCCATAGCTGAACGCGCCCTATCCGAACGGGATGAACCCGTCCATTCCGAAGCCGGCGAACGCAACCCTTCCCGAGGAGCTGCTCAGGCTTACGGAACGGAAGCGGACGGGTCAGAAGACCTACGGCGTCGTGAGCTGGGCGATTTCCTGCGGAGTCGTCGCGAGAGGATCCTCCCTCAGCAGGTCGGCTTGCCCGTCGGGGGACGGCGTCGGACGCCGGGGCTTCGTCGAGAGGAGGTCGCGCAGCTCGCGGGCGTGGGGGTCACCTGGTACACGTGGCTGGAGCAAGGACGCGAGATCAACGCTTCGGAGCAGGTTCTCGAAGCCGTGGGGCGTGTGCTCATGCTCGACCCGCACGAAAGGACCCACCTTTTCACTCTGGCCGGAGCTCCCATTCCTAGCGTCGAGGTCGAATGCAAGGGCCTTCCGATCGACCTCCCGACGTTGCTGGAAAAGCTTCATCCCTATCCCGCTTCTGTGACGAACGGGCGATTCGATCTCCTGGCGTACAACCGCTCCTATCAGGCGATCGTCGGGAACCTCGACGACCTGCCGTTCGACCAACGCAACACGCTATGGCTGATGTTCACCAGTCCCACAACGAAAAAGGCGATGTTCGACTGGGACGAAGCGGTAAGGCGGATGGTGGGTCAGTACCGCGCAAACATGGCGGAACACGTCGCTGAGCCTTCGTGGAAGTGTTTGGTCAACCGGCTGCAAGAAGTCTCCTCCGACTTCGCACGTCTATGGCGCGACCACGACGTAGTGGCCCCCGAGAACCTCATCAAACGGATAGTTCACCCCGACCTCGGCCTTTTGCAGCTGCACTACACGAACATGTGGCTGGCTCAACACCTCCCAATTCGCTTGATTGCCTACACGCCCGCAGACGAGGCGACCCGCGACGCGCTTGACCGCATCGATTCGATAACGCCTCGCCCGCTTCCTTGAACGGGCCTTGCCAACGATCAGCGCTTCTCCGATTTCCGGTCCAAAAGATCCAGCAAGACACGCGCCGCCGAATGCTCCACGTCGCGTGTCGCCGTCAGCAAGATCACCCGTCGTCTGCGCCCGATTGTGCGCGGCTTGTCAACAGCCTCACCACCGGGCGCGTGCCTCAGCTCTTGCCGGTAACGCGACTTGAACTCGGCGAACCTGGAAGGTTCGTGTCCATACCAACGGCGAAGTTCGGTACTGGGAGCGACATCCTTGTCCCAATCGTCTAGGGAAGCCTCCTCCTTTTTGATCCCACGCGGCCAGAGTCGGTCGACGAGCACCCTGTAACCCTTCTCTTCGGGTGCGTGATCGTAAACGCGCTGGAGTTCAAATCCCGACGCCTTGGGGGTTGTCGCCTTGGGAGCTGTCGCCTTGGGGGTTGTTGCCTTCCGAGTTGTCATAGAGGACCACCCGCCGTCGAACGCGAGAGCGCCGTCATTTAGGTCCGCCGGACGTGTCCACCAGAGAAGACAACTGCACGTCTGGGTCACGCAGTTGACCGGGTTCCACAGGGACCTTCGCGGCTACCAGCTTTGCTATGTCTCCTGCAACGTCCCAGACGTTCACATTCATGCCGGCTGCGAGACGTCCGTCTTTGATCCAGAAGGCGATGAATTCCCGAGTGGCGACTTCCCCTCGGATGACGACTTCGTCCCAATCAACGGCGAGCCCGGAGTACTCCATGCTCACGTCGTACTGGTCGGAGAAGAAATAGGGAATGCGCTCGTAGGCGGTCTTCAGCCCCATCATGTTCCGCGCCGCTACGGGACCCTGGTTGAGCGCGGATGACCAGTGCTCCAGCCTGACGCGTCGCTCGAGCACGGGATGCCAGGCATTTGCCACATCGCCTGCCGCGAAGATGTTCGGCTCACTGGCGCTCAGCCACTCGTTCGTCAGCACTCCGTTGTCGAGAGCGAGTCCCGCTGACTCCGCTATATCGACGCGCGGTGAGACGCCGACGCCCACCACGACGACGTCTGCCGTGAGAACCTTCCCATCGGAAAGGACCACATCCTCCACTTCGTCCTTGCCCCGAAGCTCCGCCACGCCGGCACCCAGATGTAGATCGACTCCGTTGTCTGCGTGGACATCCCGATAGAAGGCGCCGAGCTCGGGTCCGAGAACACGTTCGAGGGGAAGGTTGCCCACCTCCACCATCGAGACCTCGCTGCCCATCTGACGGGCAGACGCGGCGACTTCGCAACCGATCCATCCTCCTCCGATCACGACCACTCGCGTTGCAGAAGCGATCGCGAATCTCAATCGGTCGCTGTCAGCCATGCTGCGCAGATAGTGGACCCCCTTCAAATGAGATCCCGGCACCGTCAAGAGCCGCGGTTGCGCGCCTGTCGCGAGCAGTAGGGAGTCGTATGTGAGTTGTTCCCCTGAATCGAGAACGATCGCCCTATTTCTGCTCTCGACGCCGATCACTCGAGTGGAGAGTCGTAACTCGATGTTGTTGGACTCGTAGTAGTCGGCGTCGTGTACGAAAACCTTGTCGGTTCCCGATTCGCCTCTCAGATAGTCCTTGGAGAGAGGTGGCCGTTCGTAAGGGCGGACTGGCTCCTCGCCGAGGAGCACGACGCGACCGTCGAATCCCTCGTCCCGCAGGGTCTCCGCCGCCTTCGCGCCAGCCAGACTGGCACCGACGATGGCGAACGTCCTCTGGTTGTCGTTGGCCACGTTCCGACTCCTCTCACTACCGGTCTTCGAAGTGCCTTTGGGCTCCCCTTGAATCTCCGTATTCCATAACGAAATGTCCGCACGTTCGAGATTTCCGTTCCCACCTCCGAAAAGTCCGTTCTCTCTTCGGAAACATGCGCCGTCGGCGGATTGCGGTCTTACGGCGAAAGAGCAATTCAGCTTCGGATTGTCACGCAGCACCTGTCATCCGAGGGCTCGAGGTGAACCGCTGCCTCGTCCACACCCACCTCCTCGAGTAGAGCACCCACCAACGAGAGGTTCATCCCGCAAACCACGTCCGGGATCTGCTTGGCAAGAGTTCGGAAGGGACAATTTCCAAGAACATAAGTGCGGCCGTTCGATCGGCGGACGCTCTGGGCGATCGGTTGGACGGTTGATCCGCCTTTTCTGTTTGAAGGGTCTGCTTCAGGTTCGTCGTCAACCCGGCCTTCTGGGCGCGGTGCGAACCCAAAGGATTCGAGTGCTTCGAGGGCGGCCCCGAGGGGAGTGCGTTTACGACGTCCTCGCCCGTTTCTTCGTCTTTCGGATCCCCTTCCGATGGCGCGTCCCGTTTCCCTGGCGGCCTCAGCGAGCGTTTCTTCGATGGACGCATCTTTGTTGAGCGCTTCGGAGACCGCGGAGGCGAGAACGATGCCGGCTACGTCGTATCGGCGCTCGGGGACAGTTACAGAGAATTCGGATACCGCCCGACGGTAGAGCTTCGTCGGATGGCCAGCGCCAGGCCCCCCTCGGCCTTCAGGCCGTTTGTAGTCGACTTCGAGAAGGCCAGCTTTGACCAGTCTGTCGAGGTGGAATCTTGCAACGTGGTGATGAATGCCGAGGGCAGTCGCCGCATCCTCGCGTCCTACCGGGGAGTTGTGATCGGCGACGAAGCGATAGAGGGCTCTCCGCGTCGGATCACCGAGTGCTCCGATCGCCGTCGCAGCCGTCGTGAACTCGTCGCCGTCCTTCAAACCGGCTCCTCCCGGAGGCACACGAACCTATCCCGACAACCATGACCGGTTGACTCTAAATGAGACCCTACTATCATTTACAACCGGGCTGGGTAGGTGCCAGCCAGAGAGAACCCATGTGGAGAGACGGCCGGGTGGAGAGACACCCGGTGTGCGCGAGGGGCCCGTGGCGAAACGGCCGGTGGCGAGGTTCAGGTGGCGAGACGCCCGGTGGCGAGGTCCAGGTGGCGAAACGGCCGGTGGACAGAGGCCGGTGGACAGAGGCCGGGTCGAGAGACGGCGGCTAACGGAGGAATGGAATGACTACTGCTCTGATCGTGGAGGCAGCGGAGTCGACCCTCGAATGCGAGACGTCAGTTCCGCAGGTCGACTTGGGCGCAGCTGAGCGGGCCGTGAGAGACCTGCTAGCGGCGATGGGTGTCGATCCGACTGCAGAGGTCTACACAGAGACCCCCGGCAGGGTCGCCCGTGCATATGCCGAGCTGTTGACACCCCGGCCCTTCGAGCTCACAACTTTCGCGAACGACGAGGGATACGACGAGCTGGTCATCGCTCGAGACATCCCCTTCCAGTCGGTTTGTGAGCACCATCTACTTCCGTTTCATGGCCGGGCACACGTCGGGTATATCCCGGGTGAACGCATCCTGGGTTTGTCAAAGCTCGCCCGGATCACTGAACATTTCTCACGCCGCCTGCAGCTGCAGGAGCGTATGACCCAACAGATCGCCGATTGCCTGGAAGAGAGCCTCGACCCTCGAGGAGTGGGCGTGATGCTGGAGGCAGAACACCTCTGCATGTCGGTCCGTGGGGTTCGGGCGCACGGTTCGAATGCCGTCACGTCCGCCGTCAGAGGCCTACTTCGAGACGATATGCGGACGCGTCAAGAGTTCTTCTCGCTGACCAGAGCCAGCGCTTGAAGTACCTCGAAGCGATCTCGCACTAACTGCCTGCACCTAGGGGTGAAGCACCCGAAAGCACCCGACTGTGTCGGGCGATTGAACCAAGCGATGATTCTTCGGTGACTGGTGAGTCTTAGTGGATCGGGTGAGTCTTAGTGGATATAGCCGGTGGATGCATCGATTGGAGGCTTGATGACCCGCGACGCCGATTTCCGACAGGTCGCCGATCTCCAACCGGACGCCGATTTGCAACCTTTTTTTTCGACCCAATACCGAGCGCTCGCCGACAGCCTTGTCGCTCTTTCGAAAGAGGACTGGGACACACCGTCGATGTGCGAAGGGTGGGGAATAAGGGAGGTCATCGCCCATCTCACGATGCCGGCTCGATATGACGAAGAGACGTTTATTGCAGAACTGAAGGCACGGCAATTCGACTTCAGCAAGCTCTCAAACGAGATCGCTCTTCGCGACGGCCAATTTTCAACCGAGCAGCTATTGGCTGATTTGCGCTCTGAAAAGTTGCACCGGTGGGTACCCCCTGGAGGCAGCTATCGAGACTCGCTGAACCACGTCGTGATTCACAGTCTTGACGCAATCGTTCCGCTCGGGTTTCAACTCAGCGGAACAAACGAGGTCTTCTGCGTGGTCCTTGACCACATGACCAAGGGAGGGGTTCACGAACATTTCGGAACGCAAATCACCGGCAGACGGCTCGAGGCCACCGATCTTGAATGGTCTTGGGGTCAAGGGGAAATGCTACGCGGGACCGCGAGTGATCTCATTCTCGTGCTTGCCGGGAGGAGGCTCGCTGGTGACCGATTCGATGGACTGCCTCTCTGATTTGCGAAAACGAACGAGGTGCTGACCAGTCCCGGACCAGGTCGTCCAAGAAGGCAGAAGCATCACGCGTTTGCGGGATTCCAATATCCCCGGACATCCGTATCGTGAGCCCGGGTGTGCCAGGCAGGGAAGCACGCGGGGAACGACGTCAGATTGGGAGGTCATTGATAGATCAACAATGGCCGAGAACCAAAGCCAACCCCCCGACGAGAACGGAGAAGCGGATGCCGTACGTCACGACTTCTGACGGAACAGAGCTCTACTACACCGACCAGGGCGAAGGACAGCCAATAGTGATGAGCCACGGCTGGCCACTGAGTTCGGATGCTTGGCAGGTCGAACTCAAGCTGTTCGCGGACGCGGGCTATCGCGCCATTGCCCACGATCGACGCGGTCACGGACGCTCCGCCAAGACCTACAAGGGCAACGATATGGAGACCTACGCCCGGGACTTGGCACAGCTGATCGACGCCCTCGACCTGCGCGATGTCGTCGTCGTCGGACACTCCACCGGCGGGGGCGAGGTCGTGAAGTACGCAGCAACATACGGCAAGGACCGGCTCGCAAAGGTCGTCACCGCGGGCGCCGTACCGCCCATCATGGTGAAGTCGGACTCCAATCCTGAAGGCACGCCGATCGAAGTTTTCGATGGACTTCGCCGGGGGGTCCTCAAGGACAGGTCGCAATTCTACAAGGATCTCTCCGAGCCGTTCTTCGGCGCGAACCGCCCAGGATCGACTGTTTCACAGGGAGCGAAAGACGACTTCTGGCGCCAGGGCATGCTCGTCAACCTGGCCGCGGCGTACGACTGTATAAAGGCCTTCTCGGAGACTGATCAGACAGAGGACCTGAAGGCGATCGATGCTCCGATGCTGATCGCGCAGGGCGATGACGACCAGATCGTCCCGATCGCCGACGCCGCCAAGAAGTCGATCAAGCTCGTGAAGGACGGAACGCTAAAGGTTTATCCGGGAGCACCTCACGGTATCTACGGTTCCTACCAGGAGCAGCTCGACAAGGACATCCTTCAGTTCATCGCTCAATAGTCCGTGGTCTTACGCACTTGAGGACCGGGACCATCATTCGAGTCAGCACCCGCAGCACCAGCAGCACTCGCGCCGACCCTTGCTATTTGCCGCGGGACGCGCGGAATCAGTGCTAGTCGTAACATCGGCTTCGGACGTGTCGTAAGCAGGGTGTGAGGCCCAAACAGCGGAGGTGCCAGATGGCCGAACTCCCACCGCCCCCCGAAGGAATCGTGCTCGCCCACTTCATCGTCTCGGACGAGGCGAGCTCGTGGATCGCTGGGGTTTGAGGCTTCGCCATCCCATCGTGGCGGGTGTGCGACGGGCGATTGCGTGGAGCGTCGCACGAGGAAGCGTGATCGGCCCTCAGGCGATCCCGAGCAGCTCAGCGCCGTTACGCCAGAAAAACCTCTCCTGTGTTTCGTCGTCGAAGGCGTCGAGCTCCGCCTCAAAGCGTTCGAAGGGTCGGCGCCCACCCTCGGGGTGTGGGTAGTCGGTCGAGAACATGAACAGCTCGGGGCCGCACTGGTTGATGAGCCAGGATGTGTCCTCGAAGGAAAAAGGCGTGAAGCGCACCTGACGTCTCAGGTACTCCGAGGGCAACATCGGCAGCGACTCGAGATCCGGTTCCGATCGGGAGAAGGACCGGTACGCGTGGTCGACATTGCGGAGCAGTCCGGGCACCCACGAGGCACCAAGCTCGATGGCGCCGCCGCGTAGTCCAGGATGGCGTTCGAAGACCCCGTCCAGCGCGAGGCAGGCGAGAAAACGCTCGGGTGAATGATGCAGGACTGGAAAGTCCTTGGCCCGCAGGTTCTCGCCACCGCCAAGCCAATCCTTGGGCAGCGGGCGCCCGTTGTTGTGGAAGGCCTTGGGCAGAAGTTTGCCCCCTCCGACGTGGAGGACGAAGGGCACGCCCGCCTCAGCCAGACGGGCCCACAAGGGCTCGACGTCGACATGCGCGGGCGAGAAGTCGCCGGGAGCGTCGGAAGGGATCCACACGGCGGCAACGCCATCGTCGAGCGCCTCGTCCAGAACATCGGTGGCCAGATCAGGGTTTCGCAAGGGCAGGAAACCTACGGCATTGAGGCGCGGATCATGGTGACAGAAGTCGACCATCGCCCGATTGAGGGCCCGGGTGCCGCCGTAGAGAAGCTCGAGGTCTTCGCTGTCTGTGAACTGCGCCAGCGAGAAAGTCGGAAACACGAGCTGCGCTGTTATGCCGAGCGCGTCGAGAACCCTGGTGCGCACGTCCGCGTCCAGGGCACCGGGCGCCGTCCATCCTTTCGGACCTGTGAGCACGTCTGCGGCGACATCTTTTTCCCGTTGTTGCGCCCATAATTCGGGCAACGACGACATGAGCTCGGCGGCCCTCGCACCTGCTTTATCGAAGCTGAGGGGACGCAGTCGATCTCGTACGTGGGGATCGGCGTAGGGCTGGAGCCATTCGTCGACCTCCATGAGGTGGCTGTCGGCGTCGAACACGGGAGCGCTGCGCATGACTCACCTCGAACGAACTAACGACGACGATCTAGACGGCGCACTGAATTCTAATGGGAGGTGGCCGACGCTGCATGGTGGATCGCGTCCGTCCACCTCCTCGTTGATCGAGGAGAGCCCCGGCTCACCGTCAACCCTGGAGAAGGTGAAACGCCAGACGGCGACCCCGTCCCTGTTTGATTGCGAGGTCGAGCCATAGGAAAAAGAGGGAGTCGACAAGGTCCTCCTCGTCTACTCCAACGAATATCGGACGGAGTCCGACGCCCTCGATCAGTTTCTCGACAGTGGTCCTGTCTTCGTCGGTTGAGGAGAAGAACATGTCGGCCCGGCCCTCTTCGAACACGGGGTTCGCCATGTTCTCGACCGCAGTGGTGTTGAACGCTCGGGCGTACCGGATCGTGTTAGGAAGTTCGGCCCTGCCGTTCGAAGTTGTCCCACCCATCCGATTCGTCGCGTCGATCACCAGTTTTCCTCGCACCGAGTCGCTGTTATCCATGGTGAAATCGCTTACTGCGGTGCTCGGAATTGCGAGTATCACCGCGTCTGCCCCAGCGAGCGCTTCCTCTACCGTCGTCACGCGGCCGAGCGTCTCCTCGGCCACTTGGTCGTCTTCTGGATGGCGAGATCCGAACGTGACTGTTTGGCCTGCCCTTGCCAGAGCCCTGCCGAGTGTTCCCCCCACAGAACCCGTGCCGATCACTGCGACGTCCATGGCCCGACCTCCGATGCAATTAGGCGATTACGTAGACAATCAGATGGCTTTGACCTTCTATCAACAGGTTGGCCTCTCAGGCTTATCAACTGGTTGGCCTCTCGGGCCCATCAGGAGGATGGCTGGCCGTCGTTGAGGATGGCCTATCCGGGGGACGGGAACGCCGCGTCCGAATCACACGGGCCACGGGCCACGGGTACAAGGACCACGGGCCTCACTCGTTGCTCGCAACCCGAAGGTGACGGAGAACGCGGACTCTTGCCCCGTGGCGGGGCACGAGTGTCACATGACGCACCTTTGCAGGCTCGTCGCGTTCGTTTGTCGTATCGAGTTCGACCCGGCGCAGAACTTCTTTGAGGATCACACGCATCTCGGTGCTCGCGAAGGATGCGCCGAGGCACCGGCGATTGCCGCCACCGAACGGGAGCCAAAGAGCGGGATCCGGCTGTCGTCCGACGAACCTCTCAGGAAGGAACCTCAGCGGCTCCTCGTAGTTCACCGGTGATTTGTGCACGATCGGGATCGCCGGGTCGACCATGGTTCCTTCGGGAAGGATGTGACCTCCGACCCGCGCGGATCTCGTGAGCCGTCGATTTATGTCCGGGACGACCGGACGCACTCGCAAGGTCTCGGCCACCACCGCGTCGAGGTAAGAGTCGTCGTTCTCGACCGCCGCGCGGCGCGTCCTTTCGAGCACAGTGGGATTGCGGACGAGTCGCTCGATGGCCCACGCGAGTCCGGTGGCAGTTGTCTCGTGTCCCGCGATGAGGAGAGTAACGAGTTGATCCCTGAGCTCCCCGTCCGTCATCGGCGCGCCTGTGTCGTCTCTCGCCTGAACGAGCTTCGAGAGAACGTCCGATCTGGACTCGAGATCAGGATCGGCACGGGACCGGATGATCTCGGCGAGGAGCACCGCGTTCGCCCGTTCTTCGATCGCGCGAAATCGCTTCCAAGGCCATTTGCTTCGCAGTTGAGGCAGTGCGAACTGCATCAAGGCCAGCAGATCGAGATCGACGAGCGGTGGCAGGGCCTCGCGCAGACCTCGAAGGCTCACCTCGTCCTCGGCTCCTATGACGGTGCGGAGGATGACTTCGAGGGTGATGGAGGACAGTCGCGGACGGCAAGCGAACGTCGCGCCGACCGGCCATGTGTCGATCTCGTGAGCAGCGATCTCGGCCATCACCGGCGCGAGAGTCGCGACCGAGTCTCCGTGGAAAGCGGGCATCATGAGCCGTCGTTGACGCTGGTGCACAGGTCCGTCGGTCACCAGCACCGAGCTCGATCCCAGCACCGGCTCTAGGAAGAGCCCGTTCGCTTCCCCGGCGTGGAACGTCTGCGCGTCGCCGCGGAATACGGCGCGGATGTCTTCTGGATCGGTCAGGTAAACGTAGGTCCCGATCCTGCCCAGCCGGAGCGTGAACGCCCGCCCGTAGCGGCGCGCGCAGAGTTCGAGGAACCTTTCGGGTCTCCAGAACATGAGCACCACTTGGAGGAATGCCGGCAACGGAGGCCCAGGCGGTAACGTTGCGGACACCCGATGATCATATGTACGTCCTAAAAGTGAAACATCGCGTCGTTTCTGATCGCCGTGTCTGACGAGCTGATGGTTCATTGGATGCTCGACCCGAGCTCTATGCCGGGCAGCGCCGAGAACGTTCGACGGTGCGCAACTCTTGTTCGGAAGATGACATGACGGACAATCGCCAGATGTCGAATCGAGAACCGGGCCGACGTGCCACCGCGTTCGTCACCGGCGCCAGCCGCGGAATAGGGCGGGCAGCTGCGATAGCCCTCGCCGAAGCCGGATTCGACGTCGCCATCACTGCCCGGACGCTGCACGAAGGCGATGCAGTGGACGAGTCCGACACCGGTGGAGGTCGGAGCCTTCCTGGGAGCCTCGACGAAACCTCGCGCGCGATAAGAGCGATTGGCACAAATGTGTTGCCGGTTGTCGTAGATCTCCATGATTCCAGGTCACTGCGCGCGGCGGTGCAAACGACCATCGAGGCGTGGGGTCACATCGACGTCCTGGTGAACAACGCCGTCGACACAGGTCCCGGAAGTATGGTGCCCTTCCTCGACCTCACTATTGAACAGCTCGAACGAAAGCTCCGGGCAAATGTCGTGGCGCAGGCGGTCCTCATCAAGGCGGTGCTCGCGCCGATGCTTCGCGCGGGTGGGGGCGTGATCATCGATGTGTCCTCCCATGTCGCAACCGGTGATCCTGCCGCACCGGTCGGATCCGGCGGGTGGGGTGTCGCCTATGCGGCTTCGAAGGCCGCGTTCCACCGCTTTGCACCGATACTGGCCTTGGAGCTCGAAGATAGTGGGATTCGCATCCACAACGTCGACCCCGGGTACGTAGAAACTGAGCGGCAGAAAGTCAATGCAGCTTCTCTCGGTCTCGAAGGTCGTTACCCCGGGGCTCCACCATCGGTGCCCGCATCGGTCATCGCATGGTTGGCCGTTTCATCCGAGGCGAAGGATCTCAACGGAAAAACGGTACAAGCGCAACGCTTCGCGCTAGAACACGGCCTACACCCCGACTGGCGCAAGCGCTGAAACGGCCGTCGCCTAAATCCGTATAGATCTGTATGGATACGATCGCGTCGATGACGAGACCAGGCCCGCGCGGACTTCCCCCCTCCGAGAGCTCGCGCCCGACCCTTGTCGGAGAACGGTGGATGGTCGTGACCGGGCACCCGCTTACCGCTCAGGTAGCAGGCCGGGTCCTCGAAGCGGGTGGCAACGCCGTGGACGCCGGTGTCGCGGCGGGGCTTGCCACCAACGTCGTCCAGTCCGACATGTGCAACCTCGGAGGAATAGCCCCGATCATGATCCGTCCGGCGGGCTCGAACGCGGTGATGAGCGTCGCCGGGGTCGGCAGGTGGTCGTCTACGGCTACCGTCGATGAATTCTCGGCTCGTTATGAGACCGAGATGCCGCCCGGGTGCGGGCCCAGCGTCGTCCCCGGAGCCCTCGCGGGTTGGCTCAGTGCTCTTGGACGCTTTGGCACGTGGTCCTTCTCCGACGTCGCCGCCCCTGCTATAGAGCTCGCCGACGAAGGCTTTGTGCTCGATGCGACCGTAGCCACCGCACTCGACCTGTTCGCTTGGGTGTACGAGAAATGGCCTTCATCGGCCGCGATCTACTGTCCAGGGGGGCGACGGGCGAAAGCCGGAGACCGGCTCGTACAGCGCGACCTCGCGAGGCTTCTTCATCGATTGGTGAGCGCGGAGCGCGAAAGCCGATCCGGAAGACCTGCCGATCCGGGAACGTCTTCTTGGGAGAACCCGCATGCTGCCGAGATCGAATCGGTGCGTCGCGCCTTCTACGAAGGAGAGCCGGCCCGGATCATGGCCGAGTTCGTGACCGGCCAGGGAGGCTTTCTCACCGTCGAGGATATGGCGGAATTCAGAGCCGAGATCGCCCCTGCTCCCAATCGCCGATTCGAGGCATTCGGTGGGGTTGCGGTTCACGTGACTCCGGGGGAGTGGTCGCAGGGCCCTGCGCTCCTCCAGGCGCTCGCGATCTTGGGTCAGTTCGACTTGTCGTCGATGGAGCACAACTCGGTCGAGTACATCCACTTGCTCGTCGAGGCCGTCAAACTCGCGTTCTCGGATCGCGAGCGGTACTACGGGAGCGCGCGACCCGTTGACATCGAAGCTCTCATTTCGGAGTCTCACGCGGCCGACCTTGCCTCGCTCATAAAGCCGGACAGCGTTGTCGACGACCTCATCACCCTCAGACACGCCGCGGACGGTTTGGTCTCCACGACCCACATCGCCGTTGTCGACCACGAAGGAACTGCCTTCGCGTCGTGCCCGAGCGACACACTCGCAATGGCCCCGATCGTGCCGGGGCTCGGGATCATGGTTTCGGGCAGGGGAGTTCAAAGTAGAACCGATCGAGCTCATCCTGCTTGTCTCGGCCCGAACCTCCGTCCCCGCGTTACACCTTCACCGGCAATCGTCTTGGACGAAGACGGCTTCGTCTGGCCGATAGCGTGCCCGGGAGGCGACGTCATTCTTCAGGCGACGCTGCAGGCGTTTCTCAACGTGAACGTCTTCGGCATGACCGAACAACAGGCTGTCGAGGCCCCACGAGCCGTCTCATTTGCCTTTCCCGACTCTTTCCATCCGCACGCGCACGTCACGGGGAAACTGGTCGTCGAAGGCCGCGTAGACGAAGAGGTGCTGAACGAGCTGGCCGCTCTAGGCCATGACGTCTACGCGTGGCCGCCGTTTGAATTCGAAGCGGGTTCGGTGGGAATGATCCGCCAGCACCCGCCTTCGGATCCTTCGGGGAGCGCCACCTTCTGGGGTGGGGCGGACCCTCGGCGCGCCGCTTACGCGTTGGGTCGTTGACCGTCGTAAGCGGGATCTATTTGAGGGCGAGAGCGTTGGGCGGCGTCGCGACGCCGGCATGGAGGTTGAGCGGAGCGGACGTGAGCAGGCAGCTGTAGCGCCCGTCGTCCGCACAGTGCTCTGCCAGCTCGTCGAGATCGAAGAGCTCGCCGATCGGAATGCCCAGCAAACCGAGAAGGCTGAAATGGAGCATCGTGTTGGCGGCAGCTTCTGGGTCTTCCCTCCAACTTTTCATCAGTCCTCGCTCCCACGACCCGAACGGCATGACCTCGAGCGAGGGGTTGTCGGCGGCAATCGCTGCGATGTGGAGGTTCCACAGCCCCTCGGCCGTCTCCGCCCCCCGCTGCAACCCGCAGGTTCCCGACATCGCTTCGCGCTCTACCTCTTCACGTCCTGCGACGTCGAGAGATCGATACCAGCTGAGCCAACCGGTCCGGACGAGAAGGATGTCACCCGTTTCGACAACCGAGCCCTGAGCACGCATCGTCGACCTGAGATCGTCGATGGTCATCTCGTCGGCTGCCGAGGGAACGATCGGGCGACCTTCGATCGATCTCCACCTGGCGACGTCCAACAGGACCGCCCGGCCCACGATCCCGCGACGCGCCCAGTGCTGCATCCCGTGTTCCTCGTCCGCTATGTCGTTGTAGAAGCCCCAAGCGGGATGCTTTATATGTCTGAAACCGTCCCACTGGCTCGAGCGCTGCGTGTTCCAGCCCACGAGCTCGTCGTCGTGTCCGATGCCCGATCCCAGCACGACGTGTTCGAACGCCGAGCGCGAGAACAGCGGAGGGTCGGGCAGCTCGAGCTCGAGATTGAGATTGAAGACCCTTCCCTCCCTCACGTTCGAGGTAGCTGCAGCAACGCGCTCAGGCGTAAGCAGGTTGAGACAGCCCAAACGATCCTCCGCGCCCCACAAACCCCAGGACGAGCCCCTTGGTGCGCCGGGGACGACTGGGAGGTCGCGGTAGTCGGGGAGTGAGTGCTCGTGTCCAGAGAGCTCGGCGGTCAACCCTTCTCCTTGGTGGTGTTTGTCGTCGCCGTCGTTGGCTCACGACTCCCCGGACTGGAGGGGGCGCTGTTCCGATACGGAGTCATGTCGA
>Ga0187783_10001398_pt1 | contig 17809 bp, 14 predicted proteins | sample 1015_SJ02_MP02_2_FD_132471 | JGI IMG/M metagenome (GOLD analysis project Ga0187783, IMG submission 132471) | Tropical peat soil microbial communities from peatlands in Department of Meta, Colombia - 1015_SJ02_MP02_20_MG | ecosystem: Environmental > Terrestrial > Soil > Wetlands > Peat | place...
CGGAAGTTCGGCCTCACCAGGTAGTGCACGAGTTCGGCGCCGTCGCCGTCCAGGGGCGCGAGCTCCCTGACATTGAGTTCATCTGCGACCTGCGCGGCTAGCTCGGTCGGCAGCGAGTCGAGGCCACGAGCGGCGATCAGCGCGCGGGCCAGTGGCTGCCTGGTCTTGACGACCGCGCTCGCCCGCGCCGACCGGCCGAGCTCGACGAGCCTGCGGACCAGGTCCATCTGCTCGCCGAGCGTCGGGTCGATCAGCGAGAGGTCAGCCTGCGGCCACGCGGCGAGGTGCACGGACTGCGGCTCTTCGTCGTCGCGGATCGCCTGCCACACGTAGTCGGTAATGAATGGAGTGATGGGGGCCAGCAGCCTGGTCAGCGTGTCGAGCGTCGTCGTCAGCGTCGCGAACGCGGCCGCACCATCCGGTGTCGTCGGGCCATCCCAGAACCGGCGCCGTGACCTGCGCACGTACCAGTTCGACAGGGCGTCGATGAATCCGGTCAGCAGTCGCCCCGCGGCCGCTGAGTCGAACGCCTCAAGCGCCGCCGTCACGTCGCGGACGAGCACGTTCAGCTCGCTGAGCAGCCAGCGGTCCAGAGCGGGCCTAGCCGCCGCCGGCGGTACGGGCGGTGCCTCGGTCGGGGCCTGCCCGGCTGCCGCGCGCGCGTAGAGCACGAGGAACGAGGCGGTGTTCCAGTAGGTGAGCAGCACCTTGCGGACGATCTCGGAGAGGGCGCCGTCGCTGATTTTCCTGGTCGCCCACGGCGAGCCGGATACCGCAAAGAACCAGCGCACGGCGTCCGCGCCGTGCGACTCCATCAGCTGCATGGGCTCGAGAACATTGCCCAGGTGCTTGCTCATCTTGCGGCCCCGCGCATCGACGAGCAGGCCGAGGCACACGACGTTCTCGTACGCGGACCGCCCGAAGACCAGCGTGCTCACCGCCATCAGCGAGTAGAACCAGCCCCGAGTCTGGTCGATGGCCTCGCAAATGAACTGGGCTGGAAACGACTCCCGGAACTGCGCGTCGTGCTGCCACGGCGCGCCGAACTGCGCGAACGGCATGGCGCCGGAGTCGAACCAGACATCGATGACCTCCGGAACCCGGCGAGCAGGCTGGCCGCAGTCCGGGCAGGAGATCACGATCTCATCGACGAACGGCCGGTGCGGGTCGAGGCCGGTGACGTCGGTCCCGGCGAGCGCTGACAGCTCGGCGAGCGACCCGACGCAGGTGACATGCTCGGACGCGCACTGCCAGATCGGCAGCGGGGTGCCCCAGTAGCGCGTCCGCGACAGCGCCCAGTCCACGTTGTTGCGGAGCCAGTCGCCATACCGGCCGTCCTTGATTGTCGGCGGCTGCCAGTTGGTAACGGCATTCTGGGCGAGCAACTGGTCGCGGATCGCGGTCGTGCGGATGAACCACGACGGCAGCGCGTAGTAGAGCAGCGGGGTACCGCAGCGCCAGCAGTGCGGATAGCTGTGCTCGTGCGGATGGGCACTGAACACCAGGCCGCGGTCTGACAGGTCGGCGATGAGGCGCTCGTCGGCGGCCTTGAAGAACACGCCGCCGACCAGCGGGACGCGCTCGGCGAACCGCCCGTCCGGCTGAACGGGGTTGACGACGGGAAGCCCGTGCGCCCGGCTAGCCGCCATGTCGTCCGCGCCGAACGCGGGTGCCAGATGCACCAGCCCGGTGCCGTCCTCCGTCGTGACGAACGTCGCCGGTACCACCCGGTGCGCGTTCGGGATATCGATCAGCTGGAACGGCGGCTGGTACGTCGCCCCGACCAGTTGGGCGCCGGTAATCCGGTCCGTAACATGCCAGCCTTCGCCGAGCACGCGCCCGAAGAGGGCATCGGCTACCACCACGCGGTCGCCGACGCCGGACTTGCGGGCGATCGCGTACACCTCGTCCGGGTGCACGGCCACCGCGGTGTTCGACACCAGCGTCCACGGAGTGGTCGTCCAGACCAGCAGGTCGGCGCCGGCGAGCTGCTCGGGCGCGCCGGGCGGTACGGTCCGCAGCGGCAGCCGTACTATCACCGATGGGTCCGACACGAGCCGGTACACATCGTCCTGGCCCAGCTCGTGATCGGAGAGCGCGGTCCCGCATCGCGGGCAGTACGGACTGATCCGGAAGTCACGCACGAGCAGGCCAGCGGCATAGATCTGCTGCAGCGCCCACCAGACGGACTCGATATAACGCGTATCCATGGTCCGGTACGCCTCGGACAAGTCGATCCAGTAACCCATTCGCCCGGTAACTTCGGCAAATGCATCGACGTGCCGCAATACCGATTCACGACACCTTGCGTTGAAGGCCGCTATTCCGTACGCCTCGATGTCCCGCTTGGAGGTCAGGCCAAGCTCCCGCTCGACCGCGACCTCGACCGGCAGGCCGTGGCAGTCCCAGCCGGCCCGCCTGGGCACATGCCAGCCCTGCATGGTCTTGAACCGCGGGTACACGTCCTTGAGCACCCGGGCCTCGATATGGTGCGCGCCCGGCATGCCGTTCGCTGTAGGCGGACCTTCGTAAAATATCCAGCGCGGCTGACCAGCCGTCTGATCGAGTGACCGCTGGAAGACCCGGGACTCCTGCCACCGGCGCAGCACCCCGTGTTCGAGTGCGGGCAGGTCAGCGCCGGTAGGAAGGGCAGAAAATCGGCGCGGCATGTTGTTGTAGCGTAGCGGAGCGCTGTGCCGCGCACCGAGCCGCAGCCCGCCCTGGGCCGGCCCCGGCGCCCGGCACCCGGCCAGATCCAGCGGTTGCCACCGGAGCGACTGCGGGTATGTTTGCAAGTCGCGCCGGTCTCCACTTATCCTCCGGTGACTGTTCGCGTTGGTGATTGAGAGGCAAAGGCACCGAGGGAGGCGCAACATGACCGCAACGGCGCATTCTGGCGCAGCCGCCCTTCCGGTGCGGCAGGGCGAAAAGCGCTGGACCGAGGCTGAGATAGCCGAGATCCGCGACCAGCTGGCCGCCGAGGCAGCCGCGCTGCGGGCGGAGATCGACCGCGCCGAGACCGACATCGCGAGCAGGCTCGGCGATGCTGTCAGCGATGCAGGCGAGGATCAGGCCGACGTCGGCGCGAAGACGTTTGAGCGGGAGCACGAGCTGGCGCTGACGCACAATGCGCGCGAGCTACTCGCCCAGACCGAGCGTGCCCTGGCGAGGATCGAAGCCGGAACGTACGGGACCTGCGAGTCGTGCGGCAACGCCATCGGCAAGGCCCGGCTGCAAGCTTTCCCGCGGGCGACGCTGTGTGTCGTCTGTAAGCAGCGCGAGGAGCGGCGCTGACCGGGCCGGTGGCGCCAAGCCAGGAGGGGACGGCAGGCGCTCAGAGTGCGCTTGCTGTGGGCCAGCCACGACGGCGCGTCGGTATCCTCCTCGGCGTCGCGGTGTTGGTGCTTGCCCTCGACATTGTGACCAAAGTCATAGTCGTGGCGACGCTGTCCAACCGCGCACCGATCCGGCTGCTGGGCGGGTTCCTCAAGCTGCGCGTCGACCGCAATCCCGGTGCCGCGTTCAGCTTTGGCCCGTCCCTGACGATCCTGTTCTCCCTGATCGCGATCGCGGTGATCGTGGTGATCCTGCGCTCGTCCCGGCGGATCCACAGTCTGGGCTGGGCCGTCGCGTTCGGGCTGCTGCTCGGCGGCGCGACGGGCAATCTGGTCGACCGCTTCTTCCGGTGGCCGGGGCCGTTCCGGGGCTGGGTCGTTGACTGGATTCAGGTCCCGCACTGGCCCGTGTTCAACCTGGCCGACTCGGCCATCGTCTGCGGTGGTGTACTGCTGGTGCTGCTGTCCGCCCGTGGCATCCGGATGGACGGCCACCGCGAGCCACGATGACCGCCCCGGGCGTCCGGCACGTGCCGGTGCCGGACGGCCTCGACGGGGAGCGTCTCGACTCAGCGCTCGCGAGGATGTTCGGCCTGTCCCGGGCGCAAGCCGCGGACTTGATCGGCACCGGGAGCGTCCTCATCGACGGTCGTCCGGCCGCCAAGTCACACCGGGTCTCCGGCGGCGAGTGGCTGGACGTCCCGCTGCCGCCGCCACCGCGGGTTTCCGCATCGCCCGATCCGGTGCCCGGCCTGATCGTGCGTTATGAGGATGCCGACATCGTCGTCGTCGACAAGCCGGTAGGCGTCGCGGCGCATCCGACGCCTGGCTGGACCGGGCCGACGGTACTGGCGGGGCTGCAGGCGGCCGGCTACCAGGTGGCCACCAGCGGGGCAGCCGAGCGACAAGGCATCGTGCACCGGCTGGACGCGGGGACCACCGGTGTGATGGTCGTGGCCAAGAGCGAGCACGCCTACCGGGTGCTGAAGCAGGCGTTCCGGGATCGGGCGGTCGACAAGCGCTACCACGCGCTGGTGCAGGGCCATCCCGACCCGCTGCGCGGCACTATCGACGCGCCGATCGGCAGGCACCCGGCAGGCGACGGCCGGTTCGCCGTGGTCGCTGACGGCCGGCCGGCGGTCACGCACTACAACACGCTGGAAGCATTCCGCGCCGCGAGCCTGCTCGACGTCGGACTGGAGACCGGGCGCACGCATCAGATCCGGGTGCACATGGCCGCTGTCCGCCACCCGTGCGCGGGAGACCGGTTGTACGGAGCTGATCCGGTGCTGGCCCGCCGGCTCGGGCTGTCCCGCCAGTGGCTGCACGCCGTCTCGCTGAGCTTTGCTCATCCGGCCGACGGCCGGCGGGTCGAGTTCACCAGCCCGTACCCCGCCGACCTGGCCGCGGCGCTCGCAACGCTGCGGGCCGAGGCATAGCTGCGCACGCCAGTGCGCAGCACCCTGGGCGGCGACCTGGCGTCGGCGAGCCGCCGCTTCGGTGCTGGCGTGTCGAGGCGGTCCGCTGTCGGAGCGCGGCGATAGGCTCAAGGGACCCACACGATGTGCCCCAGCGGCTGGCCAGCTGTGCTGGCTGGCCTGGTAAGTGTGGCCCGTGCACCGCCCTAACCAGGCTGCGCAGGGGCCAGCACGATTTGCCAGGACGCCGGGTCAGGCTCGTGGCAGCATGCCTGAAGGAGGCGGTGCTTCATGGCGGCGAGCCGGACCACGCCGAGCAGTCCTGGCCACAGCGCTGCTGGCCAGCACGGTGCCAGTCGGGGCACAGGCTCGTTCGTGCACCTGCACGTCCACACCGAGTACTCGATGCTGGACGGCGCGGCCCGGATCGCGGAGCTGTTTGCCGAGTGCGAGCGGGCCGAGATGCCTGCCATCGCGATCACCGACCACGGCAACGTCTACGGGGCCTACGACTTCTGGTGCCGGGGCCAGGCCGCCGGCATCAAGCCGATCATCGGCATCGAGGCCTACGTGGCGCCCGAGCACCGCAAGCACAAGCAGCCGGTGCTGTGGGGCTCACCCGTACAGCGGGATGACGACGTCTCCGGCGCTGGCGCGTATACCCACATGACCCTGCTGGCGGAGACCACCGAGGGCATGCACAACCTGTTCACGCTCTCCTCGCTGGCGTCGCTCGAGGGCTACTTCCGCAAGCCGCGCATGGACAGGGAACTGCTCGCCCGGTACGCCAAGGGGATCATCGCGACCACTGGCTGCGCAGGCGGCGAGGTGCAGACGCGGCTGCGACTCGGCCAGTACGACCAGGCGCTGGCTGCGGCGGCGGAGTTCCGCGACATCTTCGGGCCGGAGAATTTCTTCGTCGAGCTGATGCACCACGACCTTGAGGTGGAGCGCCGCACGGTTGACGGGCTGCGCCGGATCGGCACCGAGCTCGGCCTGCCGTACCTGGTCACCAACGACTCGCACTACAGTCGGGAGTCCGACGCGACCGCGCACGAGGTGCTGCTGTGCGTGCAGACCGCGACCACCATGGCCGACCCGGACCGGTTCCGGCTCGGCGGCGGCCCTGAGTACTACGTCAAGAGTCCGCAGCAGATGCGGGCGCTGCGCGATGACGAAGACTGGCAGGCTGGCTGTGACAACACACTGCTGGTAGCCGAGCGCTGCGACGCGCGGTTCACCAAATCGAACCTGATGCCGCAGTTCCCGCTGCCGGACGGCGAGACCGAGCAGAGCTGGCTGCGCAAGGAAGTCTGGCGCGGCATGGACTGGCGCTACCCGGACGGCTACGACGAGCAGCGCCGCCGCCAGGCCGAGTACGAGATCGGCATCATCGAGGCGATGGGGTTCTGCTCGTACTTCCTGGTCGTTGCCGACTTCATCATGTGGGCGAAGCGCAACGGGATCAGGGTCGGGCCATGCCGCGGCTCGGCGGGTGGGTCGGTAGTGTCCTACGCCCTCGGTATCACCGACCTGGACCCGATCGTGCACGGGCTGGTCTTCGAGCGGTTCCTCAACCCGGAGCGCGTGTCGATGCCCGACATCGACATCGACTTCGACGAGCGTCGGCGCGCTGACGTGATCCGGTACGTCACTGAGAAGTACGGCGATGACCGGGTCGCGCAGATCATCACCTACGGGACCATCAAGGCCAAGGCCGCGGTGAAGGACGCTGCGCGGGTGCTCGGCTTTCCGTACGCGCTCGGCGACCGGATCACCAAGGCGTTCCCGCCTGCGGTGCTGGGCAAGGACATCTCGCTGTCGGCCATCTTTGACGCCGATCATTCGCGCTACGGTGAGGCGGCTGAGCTGCGCGGGATGTACGAGGCCGAGGCGGAGGTGCGCCAGGTCCTCGACACCGCGCGCGGCCTGGAGGGGCTGATCCGACAGCCGGGCGTGCACGCGGCCGGCGTCATCATGAGCAGCGAGCCGCTGATGGATCACATCCCGGTGTGGCGGCGGGAGGCCGACGGGGCGATCATCACCCAGTTCGACTACCCGTCCTGCGAGGACATGGGGCTGCTCAAGATGGATTTCCTCGGGCTGCGCAACCTCACGATCCTCGAGGACGCAGTGGCCGGAATCCGGGCGAACCGCGGCATCGAGATCGACCTGGACCACTTGGCGCTCGACGACAAGCCGACCTACGAGCTGCTGGCTCGTGGCGACACCCTCGGGGTGTTCCAGCTCGAGGGCGGCCCGATGCGGGCGCTGCTGCGGTCGATGCGGGCGGACAAGTTCGGCGACATCTCGGCTGTGAACGCGCTGTACCGGCCCGGACCGATGGCGAGCGCACCTGTCTACGCCGACCGGAAGACCGGCCGGGCTCCGGTGACGCCCATCCACCCGGAACTGGCCCGGCCGCTGGCCGACGTGCTCGGGGAGAGTTACGGCCTGCTTGTCTACCAGGAGGACGTCATGTTCGCCGCGCAGCGGCTGGCGGGCTACTCGCCTGCTCAGGCCGACCTGCTGCGGCGGGCCATGGGCAAGAAGAAGAAGGAGGTCCTGGACGCCGAGTACGAGCCGTTCGCCGCCGGGATGAAGGCCAACGGGTACTCCGACGCGGCGATCAAGACCATCTGGGATGCGATGGTCCCGTTCTCCGGCTACGCGTTCAACAAGGCGCACGCGGCCGGGTACGCGCTGATCGCCTACTGGACCGCCTACCTGAAGGCAAACTACCCCGCCGAGTACATGGCCGGTCTGCTGACCTCGGTGGCCGGTGACAAGGACAAGTCCGCGCTCTACCTGAACGAGTGCCGCCGGATGGGCATCAAGGTGCTGCCGCCGGACGTGAACGCCTCCAACGCGATCTTCACTGCGGTCGGCCCCGACATCAGGTTCGGGCTCGCGGCCGTCCGCAACGTCGGCACCGCGGTCGTGGACTCCATCGTGGCGGCGCGCACGTCGAAGGGAGCGTTCATCAGCTTCTCCGACTTCCTTCGGAAGGTGCCGGTCAACGTCTGCAACAAGCGCGTGATCGAGTCGCTGGTCAAGGCGGGATCGTTCGACTCGTTCGGGCATCCGCGCCGGGGCCTCGTGCTCATCCACGAGCAGGCCGTGGACGCGATCATCGACGTGAAGCGGAACGAGGCGATCGGCCAGGACTCGCTGTTCGGCGACGACCCAGCCGGGGACGTGAGCTTTGACGTGCCGATTCCGCCCGGCGAGTGGGATAAGCCGACGCTGCTCGCCTTTGAGCGGGAGATGCTGGGACTCTACGTTTCTGACCATCCGCTGCTGGGCGTCGAGCACATCCTGGCGGCCGCCACGGACTGCTCGCTGGCGCAGCTCGTGAGCTCTGCCGACGACGAACTCGAACGCGGCCAGCGCGCCGAGCGTGACGCCCAGGTCGTCACCGTGGGCGGCATCCTGTCCGGGGTGGCTCGCAAGGTAACCCGGCAGGGGAGTACCTGGGCGGCCGCGACGCTCGAGGACCTGGAGGGCGCCATCGAGGTGCTGTTCTTCCCGGCCACCTACGCTCAGTGCATGAGCCAGGTCGTCGACGACGCCATCGTGATCGTCCGCGGCCGACTGGACCGGCGCGAAGAGGTGCCGAAACTGGTGGCCATGGAGGTGAGCACGCCGGACGTCTCCGTCGGCGACACCGGCCCTTTCGTGGTGTCAATGCCCGAGGCCCGGTGCATCCCGCCGGTGGTGGACCGGCTCAAGGAGGTGCTGCGCACCCACCCTGGACCGATAGAGGTGCACCTGCGGCTCATCTCTGGGGGCCGGGTTAAGGTGCTGCGCCTCGACTCCAAGCTGCGGGTCAAGCCGTCTCCGTCCCTGCTCGCCGATCTCAAGCAGCTGCTCGGCCCTGGCTGCGTCGGCTCGCTCTCGGCAGCCTGACCGGCCCAGGCCGGCTGCCGGGCACCGGCAGGTACGATCAAAACCCTGGGTGAGCCGGGAGGCAGGCCTGACCCGGCCTCCAGACCAGTCATGGGGGGCTCATCGTGCTCAACGGCCGGCGGCGCAGGCGGAACAGCCAGCTGCGCAGGCTGCTGCGCGAGTCGGAGTGGCGCCTTGAGGTGCTCCGGACCAACCTGTGGCTGGTTCCGGCGATCGAAGTCGTTGTCGCGGCCATCCTCTTCATCTGCACGTACGCGCTGGACCGGGCCTCCTACGACGGCGTGTTCCGGGTGCCTGGCTGGGCGATCAGCGGCAGCCCGGACGTGGCCCGGACGGTGCTGACAGCGATTGCCGCCGCCGTCATCACCGTGGTCGGCGTGGTGTTTTCCATCGTGATCGTCGCGCTGACCTTGACCTCGACTCAGTTCGGCCCGCGCATGCTGCGCAACTTCATCCGCGACCGGGGCACGCAGATCACCCTCGGCACGTTCGTGGCGACTTTCGTGTACGCGGTGCTGACGCTCGGGTCGGTCGGGCAGGGCTCGCACGGCACGTTCGTGCCGCACATCAGCGTGACCGTGACGCTCGCGCTCACGCTGGCCGACATGGCGGTGCTGATCTACTTCCTGCACCACATCTCGCGCCAGATCCAGCTTCCCGAGGTCATCGCGAGCATCGCCGCCGAGTTGCAGAAGGCGATCGAGCTACAGGTCGGGGAGGCGGTCGAGAGCACGGGCGCAGAGCAGGCCACCGCCCTGATCGCGGACATGGCGGGAACGGGTGGTGTCGTGCCGGCGCCGCTGAGTGGCTATCTGCAGTACGTGGAGCACCGAATGCTCGTCGCCATCGCGGCCGAGGTGGACGCCGTGATCCACGTACTGTTCCGGCCCGGCCACTTCATCGTGGCTGGTCAGCAGTACGCGGCAGTGTGGCCGGCCGAGGCGGCCAGCGCCGTGGCGGAGGAACTAGCCCGCGCGCACGTCACCGGCCCGTACCGGACACTAGCCCAGGACGTCTCATTCGGCCTGGACCAGCTGGTGGAGATCGCCATTCGGGCGCTGTCGTCCGCCGTCAACGACACCTTCACAGCGCTGACCTGCATCGACTGGATCGGTGACAGCCTGTATAAGGTGACCGGCCGGTGGCAGCCCACCCGGGTCTACCGGGACTCCGACGGAGCGGTGCGCGTCATCGTCACCGAGACCACCTGGGAACGGCTCGTGCAGCGGGCCTTCGAGAAGGTGCGCCAAGCCGCCGCGGGCATGCCTGCCGTGATGATCAGGCAGCTCAGCGCCCTCGCGAAGATCATGGAGCAGACGACGACGGCGCGCGACCGCCAGGTCCTGCTCGACCAGGCCGCCATGATCGAGCGACTCAGCGCCGCGACCGTGGCCGAGCCAGCCGACCGCGCGGACATCACCCGCGCCTACGAGCAGGTACTCGCGGTTCGTCCGGCGCCGGCGGGCTGAGGTCAGGCGTCGCGCCGCTCGAGCAGGTACGCCCCGACGCCCAGCGCCAGCAGCGCCCAGATGCACAGCACGCCGAAACCCTCCCAGGCCGAGAGCACCCGCTGGCTGCTGGTGATGTGGACCAGGTACACGAGCGATCCCGCCTGCTCGGGCAGGTAGCCCACCAGGTGGTTCCAGAACGACGTGTCCGGCAGCAGCCCGGCCAAGATGGGCAGCAGGAAGGCCACGCCGATGGCGATGCTGATCGCGCCGGCGGTCGCCCGGACCAGCGTGCCGATGCCCATCGCGAACAGACCGAACACCGTCAGGTAGAGCCCTGCGCCGATGGTCGCGCGCAGCACGCCGCCGTCGCTGAGCGAGACCGAGACCCTGCTGTGCAGAATCGCGGAGCCCACGAAGAACGACCCGAACGCCACGATCTCGGCGAGGATCCCGATCACGATCGCGAAGACCACGACCTTCGCCAGCAGCATGGGCAGCCGCCTGGGCACGGCGAGCAGCGAGGCGCGGATCACCCCGGTCGAGTATTCGCTGGTGATTACCAGCGCGCCGAGCACACAGAGGGTGAGCTGACCGAGGTAGACGGCTACCCCGAAGATGATGGCGGTCGGGTCGGCGAGCGCCGTGGCGTCCCGAGCGGCGGCGTGCGGGCCGGTCCAGTTCGCCTCCGTCACCCAGCTGATCAGCGCGGTGAACCCGATCGTGACGATCACGAACGCGATCAGCGTCCAGAACGTGGACCGGACCGACCGGATCTTCGTCCACTCGGCTGCCAGCAGGTGGCCGAACCCGGCCACGGGGCCATGCTGGGCCACGGCCGGAGACGGCGAGACATCGGCGGTGGCTCCGCTGACGGTCATCGAACGCTCCCATCGCTGGCTCGCACCGGTTCGGCAGCGTCCCGGTGACCGAACTCGACGTGGTCGGAGGTGAGCTCGAGGAACGCGTCCTCGAGGGTGGCAAGCAGCGGGGTCAGCTCGTGCAGCACGAGCGATGCGGACGCGGCCAGCTCGCCAATCCGCGCGGCGGGCACCCCGGTCACGGTCAGGATCGGCGCCTTGTCGTCCGGGTCCACCGGACCTCCGTTGTGGCCTGGCACGACGCTGCCGCCCGCAGCGGTGATCAGTTCCGTCAGCTTGTCCGCGTCCGGGGTGCGTACCAGCACCGACCGGCCGGACCCGCGGGCGATCACCTCGGCAGTGGAGGCGTTCGCCAGCAGCTGCCCACGGCCGATGACGATGATGTGATCAGCCGTGACCGCCATCTCGTTCATCAGGTGGCTGGAGACCAGCACGGTCTTACCCTGGCCCGCCAGCTGCTTCATCAGGTTCCTGATCCACAGCACGCCCTCGGGGTCGAGGCCGTTTACCGGCTCGTCAAGCAGTAGCACCTGCGGGTCGCCGAGCAGCGCCGCGGCGACGCCGAGTCGCTGGCTCATGCCCAGGGAGTAGCTGCCGGCTCGCTTCTTCGCTACCTCGCGCAGCCCGACGAAGTCGAGCATCTCGTCGACCCGGCGGGCCGGCAGCCCCTGAGTCTGGGCCAGGAAGAGCAGGTGATTGCGGGCGCTGCGGCCGGTGTGCACGGACTTCGCCTCGAGTAGCGCGCCGACCGTGCGGAGCGGGTCGGCCAGCTCTGCATAGTGTCTGCCGTTGATGGTCGCTTCGCCGCTGTTTGGGCGGTCGAGGCCGAGGATGAGCCGCATCGTGGTGGACTTCCCCGCCCCGTTCGGTCCGAGGAAGCCAGTGACCTGCCCCGGCTGGACGACGAACGACAGGTGATCGACCGCCACCTTAGGTCCGAAGCGCTTGGTGAGATCTCTGACCTCGATCATCGGTGTCTCTCATCCGGCGAAGCTGGCATTTGAGTGCTATCGCGACGTGAGGCTACCAGAGCCAGGTCGGCCACCGGTCGGCGCGTTCCCCGGTCATCGCAGCCGTTCGCCGAGCGGACAGCAGGGCACTCATCTGGCCGCTGTCGGGTTTTCCGGCTGGGTCCAATACGCTGCTACGGAGCATGACTGACACCATCACGCCCCCCGACAGCCCGGCCAGCGGCCGTGCGGTGATCGCGGCGTGCCTCATCGTCGTCGGCAGCGCCGTGGTAGGGCTGGCGGCGGGTCTGGTCTGGGCCGCGGCCGCGCCGCGGGTCGTGTACCAGGTGTACACGCTGAACCCGCCGACCGCTTACGCGATCAACCCCGAGACGAGCGCGTTCATCGCCGCCGACGCGTGGTATTGCCTGCTGGCGCTGATTGGCGGGGCGTTGATCGGACTGGTTGGCTACCGGTTCGCGGTGCGACGGTACGGGCCGGTGCCGATGGCAGGAATCGTGATCGGCGCGACCGGTGCGGCCTTCGTCATGCAGTGGTTCGGGCCGGAGGGGTCGGGTCAGCCGGGCTTCAATCACCTGCTCGCCACCAGCAAGCCAGGCGCACTCCTGCACGCGCCGATCTCGCTCGGCTCGCACGGCGCGCTCGCCTTCTGGCCGGTGGCAGCGGCCGCGGTCGCGGGCGGCATCGAACTGGTCGGGGTCCTCCGGGCCCACCGACAGCCCGGTTATATCGGGCTGCCGGTACTGGGAATGGGTCCGTATGGCCAGCCACCTGCGCCGGGCGTGCCGCCGTCCTGGCCGGGATCACCCGAACCGTCCGCCGGAACAGATCCGGCCGGATCCGAGCCATCCGGCGAACCAGACACCTTCGGTGGCGATCCAGGCCGCGCTGCGCTGTAGCCCCGTAGCTGCCTACACGTGGATCGTCTCGTGGCGTGGGCCGGCGGCGTCCACGGCCATGGCCGCTCCCACGATTCCGGCCTCGTTCTGCAGCGCGGCTGGCACGACCTTGGCCCGAAGTCCCGCCAGCAGCGGCAGGAATTTTTCAGCTTTCCGGCTGACGCCGCCACCGATGATGATGAGTCCCGGCGATAGCAGTCCCTCCACGTGGGCCAGATACTCGTCCACCCGCCCGGCCCAGGTGCCCCAGCTGAGGTCGTGCTCCTCGCGGACCAGCTCGGACGCGCGCCGCTCGGCGTCCTTGCCGCGGATCTCGACGTGACCGAATTCGGTGTTCGGCACCAGCACCCCATCGGTGAACAGCGCGCTGCCGATGCCGGTGCCGAACGTCAGCAGCAGAACGGTGCCGCCGACACCCTTGCCGGCGCCGAAGCGCATCTCCGCCACGCCGGCCGCATCAGCGTCGTTCAGCACGGTAACGGCCAGCTTGGTGCTCGCCTCGAACATCTTGACGGCGTCGACGCCGATCCAGGCGTGGTCGAGGTTGGCTGCGGTGTTAATGACACCGTTCACTACAACCCCAGGGAAGGTGACGCCAGCGGGACCCGTCCAGTCGAACGCGTGCACAAGCTGGGCGACGACGTCCACGACGGCGTCGGGCGTAGCAGGGTGCGGCGTGGCGAGCTTCTGCCGCTCGGCGGTCAGCTCGCCGGTCGCGGTGTCCACGGGCGCGGCCTTGATGCCAGTCCCGCCGATGTCGATGCCAAGGACGTGAGCCACTCGATGCCTCCGGTTGCTGGGCCTCCAACCAGCCTAGGGCTCGGCGGGCGGCACGCCCAGTTGTCAGAGCTGGCGCTGGCCCGAAGCGCCGCGGCCGGAATCGAATCAGGTCACAGGGACATCCGCTCACCTCTAATGACACCGTCGGCCGCCGAGTGAGGCTGCTCCGCAGGGTGGTCCTCGTGGCGCTGGTCCGGATCGGCCGCCCGGGGCAGGTGCCGGGTCGGACCGGCCTGCTGCCGGTAGGCATAATCCGCTCGGATCGCCGCGCGCAGCTCAGGGGCCGTGTGCGCCCGCAGTTCATCGGCCGTGCCGCGGAACGTCGCACACCAGATCTCGCCGTCGAGCCCGATCTCGTAGCCGCCGCCCCAGTGCAGCTGCAGGTCGGCAAGCGCCGACGCGTCGCTCCTCGCAAAGTGCGTGCTCTCCATCGGCTGGCTGACGACTCGATCGTCCGCAGGCTGGAAGTTCGTGGGCCACTGGTATGCGGGGTTACCCGCGGCATCTGCTCCGGCGTGACCTGTCATCCTCACTAGCTGCCTTTCTGCCGGCTGGGTGGCCGGCGCGCGGCCCAGCGGCCGCACGCCGTGTCGTTATCATAGCGCGGTCTAGAGCACTATAAAGCGGCATGCAGCGTCCTGACTCTTTGCGCAGTTCACAGGCGTTCTAGGGTCTTCTTCGTGGCAAAGGTGCCCAGGTTCGATGCGGCCGCGCTTGGGCCGGTGTACGTCTACATCGGCGTGGCGGACCACATCGCGGCGCGGATCGAGGCCGGCGAATTGCCTACCGGCGCCCGGCTGCCCGCCGAGCGGGACCTCGCGGCGGACTACCAGGTAGCGGTGGGGACGGCCCGGCGGGCAGTGGAAGAGCTACGCCAGCGCGGGCTCGTCATCACCCTTCCGGCAAAAGGCACCTACGTCGCCTGACGCGATGGCCGCGCGGCCCTTCCTCGCTCCGCGCGACGCTTCCGCCGCTGGGCGGTGAACACGGTCCGGACACTAACCAGCCGCCTTGTATTCACCAGCCGGTAACGGCACGGCGCTTGACTATCGAGGCGGGCTAACGGCTGCTGAGGGGGTCGCCGGTGGAGCGAGCCGTGATCGTTGGCGGCGGCGTGCTGGGCATCATGCACGCGGTGCAGGCCCGTAGGCGCGGCCTTGAGGTCGTCCTGCTGGAGCGGGAGGCGGCGCCGCGGGGTGCCACCCTGCGAAACTTCGGCCTGGTCTGGATCAGTGGCCGGGCTCCCGGCCCCGAGCTGGCACTGGCGCAGCGGGCCAGGACGCTCTGGCAGGAACTGGGCGAGCTTGTCCCCGCGGCCGGCTTCCGGCCAGGCGGCTCGCTCACCGTGGCGACCGACGATGCCGAACTTGCCCTGCTCAAGGACGCGGCCGCCCAGCCAGACGCTGGCGAGCGGGGATTCGAGCTGCTCGATCGCAGCGCGGCTGGGCAGCTGAACCCTGCGCTTCGCGGCGAGTTCACCGGCGCGCTGCTGTGCCGCCGCGACGCGATCGTCGAGCCGCGAGCGGTGCCCGCCGCGTTCCTTGACTACCTGACCAGGACCGGCCCGGGCTTCGACTGGCAGCCCCGCCGGGAGGCCGTGGCGATCGCGCCGCACGCGGTGCGCGACCACACCGGCACGTGGCACCGCGGTGATGTCGTCGTGCTGTGCCCGGGCGCAGCACACACGGGCATCGCCGGGCCGCACCTGGCTGAGTACGCGCGGCCGCCGGTGCGGCGGGTCAGGCTCCAGATGCTGCAGACCGAGCCGCTGGCCGCTCGGCTGACGACGGCGATCGCAGACGGTGACTCGCTGCGCTACTACCCGGCATTTGATCTGCCCGGCCGGGCGCGGCTCGCGCCGCAGGCCCCGGTCGCGGCCGCGGCCGCGGCGCAGCTACTGCTTGTGCAGCGGATGGATGGCAGTCTGACCATCGGTGACACGCACAGCTACGACGAGCCGTTCGACTTCGACGTCGACGAGCAGCCGTACGACCACCTGCGCAGCCGGGCCGAGCAGCTACTCGGCGGGCCGCTGCCGCCGGTCCGGCGCCGCTGGGCCGGGGTGTACAGCCAGGTCACCGGCACCGAGCTGTACCACAGGTCAGCAGCCGGGCCCGGCGTCGTGCTGGTGACCGGCGCCGGCGGGCGGGGCATGACGTGCGCGCCGGCGATCGCCGAGGAGACGTTCGCGGCGAGCGTCTGAGCCACGCCGAGCCAGCAAGGAGGAGAGTCATGGATCCGATCACGGTGGCCTGCCTGGACATGGCGGGCACGACGGTCGCGGACGACGGTAGCGTGCTGGCGGCGTTCCGTGCGGCGGCCGCGGAGTTCGGCCTGACCCCAGGGGCGCCCGGCTACGCAGAGGCGATCGCGTACGTGCAGGACACCATGGGCCAATCCAAGATCGAGGTATTCCGGCACCTGCTCGGCAGCGAGGACCGGGCCCAGCGCGGCAACCAGGTCTTCGAGCAGAGCTACGCCGAGTCCGTGCGGGCGGGACTGGTGACGCCGCTGCCGGGCGCCGTCGAGACGATCACGGCGCTGCGGGCGGCCGGAATCAAGGTGTGCCTGGCCACCGGGTTCGCGCCGAGCACCAGGGACGCGGTGCTGGACGCCCTCGGCTGGCGGTCGCTGATCGACCTCGCGCTGTCGCCTGCCGACGCGGGGCGCGGCCGTCCGTGGCCAGACCTGCCCCTGACGGCGCTGCTGCGGCTGCATGGCGGCGCGGTCAGCGAGCTGGCCGTCGTCGGCGATACGGCGGCCGATGTCGAGTCCGGACTGCGCGCGGGGGCGGGCGTGGTGGCCGGCGTGACGACCGGGTCGGCGAGCCGCGAAGTGCTAGCCGCGGCTGGTGCTCCGCACATCCTCGACTCGGTGACCGGCCTGCTCGGTCTCGTCGGGCTGGACGCTGGGGTCGCGCCATCGGCGCCGGCCTGACTAGGCCTGCTGTCGGGCCGGGACCGATGCAGACAGCAGCACCGGGCGACGGCGGCGCGGGGGTTACGCGTAACATAACCTCCATGGCGGATGCCCGAGCCTGCGAGCAGTGCGGCAAGTCCTTCGTGCCGCGACGCGAGCATGGCCGGTTCTGCTCGAGCCGATGCCGCGTGGCGTGGAACCGCGCCAGGACAAAGTATCCGGTCGGCGAGCAGAGCGCGCTGGACTGGTCGTTCGCAGCGATGGTCGAGACCATCGATCGGCTGCCGCGGGTCAAGGAGTGGGACGGGGCCCGCGCCATCACGGTGATCGGCGAGGCCGTCTGGTGGGTCACCATCGTCGACGCGACCATGGTCCGCTATCACCCCGACGCTTATGACCAGGTGCTCGCCCGCGCGTCAGACCGTGAGGTGATCGAGCACACGCTGGGGGGCCTGCGCTTCGTCCGCAACCACATGGGCCACGACGTCGACCACGTGGACTTCGTGAAGGCGGCGCGCCGCCGCGGCAGCAGCACCGAGCACGTCGCCACCTGGACGTGGCGCCGGCTCCCGTGCCCCGAGGTCGGTACGCTGCCGGCGCGCGCGCAGGAATGGGAGCTCGACCGCTACCAGGCCTACCAGGACCAGCTGGCGGACCGGCCGGTAGGGGAGGCGTTCAGCCGGGCGAGGACTTTCCTGGCCCAGGCGGCTGCCGCGGCGACCGCCGAGTCGGAACTCCCGATGCCCGCCAGCTAGCCGCCCACGGGGACAATGGGCCGGTGGCCGCCTGCCGTCTCATCACGCCCGAGGACGCGCCTGTCCTAGCCCGTCTCGCTACCGTCAACCGGGACTTCCTCGCACCGTGGGAGCCCGCCCGCGCCGAGGCCCACTTCACCGAGGCTGGCCAGCGGCTGGCCATCCAGGCGGTGCTCGCCGAGCACGCGAACGGCCGGAGCCTGCCCTGTGTGATCGTCGACGAGGCGGACCAGGTCGTCGGCCGCATCAACCTCAACCACATCGTCCGCGGCGCGTCCCAGTCCGCCAGCCTCGGGTACTGGCTGGACCAGGCGTCCGGCGGCCGAGGGCTGGCAACCGCGGCCGTGCGCAACATCACCCGGCTGGCCTTTGCCGAGCTCGGTCTGCACCGGATCCAGGCGGACACGCTGGTCGACAACGTGCCGTCCCAGCGGGTCCTCGCCCGCACCGGGTTCGTCCGGATGGGCCTGGCGCCGAGCTACCTCAAGATCGCC
>Ga0187783_10001399_pt1 | contig 17804 bp, 14 predicted proteins | sample 1015_SJ02_MP02_2_FD_132471 | JGI IMG/M metagenome (GOLD analysis project Ga0187783, IMG submission 132471) | Tropical peat soil microbial communities from peatlands in Department of Meta, Colombia - 1015_SJ02_MP02_20_MG | ecosystem: Environmental > Terrestrial > Soil > Wetlands > Peat | place...
AGATTGCCAAGGACTGACCGCATGAACTATGCTTTACGCCTGCCGGGACGCTGAAATTTCATCCGCTGCTGTGCAGTTTTGGGGGTAGCTTTGCAGGCTTGGAGCAAGTCGCGCAAGACTGTCGCTGCGCTCAGTCTATCAGTCCTTGTTTGTGGTGGAGCGGGCGCAGCGTGGACGGTCTACTTTGCGACGCCGAAAAATGCGAGCGCCGAAAAGCCGAAGCAGCCGACGGCGGTGGCGGCTCTAGGGCGTGTCGAACCACGCAGCGAAATAATCAATCTTGGTGCCGGTATGGCACCCGACCAGCTCGATTCGCTTTTGGTTTCGCGCGGCGACCTCGTCAAGAAAGGCCAGGTTCTCGGTTATCTCCGCGGCTACGCTGAACAGATGGCGCAACTCGATATGTATCGCGCGCAGCTAGATGAAGCGCGTAACCGTCTGGCGAGCGAAATCGAACTCGACCGCGCACGCATCGATGCCGCAGAGATCCACCGGCGGCAGATCGACGACGTTTCGCCCCAGCGCATTGCGGCGCAGCAGGCGACGATTGTAAGTCTCGAGGCGAAGCTCTCGAATGATAAGGAGATACTCTCTGTGCAGGCCGAGTTGTTCAGTCGGGGCTCGGCATCACGCCGCTTAAGTGATGATCAAAAAGCGCTGGTCGCTCAGGGCGAGGCCAATCTGGCTTCGGCGCGCGCGCATCTCTCCGAGCTTCAGCATCAGTTCGAGATCGATCAGATCGATGCAAAGGTCCAAGTCGACATCAGCCGGGCCCAACTCGAACGCGCCCAAACTGAAGTTCCCATCGCGTCGCTGCAACACCAGATCGCGGTGGCTGAAGCCCGCGCCAAGCGCCTCACGCTGACGGCACCGATCGACGGCTCGATTCTCAACATTCTCGTCCTGCCTGGTGAGGAGGTCGGCAGCGGCCCGGTACTGACGATGGGCGATACCAGCGGCATGCGCGTGGTCGCAGAAGTCTACGAAACCGATATTTCGCAGGTGCGGATCGGCCAAACAGCCACGATCAGCGCGCGCGCATTGCCACAGCCGACCAAGGGGACGGTAGCGCGGATCGGCGGTCTGGTGTTCAAGAACGATGTGCTGAACGTCGACCCGGCGGCCCGCGCTGACGCGCGCATAGTCCAAGTCTGGATCGATCTGAACCATCCCGAGCTGGTGGACAAATTCACCAATATGACCGTCGACGTTCTCATCCACGTGGATGACGGCGGCGTACCGCTGGCGAGTTCGGGTCAGCCGTGAAGACGTTAGTGGCGTGGCGGATTCTCACGCATGAGAAAGGTCGCAGCGCGCTTGCGATAGGCGGCATTCTCGTCGCCATCCTGCTGATATTTCTGCAACTTGGCTTCTATGCGTCGGTACCGGAAGGCGGCTTGCTGTTCTACGACGCCATGCACTTCGACCTGATGTTGGCGTCGAGCGCCTACGTATTCGAGGCACAACCGTCGAGCTTTCCGCTCCGTCGCATATACCAAACCCTCGAGGTGCCGGAAGTCGCCGGCGCGGCGCCGGTTTATCATGGCAGCGGACGCTGGCTGAACAGCGAGGGCGGTCTTGCCCGCGACGTGTTCGTCATTGGGTTCCACCCGGGCGAAATCGTCTTCGACAATCCCGAAATCAACCGTCAGGTCGACGTATTGCGCATGCCCGACACCATCCTGGTCGATGCCGCAACGCGACCTGAGTTCGGTCCGCTCCTCATTAACCGGCGTATCGAGATCGAGCATCGCACCGTCACCATCGGCGGTGTCTATCATCTCGGTACAGGTTTTGTCGGCCTAGGAATCGCCCTCACCAGCGACATTAACTTCGTGCGCGTGTTTCCGCGGCAGACATTGGCCGATGTCAATCTTGGCCTGCTAACGCTCAAGTCCGGCGCCAATCCCGAACGGACGGCGGCGCGGCTGAACGAAATCATGCCGGCCGATACCCAGGTGTTCACGCGCGCACAGCTTAAGGATCACGAAATCGCCCACTGGGTGACCGCCACCTCGACGGGCCTGATATTCGGCTTTGGCGTGATCGTTGCTTGCGTTGTTGGCATGGTGATTCTCAGCCAGACGCTGGCGACGCAGATCACGCGCCAACTTCCCCAATACGCCACGCTCAAGGCTATGGGTTACAGCAACGCCTATCTCGGCGGCATTGTCGTAACGCTCGCCACAATAATGTCGACCATCAGTTTCGTGCCGGCGATCGTGCTTGCAATTGTCATATACTGGATCGTGCGGCATGCGACATTGCTGCCGATCCATATGACTGTGACACGCCTGATGACCGTGCTGGCGCTGGCCTGGGGCATGTCGGCGCTGTCCGGGCTGGCATCGTTGCGTGTTTTGCGCCGTGCCGATCCGGTGGAGCTGTTCTGAACATGCAGGAGTGGAGCGACTGCCGCGCGTTGATCGATCGCGCCTTTATCGCGGTGCACGACGTGCTGCCGGTTCGCTTCGGCAAATCGTCGCGCAGCGTTCCGTTGGCATGGCGAAACATTACGGCTGATCCGCGGCGCCTTTTGCGCTCGACGAGCGGGATCATGTTCGCCACACTGTTGATGCTGCTCCAACTAGGATTCCGCGGCGCGTTTCTCGACAGCGCACTGCAGATTATTCATGAGATTGACGGTGATATGTTCCTGACCAGTGCGACAAAATTCCGCTTTGGCCGCCAGGACCCGTTCCCGTTCCGAGAGCTTTATGCTGCGCGCGCCATCGAGGGCGTGGAATGGGTCCGGCCGATTTATGCCGAATGGACCATATCGTTATGGAAGAATCCGCAAACCAAGAAAACCTACAACGTCCAGGTCTTGGCGTTCGATCCCGACCAGTCGGTTTTTCTGTTTCCCGAAGTCGCCGCGCATTTGCAGGATCTACGGCAGCCGGATACCGCGATGTCCGACCGCAGAGCGCGCCGCTTCCTCGGCTTTGCGCATTCCGGGACCATCACAGAACTGTCCCGCCGCGAAATCCGCATTGTCGGCAATTTCTCTCTTGGACCGGACTTCACCACTGACGGCACCGTCATCATGGGTGATCGCAACTTCATGAAGTTCTTTGCGCCGCATGAGCTGACGGCTGACGAGTTCCCGGACGTCGAATTCGGTATCGTCAAGGTCAAGCCGGGCTACAGCGTCGAGCAGATCCAACACAATTTGAAACAGGCGTTGCCTGCCAGCATTGCCGTGCGCACCAAGCAGCAACAATTGCAACTTGAAATGGCGTTTCAGAACAGCGTGTCGCCGGTCGGACCGATCTTTATGCTTGGAACCGCGATCGGGTTCATCGTCGGGATGATGATTTCATATCAGATACTCTACACCGACCTGTCGGATCAGTTACCGCAGTATGCGACGCTAAAAGCGATCGGCTATGAGAACGCCTATCTGATACAGGTGGTGTTGACGCAAGCGAGTTTTTATGCGCTCTGCGGTTTTGTACCCGCGCTTATCGTCACTGCTTTTCTATACCATCTCATCGGCGAAATCGCGCTCCTGCCGTTGAACATGACGTTCGGAATCGCGTTCGGAACGTTTGTCCTCACTCTCGGCATGTGCCTCGTTTCGGGCATGTTGGCCGTGCGGCGCGTGCTTGCCGCCGATCCTGCGGAAGTGTTCTGATGGCGGCCTTCGACAGCAGCAAATTATCGCGGATCAGCCTCCGCGCTGACAAGGTAAATCACTTTTACGGCGAAGGCGATTCGCGAAATCAGGTGCTGTTCGACAACTGCATTGAAATCGAGGCCGGCCAGCTCGTCATCATGACCGGGCCTTCGGGCTCCGGCAAAACGACTCTGCTCACCCTCATGGGAGCATTGCGCTCGATTCAATCCGGGCGGATCGAGTTGATGGGACGCGAAATATCGGGCCTGGAAGGCAACGATCTCGTCGCGGCGAGGCGCAATATTGGTTTCATATTCCAAATGCACAATCTGTTCGACTCTCTGACCGCGCTCGAGAACGTCAAGATGGCGATGCAGTTCAACCGTTATCCACGTTCGGAAATGCATCGTCGCGGTACGGAGATCCTCGAGCTGCTCGGATTGGGACACCGCATTGATTACAAACCCAAGGCGCTGTCCGGCGGTCAACGCCAGCGCGTAGCTGTGGCGCGAGCACTGGTGAATCGGCCAAAGCTCATTCTGGCGGATGAGCCGACCGCAGCTTTGGACAAGGAGGCCAGCCGCATCGTGGTCGGGCTGCTCAAGGAGTTGACGACACAGGAGGGCTGCAGCGTAATCATGGTCACGCACGACAGCCGGATACTCGAGCTTGCCGATCGCATCGTGAACATGGTCGACGGCTCAATCCGATCCGATGTTGTGCTGCGCGATGCCGTCCGTATCTGCGAATTCCTTCGAACCGTCGAACTATTCCAACACCTGACGCCGACCGAGATCACCAACATCGCCGAAAAGATGAAGCGTCGACGTTACGAGAAGAATCAGATCATCATTCGGGAGGGCGATCAAGGCGGGGAGTTTTTTCTGATCAGCGACGGCTTGGTCGATGTCCGCAAGGCTGACAGCAATGGGCAGGACAAACGGCTTGCAACACTCGAGGCAGGCAAGTTCTTCGGCGAACGCGCGTTGCTCGTTGACGAGCCGCGCAACGCCACCTGCGCCGCCGCGAGCGACCAAGTCGAAGTCTTCGCGTTGGGCAAGGACGACTTCAAGCGTGCGATTGATGCCAATCCGAGCTTCAGGGATCAAATCCAGTCGGCGTACTTCGCGCGCCAATAGACGGCGGTCGGCGTGGATTGGCGCGGGGAAGGGGCAGGCTTACGATTTGACTCGTGCGACTTGCGGTAAAGGCGCAAAAACGCGAATAGTCGTGTGGAAATGGGCAGTCGTCCGGAACATCTGCCCGACAACGCCCGGATTTGATATCTTGCGTCCGAGCGGTGAGAGTAACGTGGAATGATCTACAGCTGGCTATATGACACATTCGGCTGGACCGGACTGCCGGTCGCGACTGCGCTGTTCGGGCTGAGCTTCTACGCCATCTTCGTCAATCTCAGTTACTACTATTACTTCGTGCGCAAGCGCGGCCGCTATGTGCCAGATTACCGGGAATCTAAACATGAGCTGCGGCAGGCGCGGCTGTGGTCGATCCGTAACATCGCCGGCAATACCATACTGGTATTCCCCATTCAGTTGCTCATCGTGTTCGGATGGTCGCGGCTGTATCTGCATGCCGCCGATCATAGTTGGAGTTACATGTTCGCGTCGTGGATCGGCGCCGTCGCCTTCGCCGAGACAGCAATTTATTGGCTACATCGATCCTTGCACGTGCGGCCGTTCTACGGCTGCCTCCATGCGACGCATCACAGCTTTCGCGAACCGACTCCGGCGATGGCATACGCATTCAATCCCGTCGATTCGTTCATCCAATCGCTGCCCTATCACGTGTACGTCTTTATCGTGCCGACCTACGTTTGGGTCTATTTCGCGATGTGGGTGTTCTCTTCATTCTGGACTGTGATGATTCACGATCGGGTGCGATGGACGCCGGATTGGCTCTGTGGCGTCATCAACCATACCGGCTGTCACACCGCGCATCACTGGTTCTACCGCTACAATTATGGGAATTATTTTACGTTCTGGGACAAGCTCTGTGGCACCTATTGCGATCCGGATGTACTTCCCGAGAAGTTCTTCGCGGTAAAAACCACGGCCGTTACGACCGACCCGGCGCGATCCGCACGTGCGGTCGCCGACTGAACGGGCGGAGCACGCGCATGATACTGCTCACCGGTGCCAACGGCCATCTCGGCGCCAACTTGCTGAGGCGTCTACTAGCGGACGGTGCCCACGTTCGCGTCCTACTGCGGCCGCAAAGCGACAACTCGACGATCAATGGTCTCAAGGTCGAGCACGCATTCGGCGATCTGCGCGACCCGGCTTCGCTCCTGGCGACGAGCAAAGGTTGCACGAGCATTTATCACTGCGCGGCGCAGGTCTCGACCGTATCGCGTGGCGAGCACGATATCTTTTCCAATAACGTGCTCGGCACACGCAATCTCTTGCGCGTGGCCTTGGAGAATGGCGTTCAGCGCGTCGTCGTATCGGGCTCGTTGAGCGCAACCGGCCATCTGCCGGACCGCCCGACCGATGAAACGGTGCCGTTCAATCCGTTCGAGCGTCACATGCCGTATTCCGTCAGCAAGTCGTCGGTCGAGCACGAATGTCTCAAAGCTGTGGCTGACGGCCTCGACGTCGTGACGGCGGTGTCTTGCGCTATTCTTGGTCCGAACGACTTCAAGCCGTCGCGAATGGGGCAAGTGTTATTGGAGTATGCGCACCGCCATCGTGGCGCGTATGTTCCGGGCGGCTTCGAATTCGTCGCTGCCGATGACATCGTCGAGGGTCATCTGTTGGCCATGAAGAAGGGCCGAACCGGGCAGAAGTATATTTTCAGCACCGAGTTCATGACGATGGACCAATTGTTCGATCTCTTCGGCGAAGTCACCGGCCAACCGAATATGCGGCTCCGGCTGCCGCCCATGATCATGTCAGGCGTGGCCGAGATCGGCGACTTCATCTATCGCAATTTCCTGCCGGGCCGCCGACAGCTCTTGACGCCGGCTGCGGTGCGGCTGCTTTGCATGGGTCGCCGTGCCGACACCAGCAAGGCGCAGCGCGAACTGGGCTATCGGCCAGGCTCGATCAGGGAAGCCGTGCGGCAGGCCTACGATTGGTTCGTGGCACGCGGCATGATCGAGCGGGCGCGCCCGATGGCTTACGGCGGCAGTCCTGGCAAGACAGCCGGAGCGGGTGCCAAAGCAAGGCCGTCCTGATGCTCGTCGAATCGCAACAGCGGTCTGTCGGCAAGCCTATCCCTCGGCTCGGCGGCGGCTTGCCGCTTGCCGGCCATGCGATCGAATTCCGCCGCGACCCCGTCGGGTTGGTGCAACGCGGCCGCGACCTTTATGGCGACGTCTTTTCGTTTGGGCTGTTCGGCCGCACCGTGAACGTTCTCACCGGAGCCCATGGCAACGAGGCCTTTTTCAAGGCCTCCGATGCTGTGCTCAGCGCCAAGGAGGCTTACCAATTCACCGTGCCGATCTTCGGCAAGGGTGTGGCCTACGATACGACGCCCGAGCTGATGGATCAGCAGCTCCGCATGATTCATCCCGCGCTGCGCGACGAGAAGATGCAAAGCTATGCGCGCTTCATCGAAGCGGAAGTCGAGGCCTGTCTCCAGGACTGGGGTGACGCCGGTACGCGCGATTTGCTCACTGCCATGAGCGAAATCACAATCCGCACAGCGGGCCGCTGCCTGATCGGTGCAGAATTTAGGAGCGACCTCGCGAGCATTTTTGCGCGACTCTATCACGATCTGGAAGGCGGCATAAATCTGGTGGCGTTTTTCGCGCCGAACTTTCCGCTGCCGGCAATGCGTCGGCGCGACCGCGCCCGCCGGCAGGTCGTCGCGCTGATGTCCGGCCTCATCGCCGCGCGTCGCGCCGGCAAACAAAGCACCGACGACTTCCTCGACACGCTGATCGCAGCGCGCGACACCGATGGCACCCCGCTCACTGACGATACCATCACCGGTCTGTTGCTGACGCTGCTGTTTGCCGGCCAGCACACCAGCGCGATACTCGCAACCTGGGTGGGGGTTCTCTTGTTGCGCAACCCGCGATACCTGAGGCCGATTCTTGCCGAGCAATCTGCCGTATTCCGGAGCGAGGGAATGACGCTGGCCGCGCTCAAACAACTCATTCAACTCGAGCGCTGCATCAAGGAGGCCGAACGCCTGCATCCACCCCTCGTGATGCTTATGCGCAAGGCGCTTCAGGACTTCTCCTTTGCGGGCCACGTCATACCGGCCGACGACCTTGTGCTCGTTTCCCCTGGGGTCTCCCACAGAATTGCCGACATTTTTGCCAATCCTGAGCGATACGATCCGGAACGTTTCGCACCACCCCGCGAGGAGGATCGGCGGACACCGTACGGCTTGATCGGATTTGGCGGCGGCAAGCACCGCTGCATCGGGCTCGCTTTCGCCTATCAGCAAGTCAAGGTGATCTGGAGCGTGCTGTTGCGCCGCTACACGTTCGAACTGGTCAATCGCGACCACCGTCCGAACTACGCAACATTCGTTGTCGGCCCGCGCCAACCTTGTCGAATTCGCTACCGCAGCAGCGTGCCGGACAGCGGGAAGATCGCATTGGCTGCCGCGGAATGATGCAACCCTGGAAAAACCGTCGTTGTCGCGAAATGCAACTCGCAATAAAATCGGGCCATAGCGATTGGTTGAAGTTCCAATGGGTGACGATCTGCTGAGAACCGCCAGTGTGGGCGGGCGGCGCCCGCCGTCGTTTGCCGACGCGCGTAACCCGCGCGAGAAGGCTCGCGCCGCCGGCCTGCATCCTGACTACTGGTACGCCGTCGAATATGACAAGCGCCTCCCACGCGGCCGCGTGATGGAGGTGAAGTTCTGGGAACGTTCGATCGCGCTGTTCCGCGGCGCCGACGGCGCCTTGCGCGGCCTGGAAAATCGCTGTGCACATCGGCACGTCAAGCTGTCCATCGGCCAGGTGACCGGCTGTACGCTGACTTGCGTCTACCACGGCTGGAGCTACGACTCCGAAGGTCGTTTGATCGAGGTTCCGCACGAGTTGTTCGGCCGCCAGTTTGGCAGGATAAAGATTCGCTCCTATCCGGTGCGCTCTCGCTACGGCCTGATCTGGATATTTCCGGGCGATGCTGGGCTCGCGGAGCAGACCCCGATGCCAGAAATCGCCGAGCTGGAGGGGCCCGATCGGTGGGCCTGCGTGCCGCTCGACTTCACTTGGCGCGCCCATCACTCGATGATTGTCGATAATGTAAGCGACTTCACTCACGCCTATCTGCATCGGCGCTATCGGCCTTTCGTCGACGCCAAGCTGTCGCGCTGCGAAACCGTCGGCGACAAGGTCGAGTTGAGCTACGATTTGACCGTCGGCGATGGGCGATTTTCGAAACTGTTCGTCGACCGCAAGCGAGTGCGCACCGACCACATGGAGCTCGCGTTCGAGTATCCGTACCAATGGTCGAATACCGGCGGTCGCATCAAGCACTGGTGCTTCCTGCTGCCAATCGACGAGCGAACGACCCGGGTCTTCTTCCTGTTTTACTTCGATGCTCTGAAGATTCCTCTCGTGCCGTTCCGCATTCCGCGCGCGGTGATGACGCCGCTGTTGCGTGCGGCCAATCGCGTGCTGATCGGGCCGCTGCTGAGCGAAGACGGCGTGGCCGTCGAGGCCGAGCAGGAGGCTTACGAAAATTCGAGCGGAGCGGCATTCATAGAGTTCAATCCCGCGGTGACGATGTTCCAGAAGCTGATTGCGCGCCGCTGGGAAGAATACATTGCCTCACAGTCCGGGCCGGCGGCCAAGACTGAAGGAGCTCAAGGTGTCGCCTGATTCGCTGACAGCTCAACGCGGCGAGGATTTGGCGACGCTGTCGTCATCTTCGCCCATCAAAGGCGAGACGAAGGCGGCTGATTGCCTCGACAAAGCGCTTGCGCATTTGCAGTCGCTGCAGCACGCCGATGGCAGTTTCGAGGGCGAAGTTGTCTGGTGTCCGATGATTCTGGCGCAATACGTCCTGTTGCGCAGCTTTCTACAACGATCGATCGGCGAACCGGAGCGCCGCCGCATGGTGCGCCACTTCGAGGTTACGCGGCGGCCTGACGGCGGCTGGGGATTGCACGCCGAATCGCCGTCCTATCTGTTCGTCACCGCGCTCGCCTATGTCGCGATGCGGCTTCTTGGTGTTGCGGCGGACGCGCCGATGGCGGCGGGCGCGCGGACTTGGTTGCGGGCGCAGCCGAATGGGGTACTCGCCATTCCGTCGTGGGGAAAGTTCTGGCTGGCGATGGCAGGGCTTTACGAGTATGCGGGCATGAATCCTTGTCCGCCGGAACTGTTCATGCTGCCGGCAGGCTCGCCGGTTCATCCCAATCAGCTTTATTGTCACACGCGCTACATCTATCTCGGCATAAGCTGTCTGTACGGCATGCGTTGCCGCTGCGAGCTTGGCCCGATCACCGCGCAGTTGCGGCGCGAGCTCTATGCCGAGCCTTATGAAACGATCGATTTTGCCGCGCACCGGCATGATATCGCGCGCAGCGACCTTTACGTCGCGCCGAGCCGCGCCTTGCGTGCCACCTGGAACGTCATGGCTGCGTACGAGGGATGGGTGGCGCGCGTGCCGTGGTTGAGGGCGCTGCGCCGGCGTGCGATCGCGTGCTGTCTCGAACGTATTCGCTATGAGCAAAGCGCGAGCAATTTTCAAGGCCTGTCGCCGGTCAACGGCATCCTCAATACGATCGCGCTGCACGCCAATGATCCGAACGACGCGATGCTGCCCGCAAGTCTCGATGGTGTTGACAGCTGGCGCTGGGACGACGCTGAGGAGGGAATCCGTTTTGCCGGCGCGCGGTCAACATCGTGGGACACCGCGTTCGCGTTGCTGGCCGCGCTTGATGGGCCGGCCAGCGGCGACTCGTTGGTGCGGCAAGCCTACGGCTTCCTCGACGCGGCTCAGGAAACCAACGAGCTCGCTGGCGGCACACGCCAAGCCCGTGACGGCATCTGCGGCGGCTGGTGCTTCAGCGACGGTCGTCATCGCTGGCCGGTCAGCGACTGCGCCGCTGAAGCGCTGAGCGCGTTGCTTGCAGTGCATGCCGCCGGACTGCCCGACGCTGCACGGCGTGTGCCCACCGAGCGGCTGGATGCCGCGGTCCAATTCATTCTTGATCGGCAAAACGATGACGGCGGCTTCGGCACCTATGAGCGGCGCCGCGGTCCCGCTTTTCTTGAGGGTCTCAATCCATCGGAAATGTTCGGCGACTGCATGACCGAGCTGTCCTATGTCGAATGCACGGCGTCCGCTGTGACAGCACTCTGCCGCTATCGCGAACATCATCCGGACCGGCGGCGCGAGCGCGTCGATGCGGCAGTCGCGGCCGGCTGTCGTCTGCTGCGCGCGCGCCAGCGCGACGACGGATCGTGGGCCGGATTCTGGGGCATCAACTTTATTTACGCGACCTGGTTTTCAGTCACCGCGCTGCGCGCCGCCGGCGTGTCTGCAACGGATGTCGCGCTCAAGCGCGCCGCCGCGTGGGTTGCCGAAAAGCAAAAGCCCGACGGTGGCTGGGGCGAGCACTACACTGGATGCCTCAATGCGACCTATGTGGAGCACCCGCAGAGCCAGCCGGTGATGACGAGCTGGGCGCTGTTGGCGCTGCTCGAAACTGTGGGACCGCAGTCACGCGCCGTAAACCGCGGTATTGCCTGGCTATGCGGCGCCCAGCGTGCCGACGGCTCCTGGCCGCAAGGCGCGGTCAACGGAGTGTTCTTTGGCTCGGCGATGCTATCTTACCGGCTCTATCCAGCGTATTTTCCACTCTGGGCGCTCAATCGATACTGCGGGATGGTCTCCCATGCCTGACGTTCATGACATCGACGTCATCGTCGGTGGCGGCGGTGTCGCCGGCGCGGCTGCTGCTGCGGCTATTCAGCAGCTTGGCTATCAGGTCATGGTCGTCGAGCCTGGGCAACACGACGAGCGGCGGCTCGCCGGCGAGATCTTTCATCCGCCGGGAGTAAGTGGCCTCGCCGATCTCGCTCTGCTGTCGCCCCTGAGCGCACAGCCTGCGGTCAATGTGGGCGGATTTTCCGTAACCTCTGAGGGTGGCTACATCCGGCTGCCGTACGATTCTGTTCCGTCCCATCGTGCGCTGGGTCTCAGCCTAGAACACTCCCTGATCCGACAGCGCTTGATGAGGGCGGTAAGTTTGCTGCCCAACGTTACCGTTAAAAATGGTGCGCGCGTTGTCGGAATCGACCAAAGCGATCCGTCACACGTCGTTGTCGGGGTTGCCAATGGTTCTGATTCCGGCAGCTATCGCTGCCGCATGCTCGTTGTCGCCGACGGGTCACCATCGCGGCTGGCACGAATGGCCGGCATCACCGTGCATAATCGACTGATATCGACCGTTTGCGGCTATCGCATCAGCATCGAAAACCTGCCGCAGCGCGAATTCGGCCACGTCTTCCTGGGCACCCCGACGCCGATTCTGCTTTATCCGATCAGCCACGATACGGCGCGGATCCTTTTCGATATCCCCTACAAGGCAACTAACCGCTCGATCGTCACCGATTGTCTCGCTCTCGCGCAAAACTTGCCGCGCGCACTGCGTGAAGAGGTCACGCGCACCATCGAAGCGCAACAGCGCATGAGCGTCGTCACGCGCGCCACCACGACCGAGCGTGCCGCACGCGGTCGGGTGGTACTGGTCGGCGATGCGGGCGGCTCCTGCCATCCGCTGACAGCGACTGGCATGACGATGTGTGTCAGCGATGCGCTGCTATTGCGCCGGGCCTTGTCTGAGCGGCACGGCGATCTGCCGGCGGCTTTGCAGCTTTATGAGCGACGTCGACGCTGGCCGCAAGCAACGCGGCTGGTATTGGCGGACGCCCTTCGCGAAGCGTTTTGCGGCACGAGTCCGGAGGCGCGGGTGGTGCAGGGCGGAATCCTAGCGCTGTGGCGCGATAGCGCCGAAGCGCGCTCGGCTACGGTGGCGCTGTTATCAACGGCGGATGGGAGGCCCTTTGCGCTTACACAGCAGATCCTCGCCGCGACGAAGCGGGGCTTCCTGAACCATTTGCGCAATCCAAAGCCGGAAAATCGAGAAATTGGGGTGTGCTCGGCAGCACGTCTGCTCATTGCGATGCTCTTTCGCAATGTTCGGCAAGTTCTCAAGGGGCGGGCGGACGTTGCACGCGATAGCAGCGGCTCACTGTGGTCGACGGCCAAGCGCGGATAGGAAAATCAAGCTCGCGTCCCGCGCACCAGCGCCCTATAGGCATCCCAGGCGAGCCAGGCATAGCCCGCCAACCAGGGCATGTTGGCGCTGTAGAACAAGATAAAATTGGGAATTGTCTTTTGCTCGAACACCGCGTATCCGGAAATGTGCGCAATGCTGAAGTAAAGGAAAGTGCCGTAGAAAGTGTAAGCCGCGATGAAAAGTTGTAGTGGGTAGCGGTAGCGCCGACGCTTAAAGATCGCAAACAGCAGTATTGCGGACAGCACCGGCGTCACCAGCGCATTGACCCCTTCAAGTGACAGGTTGAGCGCCTTCTCCAACGAGTAGCCCGGAATGCGCCAACTGCGGTCGAGCGGCCAATACAGTGAGATAAGGCGGGCAATCAGATCGTTGCGGCTTTCCATCTCCTGGTGATGGAGAAGCCAGTACAACTCGATCGTCAGTGCCACTGTGGTGAAAAACACGATGAGGCCGACGTCGACCCAATCCCTGACGGGCAAGATCGCGACTGTGCGTGAGTCCGATCGCGACGTGAACTCGGTGGTCATCAGTAGAGTCCTGGAATGATGCGGTAGCGCACCTTATCGCAGTACATATCCCAGTCCTTGCCGTAGCGTCGGGAGCACATATCGTGATCTCGGCGCTCGCGGTGGACTAGTAAGATGGTTAGATATACTACGTAGAAATACGGCAATGGGCTGACGAAGCCACATGTCAGGCACCACGCCAGGGCCATCAACAGGTCGCCCAAATAGTTCATGTGGCGTGCCAATCCCCACCACCCCGACATGAGCAGCAGCGATCCGCCGGACGTCCTGACATAAGCGGCAGGCTTGCCCCAGACTGAGCGATCGGGAGCTTTGCGGAACCTGTGCTTTTGCATGTTGGCGCCGCGAAAAATGACATAGCCCGCTACGTTGAGCCCTATGATAGCGGTAACCTGCCACCAGGGCAGAGCGGCGGCTTGGTTGACCAGGAATTGCGCTTGGATTGTGTATGTGAACGGCACCCACACCACGTTGCCCCAACACAACATCCAGCCAAAATTCTCGTGCCGAATATCCCAGGTGCTGAGTATCGCCTCCTCGTGCGCAAAATAGTCGGTGACATACAAGAATTGAAACACGCAAACCAAGATCATCGACAAGCTGAAATAGCCGTTGAGCTGGAATTGTCTGGCGGCAAGTGCAACGTCGAGCACTACCCAGGCAATGAGGCCCGGCCGCGCTTCGAAGAAGAGCTTCAGGTCGAAATCGCCAACGCGGGGATTGAGCGCGGTGCCGAGCCAGAAGTCATAGATCGGGTTGTTCGTGATGCGCTCGTGCGCCGTGGCGAAGTGCCTGCCGTGCCAATAGAGGTAAAGGGAAAGCGCGAAGGCGAAAAAAGTGGCAGTGACCAGCAACGCGCCGAATTGGTCGGCAAGCTCGGCCGGCGAATAAAGCTTCAAGGCAGCCCCGGCCGCCAGCACCGCCCAGGTCAGCCACCACGCAACCCATCCGTTCATTTTGTAGGACAGACGGGAACCGTCCGGGAGCGGCGGGCCTTCGGCCCGCTTGCCGGGGATATAGAGCTGAAGTAGGACTTGGACGACCAGCCATCCACTAATGATGGCGATCGATCTCCAGGTCGGCAGCGGGAACTGCCGCATCATGTCGAGTGAAGGCAATGCTAGCTCGCCGCGATTGAACGCAAGGCAGTACCAAAGGTAAAACACCAACAGCGGAAGCACCGGCAGCAGCAGGAGTGTCGTCGCCGCGTTCGCCCTCGTTGCCTTGCTGCTGGTCATGGTCTGTTCGTCCGCGATCGTGGCTAGCGCGGGCCACGACGCCTAAACTACCATAGCCCTGAAATTTCGGACCAACCATGCTCGGAACGGAACGCGTCGCCCACGGCAAGACAGCCGTTCTTCACGCTGATGTCGGCATCATCGGTGCCGGACCGGCGGGGCTTGCGACCGCCATGCATCTCGGGCAGCTCGGCGTCGATCGCGTTGTCATCGTCGACCGGATGAATTTTCCACGCGACAAGACTTGCGGCAGCGCAGTTTCACCAAAAGGTTGCAAAATTCTCGACGAACTCGGCGTCAGCAACGCGGTAACGCGCCAGTCCTACACCATCAACGGCATGCGCCTGGTCACGCCGCGCGGCCACGACGCCATCATGTCGAGCCCGCAGGACGTAGCACTGATCTGCAACCGTCGCGTTCTCGATCATCTGCTGTTGCAGCGCGCGCAGCAATGCGGTGCGATTTTCCTGGGCAATTTCGAAGCAACGCACCTGCTGCAACGCGGCGATCGGGTCGTTGGATTTTGCAGCACCGATGGACGCGAGGTCAGGGCCAAATATGTCGTCGTCGCGGACGGCGCGCACAGCCGCTTCGCGCGCGAGCGCGGACCGCGTCGGCTCATTCAAGCCATCATGGGCTGGTGGGAAGACGTGGAGTTTCGCTCCCACCATCTGGAAATGATTTTCGACGACCTGGTTGCGCCGTATTACGGTTGGCTCTTTCCGGAGGATGAGACGCGAGTTAACATCGGCATCTGCTACGAAGATGAGGCATTGACGCGCAATGCCCGGCAGTTGTTCGCCGATTTTCTCGACAAGCACTACCGCGAGCGGCTTTCGTCAGCCCGTCAGATCGGGTCGTGGAAAGGCCATCCGATCTCGTTCGCGACCAGTTTCACGTGCCTGACGTCGCCGGGCCGCATCGTCGTGGGCGAGGCCGGTCGGATGACCCATCCGGCGACGGCAGAGGGCATTTATCAAGGTATGCGGTCGGGCATGCTGGCCGCTCGGACGCTGTGCGCAATTCTCAACGGCACGGCCACGCCCGAGCGGGCGCTTCGCAATTACGAGCGCGCCTGCCACAAGGCGTTCGCGCTTTCTTTTCGCGGCGCTAGCCTGTGGCGGGGTTTGGTCAGGAGCGGCGGCCTCGACGTCATAGTCAGTACGATAAACCGCCCCACATCGCGCCGGCTTCTGGCCCGCTGCATGGCGCAGATGTGAGCCGTCGTTGTTGATGGAAGGGCGTCTCTGCACTAGTTGGAGAACCAATGCCGAGCCGTTTCCCGTTCACACCCTTTCCGCGCGGTTGGTATCGGTTGGCTGACAGCCGGGAACTTGGCCGGGTCGTGCTCAATGTGCGGGCCTTTGATCAGGAACTCGTGCTCGCACGTGGAACGGATGGCGTAGCGCGGGTGTTCGACGCGCATTGCCCGCATCTCGGCGCACATCTCGGACACGGCGGCAAGGTGGTCGGCAATCTGCTCGAATGCCCGTTCCACGGCTGGCGATTCGACGGAGAAGGGCAATGCGTTGCGGTTCCACTTGGCGGCAAGATTCCCGCGCGTGCCAATCTGCGCGCCTGGCCGGTGTGCGAGGTCAATGGTGTCGTCATGGTCTGGTTCGACGCGGATGGCGCGGAGCCGGATTGGGTTGTGCCGAAACTGCCCGAATGGTCGCTGCCGGATTGGACCGCATTTCGGGCCGCGAAGCGATGGACGATCCGCACCCACCCGCAGGAGCTCATCGAAAACGGCATCGACCTCACGCACTTCTCGCACGTGCATCATCAGCAGACGATGGGTGCCGAAAGCCTCGGCCTCGAAATCGATGGGCCGCATCTGATCCATCGCACGATCCAGCATCATAATATCTTCGGAATCGGCGAACGCCTCGGCTGGAAAATCAAGGGGACGCTGGATGTGGCCTGCCACGGTCTTGGCTGTGCCGTGAACCGCGCGTCCATTCGTGAGATGATTTCGCTCGACTATTGCGTCATCTTCTATTTTCTACCGATCAATGGCGAGCAAGTTGCAGTCCATTCCTACTATGCCATGCGCCGCAAGGGACTACTGACGCTCCTTCTGTTGCACCACGCGATGAAAAGCGGCAGCCACACCATCGACCAGGACGTGCCGATCTGGGAAAATAAGCTCTATCGCCCAACTCCCCGACTCAGCGACGTTGACGGGCCGGTTATGCAATACCGCAAATGGGCGCGTCAGTTCTACGGCAGTGGCGCGATGGAGCCCGCATAGCAAAGCCGAAGCGATTCATTCGTTAAGAACGCTGCGAGGCTTGGAATCTCGAGAATATGGCGGAAGGAGCCATGCACCAGCCGATCCCGGAGCAGGGACAATGGCTGGCGTGGGTCCACTCAAGGTGGGCCGTATGCGGCTAGCCCGCGCCGACGAAGTGATTCAGTGAGGACTTTTGCTGCACCTGCTCACGACAGTTAGTGGCACTCGGCGCGACAAAAATGCTGCAGTGCCGTTGGTCCGTTGTTGGGCACATCTCGGAACTCAAGCAATGTCTGACTTGAGTCCGATATTGGAGGCAAAGCGGACCTCGCGTGATGTCCGAGATGCGCACGACAACGGACATCGGCGCACCGTTCCTGCCGTGCAGATTTCTCACGCCTTGGCGCTGGGACGCGCAGGTACCGCCGCATGCCGATGCCGATAAGGCCGCATCAAGAGCGCGGTAGCGCAAAGACGGCGAGTAAGGCGACGAGACTGAGCCTACCGCAATATGGAACGGCGCGCCGGGCGCGGAGACCAAAGGGTTAATGAAGGAGGTCGCCACGGACTGGCCGACAAACGCATAATCCTCGTGCGCCTCTGTTGATGTTCGTTTGCGCGTGGATTGGACGCCGCCGGCCGCTGGGGCCGCCATGTGTTTCGGCGTGATGCGCGCGAAGACCCCGGCGCCGTCGCTACTGGCCTGGGCCGCTGAGTTTGCTCGGCTGGCGCAGGAAGCGGAAGGCGCAAGCGGTCGCCTAAACAAACATCAAGGAGAACATAGAAGGGCCGCCAGGATTCGCTCCTGGAAATGTGCTGGAATTTGCCGAGTTGTTAAACCGCATAACGTGAGGACCGGCCGTGGCGCCAGTTCGTCGGAGGTGGGCTCTAACTCCTCCATCTCGTCCTCGGTCCTGGACTCCGGGTCGGGCCAGGCGGCGGCT
>Ga0187783_10001400_pt1 | contig 17804 bp, 16 predicted proteins | sample 1015_SJ02_MP02_2_FD_132471 | JGI IMG/M metagenome (GOLD analysis project Ga0187783, IMG submission 132471) | Tropical peat soil microbial communities from peatlands in Department of Meta, Colombia - 1015_SJ02_MP02_20_MG | ecosystem: Environmental > Terrestrial > Soil > Wetlands > Peat | place...
TCTTATTCCTGTATCGATGTTGTCTAATCAGTCAGATATTTGCGTTACTTCTATTGGGTGTGCCTTTTTATATACATATATTTTTTCTTATTCAAAACAAAAGAGGACTCAAAAAAAGAAGATAGACAGTAAGTCGATGATACTCCGAACCATACCTACCTTTAATTGTTTGGATGCTGCTTGACGCGATACGGAAAGTTTTTTTAACTATACTATTTCTCTATCAGTCCATCTGATCGAAAATAATAAAAAGTATTATACAGAAATAAAAAATAGACATATGTCTTTTATTGATTTTTTTCCTTGGATTATGACTAAGATTACAGTTGTAAATCGTTATGCTATGCGGTTTTCTTGTCCGCAGCTATTTTTAAATCAGGAACAAGGATATTTATTTTTAGTAGATAATGAGAAAAAAAATATACATGTTATTAAACTATCTAACTACCCTGATTATTCTGCAATACATACCTTTTTTTCACAGCTTGTTCCTGAAGAAGTTCTCTATGTACAAAAAGTGTATAAAGCTCAGGTGAATGAAAATAAAAAATTGATCCCAATGACAATTTTTGAAGGTGAAAAATCGCAAGAAGAAAAAATAGTGGAAAAAATCAAAAGTAAACCAATAGGAAATATTATTATGAAATGTCTTTTGGAATAAAAATATTGTGAAACAATTATATGATCGATGAAGGAGAAAAAATGAAAATGTGTAAAAAGTTATTTTTTGTGATGGGAATTTTGTGCATAGATTTTTGTGCTGTTATGGCATCAGGAAGAAAACGCAAAGAATCGCCACCATTAGAAGAAAAACAGGTGCAAAAAAAGAAAAAAACAGAACAGATTGTACTGCAGGTTGCCGAATCACCGGTTGAAGTGCAAGTTGCCGAACCACAGCAGGTTATAAAGCCACTGAAAGTATATCTCGCTGAAGATAAAGAAATAGATATTACAGATCCTGCTACTATAAATCTTCTTCTTAATTCTTTGGTTACGATAAAAAATATGACAGAAGGTAGTATGGAAGTAGAAAATGAAAGTGAAATGGAAATAGAAGGTAAAAATGAAATAGAAATTTATTTATCGGATATTTCTGCCAGCACGTTTTGGCATGTAATCCAATATTTAAGAAGAGCACTAGTGCTAAATACATTGTCTATGACAGATCTTGGATTGCTCATCAATGCATGTAATTATCTTGATCCTGAGGATGCAACTATTTTTGATAGATTGTGCGCGGTGTATGCTAAGCGAGTAAAAACGACTGATGATTTAAAGCATGTTATGTTTCCGCCAGAAATTGTAAAAAAAATTACATTGTCAATATCTTTACCAGCTGAGTCGTATGTATATAACTATATGGGAAATAGAGCATTAGAAAATTTGACAAATCATTTTCAACAAGCCCGACCAGTCAAACATTCATTTGAGGGTAAACCTATTATATCTATGCACGGAGGAAACAGCCAATATCTATTTTATGTGGTACTGTGGACTGGTGAAGTTGTTATATATAAAAATGCAACAGAAGTAATAACAGTTCCTATTAAGGGAGTTATTGTACATATATCTTCTGATGGAACTTTAATAACAAGTGCAGTCGAAGATGCAACGGTTCCGGGGTACGTTACATTTTTTGTTACTGATATATTAACACAAAAATCATATAATATGGGGAGCCATAAAAATAGACGGAAAACTGAACAATTTATGGAGAATAAAAACATAGCAGGAGCATTTAGAAGAGGGCAAGAGCTTCGATTTTTTCTTGTTGAAGGAGGGAGCAAAAATGATCAACTGTCTTTATTAGAGATTGATAAAACAACGGGTACTTATAGAAATGTATGGCAGAAAAGTCAAGCGTCTTTTGCTGGTACAAAAAGTTCTTTTTCTCGTATATTTTTTAATCATGAAGGAACAATTATTGCTCTTACTGCAAATGTAAATAAGCCTCCTCGAACGACAAAAATGGTTTTTATTAATATAGAAAATGAACAGAATGTACAAAAAATAAAAACTATAAATATGAAATATTCCATTACAACCATTCCAGTACATTGTACTCCCGTGCTGATGATGTTTGATCAATTAAAAGCTCATGTTATTGCTGTTGGATATGATAGATTGTTTGACAAGGTTTTCGATGTAAGTACGCAAGAAAAAGAACCGGAAAGTACAAGAATAGATGGAACTGACGGAATAGGAGGATTGTGGAATATAATGGATATAGTGTCTCTTGAAAAAAATAAAAATTCAGAAAACAATTTTATAAATGCTATTATGATGCAAGCAAATGCAATATGTAAAAATATACGGAATAAAGGCATATTTTCAGGAGGTTCTATGTCTTTTGTTGAGCTTATTCCATGGTCAATGAGCAATCCATATTATTTATCAAGTACAACAAATCAATTTTCTTTGCCGTATATGTGCATGAATCAGGAACAAGGCTATATGTTTTTTTTAGGTATCAATAAAGATGCAATACACGTTGTTAAATTATCTCATTACTATTCTAATATTGCGATAAATGATTTTTTTGCAAAGCTTACTGTCCAACAGGCACTATTTCTACGAAAAATATGTGATGAACGGGTGCATGAAAATAAAAAATTAGTCTTAAAAGATGGTACACCAGAAAAAAGTATGGCAGACAGTATTGCCATGATACATGATGTAGGAAAATATATCATGAGAAGTTTTATGGAGTAACCCTTTTGCTATTTTTTGTTTTCTAAAATCGCCTTAATAGCATCACCATGCACCTTTTCAATTGATTCGGCAATGATACTAGCACTTTCTTGAGTATACCCACCAGAGAGAGTCATAAGAATAGGAATTTCTTTTTCCTTTGCATATTGAAATACAAGACGATCGCGTTCTACAATGCCTTCGCGTGAAACAGACAGGCCTCCAACACGATCTCCTTTTAAAATATCAGTACCGGCGTTATAAATAATGAGATTTGGATTTGTTTCCTCAATTGCCTTTGGGAGATTTTTCTTTACAATGTTCAAATATGCCTCATCGTTTGTATAGCTGACAATTGGGTAATTATATGCTACATCTTGTATGTCCTTTTTTGGATTTGATACATGTCTAACTGGATATGCATCTTTATTATAAACATCGAAAATTATCGTTAGTTCATCATCTTTGCAGCAATCAACATGTCCGTTTCCGTGGTGAGCATCAAGATCAACAATGAGTACTTTTTTATTTGCGTGCTCCGCATTTTTGCGCATTTTCACAATTGCTAGAGGAATATCAGCAAAAAAGCAGAACCCTTCACCGTTGCCGTGCTTGGCATGATGATATCCACCAGATAGATTAATTGCCCAACCATGCTTAAAAGCTTTTTCTATTCCTATAATAGTGCCCTGTGTTGCCAAACGCATGGGGTGAAGTAATTTTTTACAAAGAAGAACATTTGGAATGAAAGCAAGAGGAGGCATTTCTGCGATGCGAGCAGTGGCAGAAGAGCTTACCCATCCATTAATACTGGCAAGATATTCCTTACTATGTACTTTGCGTAGATCTTCATCTGATACAGGTTTACGCGGACCAAAACAGTTTTTTTGAGTGAAGTTACATTTCTTTGCTAATGTGTTAAATACTTTACTGTACTTACAGGTATCAAAGAGATGTAGTTTTTCAAGATAAAAAAAGGAAATATCATAATTGGGAGAATATATAATAGGTATTTTTTTAACAGATTCTGCTTTTTCGAATTCGACTGAAGGTTTTAAAGATTGAAACAGTTCAGATTTGTAAGCAGGTTTTTCGCTTGAATACAGAATGTTGCTAAAAAAAATGATGGCGATGAAAACATGATGTGTAATATGCATAAAAATCCTTATTTTTGTGTGTAACATAGTTTTGTTATTATACAAAAGAAAAAAATAACATCAAGATAAAGAAAAAAATATGTGTATATTATGAAAGTTTGGCAATTTTTTCTAAATCTTTGGTGTTGCCGGCAAAAACAAGGCGATCATTTTGCTGAATGATGTAACTTGGGTCAGCGGGAACAATGCGATCTTTGTCCGGTTCTGTAAGTCCTATGCAGCGTACTTTGTAATTTTTAAACAGATCAAGTTCTTGTACTTTTTTTCCAACAAACTGATCTGGTGCAATAATTTGGCTGACGGAAAAATTTTTGGTAAGTCGAATAAGATCCATAAAAGGAGAACTGAGATTATCTGCAACTTTTATAGCGATTTCTTTTTCTGGCAGTACTACACGATCGGCGCCGACGAGTTTTAAAATATCTTTGTGAATATCATTGACGGCACGGGTAATAACTTTCAGCTGTTTGAACTCTTTTTTTAAAATGGCAGTGATGAGAATAGATTGCGCAAAATTTTCTCCCATGGCGACAATAACCGTGTCCATTTCTTCAACGCCGATGTTTCGCAGAGATGCTTCATCAGAAATACGTAAGCAAATAGCTTGAGTGACATAATCACGAATGGCCGATACTATTGACTCATTACTATCGACAGCAACAACTTCCATGCCATTATCTGATAACGTAGTTGCAACTTGATATCCAAAACGCCCAAGTCCGATGACGCAAAATTTCATATATTTTTCTTCTTCCGTATATTAGCCAAGCATGACGCGTTCTTCTGGGTAAGAAAACTCTCCTGCAGGATGTCGCGATTTCAATTTTAGAGCAAGAACTAAGGTGAGTGCGCCAATACGTCCAATAATCATACTTGTTATAATACATAATTTTCCTGCCAAGGACAAGGTATGGGTAAGCCCTGTTGGAATGCCAAGATTGGTAAATGATGTCCATGCTTCAAAAAAACAGTCAAAAAAAGTCCAGGTCGGTTGTGTGATGAGGAGAAAAAAGGTCAGTAAAAATATCCAGCATAGAGCAAGACATGATATGGCGATTGCTTTATTGCCTTGATCCCGCTCGATGCGGCGTCCACATATTTCTGCATCAGGTCGTCCGGTAATAGCTGCGCGAATGGTAGCAGCTACAATGGCAATGGTAGTGATTTTTACACCACTTCCTGTAGATGCAGGAGATGAACCGATGAATGACAAGAGCATGATCATAAAGAGAGTGGCGATGTGTAGTTGGTGAATGTCGGTGAGTAAAAAGCCGGTGCTTTTGCAGGAAAAAGCGTGAAAAATAGTTGAAAAAAAGCTTTGTACGGGGCCAAGCGATGCCAATGAAGCATCCCGTTCAAGAATCCAAAAAATAACTGCTGATGCAAAAAATAAAGAAATAGTGCCAGAGAGAACAATTTTGCTGTGCAGAGAAAAATGATGATGTTTTTTTTCTGACAGTGATCTGATGTATTCCATAATTTCGTACCAGGTAACGAAACCGATGCCACCAATAATCATCAAAAACATAGTGATGCACAAAAAAAGAGATGAATACTGTTCAAGTGAAAAATAGGTGCCGATAACAATACCTGCATTGCAAAAAGATGATACAGCATGAAAAAAGGCATAAAACCAGGCGTGATCAAGGGGATAATGCTGTGCAAAAAGGGGTAGAATACACAGTGCGCCGCAACATTCTGCAATGATGGTCACACCAAAAGTAAATAAGACAATTTTTTTTATTTTTTTCCATGAGTCTATTTCCAGCATTCTTCCTGCAATAAGCTGTGCAGAAAAGCCAACTTTTGCAAACAGATACATAAATGCGAGAGTAATAGTAATAAGACCAAGTCCACCAATATGAATAAGAATGAGTAAAATGGCGTGGCCAAAAAGAGTGAACTGGTCAAGAGAGACGGTAAAAAGTCCCGTTACACATAATGCAGATGTGGAGGTAAAGAGGAGGTCAATAAAAGAAATTGGCGCATGTCGTGCTTGTGGAAGAGCAAGCAGTGCTGTGGATAGCAAAATAGTGCCAATAAGGGAAAGAAAAATTGTGCGACCGGGAGAAAAATGAGCAAGTTTAATAACCATAATTTTTTAGACAGTATTAAAACAATATGATACAACGCATTTGTGATAGACATATCATAGTTGTTGCATCTTCGTACAGAGTTTTTAGTGTATCATGAATAAAATTGTAGTAAAACTACGAACTGATCATACTTTTAATATAGTCAAAAACTCGTTCCATGTGCAGGCGTTCTTGTGCCCCACTGTCGCGATTTCGGGCAGTTACACAGCCATCCTTTTCACTGTCAAAATCATACGTAAAGCAGACGGGTGTACCAATTTCATCGTGGCGGCGGTATCGTTTGCCAATAGAACCTGATTCATCAAAATCAACGATAAAAGAACTCTTTTTAATGTCTTGATACAGTTTTTCAATAGGTTCTGACAGTTTTTTTACTAGTGGGAAGAATGCTGCTTTTATAGGTGCAATGCTTGGCTTCAGACTCAAAAGAACGCGCGTTTCTTCATTTTCTATTCTTTCTTCCTTGTAGGCATCAAAAAGGAGCGTAAGAAAAAGGCGATCGACGCCGACAGAGCATTCAACAACATGAGGCAGATATGATTGTTTTGTTTCATCATCAAATACCGCTAAATCTTTTCCCGAGTGAGAGCTGTGCTGTGTTAAATCGAAGTTGCCGCGGTGAGCAATGCCTTCTAGCTCTTTCCAACCAAAGGGAAACTCATATTCAACATCGGTACAGCGTGTTGAATAATGTGCAAGTTCGTCAAGACGATGGCTGCGCAAGCGTATACGTCCTGGGTTAATGCCGATGTCGAGGAAAAATTGGTAGCGTGCTGTTTGCCAGGTCTCAAAAAAGGCAAGAGATTCTTGTTCCTTACAGAAAAATTCGAGTTCCATCTGTTCAAATTCACGCATGCGAAATAAAAACTGTTTTGGAGTTATTTCATTGCGGAATGCTTTGCCAATTTGTGCGATACCAAAAGGAACTTTGACGCGATTGGTAGAAAGTACATTTTTGAACTGCACAAAAATTGATTGTGCCGTTTCTGGTCGCAAATATGCAACAGAACCATGCTCCTGCGATGCGCCTACATGTGTTTCAAACATCATGTTAAATTGCCGAACATCAGTCCATCCTTTTTTCCCACAATGGGGACACGGTTTTTCAAGATCAATGTCGTCAGCGCGATATCTTTTTTTGCAGTTGAGGCAGTCGACCATCGGATCATGAAAATGAGAGATATGACCAGAAGCTTCCCATTCTGCATAGGGGCCTAATAATGCTCCTTCAAAAAAAAGGACATCAAATCCCAGGCTAGAAACTGATTTTTTCCAGGAGGCACGAATGTTTTCTTTCATGTAATGGCCCAAATGTCCCGTGTCATACACGCCATTGAGTCCTCCATAAATATCTGCTGAAGGATAAATAAAACCACGACGTTTGCAGAGAGCGGCAATTGTTTCGATTGTTGGTTGCATGGATATTCCGGTAAAAATGATAATCTTTTCCGCCTAGTATACTGCTTTTTTTCATTCTTTACTACGCCCAAGAAGGTTGCACAAAGGATGAGTAAAGAAGGAAAAAAGAAAGAACAAATTTTTCTTCAGTATAGCATGAGTCAGCTACATTACCATTGATTTTATGCTATAAAAAGCTTCTTTTTGCAATTTTATTAAAATTTGATTTTAATTTTTTTATCAGATAAAATTATAGGAAAGGTGCTTATGTTATTTTTTAGGGACATTATTTTGAAGAAATTTCTACTAGTAATAATATTTTTTGGTGCTGGAATAACAAGTGGATCCCAGCAGTCTATAGAGGACAAGCAGCAAGAAGTACTCACAGAACTTAGACAAGATCCCGCTATTCAGCAATGTCTTGGTACGGCAATAGGTTGTTGGGGAACAAATAACGCAGGAGATAGTTATAGCTGTATGCATAATCTGTGGACAAAAAAAGTGGATATTACTTTTGAACGTAGAAAAAAGCCATGCGAAGATTCTTATTCTGTAGAGGTGGTACCTGGCATTGACATACGCTGTTATACGAACAAAGATCTCAATTGGCGTCAAGCGTTTAAAGCAATGGTGGGAATTCCGCTTACGGCTCTTTTATATGATAATGGGTTTGCGATGCTCGCTTTGGCAGGAGCAGGATTTACTGCAGCTCATTTGTGGGCAATACGCAACAAAGAACGTGAAAAATCTCGTTATTTTACGCGTATCTCTATTACTGCCGATGCAGCAAAACAATTCTTACAACCCTGATACCATAATCTTTCTCGTGTTTTTTTTATTTTTTAGTACACTAGGCTTCGTAGTTTTAGTGATATTATTATTGTGTAACGAGAGTGGCGTTTTATTATGAAAATACATGTTCAATGGATGTATCAGAGTGCAGTTTTATTTTTTTTATGTGCTTTGGGAGCTGTTGTGCTTATTCTTGTGCAAAAACAGCGAACATTGCAGGAATCTGTCTATAGTATGTATGTAGAACAAAAAAATCAGGAACCTCAAGAACGCACATCAGTGATAGAAACAATAGTGTCTAGTTCTGTATTATGGCGTCCAGTGCAGGAAAAAGTAAAGGATACGGTAGTTCAAGTGTTTTCTCTGGTTGCTGCCATTGACTTACTGCAGCCGTATAAAACACCTGCACAGGGGACGGTAACGGGCAGTGGTTTTTTTATTAATGACAGTGGCGACATTATTACCAATGCGCATGTCATTGCACAGGCAAAATCGGTATGGATTCAGATTCCTTCTTTTGGCAAGCGCATTATTGATGCGGAGGTAGTAGGCATGAGTCCTGATCGAGATATTGCATTGCTTCGGCTTAAACCTGAAAGTGTTGAACTGATTCGTGCGCGATTGGGATCCATTCCTTATTTGGCACTGGGAGATTCTGATATGGTGCGACGGTCAGATGAGGTACTTGCTCTTGGGTATCCTCTTGGGCAGCAATCCTTGAAGAGTACTACCGGTGTTATTAGTGGCACAGAACATCATTTTGTCCAGATCAGTGCGGCAATTAATCCAGGAAGTTCGGGAGGCCCCCTTTTAAATGCTCAGGGGCACGTCATAGGTATTAACTCATCAGGAATCGTGGAAGCGCAAAATGTGGGGTACGCAATTCCTATTAACGATCTTAAAATTGTTCTTGATGATTTATATAAGGTAAAAATACTTCGCAAGCCAGTGCTTGGTGTTTTTTTTAATAATGGGACAGAAGCATTGACCGATTATTTAGCAAACCCAAAGCCAGGAGGTTGCTATATAATAGAAATTTTGCCTCATAGTACACTTGATAGAGCTGGTGTGCAGCGGGGGGATATGATTTATGAAATTAATGGTCATCATGTTGATATTTATGGTGAAATGAATGTACCATGGAGTGAAGATAAAATATCAGTGACAGATTTTGTTGCTCGTCTTTCTACCGGACAAACGTTGGATATCACATTTTACCGCAAAGGTGTGGAAAAAAAAGTGACAGTAACATTTGAACAAACGGTGCTTCCTCCCATTAGAAAGTTGTATCCAGGATATGAGGCGATCGACTATGAAGTATTTGGCGGTATGGTTGTCATGCCTCTCTCATTAGATCATATTCGTCTTCTTGGTGATGTGGCGCCAGCGCTGGCACGGTATGCAGAAATTAGACATCAGATGGAGTCAAAACTTATTATCACGCATATATTTCCTAACTCACAAATATATCGATCACGGGTGTTATTGCTGGGCAGTACTATTAATGAAGTCAATGGAATCTCGGTAAAAACGCTTGATGAGTATCGGGAAGCGATAAAAAAAACAGTGCATAAAAATTATTTTACTATTCTTGCATCCGATAATGTATCGGGAGTATCTGATCATATTTTTGTTGTTCTGCCGTGGGAAAAAATGATTTCTGAAGAGATTACATTATCGCAGGATTTTAAATATCCGATGAATGCATTTGCAAAACAGATGAGTCGGGCGCTGGAAGCACAAAAATTACTTGATCAACAGACGCAGCCGACAGTTGTAGCAGGCAATGTTGTTGAAACTGAAGATAGTGTGGCATAAAAAAGCATGTTTTTATTAAAAATATGCGTTAAAAAAAAGCTGAAATAACATTATTATTTTACGTAATTTACTCTATGCAGAAAGGAATATATATGATGTTGTTTGTTTTTTTGAATTTGCTGATCAGCTTCTTTTTGGTGTCAATGCACGGGTATGCGGCAGAAAAGGGTGCTCAGGAAAAAAGACTTGCATGGTGCAAAAAGTTACACGCTGATAAGCGTGAGCGGGCTACTTTTTTTTTCAAAACAAGAGAAATTTCTTCTGATGAAAAATCGCAAATTTTAGCATCATATATTGATACGTATGGCATTAAAATGGGTAATGCTACTTTTTTGCATGAGTTAACAAGAGCAGGAGCCTATGATGTATTTGATCGTTTACGTCGAAATAAAAAGGGTTTAGATGCTATTAAAGAGGCTGTTAATATGCAAGAAAAACGCAGAAAACAAACGCCCATGCATGAAGCGTTGCACATGTATAATAAAAAAGAACATGAAATTATAGAAAAATCTTTGTTAGAAGATGGTGAACTGCCTGTTAAGAAAAATTTATCTTCTGATCAACGGGAATTCATTAATAGTGGAAGGATACGCCTTTTTAAAGCATTTTTTAGAAAATATGGTGGAAATGTATTGTTAAAAGATAGCAATGGAAATTCTGTTTTTATGATCATGTTTTTTAAAAGGGCAACGGCAACATGGCAGTATTGTTGTGAGTCATTTGAAAAAATGACGTTTAAGAACAAGACAAAAGTGTATGATGATTGTCGGCGTGCTTATAGTACAGGGAGTATATATTGTTATATGAGTACGCGAGAATTGAACGAAAGATCTACAAAATTTTTTGAAATAATGCATACAGAAGAAACACAGAAAAAACATAAACGTAAAAGTCAACAAAATAAAAAGCGAAAAAGAAGTGAAAATAAAGACAATATAGTATTGTATGAACGAAAAAGACGTAGAAAGAATAACGAGAAAATAACGAAAACAAAAAAGGTAAGTGAGAAACATTCGCTTGAAAAAGATGAAGTAGATGCAGATGCAAAAGCTCTAAAAGAACTTAATGATTTTTTTAAAATTTTGGATGAACAAAAATTGGATGAACAAAGAAATAATAAGTAAGTTTTTCTATAAAAAATTGCATATATGTCAAAAATATGATAATGTGACTGATGTTTGAGTGTTTTTTCATAAATAATATTTTTTTTATAGGAAGTATATGCATCAGTTAGTGGTCTTTATGGTAGCAATGGTAGCGATAAACTGTTTTGGCGCAGAAAATAAGCCTGAGCAGAGCAAGCAGGAATTTGCGAATTTGATAAAAGCATATGTAAGGGAAAAAGCACAAGGTTACCCTACAGCTTCTCATTTAAAAAATATAATAGAATATGGTGAAAAAAAGTAAAAAGCGCCTTGATGTATATATAACTGAGCAGTATCCGGATAGGAGTCGCCGGGAAATTCAGAGCTGGATTATGCAGGGAAATGTCACGGTGGATGGAGTGGTAGTTACCAAGCCGGGAACCATGATTTCTGCAGATGCTGTTATTGAATGTGTTGTCCGAGAGCAAAAATATGTCAGTCGCGCAGGTTTTAAGCTGGAGCATGCGCTTGCATGGTGGCAGATATCAGTAGAAGGTCTTGTTTGTCTTGATGCAGGAATTTCTACGGGTGGATTTACTGACTGTTTGTTGCAGCAAGGAGCAAAAAAAGTATATGGCATAGATGTAGGCTATGGACAGGTACATGAAAAAATTCGTGCCGATACGCGCGTTGTGCTTTTTGAACGGACAAATTTGCGAACACTAGAAACAGTGGGGCAATTAGTAGATCTTGTCACGCTTGATCTGTCTTTTATTTCAGTGCTCAAGGTAATGGAAGCAGTGAAAAGAGTGCTTCGTGAGCAGGGAAAACTTATCGTGCTTATAAAACCGCAATTTGAAGCAGAAAGATCGCAAATCAGGCGCGGTGGTCTTATTACTGATGAAACAGTACACAAAGAAGTGGTTGAAAAAGTGTGTGCGGGCATTGTGCAGCATCAGTTTATATGTCATGGAGTTGTCCAATCACCGATATTAGGGGCAACAGGAAATAAAGAATTTTTAGCATATTTTGAGCGCAGTGCTATTTAAGGAGAAGGTATTTGTGGTGGGTTTTGGACCCTTTTTAATGTTAAAGAACAGGATCCATTAACAGAGTTAAAAATAACATTATTCTGAGGAGGGCAGGAACCTTCTAGTACCCAGATGCTTTTATTCAGCCCATCAGATTTATTTTTAATGATAAGATTAACCCCTCCTGGGCGCGGATTGTCTTTTTGAAGAAGAATAAGCTGGGCATAGGTGCCGGGAATATAAATTTTTCCATATCCGTTTGGCTCTATAATAACTTCATTATTTTGTCGTGTTTTATTGTCAGGAACAACGATCAAAAAGGATGCTCGTGTGTTGGTAAGATTGTACAGGTCTATGACATCTGCACGTATGTTTTGTGTGGCAGTGAAGATAAAAACCGTAAAAAAAAGATATGTTTGTTTTTTCATACCAGATTTCCCTTGACTTCTATTACTTATTATATTCTAATAGTATTAAAAAATAAAGGCAAAAATCAAGATTTTTGTGTGTTTTTATGCACAAGAGCCGCGTGGGTTACGGTACCAAGATAGGTAAGGGATAGTTTTTTTGTTTCTTGCTCATTAAAAGGAAGAGGTGAATGTTGGTACGCATATGCAAGAGAGCAAAGATCTAGAGCGGTATTTTTGAGTTTTTTTTCAAGATCTTGTTCTTTGAGAACAATAGCGGTAGTGCCAAGAGGTCCCAAAAACGTCAGACCGGCAGAATTAGTTGTATATTTTTCCTCAATAGTGGCCAGTTTTTGCACAATGTCGGCTAGTTTTTTAAGATGAGCATCTTGCACGGGGGTTGGTGCCATGTCAAAAAGTTCTTGGAGCTGGTGAGCCTGTTTTTGAGCGGTATAGAGATGATCAATAAATGTGCGATCAAGTTCATGAGTAATCGAATTTTTGTGTAAGGATATGAAGGTTATTGTGCGCTCAGACGCCTTTTTGACAAGAACGATCAGAAGTATAAGAAAACAAAAATCACGAAGAATATGAGGGGATTTTTCAGAATTTGCCATGCATAACTACCATAAAAAAAGATGATTAATTTTTCTATTAAAAATTTAACATAAAAAAGAGTGTCTGTCAAAAGCAGATTTTTCTTGCAAAAAAGCAGAATTTTCTCGCGATTTTGCGAATTTTCTGGTACAAATAGAGGACATATCGTACTATGCGCCTGTAGCTCAGCTGGATAGAGCGCCGGACTTCGAATCCGTAGGTCGCAGGTTCAAGTCCTGCCAGGCGCACCATTTTCACCTTTTTCAGCAAAAAGCGCCCGTAGCTCAGGTGGATAGAGCAACAGATTCCTAATCTGTAGGCCACAGGTTCAAATCCTGTCGGGCGCACCAGACGTATGTTTAGGGGAAAAATCATACTTTTTCCAGCGCTGAGAAGGGTTATTGACTGATTGGAATTTTTATATATACTTATTATTGTATTATATTTAATTAGAAAAATTATGAAAGTTCTGTGGAGGGATATTCTATGAATACTTACATAAAAGCCATAATAATAGGAATTCTTTTTTCCTGTGCTAGCCTATCTATTGATATGTATGGATTTGCATTCTCTGGTAATAATGCAAAAAGTACTGGTGGTATAGGATCTTCAACTATTAAGGATTTTTTTTCCAAACTGGGTATTGGACAGGAAGGGGTTAGTATTCCTTGGTTTTGGACGTGTTTTTTAACCTATGGCATATGTGATCTGTTTTTTCATGCATATCATAAAGGATATGTTCTGCGTGAAAAAAAGGCAGTAAATGGTAAGTCTTATCTTAAGGTTGAAGCACGAAAATCTAATAATATTTTAGATTTTGTTATAAGTTTTGGAATACCAGGATTAATACGTGCAGGGTGTGCTTGGTTCTTGATAGATATAGTTACAGATGGAGATATTTTAAAAAAATCTAAAACGATACCAGCAAAATGGTTAGCATTAATACTACCAACAATACTTAGTGTATTGTATGCAAAAGATATAAAGATACAAAATCTTGGAAGGTGTGCAAGTGAAAGCACTAACATGGTACTGCCACAAGATCCGAACGAGGAAAAAAATAAAGTAAGAAATGCTGCTTCAGCAGCATTTGGACAGGCAAAAACATGGGGAAGACAGATACTTTCTTTCTTTGGTTAAGTAAAATTATTTAGAATTAGAGTATTTTTTGAAATTAATCACAATTTTTATTTCCTTTTTTAAACTAAAGGCTGAGTGAGAACTTGGCCTTTTTTCGCGTCTGTATCAGTCAAGAAGGGAAAATATTTTAAATTGAGTAAAAAGCTCTCGCCGTTTTTTAAAACAATCAAGATGTTGAAGAGGTTTTTTGTGATGATAGGCAGTTTTAAGATCATTAAATGTGTGTATGTTTTCAAATACATTATTCAATGCTATTTCATGTACCTTTCCATACCCGTGGCCATATGAGCGAGATTCAATGAGTGTGTGGTTTTTTATATCGGCGACAACCATGACATGACCAGGGATCCAGATAATGTCACCTTCTTCTATGGAATCGTGCGCTGTTTTTTGTTTCAAATTATGTGTCATTGTTGTTGTATTTTTGTAAAAATAAGCAATATTGCATGCTTGTGCTGCGCGGGCAATGAGGCCGGAGCAGTCAAAGCCGCCTTTTATCTGTTGTGTCTGGGAATTATATGTGTAGTGACAAGACTGTGCATGGTCTGTTTTGGTAAAAGATCCTGTGTAGCATTCAGTAAAACTGCAGCCACCCCACACGTAAGGAATAAATCCATCAGGCGGGTGTGCCCATTGTTTCAGTAGTGTGACAAATTTTTTTCTCTGTTCTTGTGCCGTTTGAGCTGGTGATATAAGCATTGCATGAGAATAAGGGATAGTCATTTTCTCAATACATTTTTTTTGTGCATTAAAAACATAGACACTGTATTGTGATGTTGTTTGTTCTGCAATGACAAAACGAGTGCCAACAGAAAAAAGTATTTCACGAGCAGTATAATAAAAAGGGAGTGTGAGCGTAATGGTAGATTGTTTTGGTGTTATACTTTTTTGTGTAAATGAAGGAGTGTCTGGTAGATAGGGAGTGCATTGCTGATGTACATGTGGAGAAAGAGGAAAAATATTTTTTGCTAAGGTCCAGTATGTATTTTGTGGCGTGGATGATTGGGTGATTGTATAAAAAAGGTGAGGAATATGGACACAAACATACCTTCCTTTTTCATCTGTAACCGTAATTTGTTCATGAAAAAGAAGCTGATGGAGTCGCGGGCAAGGTGTAGGAGATTGTTGTGCTGTGTGAACAGGGATATCATCCACTGTTGTGTTTGGTGGGTGAGCAAAAAGATCAGCAACGGGAACGATAACTACTGCTTTGTATGCAGCATTATTTTGTACAAGAAAAAAGACAATAAAAAGTGTTATTTGCTTCATAATTACCTTTGTTTAGTACTAGTGTACCATGAGAAAAAATATCGAGAAAAGAGTTGTAAGAAATTTTAGTTTGGCCTATTAATTATTTTTTAAAAAAAATAGTACTATATTAGAAAAATAAAAAAATTGCATATATGTATCATCTGTTGATTGAGCAATGTATGAAAAATAATGAATGGAAATAATTTTCTTGTAATTGGTATAATTTATTGACAATTTGTTATTAAAAAATTTATAATCACAGTAGTAATGATAGTTTCATGATGAGGGGGAAGTCAGATGAAACAATTTATTTTGTGGTTATGTGTGTGTATGAGTTTTCTCTGTATGATACATGCCCTTATGCATGCGCGTGAGGCTGTAGTGTATGCGACAAAAATTTTTCATCACCGGAATGGAACGGACACAACAGAACATGATCGGTATATTGAAGCGGGAAGTGTGGCATTGTATTTTACGCGAGCGCAAAAAGCAGATTTTGTGATGCAACAAAAAGTTTCCCATGACAAAGAAAAAACGGTATTTTTCTTGCCGCAGGTTCAGTTAAAAGAGCCGGATGTGACATCTGCAATCAAAAATATTAACAGTTATACCGGGCCGCTGTATACGGTGAAAATAGAATCAGTAGTACGTCCGCAGGTAGGAGTAAATATTACCTTTACGTATGATCCAAAAAAGATACAAGTTCAGCCATCATCATTATTGTCTATTGCGCGGCAACCGGGAATTATTTTTCGTGTTTTGAACATGCAGGTTGTACAAGATATTACCCACACTCTTGAAAAAACCCGCATGACAAAGCTTGCATGTCGGACAAGTCCCAGGCGAGTTGTTATAGATCCAGGACATGGAGGATCTGATACCGGTACTTGTGGTGTAGGGGTTGTGCAAGAAAAAGATGTATGTTTGTCAGTTGCTACACTATTGGCCTCGGTGCTGAAAAAAAAAGGGTATGATGTATTGCTGACGCGATCAGGAGATGCGGAAGTGGCGCTTGATGATCGTACAACGTTGGCAAATGAGTGGCATGCTGATATTTTTGTTTCCATTCATGCAAATGCAGCAGATAGTGCAACCGCATCCGGCATAGAAACGCATTATGCAGGTGCGTCATTATTAGAATCGCTTGAATGTCGGGCAAAATTGCATGATGTGTCACCTTTTTTTATGCATCTTGAGCATGATAGTGCTTCTCTTGCACAGTCAATTCAGACACATGTATGTACATCAGTGCATCAGTGCTGCAGTGCTGTTGTTAATCGCTCAACACGTAAATCTGTTGCTCAGGTACTTGTAGGAACGCGCATGCCATCAGTGTTGGTTGAAATTGGTTTTTTGACAAATATTGATGAAGCAAAACGACTTGCAACAGATACGTATCAAAAAGCACTTATTGACGGTTTTTGTGATGGCATTGTTGCATATTTTACTCACGGATAGTATTGTTGTGTATGCAGAAAGATGGTAGGATGATTTGGTCCCTTTTTTAATAACCATTTTTATGCACTGTCTTTATTATGTCAACACTGGATCATATTTGGAATCAATTTTTATATATTGTTGCGCAAGAAGTAGGAAGCCGTGTAGTTGAGACGTGGTTTAAAGCCATTACTGTGCAACAGTGGGATGTAACTCAAAAGACGGTTTATATAAAAGTGCCAAACACCTTTGTAAAAAATTGGGTACAAACAAACTATTATCAGTTATTGCAAACGCATTTAGGTCGATTACTGCATGTTGATAAACCAACTATTATGCTTGTAGATGATACAAATGTTGTTACTATTTCTCCAGAAATTCAAGAAAAAAAACCACTTTTTCATGCTGCTCATGTGATGCAAAAAAATAATCAATCTTCAACAACAAGTATAGTACCGTCAACTGCACAATCACTGACAAAAAACAAAGTACATCCATTTCATGAAAAACTGAGTTCAACGTACTCGTTTGAAACGTTTGTTGTTGGTCCTAATAACTCACTTGCTTTTGCAGCAGCACATGCAGTTGCTAAAAAACCGGGATCATTATACAATCCTTTGTTTATTTATGGCGGATCAGGACTGGGCAAAACACATCTGTTGCGCGCAATTGGATATGATATACAAAAAGAACATAAAGATGCTGTTGTGTTGTATAATTCTGCACATCGTTTTGTCAATGAGTTTATTTATGCGATACGGTTTGATAAGGTGCTTGCATTTCAAAAAAAATATCAGTCGGTTGATGTGTTACTCGTCGATGATATACAGTTTATTTCAAATAAAGAGCAAACGCAGGAAGCGTTTTTTCACATTTTTAATGCGTTGTATGATGCGCAAAAACA
>Ga0187783_10001401_pt1 | contig 17795 bp, 16 predicted proteins | sample 1015_SJ02_MP02_2_FD_132471 | JGI IMG/M metagenome (GOLD analysis project Ga0187783, IMG submission 132471) | Tropical peat soil microbial communities from peatlands in Department of Meta, Colombia - 1015_SJ02_MP02_20_MG | ecosystem: Environmental > Terrestrial > Soil > Wetlands > Peat | place...
GCTTGGGCAGTGCGAGCGCTGTTAACGCAATGGAAGCTTCGGGACGGCGCGTGGATGCGGCGGGCTCCGCTCGCGGCCTAAAAGAATACTCATTGCTATGGCGTTCACCGAGGGATTCGTATCGGAGCTGGTCGGCCGGCGCGCGACGATCCACGACCAGCCGATAGGAAAGGTGGCGGATTTTCTGGTCGGCAAGCCCGACGAGGTTTTCCCGCACGTCGACGGGCTGGTCATCAAGACCGCGCAAGGTCTGCGCTTCGCTCCGATCGAGACCGTTGCGGACGTCGATCGCGACGGCACCGTTGCGCTGACGGTCGCACCCAGCGAGCCGGCGCCCTCCGAGCAACAGAAGCTCTATCTCGTGGCCGATCTGCTCGACAAGCAGATCGTGGACGTAGACGGCCGCAAGGTCGTGCGCATCAATGACATCGAGCTTGCAAGTGCCGGCGGTAGGCTGCGCGTCGTAGCGGCCGACGTAAGTCTCGCCGGTCTGCTGCGCCGGCTCGGCCTGCGAGCGTTCGGCAAGCGGTGGCTCTCCAAAGTCGCAAACGCGCCGCGCTCGATGATTGCGTGGGATTCGGTAGCGCCGATTCGCGACGTTAACCCGTCGCAGGTGCGGCTCTCGGTCAAGCAAAGCCGGCTGGCGCGCCTCCATCCTTCCGATCTGGCCGAGATCATCGGCGATCTGTCGTCCCGCGAAGCACTCGCGGTCGTCGGCCAGCTCGACGATGAAACCGCAGCCGACGCGTTCGAGCATCTCGATCCGGAGACGCGCAAGAATCTCATCGAGGACATTGGGACGGAACGCGCCGCCGACATCATCGAAGAGATGGACGCCGACGACGCCGCCGATCTGCTTTCGGAACTGCCCAAGGAACAGCAGTCGCAGCTTCTCGCGGAGATGAACGCGTATACGGCGGGCGAGCTGCGCGAGCTCGTCAAGTATCCCGAAGACACGGCCGGCGGCATGATGACGCCCGATTACGTTTGGATCTACCCGCACCGAACGACCGAGGCGACCATTCGCAAGATTCGCGAAATCGCGCCGGTTTCGGAATTCATATACTACCTTTATGTGCTCGACAAGGAAGATCGTCTGCTCGGCACCGTCTCGTTGCGAACCCTGATGCTCGCATTGCCGACGGCCTTTATCGAACGGATCATGGAGACCGATTTGGTCACGGTGGGGCCGCTCGAGCCCGCCGTCGACGTAGCCTCGACGATCGCAAAGTACGACCTGCTCGCCGTACCCGTCGTCGATGATGCCGGTAAGATGCTCGGCATCGTAACGGTCGACGACGCCATCGACGCGATCATGCCCGATGAAGTTGCAAAGAAGCTGCCGCGCTTCCGCGCCCGGCAGCGCGAGCGCACGATGTTGACGTGACGGCGGAAGAGCTCGTCGAGTTCACCGAAACGCTGGCGAGAATATCCGCATCGGGGGGCGGCCCCAAAGCGCTCGCAGCCCATTTGGCGCGCGCGGCCGGCGGCGGCGTGCTGCTGGAGGATGCGAATTGGCGTAACGTCGCCGCGGCGGGAACTGGTAAGATCCCGCCCAGCGCGCGGGCGGTGGTCGAATCGGGTGCGCCTGGGCGCGCCCAGCCGGTAACTGCCGGCAATCTGAATTTCGGCTGGCTTTCGCTCTTCGGCACCAACTCCCAGCCCGATACCGATCTGTTGCTGCGCCTCACCGCGGCGGCAATCGGCGTCGAGCTGGCACGCGATTCTTCGGCACTACGCCCGCATCGGACGACATTCTGGGACTCCTTACTCGCGCGCGAGTTCCGCGATGCAGCTTCCGCCCGTGAGGAAGCTTGTGCGCGCGGCATCGCCGTGGCGCCGTATTATCTTGCGGTCGCACTCGAAGCCGAGAGCGCGGATGAGGCGCGCCAGGCCGAGCTCGGCGAGTTGCGAGCATTTGCCGCCGACGCGTTCGCTCGTCCGGACGCAGAGCTTGGCGTCGTCGAACGAGGCGTTACGCTGGTGCTCTTCGTGCCTGCAAGCCGCGCCGTCGATGCCAGCAATACAAAAACTGCGGCCAGCCTGTTGCCCAAAAGCGCGGCGCGACGCAAGCCGCACCTGCGAATTTCCGGCGGCGTTGGGACCGTCGAAACCCTTCTGGCCCTCGACGCCAGCGCGCAGTGCGCGCAGGCGGCGTTGGCCATCGGGCGGCGCGTTTACGGCGGCGGACGCGTCGCCGTTTACGACGAGCTCGGCGCTTACCGGCTGCTCTACGAAGGAGCCGACGTCGAGCGGTTTCGCGCCTTTGCTTCAGAAGCGCTGGCTCCGCTGCGAAGCTACGACGAAAAGCACCAGACCGAGCTCGAACGGACGCTCAAGCTTTACTTTAGAGTCGGCCAGAACGTCAAGACCGCGGCGGCGGAGCTGCACGTTCATCGCCACACCGTGTTTTACCGGCTGCGGCAGATCGGCGAGATCGCCTCGCGTTCGCTGGAGAGCCCGCACGATCAACTCACCCTTCGACTGGCGGTAGCAATAGATGAACTCCACAACGCGCGCTGAATGGCGCCGGCCCTCCTCGAAACGGGACGTCGTGCGCCTTGCGCGCGAGCAGGGCGTGCGCTTCGTGCGCCTTGTCTTCGCCGATATTTTTGGGGTCAGCAAAAACGTTTCGATTCCGGTTGACGAGCTCGAGACGGCGCTCGATGGACGCATCACCTTCGACGGCGGATCGATTGACGGGTTCGTGCGCGGCGAGGAGCTCGACATGCTGCTCCAACCCGACCCGTCAACCTTTGCGATCTATCCGTGGCCCGCGGCCGGCGATGCCCGCGAGGCCCGCTTGATCTGCGACATCGCGATGCCCGACGGCGCGCCCTTCGAGGGATGTCCCCGCACGACGCTGCGCCGCGCGATCGAAAGCGCTCGCCCCCTCGACGGCCAAAGCGTCGCGCTCGAAATGGAGTTCTATCTTTTCGAGCGCAAGAACGGGGACGCCGCCTCGACCGCCACATCGGATGTCGGATCCTACTTCGACTTTTCCCCGAACGATCGCGGCGAAGAGGCGCGCAACGCGATCGTGGCGGCGTTGCGCGCGATGGGCGTACCGATTGCTTCGGCCCACCACGAGCACGGCGCCGGTCAACACGAGATCGACGTCGCGCACGACGATCCGCTCGCGGCCGCCGATCACGCGCTGACGCTGCGCACGATCGCCAAGCACGTTGCAGCGGATTTCGGGCTGGAAGCGACGTTCATGCCCAAGCCGCTGGCCGAGCGCGCGGGCAGCGGGCTACATGCCGATTTCCGGCTGGCCGAGTCGAGTGACGAAGAAACCGCTTTGTACGTCGTTGGCGGATTGCTCGCGCACGCCGCGGCGACAACCGCCATTTGCAACCCCACCGTCAATTCGTACAAGCGCCTGGTCGCGGCTTGGGACGCGCCGATCTACGCGGTCTGGTCGCAGCGCAGCGCCAACGCGCTCATACGCGTGCCGCCGGGTCAGAACCCGATGCGAGTCGAGATGCGCAGCCCCGATCCCGCGTGCAACCCGTATCTTGCGCTGGCGGTCTTGATCGGCGCCGCCGCCGACGGCATCGAGCAGCATACGCTGCCCGGTCCCGCGCTGGTCGGATCGACTTACGACCTTACAGAAAAAGAACGGCGCGAACGCGGCGTGCGCACGCTGCCGGCGTCGCTGCGTGAAGCGATCGCGCAGCTCGATGCCGATCCGGTAGTCCGCGCCTGCCTCGGCGACCATCTGTACCATGCGTTTCGCGACGCAAAGCTCGAGGAGTACGAGCGCTACCGGCGCGCGGTTCATCCCTGGGAGCGCGATCAATACCTGCGGTTGTACTAGCTTGCAAACCGCCGGACCGCGTTTTCGTGCAGCGGCGACGGGGCGGCCGGTCGCGCTTCCTCGTAAAAGTCGGCAGTGAGGCATTCGCTTACGTAGTGTAAGACCGACTCGATCTCGGCGATTTCGGCCGAGCGCGCGATCGTATTACCGCGCGCGATCGCGGCCTCGCGGACGGCCGCCTCGACCGTCGAGCAAGGCGAAACCGGACGCGTACCGGAGTACACCAGCCGATCTATTTCCTCGGCGGCCCATCGCTTGACGGCTTGAATCGAGGCGTCGAGATTCTCTAGCGTCATGCATCCGACGCTAGCGCTCCAAACTTAACCAAGCCTTTGCCGCGGCAATTACTTTCATCACCTTCGCGCGCGGCTATCTTGCGACGCTTACGGTAGCTCCAAACGGATAGTAGAACCCGCTCAGAGTTTTTACAGGCGCGCCGCCCGCCGGATACGCCCAGAACGGCACCGTGCCCTTGCTTTGAGCGCTAGGCCCGATCAGCGTGGAACCCGCGATCCAAAACTGCTCAACGTTGGTACCGTTGCCCAGCTTCACCGTTGCGACTACGTTGCCGGTGTCGGACGCGCGATAGATCACGCCACCGCCCCTATCGCCGACCGCGAAGTACTTGCCGTCCCACTGCACGCCTCCCGGGCTCTGCACGGTCTTGCCAAACTTCAGGATTCGCAGCGACCTTGCACCCTTGGGCAGCTCGATGAGAATGAAGCCGGCCGAGCGATCGACACCGTCGATCAGGAGGTTGCCGTTCTCATCGTAACCGCAGAAATACGTCGAGTCGATCGTATCGTTGTTATAGGTTTGCGGCTTGCCCTGCGCTTTTGGATAGATTGCAATCGCGCCGTACAAATAGGACGAGAGCTGCGTGAGGGCGAGGTCGCCGCTTACCGGATCGACGGAGCAGCCGTATGGCGCGCCCGAAGCCGTGAGCTTTCTGATCGGGCTGCTGCCGCCGTGCGCGTAGACGTCGACCGGGCCCGCCTCGTCGACCACGAAAACGTCGCCGGCCTTATCGGAGCAGAGGCCCGCAACCGACCCGAACCCGGTGAGCTTCCCGACCAACTTCGCACTGGGGTAGGTAAAAACGTCGACGGCGTTTGCGCCGAGGTCGGAGACGTAGAGCAAGGCGCCGGCCTTGGCGTGCGCAAACTGCCGCGAGCCGTCGGACGCACCGCTAGCGGTTGCAGCTTCCGGCGTGCCTGCGCCGCAAGCGCCCAGCCCCAAGGCACCCGCGCAAAGCAGAAGCGAGGCCCGCCAAAAGCTCGGACTTCTCATGAACCTTATCCTACCACATCGGACGCAGCCAGCGCGGCGCGCCCGGCTTCGCGCCGCAGGAGATTCCAAGCGTGCTCGACGTCGCTGCGCTGGGTGCGAAGGTTGCCGATCGCGACCCGGATCGCGTAGCGGCCGCCGATCTTGGTGTGCGAAAGGAAAACTTCTCCGGTCGCGTTCACCGCATGCATGATACGCGCGTTAAGCTCCTCGAGGGCGGCCTCGCTCAAGTTGGGCGGCGCGTAACGAAAGCAGACCACCGACAATGGATGGGGCGCGAGCACCTCCCAATCCGCTTGCGCGCGTACCCAGGCGGCAAACTCTTGCGCGAGCGCGATATGGCCGCGCAGCCTCGCGCGAATTCCTTCCGCCCCGAAGTGACGCAAGACGAACCAGAGTTTGAGCGCGCGGAAACGCCGGCCCAGCTGTAAGCCGTAGTCCATATAATTGACGGCCCCGGCTTCGGGCGTCGTAAGGTATTCGGGCACCAGGCTGAAGGCGCGCCGAATCATGGATTCGTCGCGCACGAAGAGCGCCGAGCAATCCATCGGGACGAACATCCATTTATGCGGATTGACGACGAGCGAGTCGGCAAGTTCGACCCCGTCGAGCAGAGAGCGGAACTCCGGAACGATTGCGGCGATTCCGGCGTATGCGGCATCGACGTGCAGCCATACACCGAACCGGCGAGCAACTTGGGCAAGCTCCCGCACCGGATCGGTTGAGGTCGTCGACGTCGTTCCAACCGTCGCGACGACCGCGAGCGGACGCAGTCCCGCTTTGCAATCAGCTTCGAGCGCGGCGGCAAGCCCATCGGGACGCATCCGTAACGCTTCGTCGCACGCGACGCGCACGACGTTGCGCTGGCCGACGCCAAGCACAATCGCGGCCTTTTCCACGTGCGAGTGCGTCTCTTGCGTAATGTAAACGCGCAGGGCCGGCAACGAACGGCCCGCCATGCCGAGCTCGCGTATTCCGAGATCGAGCGCTTCACGCGCGGCAGCCAGCGCCGTGAACCCCGCAATCGACGCCGTGTCATAGATGATGCCGGTCCACGCTGACGGCAGGCCCAAAAGATGGCCCAGCCATCGCATCGTCACCTGTTCCAGCTCGGTCGCCGCGGGCGAGGTTCGCCAAAGCATGGCCTTTGCGTCGAGCGTTGCGGCCAAAGCCTCGGCCGCGACCGCTACCGGCGCGGCACTTGTCGCGAAATAAGCGAAAAAGCGCGGATGATTCCAGTGCGTCGAAGCGGGCACGACGATCCGCTCGAAGTCGGCGAAGATGTCTTCGAGGGCTTCACCGGTTTCGGGGGCGTGGGACGGAAGCGCTGCGGTCACCTCGCCGGGCTGAATGGCGGGCATGACGCGGTAGCGTTCGGGATGCTCGAAATACCGGCGGATCCACGCGGCTGCGCGCTCGAACTCGTCCTGGATCATCCCCGAGAGTGTTAGCGACCCAGACGGAGAAGGCCCGCGTATGAGATATCGCACGTACCCTCGCAGCGACGTGACCGTGAGTGAGGTCGGCTTCGGACTCTGGACCACGTCGACGGGCTGGTGGGGCGAGAAGAGCGACGATGAAGCGGTTGCGTTGCTGCACGCGGCCCGGGATTTAGGCATCACGCTCTACGATGCCGCCGACACCTACGGCAACGGGCGCAGCGAAGAGCAACTCGCGAAAGCCTTTGCGGGCCGGCGCGACAACGTCGTGTATGCGACGAAATTCGGATACGATTTTTCAAACGCTGCCGGCCGCCGCGGTCAGGTTGAGTTGCCGCAAGATTTTTCGCCCGGGTTCGTGCGCGCGGCGCTCGAAGCTTCGCTGCGCCGCCTGCAAACCGACTATGTGGACATCTATCAAGCGCACAACGCGCGCATGACCCAAATCGAGGACGACGCGCTCTGGGAACTGCTGGAAGCCTTTAAGCGCGAGGGCAAAGTCCGAATGTACGGCGTTGCGCTAGGTCCGGCAATCGGGTGGCTTTACGAAGGCGTCAACGCGGTGCGGCGGCGCAACGTCGCCACGCTTCAGATCATCTGGAACATGCTCGAACAGTTCCCGGGCAACGAGCAAGTGCGCGCGGCCCACGATGCCGGTGCGGACACCGGCTACATGATTCGCGTACCGCATTCAAGCGGCATGCTCGAGGGACGGTACACGGCCGACACGACGTTCCCCAAGAACGATCATCGCCGCCACCGTCCGCGCGAGTGGCTGATCAACGGGATCGAAAAGGTCGCTCAGCTCCGTTTTCTGGAGCGCCCCGATCGCACGCTCGGCCAAGCTGCGATCGCGTGGCTGCTCGCCGAGCCTCGGGTCATGACGGTGCTGCCAAACATCTACGATCGCAACCAGCTCGCCGAGTTCGCAGCGGCTTCCGAGGCGCCCGCGCTCGATGCGGACGAGCTGGCACGGATCGAGGCACTGCGTAAAGTAAACTTTGGAATCGACGAACCACCGGAGGCGTTCAAAGGCACGATGTCGCTCGAATCGGTCGCAGGGTGAAGCACGAGCACGTCGAGACGCCGCATGCGCCGCGGCCGATCGGGCCCTACAGCCAAGCCATTCACGTCGGCAACGAGCTTTACTGCAGCGGCCAGATTCCGCTGGATCCGCAAACCGGCGAGATCGTCGCGGGCGACGTCGCGGCTCAGACCGAGCGCGCCATCGAAAACCTCGGCGCGGTGCTATGCGCGGCCGGCTGCGACTTCAACAACGTCGTGAAAACGACGCTCTTCCTGATCGACATGAGCGATTTCGCAGCCGTCAACGCGGTGTACGAAAAGTATTTCGGGCTCGCCAAGCCGGCCCGCGCCACGGTCGCGGTCGCCGCGCTCCCCCGCGGAGCCCGCATCGAAATCGACTGCATAGCAAGAACGTAAGAGCTCGGGGTTTGGGCGGCTGTGTCATCCTGAGCGGAGCGACCGCAGGGAGCGCAGTCGAAGGACAAAAGCGTAGACGGCGAACGGTTCGATGACACGTAGCCGCTAATCCCCGAGCTTTTACTGTGGAGATGTCGCTCCCGATTCCATGAGGCGCGCCGACTCTTCCTTGGCGATCTCGACAACATCGGGATCGAGCGACTCTTGCGCGATCTTTAGCTGCGCAAGCGCCAGCGCTTTTTCGCCCTGCGCGGCATAGGCCCGCGCCAAGAGGTAGCGCACGCGGCCGTCGTAGGGCGCCGCGGCGACGCCCTTGAGCAGCGCCGATTGCGCCAGCGCGTAGAGACCGTTGTGCTCGTAATCGATGCCGAGATTTACGTACGACTCCGGCACGTACGGGTTGACCGCGATAGCCTGAACGTAATAGCTGACGGCGCGCTTCCAGTCGCCGCCCAGATCGGCGAGGTATCCGAAGTTGACGATCGCTTCGGGCATCTCCGGCTCGAGACGGTGCGCGTGCTTGAAGTCTTTGAGCGCTTCGTCATTCAATCCGGCTTGAATCTTCGCGACGCCCATGTTATCCAGACAGGCGTAATTTTGCGGGTCGATGTTCAGGCAATCGCTCAGGTATTCCATCGCAGTGGTGTGATCGTGAAGGTCAAGGTACGCCATGCCGACTCCGTTGAGCGCGGCAATTGACCTCGGATCGCTGTCGAGCGCGCGCCGGTAGTAAATGATAGCTTCGTTTGGACGATGGACGGTTCCGAAAATTTCACCCAGCTCTTCCTGGATGTCGGCGTCGTTGGGGTACGTCCGAGCGGTCTGCACCATTTCGGCTTCGTATTGCGCGAGATCGCCCTTGCGCAAATGAAGCAGCACGAGGTCTCGAATGGAATCCGTGCCGGGCAACGCACTCTCGAACTGCACGATCGCGTCGTCGATGCGGTTTTCCGTCGCATAAACCACGCCCAGCCGGTTATGCGTCTCTTTATCGTGCGGGTTGCGCGCGAGGAGCTGCGAGTATACCGCCTCGGCGCGATCGAAACGCCCCTGCCGGTAGTACAAATCACCTAGAAAACGCGCCGCTTCGACGGCGCTCGGATGAGTCGCAACGAAATCCGCCAGCTGCGCCACCGCCTGGTCCATGCTCCCGGCCGCGATCAGCTGCCGAGCGTAAAGAATGGCAGTCTGCTGATCCGCCGTCGTGTGCGCTTCGGGCGAGATAATGACGGTCTCACTGAGCTGCGCGCGAGCGGGGCCCGCGAGCGTGGCCGCCAGAGGCAGCGCGCAGAACAAGGCCAATATCGAGCGGGCAGATTTCATGACAGGCACCTCAACCCTACTATAGCGCACCGCCCGCGCCCCGCGTGACGCCCTAGGAATTTGCCCTAACGGACGAGAGGAAGCACGTTGCTTGGCGTCAGCGGGTAAAATGCCATCGCGATCACGGCGACCGCGCAGATCGCGGCGCTGGCCCACGCCAGTGGAACGAAGGGACGACAATCGTGGACGTCGTCTTCCTCGCGCCCATACATGACGCGTATCACTTTGGCGTACGCGTAAAGCGAGATAGCGGTTCCAACGATCAGAAGGGCCGCCAGCCAGAGATAGCCCGCTGCGACGCTGCTCGAAAGAATCAAGATCTTCCCGAGAAAGCCCGCGGTCGGCGGCAATCCGGCAAGCGCCAGCAGGAAGATCGTCATTGCGGCCGCCAGCGCCGGACGGCGCCGCCCGAGTCCGCGATAGTTTGCCAGCTTCGACCCTTCTTCGTCTTCGCCCGAGATTGCGGCGGCGACCGCAAAAGCACCGAGGTTCATGAATGCATATGCGGTCAGATAGTAGAGCGCGTACCGCAAGCCCAGCGGCGTAACGCCTGCCAGAGCCACGAGAATGTAACCGATCTGCGCGACGCCCGAGTAACCCAGCAGCCGCTTGAGATCGTGTTGAGCCAGCATTCCAACGTTGCCGGCAATCATGGATATTCCGGCCACGACCCAGACCGGCAGCAAGATCCATCCGGAAGTTCCGAGCGGCAGCGCCGCGTAAATGAAGCGCGCGAACACCGCCAGCGTTCCCGTCTTCGTCGCAACGCTCATGAACGCCGTCACCGGCAACGGCGCGCCTTCGAATACGTCGGGCGTCCAGGTGTGGAACGGCACCAGACTCAGCTTGAACACCAGCCCGATGAGAAACATCCCGAAGCCCAGCGAAAACAGCGGATTCAAAACGAGCGCAGGATTGACGAGGTCGGCCAGCTTCACGCTACCGCTCGCGCCGAACAGCAGTGCGGATCCAAAAATCAAAAAACCGGTAGCGGTCGAGCTCAGAATGAGATATTTGAGCGCCGACTCGCGAGCAGTTCGGCGGTCAACAGCGCCGCAGAGCGCGTAAAGCCCGAGCGAAAGAAGCTCCAAACCGAGGAAAATCATCATCAGATTTGCAGCTCCGGTCATGAGCATCGCGCCGCACGCGCTCCATAACATGATCGCGGTCATGCCGGCAACTCGCTGCGACGCCCCGATTGCGGCGTAAAGGATCACCGATCCGGCGGTCGCGACCAAGACGATCTCCTGGAGGACGCTGGCAAAGCCTCCGGTCATGAAGCCGCCATAAAACGCGTCGTAGTTGTGCCCGAACTGCCGGGCGGCGAGGACGGCCGCAGCCGCCGTACCGGCCAGTGCGATGCCGATCGAAAGATAGCGCTGCGGGCGCGACCCCGAGAACAGGTCGGCGACGAGAACGAGCAATGCGGTTGTTGCCAGAACGCCGACCGGGAGAATCGCGGCCCAATCGGCGTGGCCGAACGGAGACGTCATAACCGAAGCAACGGCGCCGGATCGACGCCGAGAACGACGAGCGCGGCCAGCAGCGGTGCGACGGCCAGGCCCTCGAGCCACGTAAGGTCCACGCGCACTGGCAGATCTTCTCGTTGCGGGCCATTCATAAGGTCTTGATACAGCCGAATCATGTACGCAGACGCCAGCACGATTGCAACCAGCGCGACAATGACCGGCCAAACGTATCCCGCCTGATAGACCCCGATGAGTATCACCAGCTCGCCGACAAAACCGGCAAGGCCCGGCAGCCCAAGCGCGGCGAGCACCGCGATGCACAGCGCACCGGCAAGGCGCGGATTTTTCCACCCCAGTCCGCGCAGATGCAGCAGCGAACGCGTCCCCTCGCGCTCTTCAACGTAACCCAGTACGAGGAATAGCGCGGCGGAAAAGAGCCCGTGCGCGACGATGTATACCAGCGCGCCCGCCAGTGCCAAACGATTCCCCGAAGCGATCGCGATGACGATGAGGCCCAAATGCGAAAGCGACGAGTACGCGACCAGACGCTTTGCGTCGGTCTGCACCAGCGCGATCACCGCGCCGTAGATGAGCGAGATCGCGCCCAGGACGATCAGCGGATTCGCGTACTCGCCGACGTACTGCGGGAGCAGCGCGAGCGCGACAACCAGAAAGCCGTAAAGGCCGGCTTTCGACTGCACCGCCGACACGACCGAAACCATAGGCGACGGCAGAGCGGCGTAGGTCGGGGGCATCCAGGTGTGCAGCGGCCAGATTGGAGTCTTCACCAGGAACGCAAACGCAAAACCAGCGTAAATCCAGGGTGCCCACGCGCCCACCAAATGCGCGCCGCTGCGACCGATGACGTCGGTCGACCCGTAGATGATGCCGAAAGCGGCGGTGGCAAGCAAGAGCGTTAGGCCTCCGGCAAAGTTGTAAATGAAGTAACGCCATGCCGTTGCCGGATGCTCGCCCCAGCCCACCAGCCCGAAGAAGACCGGCAGAAGCATTAAATCCCAGAACAGGGCGAAGACCAACAGATCGCGGGCCAGAAAGAGCCCGAGCATCGTCCCTTCCAGAAACAGCATCTGGGCCACGAAATCGCGAGTGCGCGCAACGCGCGTCGTGGCTATCGCGCATGCAGTGCAGAGCCCCAGGAGCAGCGCGATCCAAAACGACACCGGGGTCGCGCCGAAGTGGAAGGCCGCGGTAAACGGGCGCGCGAGCCATCGGACGCTCCACTGCGCCTCGCGGGCGGCAAGCAGCGCTGCAAGCGTGGCCAATGCGGCGGCGGTGCCCACGGCGCGCGATAAAATCCGGTCCGAACGCGGCAACGTGAACAGCAGCGCTCCGGCAACGATTGGAAGCAGAATCGTAACCATTACGAGCGGCATCAATGCGTACCCGCCGCGATTGCGTAGTAGATGATGAAGCACGTTGCGCCGAAGACCAAGATCAGTGCGTACGCGCGAACCAAACCGGTTTGAAAAGATCGCACGGCGGCCCCGGACCAGCGCGCCCAGAAGACGACGTCGCGTACGGCGCCGTCGAATACCTGCGGATCGAGCGCGCGTCCGAAGAAGCGGCCGAGAAGCTGGGCAGGACGCACGAAAATCCATTCGATTGCGGCGTCGACATAAAAGAGGTTCGTCAGCACGGCCGGCATGCGGGCGGTCTCGCGTTGCAGCCGCTCGGGGGCGTCCCGCAGCGCGCTCTCGGTCGCGTAGCGCCACCACGCGATCGCAAACCCGGCGATCACCAGCGCAAAAACGATCGCCGACGTCGCCCCTTCAGAAATCCCGGGAGCAGGATTCACAATTGCGGCCGGCTCGCTGCCGAAAAGCCCGGCGAAGAAACGTGCCCACGGTGCAGCAGCGCCGCCTACCATCAGCGCTCCGCCCGCGGCCACGCTGGGAACCACCAGCACGGCAACCGGCGCGTTCATGATCCAGCCGGGAGCGTGGATCTCACCGGATTGAAGCTTGCCTCGATACTCTCCCAAGAATGCAACGAAAAGCAACCGGAACATATAGTACGCGGTGATGCCGGCCGTCAGGACTCCGATCGCATAGAGCCATGGGTGGCCATGTCGGAGCGCACCGTAGAGGTCTTCGTCCTTCGAGAAGAACCCGCTGAACCCGGGAACGCCGCACAGTGTGAGCACCCCCGTCAGCATCGCCCAAAATGCAAACGGCATCTTCTTCCACAGACCGCCCATTTTGCGGATGTCTTGTTCGTTGTGCAGCGCGTGAATGACGAGGCCCGCCGCGAGGAAGAGCTGCGCTTTGAAGAAGGCGTGCGTGAAAAAGTGCGCCACCCCGCCCTCGTAGGCACCGACGCCCACGCCCATGATCATGTAACCGATTTGTGACATCGTCGAATAGGCTAGAATTCGTTTGATGTCCCACTGCGCCGTGCCGAGGATCGCGCCGGTCAGTGCGGTCGCCGCGCCGACGGTTCCCGCCAGCAGCTGCGCTTCGGGATTGCGGCTCCACAGCGGCGCGCAGCGGGCGACCAGATACACGCCGGCGGTTACCATCGTCGCCGCGTGGATCAGCGCCGAAACCGGCGTCGGACCTTCCATCGCGTCCGGTAGCCACGTGTGCAACGGAACCTGCGCCGATTTTGCCGCCGCGCCGACGAAGAGCGTCGCGCAAATTATAAAAAGCACCGCCGGCGCCAGCCGATCGGCGCTTGCGAAGGCGTCACCAAAGCCGATCGAACGAGCGTTGGCAAAGATCACGAGAATTGCGAACATCATCCCGGCATCGCCGACGACGTTGATGACGAACGCCTTTCGGGCGGCCGCAACGGCCGACGGCCGTTCGAACCAGAACCCGATGAGAAAGTACGAGGCCAAGCCGACAAGTCCCCAGCCCACCAGCAAGCCGACGAAATTATCCGAGAGCACCAGCGTCAGCATCGCGAAGACGAAGAAGCTCATGTACGCGAAGAAACGCGCAAACGCGGGATCGCCCTCCATGTATTCGATCGAGTAGAAGACGATCAAGAATCCAACCCCGGTGATGATGAACGTCCACACCAGCGACAGCGGGTCGAGCAACAGCCCGAAATCGAATCCCGGCATCCACGAGAGCAGACTCTGATTTGCACCAAGCGCACTGCCGGCGTGCTGGGTCGCCGCACCCCAGGAGAGCGCAGCCAAAACGAACGATGCCGCGACGATTCCCGAAACCAGCCATCCGGCCACCGTCCGCAATTGGGGCCCAAACGCCCAGCAAGCGATCGCGCCCGCGAGGGGCAGCAGCCACAATGTTACGATCAGCGGATACGACCCTACTACCCCAAGCGCGTTATGCATTACGCTACTCCGGTCGTTGCACGGCTAGGCGGGCGGGTTGGAACTCTACCGCGCGAGCGCTCGTCGCGGCACATCCATGTGCCCCCTTCGACTCGCTTCGCTCGCTCAGGACTGCGCTTCGCGCAGCCACAAAGGAACTTAGGTGTGTCATCCTGAGCGAAGCGACCGCAGGGAGCGAAGTCGAAGGACGCGCTTGCAGAGTTCCAACCCGCCCGCCTAGCCATGCAACGCTCTCACATCATCCACATCCACATACTTTTCGGGGCGGAAGGTCGTGACGATGATCGCTAGGCCGATTGCGGCTTCGGCGGCGGCGACGGTGATCACGAGGAAGGCGAAGATCTGGCCGGCGTTGTGCAGCCAGACGCGCGCGAATGCGATGAAGAGGAGATTTGCGGAATTGAACATCAGCTCGATGCTCATCAGCATGATCAGCGGATTGCGCCGTACGATGACGCCGGTCACGCCGATGAAAAAGATGACCGACGCCAGCGCGACGTAGTGATTCAGCGTCACCGGCATTAGTCGCCGCCCTCGCGTAGGATTGCTTCGCGCATCGATCGGTCGGCCGCCGCTTGCTGCCGGCTCGAGTCGGCATCGCGCATTTGCTCGCCGCCCAGCGTGATGACGCCGATGACGGCAACCATCAGGATCAGTGCCGTAACCTCGAACGGAAGCAGTTGCACGGTGAAGAGCGCCCTTCCGAAGTCGGCGACGCTCCCGAAGACCGCCGCCGAACCAACCGGCCCCGAGGGGCGCGCTTGCATCGCGCTCGTTTGCGAGAGCGCGTAGATCAAGAATCCAAACGCGGCCAAGACGACCACGGAAGCAGGCATCCAGATATTCGGCAGCCGGTTCGGACCGGTCGCAAACGGCGTCACGCCGCTGCTCAGCAAAGCGATGACGAAGACGAACAGCACCAAGATGGCGCCCGAATAAACGATGATCTGAATCACGGCCAGGAACTCGGCCGAAAGCGTCAGATAGAGCACTGCCAGCACCGCAAAGTTGAGCAGCAGCGCCACGACGCTGTAGACGGGTTTGCTCGCCGAAATCGTCCAGACGGCACTAGCGATGAGAATTGCAGCAAGAAACCAAAAAAAGATCATTCCCGATCGTCCTTCAGCAGCGTAAGCCCTTGGCGTTGCTTCAAGAGAATTTCGCCGCGCCACGTAGCTTCGTAGCCGCGTGCGACGTCGGTCGTAGATTTGATCTCCGCCACGCGGCCGAGATCGCCCGGAATGCCGCCGGGACGGTCGTCGGGAGGCGTACCCACTCCCGCCGTGGGCGGCACCAGTAACCTCTCTTTGTCGTAGACGAACGACCCCCGGCGATAATCGGCCATCTCAAAGCGCGGCGTGAGGACGATCGCGTCGGTCGGGCACGCTTCTTCGCACATGCCGCAAAAGATGCAGCGCAGCTCGTCGATCTCGTAGCGCGCGGCGAAGCGCTCGCCCGGCGACCGCCGGTCCTCGGGCGAGTTTTCTGCGCCGATGACGGTAATCGCGTTCGCGGGGCAGACGCTCGAACACAGCTCGCATCCGATGCACCGTTCTTTCGCGTCGGCGTACCGTCGCAGCTCGTGTAAGCCGTGAAAGCGCGGCGCGTGCTGTTTTTTCACCGAAGGATATGGGATGGTCGGGCGCTTGCGGAACATGAAGCCAAACGTAATCGAGAGGCCTCGCAGGATCGCGCCGATGTTATAAAGCCGCTTGCGCGTCGGCATACGCCGGCTCATCCTCTATACGCCACGACGATCGCGGTCACGACCAGATTCAGCGTAGCCACCGGAAGCAGCACCTTCCAGCCGAAGGCCATAAGGCGATCGTAGCGCAACCGCGGCAGCGTGGCGCGCAGCCACATATAGAAGAACATAAAGCACGCCACTTTAAGCACAAACCAAACGACGCCGGGAACCGCGTTCAAGCCGAAGACCGGGTTCCATCCTCCGAAAAAGAGCAACGTAGCGATGCACGAGACCGTCAGCATGTTGACGTATTCGGCAATGAAGAACAGCCCGAAACGCAGGCCGGAGTATTCGGTGTGAAAGCCGGCTACCAGTTCCGTTTCGGCCTCGACGAGATCGAACGGCACGCGGTTGGTTTCCGCGACAGCGGTGATTACGTAAATGATGCAGCCGACGAATTGCGGCAACACGAACCACCAGCGCAGCTGCGCGTTGACGATTCCGTCGAGCGAGGTGGTGCCGGCCAGGATAAGCACGCCGATCAGCGATAGCGACATCGCCAGCTCGTAGCTGATCATCTGCGCCGTCGACCGGACGCTGCCAAGCAGCGGATACTTCGATCCCGAGGCCCAACCACCCAAGCAGATTCCATAAACGCCGAGCGACGTGATCGCGAGAATCAGGAGAATCCCGGCGTTGACGTTGCCGATCGCCCAGGTCGCGCCCGAGGCCGAGGCGCCAAACGGAATGATGGCATAGACCGAAAACGCCGTTAATAGCGAGATGAACGGCGCGAGCTTATAGAGCAGCGGATCGGCGGTTTCCGGAGTGAGATCCTCTTTGAGTATCAGCTTCGCCGCATCGGCGGCGGGTTGCATCAATCCCCAGGGACCGACGCGATTGGGGCCGGGACGCAACTGCATCCAGCCCAAGATTTTGCGTTCGAACAGCATGGCATACGCAAACGTAGTCACTACGACGAACAGCAGAATCGCCGACTTGACCAGCACCACGAGCCACCAGGCCATAAGTTACGCTCGCATCCCGGCCAGCCACGGATCGTGTTGCCACGTGCCGCCGCCCGAAAGGATTGGCGCGTTTGACGCGGTTGCCGGCTTAGCTGCGGCGGAGTCGCGTCGCACAAACCGCTCGTTGCCCAACCCGAATCCGGAAACCGGCTTGGCCGCGAGCGCCACGATCGTGCGATGCAGTGAGTCGGGCGACGGTACCGGCACGTCGAATTGCTCGGCGAACCCGAGCAGCATTTCGAGATCCGAGTGCACGAAGGGCGGCGCCGCCAAGGACGCATTGACCGGAAGCAGCTCGCCCCCCAAACCAAGCGTCGTGCCGCTCTTCTCAAACGCTCCTTTGGCCGGCAGCACTAAGGCCGCGCTGCGCGCCGTCTCGGTCATGAAAAGCTCGCTAACGACGAGAAACGGAATCTTGTCGAGGGCTTCGCGAGCCGCAGCAGGGTCGGAGGCGTTGCGCGCCGGGTTGACCCCGAAGAGCGACAGCACCGCGATCGCACCGGTGCGCGCGGACTCGAGCATCGCCGAACCGTCGAGTCCGGCGCCGGTCGTGCCGTAGCCCGGTCCTCCGCCGGGAAGCATGCCCATCGCCTCGGCACCACGCGCGTTTGACTGCTCGCTTGCGATGTAGGCCGATAACTCGGCAACGTCGGCGAACGCTTGCGCATAGCTGCGCCCAACAGCCGGATCGACGCCGTCCCAAATGAGCGCGACGCGCGCGGCATCCCCGGCTGCAGCGCGAGCCTCGCGCGCATCGCCGGATTGAAGGATTTTTGCGCCGCTTCGCTGCGCTTTAAGGACTCGCAGCCAAAGCACCGGGGCGCGCTCTGTCGGCGACTCGCCGGCGATTGCAACGATTTGCGCTCGATCGATCGCCTCGAGCCGTGCTGCGTGCTCGCCCGGCGATGCTTGCCGTTGCCGTCCCGCGCGCCAGTCCAAGTTCGAAATGCCGATCGACCGAAAGACGTGCTGCAACA
>Ga0187783_10001402_pt1 | contig 17791 bp, 17 predicted proteins | sample 1015_SJ02_MP02_2_FD_132471 | JGI IMG/M metagenome (GOLD analysis project Ga0187783, IMG submission 132471) | Tropical peat soil microbial communities from peatlands in Department of Meta, Colombia - 1015_SJ02_MP02_20_MG | ecosystem: Environmental > Terrestrial > Soil > Wetlands > Peat | place...
ATCTGGTTGTTCCTTTGCGCATGCTGGTCGCCATCACCGGGGTTTCTGGATCGGGCAAGTCCACTTTGCTGCACGATGTGTTGCTTCAGGCACTCACAGGCACAAGCCGTCCCCCGGCCGCCGCGAGCGTGCCATGGGACCGCGTCGAGGGCGCCGAGTTCGTCAATGAAGTGGTGCTGGTCGACCAGTCCCCGATCGGCCGCACTCCGAGATCCAACCCTGTGACCTACATCAAAGCCTTCGATGCTATCCGCGATTTGTTTGCTTCGCTGCCCGAGGCCCACAAGCAGGGATTCTCCGCCGGCCACTTTTCCTTCAACGTGCCCGGGGGACGCTGCGAGGCTTGCCAAGGGGACGGAACCGTGACCGTCGAAATGCAGTTTCTGGCCGACGTGGAGTTGACGTGCGAAGAATGTAAAGGAACCCGTTACAAGCCACAGATCCTGGATGTCCGCTACCACGGCAAGAACATTCACGATGTGCTGAATCTGACCATCCAGGAGGCTTTGCAATTCTTCGCCGGCGTTCCGAAAATCACGGCCAAGCTGCAGGTGCTCGAAGAGGTAGGGTTGGGATATTTACGGCTCGGGCAATCCGCCACCACCCTTTCCGGCGGAGAAGCCCAGCGCATGAAACTGGCTGCGCATCTCCAGCCTCGAAGCCAGCAGGCCAGCGATTCACGGGATGGCGGCGGTCGTCCTCATATTTTGTATATCTTTGACGAGCCCACCACCGGCTTGCACTTTGATGACATCAGTAAACTGCTGTCGGCGTTTCGCCGTCTCATCGCGGCCGGAGGCTCGATTCTGGTCATTGAGCACAATCTCGAGGTCATCAAGACGGCGGATTGGGTCATCGACCTGGGACCGGAGGGAGGCGAACGCGGCGGTTATCTCGTGGGCTCGGGATCTCCTGAAACCATTGCCCAGCTCCCGCAGTCCTATACCGGTCAGTTTTTGGCGCGGGTGCTTAACGGAAACGGATTCTCGCGGAATGGAAGCCACTAGGCGAATCGGTTGGCGGCCAAGTGCGGCCTTGCTACTTACGAGCCTGGCGGCGGTTTACCTGCCGGCCGAACTCGTCGTCTCGGGGTCTTCGCGAGCCTTCGCTCAGACGATTCGACATCACACCGTGGCGGAGCAGGATTCCTCTTTTCCCCCGGAGCTGACCCAGGCAGAGACGGCCATCGAAAAGAAGGATTATCCGACGGCTCAGGCCCTGCTCAAAAAGGTCGTGGCCGCAGGCCCGAACAATTATCAGGCCTGGTTTGATCTGGGATTTGTCGAGAATGCCATGGACAACTCCCAAGAGTCCATCGCGGCCTATCGAAAATCGGTCGCCGCCAGGCCCGATATCTTCGAATCCAATCTGAACCTTGGCCTCATGCTGGCCAAGACCGGTCAGCCGGATGCGGAGCAGTTCCTGCGGGCGGCCACGACCTTGACCCCGACCAGCAATCGAGAACAGGGCCAGGCGCGAGCCTGGCTCTCCCTGGGCCACATCCTTGAGAGCAGTAAGCCGGAGGAGGCCACCCAAGCCTATCTGCGGGCAGCGGCGCTGAATCCCAAAGACCCGGAAGCCCATCTTTCGGCAGGATTACTGCTCGAAAAGCAAAACCGCTTTGCCGACGCCGAGCAGCAGTACAAACAAGCCTTAGCCATCGACTCGCAATCGAGCGACGCTCTCACCGGCCTGGCCAATCTTTACCTGCGGGGTAACCGGCTAGCGGATGCCGAACAGGTTCTGCGCCAGTTGGTTTCCTTGCGGCCAAACGATCCCGCGGTTCACCTCGAGCTGGGCCGTGTGCTGGCCGCCGGCGGCAACAACGAGCAGGCCATTCGGGAACTGGAGAGCGCAAGCAAGCTGTCGCCCGCCGATCCCGCCGTCGAGCGACAGTTGGCGGATCTCTACAGCTCCAGCCAGATGTATGATCAGGCGGAAGCGCTTTATCGCTCCCTGGTGGCCGAAAATCCGCAGGATGCCGAGGCCCATCACGGGCTCGGTGTGGTACTGATGAAAAAAAAGAAGTTCGCTGCGGCCCAGCAGGAGCTGCTCACCGCGGTGAAGCTGAAACCCGATTACGGGGAAGCGTATGGAGACCTAGCGGTCGCCGCCAATGAAAACAAGAATTACGAATTGGCGATCAAGGCAACCGACGCACGTGCGAAGTATCTGCCCGAGATTCCCGTCAGCTACTTTCTCCGTGCCACCGCCTATGATCATTTGCGGGCCTACAAGCAGGCAGCGGAAAATTACCATCGCTTCCTGGAAGTGGCCCATGGAGAGTATCCAGATCAGGAGTGGCAGGCTCGGCATCGTCTGATCGCCATTGAACCCAAGAAGTGATCCATGCACCGCCTCCCGATTTTCGCGATTTGCCTCGCCTTGACGGCCATCTCCCATGCCTCGAAAGAGCCGTCGCTCGAAGAGCTGATCGCACGCGCCAACGCAGCACCCCCCAAGGAGCAAGCGGGCTTGTATATAGAAATCGCCGAACGCGAGCTCAAGTCTGCCGACGAACTCTATGTGGCCGGCAAGGTGGAGGAAGCGCGGAAGTCGGTAGCCAATGTCGTGACCTACTCGGAAAAGGCGCACGACGCCGCGATTCAGACCGGCAAAAAGCTGAAGAGCGTGGAAATGTCGGTGCGAAAGATGTCGCATAAGCTCAATGATGTCAAGCGTACCCTGAATTTCGAAGATCAGCCTCCCGTGGCGGAAGCCTCGAATCAGCTCGAGAGACTGGCCGACGACCTGCTGACTACCATGTTTGGGAAAACAAAATGACGCTTGTGCTTCCTAGGGCCGCCGCTTGCGTTTTGGTGCCCTTTGTCCTGCTCTCACCGAGCGCGGCCCAGGTGCGCCAAGAACCGTTAAATCCCAAGGAAATTGATGAGCTCAGGGATGCTGCCCAGCAACCCGCACAGCGCATGAAGCTCTACGTGGACTTCGCCCGGGCTCGGCTCGTGGCGCTCGAGCAAATGCGGGCCGATCCTAAGGTTACAGACCGGGCCCAGCAGACCCACGATAAGCTGGAGAATTTTCTCGCTGTTTATGACGAGCTCAACGACAATATCGACACCTTCGTGGAGCGCAAGGAGGATCTGCGCAAGCCGCTGAAGATGGTGATTGAGGCGGACAACGAATTTCAGGCAAAGCTGCGGGCGTTAGCGAGCGCCCGCAACTCCAATCCCAGCGAAGCCGAACACTACCAGTTTCTGCTCGACAATGTCCTCGAGACCGTGGACTCGAGCGCGCAAGATCACCGTCAGCTGCTGAGCGAGCAAGAAGAGGCCGCGAAGCACAAGAAGAAGTAAGGCCTATTCATAACGTAGCGCCACCACGGGGTCCACGCGCGATGCCCAGCGCGCGGGCAGGAAGCAGGCGAACAAGGCCACCAGGCAGAGCAAGGCAGTCACGCTTGAAAAGGTCAACGCATCGGTGCTGGTCACACCCAGGAGCAAACCTCGCAGAAAGCGCGTCAAAAAGAATGACGGCAGCAGCCCCAGAACGATGCCGGCGAGCATCAACCTCAATCCATGTCCGAGCACCAAGTGCAGAACGTCTTGTCTGGTTGCTCCCAGCGTGACCCGAATGCCGATCTCATGGGTGCGTTGCCGCGTGGTGTAGGCGGTGACGCCATAAATTCCGACCCCGGCCAGGGTTAAAGCGAGCACCCCGAATGCACCCACAAAGGTTCCCGCCACGCGCACGGGGAAGGTAGCAAACTGGCTGCGCAGTTCGAGGGTTGTCACATCGAAAACCACCAGCTCGGGATTCAGCTCATGCACCTTTTGCTCCACCGCCTTGCTGAAAATCAGGGGATCTCCGGCCACCCGCGCCGTGATGGTCATGGCGGCGCTGTACACCTGGTAGAGCGGCAAATACACGAAGGGTGTTGGCTTTTCATTGAGGAAGGTCACGCTGCTATCCCGCGCCACACCAACGACGGTGAACCACTCGTGGGTCAGGTCCGAGTTGAGCCTCTTGCCCACGGCTTCCTGATGGGGCCAGTAGCGATTGGCAAATGCCTGATTGACGATTGCGACGCGCTGCGAGCTCTCGGTGTCCTCGAGTGTGAAGTCGCGCCCCTTCACTAGCGGGATCTGCATGGTCTGGAGATAATTTGGCGTGACGATCGCGTCCTGTGTCTCCATTGATTCATTCGCCTGGGAGACGTAGCCTTCGGGCTTGACGCTGGTCGAACCTCCGCCAAACAGCGGCACCCGGTTCGTCAAAGCGACCGATTGTATGCCCGGCAAGGCTTCCAGTTTCGCGACCAGCTGGCGATCGAATTGCGCACCGCTCGTATCCGAATATCCCGCGGTAAACAAATCGTAGGAGGAGAGCAGCACGTCATGAGGATTGAATCCCGGATTGAGTTGCTGTGCCCGGAGGAAACTGCGAATGAATAATCCGGCGCAGATGAGCAGCAGCAAGGATAGCGAAATCTGTGCCACCACCAATCCGCTCGCGAGCCGTGCCTTCCTGAGCCCGCCAGACACCGTCCCCGCCTCCTCTTTCAGCACCGTCACGGGAGCAACGGCCGAGGAACGCAGTGCAGGCAAAATTCCGAAGATCACACCCGTAAGCAGGGAAATTACCAGCGCCGCAATCAGCAGTGTGCGGTCCGCCGCGATGGTGAGCGCCAGTGGGAGATCCTCCGACACGGGCAGGAATTCGAGGAGCGCCTTCTGCGTCCAGAGTGTGATCAGCAGCGCCACTACGCCCCCGGCCAGCGCCAGGATCAGGCTTTCGACCAGCAGTTGTCGTACCAGCCGCCATCGGCTACCACCGAGGGACAAGCGAATGGCGATCTCGCGCCGGCGTCCCACCGACCGAACCAGGGTGAGATTGGCTACGTTCACGCACGCCAGGAGCAATACCACGCCGGCAATGGACATCAGCACCGGCAGCAGCGTCGAAAGAAACAGATTCAGGCCGAACGGGTTCCGCCACAGCGGGTAGAGGGTCACACTGTCGTGCCCTTTATGCTCCTCGGGATAATTCTTTACCTCCCGCTTCAGCCGCAGCGTCGCTTCCTCCTGTGCCTGCTCCAGGCGGACACCCGGTTTCAGCCGTCCAAACCCAAGCAGCCAGAAATAGTGATGGTCATGAAGCAGGTCGCCACGCGAGTTCACTTGGGCTTCCATTGCGATCGGAACCCAGATCTCAGTTCGGACCCCAGTCTGACTTCCCTGAAACACCGCTGGCGTTACACCCACAATGGTGTAGGGATGTTGGTTGAGTTTGATGATCTGACCCACGATGTTTGGATTTGCACCGAAGTGTGTTTGCCATAACCGGTAACTGATCACCGCCTCGGGCGCGGCCCCTGGCTTCTCGTCGTCCTCGGGCAGAAAGGCACGCCCCAGGATCGGCCGCACGCCCAGCACGTCGAAATAATTCGCGGACGCTACCATGCCCCAAATGCGCTCCGGTTTGCTTGTGCTCCCTAGGGTCATCTGGGCAAAGTTACACGCCGCGATACCGGTAAAACTCTGCTGCCCGTCGCGCATCGCTTCGAGATCGGGATAGGTAAACGGGAAGGGGTTTTCTCCCGGCTTGCTCAGTGTCAGCGACACAACCTCGCTGGGGTGGGTAAGCCCGGGAACCGGATTGAGCAAGGTCGAATTAATCCAGCTGAATATGGTGGTGTTCGCTCCGATTCCCAAGGCGAGCGTCAGGATGGCAAGCGTCGCAAACCCCGGAGCCTTCGCGATGACCCGCAAGCTGTATCGTATGTCTTCCCACAACGAGGTCATCGACGCACCCCCGACACGATTGAATAATTCTAAGCATGTTCCCGCCCATTCTACGGCCTACGGTAAGCAAATGATTGCGCATGACTTACCGGTGTTAACCTATCCTGATCCCGTACCTCGTGTGCGATAGTGGGACACGCGGTAGCGAAACCGAACATTCGATTGAGTTCGGTGGAACTACGCGTCGAGCACTTTTTAAGCCGTGCCACCGCGAAACAAGGGACTGGGCAAGCGTCAAGCGGTTGCTGCCGGTGCCCGTGGGGGTTCAAGCTTCCTGGAACTGTTGCTGTTGGCGAGGTGTCGGTAGCTATCACCTCTAGAGTCAACAGCTTAGTCTATCCACTTATTACTTTATTATTTCTTCTATTATTTCTTCTTGCCTCATTCCCCGCCATCCACCGTAAGCAGCATCCTTCGCCAGGTTTGTCCTCGATGTCGCTCGGCCAGAATCTTCCACTCCTCTATCTACTGGGGACTCCCTGCCATGCATGATCGCTGTCCCAATTGTGGTCTCCTGTTCAATCGCGAACCGGGATATTTTCTTGGAGCCATGTACATCAGTTACGGACTCGCCCTGGCCGTGATTGCCCTGATTGGGGCAGCTCTATGGGCGCTGACCGGCTGGCGTGTAGACAAGATCGTAATCTTGGCCGTGCTGTTGTTCCTTCCCTTCGTCCCTATGCTGACGTTGCTTGCGCGTGTGCTCTGGATTTATTTGGATCAGAAGATCGATCCAGAAACCAACTAAAAGATCCTAACTGCACCACCCAAAGGCTTCGAATTGATGGCGGTCTTGATGTAGTTCGTGAAAATCGCCATCGGCTTGTAAATTCCCATTCGGTGAATCCATCGTAGCTGCTCAAATGGACGCGCCTGCCGCTATCTCTTAGACTTAAGCTTTCCTCTCCAGGTTCGGAGAACAGCCATGTTTGAGCGCTACGACGAAAAGGCGCGTCAAGTGATCTTCTTTCGAGGCTACGAAGCCTCACAGTTTGGTTCTTGACCGACCCGGCGAAAAATACAAGCTTGAGAATCCCGCTTAGAGCATTCATCGGGAAGATGTCGAAAGAGCTGTCAGCAAGCTGGTTGGCATGCCACTCCAAGCGATCCGGCAATCGGGCACCGTGAATCCCGAGGATTTAGATTCGACGTCCCATTCGAGCGCTTTGATCCGTCGAGCACATCTCGCTTCCACAGATTCACCGCCGATCAGGACCATGCTAAGCTAGCCGGAAGGTGAGACAACGGCTTTTTGAGATCTTTCAAGAGAGCTATCGCGAACTGCGACTGCGTACACCGATCCCCGAGCTCAGCATCGAGTTTTTCGCCTTCGCTAACATCACCAGCACCATTCGCCTGCGGAAGGGAAAACTGTTGGTGCGTCTTTCCGACCTGCTCGAGGGCGCACCCGAAGCCGTGCTCGAGTCGATTGCCCATATCCTGCTGGCGAAGATATACCGCCAGCCAATTGTGCGCGAACATTGCACCCGTTACCGCCGGTATGTTTGGAGTTCGGAAGTCAGAAGGAAGGCTCACCTGATACGCGAAATCCGCGGACGTAAGCGGATTGCAACCACCCGGGGCAAGATCTATAACCTGGAAGCAATCTTTGAGGAGCTGAATGCGCGCTTCTTTTACGGCTTGCTGGCCCGTCCCCAGATGGCCTGGAGCCGCGATCACTCCCGCACTCGCCTCGGCCACTACGATCCTGCACGCAATACCATCGTCGTCAGCCGCGTCCTCGATGACCGGCGCGTGCCTCGCTACGCTGTGGAGTACATTTTGTACCACGAGATGCTGCACCTCAGGCATCCGGTAAAATTGCGCGGTAGCCGCCGAGCTGTACATTCGCACGAGTTTCAGGCGGAAGAGAGGCTGTTCCCCGAGCTGGAGCGGGCGAAGCACTTCTTGCGCCAGTTGTAGGCGGGGCAAGCTCGCGGTTCCTAGCGGCGCGGGCATCGCCTGGCTAGGCCAGTCCCAAGCCTCTTCGGCCAAAGCCTCTTTTGCTTCTTCCCCGCTGCGGGGTGACCCGTCGACTGGCATCTTCGGTCGATTGCCCAGTGCGGAGCTCGCAGACTATCCTATGAAATTCATTTTCAAAATTGCGTCGGGCGTTTTCGGGTATGTTACAGGCATTCCCTGCCATCTCTTTTACCCTCAAATACTTATGATTGCAATTTCAGGTACTTAGGAGTCTGGTATTCTCGTCGCCCTCTTGTGGATTATGTGGAAATACCCCCAACTAATACCCTCTGAGGCACCACTCAGGCACCAAAGAAAAAGCGAAGCTTCACGACCTGGATTTCTTGGTGGGCTGCTGCTCCAGCACTGACTCCGCTTTCGATTTGGCCAGGGTCAGCAGAAAATTCTTGGTGAGTGGTGCTCGAGGCCAGAGGATCTCAGCAGCACGCGCCACCTGATCCCAGTCCGATTCGGACATCTTCACCGTCACGCTGATGGTACGAGTTGCCGTCATGGCCCCAACTGTACCGCAGGCACCGGAAGCATGTAAGAGATTCCTGGGATACCTGAGCGTGTACAGAGATCACTGACAATTTCCTGCAAATCCTCGAATCTTAATGCACACCACATTTCCACTCCAGGGTGAAGGACGTGCAAGCTCGGCAAGTGTACGAGCTGGAATCGAACCCTGACGGCACGATCAGGGGCACAGCCATGACCAATGACTACGATGAGGATGGATACCTTGACGGGACAATAAGCTGGCCGGTGCGCTACAGGAATCGAGAGGAGATGATCCAGCGCACTGGTGGCTCCCATGTGGGAATCTCTGGTATCCAGGTGACTGTGTACCTGGACGGCCACGAGATCATGGGGAGTCACCTCACTCTGGGGGAGGGTTAGAGCGGCTCTCCCGATTGGTGTGGGCTAGGCAGCTTCCTGGATGGTACTCTGCTCACGCTCGCGAATCATTGTTTGCAGGCGCTTCATTCCACCATGCAACTAGTGGAGCGTCCTGGGTATCCCCCCTATTGGGTTAGCGTCGGAGTGGGCGGTAGGCCCCCTTCGGCAAAATCTGCTTGGCCAGTCACTTCTGCCTGCGGATATACCAAACTGAACCGACGCGGGACCAGGAGTCGCTTTATTTGAGCGCCGTAACTCTTAGGAAGGATAACCATCATAATTGACCCTCGATGAGCGTTATTGCCGATTTTACGCCACTAATAGGACTCGGAGTTCGGTGACATTACGTCGTGCGGCGGCACAGCCTCTTTACCGAAGCAGTTCAGGCGACCGTTCGGGTTGACGTACATCTGGAAGGGCAACGGGCATGCCATTTTCCCGACGCGTTGCCTCGACCAAGACGTCCCACCTCCACCGGCGGGATCGCCATCGAAATCCAGCCCGTACAGCTTGCCTTCTGGCGTATATACCAGCCCAGCAGAAACGGCGGAATCAATTCCCTGTAAGTCGTATCGCACACGAAATGGCTTACCCTCGCGGAAAGCCTTGAGAGCGCATTCAGTGGCAGCCTTCGGATTTCCACGGACTCCTACTCGTCCACAATTGGTCGCATGGGGACCACTTAGCTTTCGACTCTGGCGTTCCCAATCGTCTCCAAAAGCCTGAAGTGCCAACCCTCCAAAGCCCGTTTCCCACGGCGCATTCTTCTCCTGCATTTGCACATTCCAGAATATCCATATCCAGCCATAGTTCAGCCAGATCAGGGATCCGAGAATGAGGGTGGCGAGAACAGCGGAACCCATCACCTTTAACAACCGCCCACGCCTTACCGGCTTTTTGCCAGAGGAGACCACAAACCATTCGATGCCAACGGCGGCTCGAAGCGGATGACCTGCTGATGGGAATTAAATGATGCCTAACAACAAAGCATCCCAGTCCGGCACGTACGAGGCAATTGATGGCTTTCTTGGCGAAAATCGCCAACTACCGGATAACTTCTCTGTCCAGGTCTACCGCGATGTCATGCTTCGCTTACTGCACGACCAGCGTCAACTTGGCGGAGTGTTCCAAATTCGTTGATCCGGAGCTATACGTGCCGGTTACCGTCAAGGTGTAGGTGCCGAGCGGCGTTCCACTTGCGCCGCTACTGCCGCTCCCGCCACCGCAGCCAGACCAGGTCATGGCCAGACCAAGAACACACAGAAGCGACAGGACGAGGATTAGTTGAGTACGCCGCACGCGCGATGCCCCTCCCCCACCACCGAACAATAACAACGACGGCAAGCCTGCGAACGTCAACCACAGCGCAAACTTATTGTCCGGACCAGAGCCGGCAGGGTACGTTAATCCAGCCGACGGTGCGGTTGTGGCCACAGCAACGTCCACAGTTACCGGGGGACCAGTGAGTTTCACTGAACTGGGTGACACCGAGCACGTCGACATTGTTGGCGCGCCGGTGCAGCTCAGCGTCACTGTCTGGCTGAACCCGCCCAGCGGAGCTACCGTTACCGTGAACTGGGCAGTCTGACCCGGTGTCGCGGTCGCGCGCGAGTAAAGGCCGGGAGTCACAGAAAAATCTGGGGGCGTTGCGAGAAGCTCGTATGCCACTCCGCACCCAACGATGCAAGACCCAGTTCCTCCCGACCCGGTTGTGCCATATAGATTGCTGCTCTGATCGAGAATTACCCCACCGGCACCGAAGCCGTTGGGAGGTGCGGCGTTTTGGGCACCCGGAAAGCAGTAGATGGTAGCTGTGGTCCATCCCCCGCTGCCACTGGGAATCATCTCGAAGACTGTGCTGGTGCAGGTGTTGTAGGGCTGCTCTGCACCGGTTGTGCCGTACAAATTTCCCTTCGAGTCGAAAACGACTGCGGAGTAAGGCCCGTAGCCATCGTTGGCACCCTGAAAGTTGTAGAGCACAGATTTTGTCCAACCTCCGCTGCCGATGGGACTGAGCTCAAAAACCGTACCGCAGCCCGGGTTGCCGTTGCCGAGACAGTTCGTGCCATTTCCTGTTCCTCCCAGCAAGGTCGTGCCGTACAGGTTCCCAGATTGATCAAACGTCAGCCCGGCTTGAGGATTCTGTCCGTCGGTGCCGCCCTGAAAGTTGTGAAGGATGCTTTCTTCCCAGAGGCTTCCGATGGGATTAACCTCGAAGGCAGTCCCACAGCCGGGTACACTCTGCCAATCGCACTGCCCGTAAGCGCCACCGTATGCGGTTGTGCCGTACAGGTGTTCGTTTCCATTATGGTCGAAAATCAACGCGCCATTCGGGGAGAATCCATCGCTGGCGCTGGTGCCGAAGTTGTAAAGGACATCTTCGAACCAACTCCCATGCCCGTTGGAGTAGAGTTCAAAGACCGTTCCACAGTTGTTTGTTCCGCCGTGGCAGGATTTAGAGCCTCCCGAAGTTGTCGTGCCAAACAAAAAACCATTACTGTCGAAGATCAGGCCGCCTGACGGCTGTGCACCGTCCGCACTGGAGGCTCCGAAACTGTAAAGAATGGTCTTTGTCCAGCCGCCGCTCCCCTCGGGGCTGAGTTCGAATATTGTGCCGACGCCTTGGCTCCCTCCGAATTGAGTTGCGCCATACAGGTTGCCGGCCTGGTCGAAAATCAATCCGGCTTGAGGATACTGTCCGTCGCTGCCACCCTGAAAACTGTAGAGAATGGTCTCCGTCCACGCCCCGCTTCCGTTGGGACTTAACTCGAAGATCGTGCCGCAGCCATAGGAGTCATAAGGTGGGGTGCCACAGATTCCGGAACCGCCCTGTGCTGTGGTGCCGTAGAGATTTCCCTTGGAATCGAAGATCAGGGCGCCGTTCGGACCCGCTCCGTCAGGGCTGTTCTGAAACTTGTGTAACAACTGGAATGGTCCGTTTTGAGTTAGTTGCGGCGTGGCTTGGCGGCGGCGCGAGTGGTTGGGCTGAGACAAACCCAGTCGCATCCCATGCGCTTCTGGCGCATTCAGTTGAGCGGCAAGAAGTGAGGAATCGGACTGCGCCAGCGCGAACGCGGCAGCAAGAAATAGAATAATGGCTGCAAAGCCTGCTCGTGACTTAACAAGCACGTTCAGAGGTTTTAAGAGAATAGCGCATAAGATTGCCCCAACGACGCACAGAGCAGTTAAGAGCAGCAACGCGGTATCGAGCTTTGTGTGCGGCTGCCCCTGTTCACGCCGTCTGCGCTCTTCGGCTCTGGCAGTACTCAGGAACATGTAGACAATGTAAGCCCAAACCGCAACTATGCCCCAAACAGGAAGCTGCGCTGTGCCTACGGCAATCGTTCCCATATGCGAATCCTAATATTAGTCTAGCGCCTCGCTCCCATAGCGCCAGTCAAGACCAGAGGGTTTTTCAGCGAAATTTCCCGGTGCATCACGCACGTTGGTCGACGGGTGGCGGCCTATGCGCGTGCATCCCATACCCCCCGGTGGGCTATACGGATGGTACTGGCAGCTGGGTGCGATTGGCTGGGGTGGTGCTTGCAGCTTCTTTGGCGTCTTGCGCGACGGTGGCGCGGCGTGCGCGGCGGCGAGCAGGGAGGGCCCAGGACGATCAGCGCCGTCAGAGCACTATAGAGCTGCCTGGGATCGCGTGGAGCTGGATGGATCTCCGGCACCAGAATGCCAATCTCTGGCACCTGGGCACTTGCAACCTGTTGAGTCTACTGGGACCGGTTAAGCGCTGGCATTAGCAGGATAGGACTTGGAGGGGGACACCAAGGGATGCGCCCTCGATGCCCCTCCTCACTGGGTTAGATCCCTCACCCCTTGGCGGGGTAAAGGCTTGGTATCAGCTAACACGCAAGCCCCCTGTCGAGTCTGTGATGAATATCACAGTCAAGGTGATCAGCTTAGTAAACTGATATTGGCGCAGAGCTGCAAAGGTCGAGCGCAGCTCGACGTTCGCAAAGTGCTATGGCCGTGGCAGGCCCTGAATACCCTTTGGTGGTTGATCCCGATCACCCTTTCAATTTTGGCGGTCGAGGTGGCGAGGTTGTATGTCCGTTAACGGGCATGTTTGCCAAGAGGTACCTGGGAGGTGGCGTCCAGACTGAACCAACTAGGCCAGCGATGCACTGCAACTTGTCCTCACTGCGGCCAGCAATGCACTCAGGTCTGCAGGAGCCGGTCAGGGCAACACTTTGGACGGCACAAGACTGCGGCCCCTGCTGGCAAATCTCGAGGGCACGATTGGAAGAATGACCGGGCTCTCCCACACTCGCCGGAGTGTGACTGTGTCAGGTGCCGGATGGCAGCGAAAATTGAGGTAGTAGAAAATGCAGTTGCTAACGTTGGAACAGATTTCGGAAATCGAGATGATGATGACGATCTCCCACCCCTGCGACCGGCACCAGCCCAACGCAAGCCAGCTCCTCCAGCCAGCAATTCCCTGCTGACGATCCCCCAGGCTGCGGAGATGATCGGCATGAGTGCAAAATGGCTGGCCTACCACTATGACAATTTCCCCCAATGTACGGATCCCTGGTGGTCAAGGAGTGAAGCCTCGAGTTCGATTCAGAAGGTCGGACCTGGAGCAGTGGATTCAGAATCACACGTTTGATTTCCGCACCAGGAAGTGATGCTCCACAATGCACCATGATGCACGATGATGATGCTTGACAAGCAAGCATATCATGTGTATAATCCGTGACAAGTGGCGCAGAATTTGAGGTTGAAGTAGATGTTCGACAAAATTAGAAGTACCCTGCACACAATCAACTACATCCTCCACAACAAACCACTTTGCACAATTGATCGGACAGAAGAGGGGAAGATTGTGGTCGAGCTCTGCGATCATTTCATCGATCCTGAGATCTCCTGCCCCGCATTTGAGGCTCTGGCCTGGGCAATGAAGCACCAGGAGTTCGTGGAGAGCCGGAAAGCCACAGAGGAGGTGTAATGCCAACCAGAGAGCAAATCATATCGGAGTTCATGGCTGAGAGGGGCCGGAAGGGTGCCCGATCTCTGGCCAAGAAACTTGGGAAGAAGGGCCGGAAGGCTCGAGCACAGACGGCGGCACAGGCTCGCTGGTCTAAAAAAGGAGGGAAGAAGTGAAACGCGCTGGACCAAGAGAACAGGGTTCGATTGTCACCAGGGTCCAGGGCAAGCGGTATCTCCTCAGGTGGTCGAGGGACGGCCAGCGGCATGCCCTGATGGTCCACGGTGACTATCAAGAGGCTCAGTGACATGCCCCTCATGGGAATACGTCCACCGGATGTGAGTGCTTTCCATATGGTGATGGCGGCGAAGGGACTCGGCGCTAGGAGCAGACGAACGATACACGGTCTCCTGGTGACCATGTGTACCTTTGCCACTAGACTGGGCCTAATGCCTGGCAGTCCGGTACTAAAGGAGCTATGTCCCAAGGTTGAGCCCAAAGAGAAGGCCATTCTGACCAGCGATCAGTGGTGGCAGCTGTGGGACATCTTGAAGAGGCCGGAGTACAATAGATTTCGTGCATTCTACGGCGTTTTGATGTTCACCTCGATTCGAGGTGGTGAGGCTCTGGGGTTGAAGTGGGAGGATGTGGACTTCGCCACTCGCACCCTCCGTGTTCGACGGCAGTTCTACCGTTGGCGTGAATGCACTCCCAAGACTCGTAAAAGCAAGCGTGATCGCCATATGACTGAGGAGCTCTCTAAGGCTCTGTTGCTTCACCGGCAGATGACACACTACACGGCTCTGACTGATTACGTGTTCGCCGCATCCACCGGGAATCCGGTCGATCCTGACCAGCTCCGCATGCTGCTTCAACACATTCTGCGTGAGGAGCTGGGCATTCATCTGCCACCAAGAGAGGATGGGTTGCACTTGCTCAGGCATACTTCTGGTTCTTGGGTCTACAAGAAGGCTGGTCCCAAGGAAGCACAGGCTGCACTGGGACACGCGCAGATTCAGACCACTCTAGGGATCTGCACGCACATTCCAGAGGGTACCGGGGATGAAACAACTGATCGGGTCTTTGCTCGTGAGGCACCAACTGAGGCACTAACGCTCGTAGACTAAAGAAAAAAGGGCAGGGATGTTACAGGCATTCATTATCACCTTGCGGGAAGGCGTCGAAGCCGCCTTAATCGTGGGTATCACCCTGGCGTACCTCGATAAAATCAACCGTCCGGAGCTCCGCAAGGCTGTCTATGCGGCGCTGGTCGCGGCCTTTTTGGGAAGTATCGGGGGAGCCGTTTTGGTCGCCCGCATGAACTGGAACGAGGATATCTATGAAGGCTGGATCATGCTCGCCGCCGCTTTCTTTGTCGTCACCATGATTATTTTCATGATGAAGACAGGACGCAAGCTCAAGGGGGAAATTGAAGGCAAGGTGGGCTCGCTGGTGGGAGAAAATGCCTGGTTTGGCCTGTTTCTCTTTGTTTTCCTCATGGTCTTGCGGGAAGGCGCGGAGACGGTATTGACCCTAGCCGCGGTGTCACTCAATTCCTCGTCGCTCGCCAGTTTTCTTGGCACCCTCGCCGGGGTGGTCGCCGCCATCGTGTTCGGGGTTACCTTCGTGAAGGGCAGTGTGAGGATCGACCTCGGAAAGTTCTTTCGCGTCACCACCGTGATCCTGTTCTTTGTGGCCGCTCAGCTGTTGGTCTCGGGCCTGCACGAGCTATCGGAGAATGGGGTACTTCCCTCCTCGAAACAGGAGATGGCGCTGATTGGGCCGATTGTTCGCAATGACGTGTTCTTCCTCATCACTATTCTCGCCCTGGCCGCCCTGATGGTGCTGTTTGAGGCCAAGCGCCGCCAACCCGTCGTTGTGCCTGCGTCCCCGGCCGAGCGCCGCAAGGCTCAGTGGAGGGCAAGCCGGGAGCGTTTATGGATGATGGCGGTGTATGCGAGCTCGTTCGTGTTCATCGTGCTGGTCACGGCGGAATTCATCTATGCCAAGAGCGTGAGTGCGTTATCTCCGGCAACGCCGGTGACCTTCGTCAACGGGCGGGTGAAGATTCCGCTGCGCGAACTCTCCGACGGCGAGCTGCACCGCTATGATGCCAAGGAAAACGGGGTCGATGTGCGCTTCTGGCTCTACCAGAAGCCGGATGGCAAGATCGCCACCGTCCTCGATGCTTGCCAGATCTGCGGCGCCGTCGGCTTCTACAAAAGGCAGAACACCATCATCTGCAAGAACTGTGCCGCCCCCATTAACCAGCGCTCGGTCGGAATGCCGGGCGGATGCAACCCCATCCCGCTTTCGGCCGAGATTACCTCCGACTCCGTCATCATCGAGGAGGCGGATATCGCGGCGCACAGTCGCGAGTTCCAGAAATAGGCTATGTTTCTGCGGCTGGTGTTCGAGTCATTCCGGCGACAAAAGCGCAGGAAAGCTCTGGCGGGCATCGCCATTGTGCTCGGTGTTGCCGTAGCCACGGCGATGATCGCCGTAGCCACCGATATCGGGGACAAAATCAACCGCGAGTTGCGCGGCTACGGCGCCAATCTGCTGGTCACCCCCCAACAGGACACACTCGATCTCGAAATCGGGGGCGTGAATCTGAAGCCGCCCGGGGACGGAAGCTATCTGGACGAGGCGGATCTTCCCAAAATCCGCGGCACCTTCTGGCATAACAACATCGTCGGCTTCGCCCCCATGTTACCGGTCCAGGCCACCGTGGACGTGAGAGGAGCGAACCAGCTTACCCTCGTCGGAACCTATTTCTTGAAGAAACTCACTTTTAGCAAAGAGGACTTCCTCACCGGCGTGCGCATCACCCACCCCTGGTGGAAAGTGGAGGGTGCCTGGCCCGATGACAACTCCGAAGATGTCCTCGTGGGGGAACGCCTGGCCCGAAAGGCTGGTCTCAAGGTAGGAGAGACCATCGAGATTGCGGGTCGGCCGCATCGGATTTCTGGGATTCTCTCGGCTTCCGGGGCCGAAGACGACCAGATGGTTGCCCCGCTCGGGTTGGCCCAGCAGATTTTGGGAAAAAGCGGAGCTGTACGACGCCTCTATGTCAGTGCTCTGACCAAACCGGAAGATGCGCTTGCCCGTCGCGATCCCCGCACCATGATCAATAATCCCGAGCTCTTCGACCGCTGGTACTGCTCTCCTTACGTGGAGTCGATTGCCTATCAGCTCGAGGAGGTAATTCCCCACTCGCATGCTGAGCCGATTCGCCAGGTTGCGCAGAACGAGGGTGCGGTGCTCGCCCGCATTGAGGGCCTGATGCTGTGGATCACGGCAGCCGCTCTGGTGGCTTCCGCCCTTGCCGTCTCGGCTGCCATGGCTACGGCGATCTTCGAGCGTCGCAGGGAGGTCGGCCTGATGAAAGCGCTCGGGGCCCGGAATGCTTTGATCGCAGCCCTGTTTTTCACCGAAGCGACGCTTCTCGCGCTGATAGGTGGCGGTATAGGCTTCCTCGCAGGGGCATTTCTGGCCCGGCAGATCGGACGCTCCATCTTCGACGCGCGGATCACCATCGAGCCCGTGCTTCTCCCGGTAATTCTGGTCATCGCCGTGATCGTTACCTTCGCGGGCAGTGCCATGGCGATCCGTCACGCGGTGAAGTTTGATCCGGTGTATGCGTTGCGAGGTGAAGGATGAGTTTGGCTTCCCTTCCCGAAATCACGAAGCGCCGCGCTCAGAGACCACATACGCAGATGTTCCTGCGCATGCTGCTACGGGCCGCCATTGTCGGCCGCGGACACGCCGCCTCAGCCCTGCTGGCGATGGTGGTGGCGGCCGCCGTGGCCACCTCGCTGATGAATCTTTCCGTGGACGTTGAATCCAAGCTGCGCAAAGAGTTTCGTAGTTACGGTGCCAATGTTGTGGTCGTGGCGAAAGAAGATCAGCAACTGCCGCTGGGCACTCTGGACCAGGTTAAGTCGGTTCTGGGCAGTCATGGCATGGCCGTGCCGTTCGCCTACGCCGTGGCTCAGGCTTCGGGCGGGCAGTCGGTGGTTGTCTCCGGTACCGACTTCGCGCAGGTGCGCGAACTCGATGGCTGGTGGCGCGTGAGCGCCTGGCCGCACGGCCCTGGGGAGGTTCTGGTGGGGGAGAGAGCCGCCGCAGTCGTAAGTCCCACCGGAGGCCCTTTCGATCTGAGTTTTCAGGGACGCAGCCGGCACTTTATTCCGACGGGCTCGCTTCGAACCGGGGCGGC
>Ga0187783_10001403_pt1 | contig 17787 bp, 12 predicted proteins | sample 1015_SJ02_MP02_2_FD_132471 | JGI IMG/M metagenome (GOLD analysis project Ga0187783, IMG submission 132471) | Tropical peat soil microbial communities from peatlands in Department of Meta, Colombia - 1015_SJ02_MP02_20_MG | ecosystem: Environmental > Terrestrial > Soil > Wetlands > Peat | place...
GAATGGACTTTGGCGCAACTCGCCGAGCGTCCGCGGAAGACTCATGATCCGAAACCCCCAGGAAGAACAGCTCCGTGCCTCGATTATACGCCCGCTTTGCTAGCCCGCATGTCCGTTGCCGCCCGCTTTGCGGCGGACGTATACGGTGCGGCGCATGCCCGGCAAGATGGATTCAAAAAAAGAAATGACGGCGTCGAGCCGTTCTGATTCCGATTTCATGGCCAGGAGAGCCTGTTTGAAGTCCAGATCGAGCGGCAGGGCTCCCGCCAGGTGAAAGGAGAGTTGCTGGGTTTCGATTCTCGCAGAGTCCTCGGGAACGGCTCCCACCAAAGTCATGATTTCACTGTGCAAGGTCATAGCCTGTTGAATGCGTTCCGCCGCCGGCGAGCCCACTTCGTCCTGCAAGTACAGCACCTCGGCCTGCAGAAAGGATCTTTCCTGGTTGACCTGGATCACTTCGAAACGGTCGCGGCCTTGGCTGACGATGTCCATGCGTCCGTCGTCGTATTTCTTGGTCACGGTGACGATCTCCGCGGTACAGCCGATGTCGGCGATGCCACCTTCTTTGGCCCGCACCACACCAAACACCTGGTTCCGTTCCAGGCACTCTCGAATCATTTCTTTATAGCGAGGCTCAAAGATGTGTAAAGGAAGAGGCGTGCGGGGTAAAAGAACTAAATCAAGGGGGAAGATTGGCAAGAGCGGACTCACGACTGACTCCCGGCCATTTCAGGGAAGCTTCGGGTCGGCATGCTTGATTGTACGCTAGCCCCCTGAGCCGGCCATGGAGCCTGCCTAGCCTCTTGACGGGAGCTGCGGAGAAGATTAGAAGCGCAGCATGGACCTTGCGGGCAGAGTCGCGGTAGTCACAGGCGCCTCGATGGGCATTGGCGAAGCGGTGGCCAGGATCTTCGCCGACCAGGGGGCGAGAGTGGTGTTCTTGTCTCGGGATGCGGGGCGAGCCGAAGCAGCCCGTCAACGCGTGGGTCACGCCGAGCGTACCATCGCATTGGCCTGCGACGTTCGTCATCGTGAGGAAATTGATCGCGTCGTCGGCCTGACCCTGCATCACTTCGGCCGCATCGATATCTGGGTGAACAATGCCGGATACGGGCTCCGAGCTCTGGTGGCCGACGCAAAAATGACCGATGTTCGGAACGTGTTTGAAACCAACCTCTTCGGTGTGGTGGAGGCCATCGAAGCCGTGGTCGCCGTCATGAAGCAGCAGGGCTCGGGAACCATCATCAACATTTCTAGCGTCGCCGGACACATACCGCTGCCCTACAACGCCTTTTACAGCGCAACCAAGTTTGCGCTGAATGCAATCGGCAAGGCCGCCGGGCTGGAGCTGGCCAATTCCCGTATCCACGTGCTGACCGTGTGCCCCGGCTATGTCCGAACGAACTTTTCCGCCAACGTCGTCCGCAGCGGCGACTCAAAGGACATCCGTCCGGCATCGGTGCGTGGAATTTCCGCCGAGCGGGTAGCTCGGGCCGTGCTCCGCGCCTACCGAAAACAGAAGCGAGAAGTAATCGTGCCTTGGTCCATGCACCCGGTCGTCAAGCTTTATCAGTTGTTTCCGGGTTTGGTCGAATGGGGCATCACCAAGAGGTTGCCGCGCTGAGCGAAACTCCCGAGCCGCTCATTGCGGGGAACGCCTATCCTTCCGCCTTCAATTCCTCGAGCATGGCGGTCATCTCCGACTGGGCGTGAGCGTTTCCCGTGCGGCGGGCCGAGGTGATGCCGTCGACCAGCATCTTCTTCGCCTCCTCTCTTCGACCGTCACTGGCTAAGGCCTGTGCGGCCATGAAGTACCCCGCGGTGTAATCGGGATGAACGGATAGGAGCTTGGCAAATTCCTCGAGGGCACGCTCGACCTGGCCTCGGTTCACATACTCCATGGCCAGACCGTAGCGTGCAAATGCGTCGTTTGGATTCTCGGCAAGAACTTGGTTGAGCATCAGGGTGCGATCCATCCATTGGCTCTCATGGAGAAGGTTTGCCTTCAGCTTAACAAACCAGCGGACTGTGCGCGACGATTTTGCCTGATCCGTGAACTTTCCTCGACAGTAGCGGGCGCCGCCTTCCCGCTGTAGAATAACCGACGTTCGGAGGAGTGGTGGCGTGTCCCTTTTTCATGCCGAAAAGTCGCTGTGACGATGGCGGCTGGCTTCATCCCTCGCGCCTCCCGCTTGGCGCAGGTTGGAGAGGCGAGTGCTGGGCCCCCGGTCAACAAGGCACCGCGCCAAACGATGACGAACTGCGGGAACTGTGCAATTTGGGATACGCTTCGAGTTGTTCGAGACTTCCTCAGCAACGGAACTTCGATGCCGTAAGATTTTCGGTGGCGAGCGACGGTTCCGACGGCGTGACGATCTGTTTTGTCTTGGAGTCGGCGCATCGTCCGGCCGGACATGGACTGCTGGCATACGATCCTGCGCTGGCCCAATGGAATTCTGTGCATCCCGACCGGCGGATCCAGAGGATGGCCGAGTGTTATTTGGAGAGTTATTTGCGGCGTCGAATCACCCCGGCGCTTTGAACGCACCTGCATGAACCACGACAGCCCACTCGCCGCGCGCCCAGTCCGCGATTCACAGTCGGAAATGGCCGAGATTGTTCTGCCGAACGATGCCAACCCCCTCGGGGCACTGCTTGGCGGACGCCTCATGCATTGGATTGATCTGGCGGGTGCCATGGCGGCACACCGCCATTCGCGACACTACGCCGTAACCGCATCGATCGATCACCTGGACTTTCTGGTTCCCGTGCACGTCGGAGACCTGGTCATCTTGCGATCTTCGGTCAATCGTGCGTTTCACAGCTCGATGGAGGTAGGCGTCAAAGTCTGGGTGGAAAACTATTTGCAGGAGGAGTGCCAACACGTCAGTTCGGCCTATTTGACCTTCGTCGCGGTGGATGCCGCAGGACAACGTGTTCCCGTCCCGGCGGTGATCCCCGAAACCGAGGAACAGCGCAGACGCTACGAAGAGGCGGGACGCCGGCGAGAGATTCGACGAGAGCACCTGGAACGCAGACGCAGCCTGCGCTGATCGGAGGCCGGCGGCCAAGAACCCCATCCTATCCCGGTCAGTACCGCGGCCAAACGAGCAGTGTCGCCCAGGATTCTTGCTCGCAGGATTCCTTCCGCACGGTGGCTTCAACGAAATCATGCAACCGGGAGCGGCGGGAATCTTGGTTGACCTTTTGGGCTGGCTTCGAGGGAGGAGTCTATGTATGACGTCATTCTGAAAAGATTTGATCAACCGGACGAGATTCGAACCTTTGAAAAAGGTAGATTCGAGCTAGTTCATATCGGTGGATTAACCATCGGCCGTGCCATCTACGAGCCTGGCTGGAAGTGGTCGGCTCATGTCGGCAAAACGCTCGGGAAACACAGTTGTGATGTTGAACATGTCGGCCTCGTCATCTCCGGTCGAGCTACAGCAGCGATGGACGACGGACGAGTCATCGAAATGAAAGCCGGAGATCTCTTCTACATAGCTCCCGGGCATGACAGTTGGGTGGTCGGCGAGCAACCCTATATCTCGCTGCATTTCCTGGGGGCCAGCGAGTATGCGGCCCATAAACCTCGATAGAGGGCTGCTTCATTCTTCCACAGCCGCCGGCTACAAACCAGCGGCACCCTCCGTCGATGGCAGCTGTCGGCTCCGCCTATCCCTTAGACTGACCGCAAAAGGCCCAACCTTATCCCATACTTAAGAGCGAACCTGCGTAAGTAGCGTGTAAGAATTTGGTGAAGATTACTCAACCTCTTTCACGGTCAGCGCCGCATTTCGGCGTGTTCGCAGAGCGAATGCTGGCCGCGGAGCGTTTACAAAGTTTTACGGTGTGCTTACGGAAGTTTTACATGCATTTCGAATGCAACCGACATCCAGCCAAGGAAGCGGGAGTGGTCGTGTGCACTTCGCGAATGGGGCGATCGAAAAGCGAAGAGGATGGCCACCCAGCGGCAGCCTTTGCGCTGCGAGCTGAAAGTGGCTTTATTTAAGGCGCTGTACCGGTAATCGCGCAGACGGAACTATGAGATTGCCAGCCAAGGAGCGGTTCCTCGGTTCTGCATCCGTGATAGCTCTTTCGATCGTGTTGTTGGCCTTAGCAGTTCTGCAGTACCGTTGGAGTGGGGACGTCAGCCAGGCCGCAAGCACACGGATGCAAGTGAGTCTCGAAACCTCGATCCGTGGTTTCAAGCATGATTTCTATCAAGAGCTGGGAGCTGTGTGTTTCCCTTTTCAGACCAGTTTCATTTCTGATCCGGACTGGAGCCGATATGCCAAGCGTTATGAAGAGTGGTCGAGCTCTGACCTGGTCGCGAACCTCTACGTGTGGGAGACCGCTCGTGGCAAATCCTCCCGCTTGCTCCGGCTCAATCTGATGACCGAGCAGTTCGAGCCGGCCGAATGGCCGCCGGAATTGGCCTCCTTCCGTGATCGGGTGGCCTCCATCGTGGCGCTTCCGGATTCGCTCTCGCCGAATGCTCCCCAGGAATCCTTCGAAGGATATCGACTGGAAGGCAATCGCATCTCCGATGCAGGGGTGAACCGATTGGCGTGGGAGATCGACCAGAAGATTCCGGCTCTACTCCATCCACTCGTCCAGTTGGTAACCAGGCCCCGCCCGCCGGACGGCAGCGAAGCCCGCATCATCGGCTGGATCATGATCGAGATGAATTCCGAGACCCTGCGCAGCCGCCTTCTACCGGAGCTCGTGCAACGATATTTTAGCGGTCCGAATGGCCCCATTTACAAGGTGGCTGTGATCGGGGGGCAGGACTCCGACCTGGTGGTGTATTCATCCAACCCGGATTTTGGCAAGAGTCGGGGCGCCGTAGATGCGGTCGAGAATCTGATGAGCCCTCCTCCTTCTCTCCAAGGTTCAGCGGAAACCGAGCTCTCCCATCGATACGGACTCGTGCGGGACAACGGAGCGCCGATGGTATTTCCTTTCTGGGGAACGTATCGGCCCGGCGGGCCGCCCATTCTGCAGGTATTGCACTACGCGCCGGAAGAAAGAGAGTGGCAATTGCTGGTCAGGAACCGCCAGGGTTCACTGGAGTCTATGGTAGCTGGGTTGCGCCGCCGCACGCTGGCGATCAGCTTCGGTGTGCTCTTGCTGCTAGGGGCAAGCACGGCCATGCTTTTCGTCACTAGCCAGCGGGCCCGCAAACTTGCCAGACTGCAGATGGATTTTGTCGCCTGCGTTTCTCATGAGCTACGCACGCCGGTCGCGGTGATCTGTTCGACCGCCGATAACTTGGCCGATGGCGTCGTCGAGGGTAAGAAGCAGGTGATGCGCTACGGGGGAGTGATTCGAAATCAGGCTCACCAGCTGGCTGATTTGGTGGAGCGAATACTCCTCTTTGCCGCGCTGCGCGGAGATGGGCTGTATTCGAGCTTGCGACCCGTGCAGATTTCTGAGGTCGTCGATCGCGCTTTGGCAAATATCGCAGCCATGATTGGGGCTGCCGGGATCACGGTGGAGCGGAAACTCGCCCCCGATTTGCCTCTCGTCCGGGGGGATCGGGATGCATTGGTGCAATGCTTGCAAAATCTGCTCACGAACGCAGCGAAGTACGGAGACGACCGCGGATGGATCGGAGTCGAGGCCGTGGTCAGTCAAAACGGCGGAACAGAACGGTACGTCGAGGTCTCCGTGCAAGATCGTGGGCACGGCATCGAACCCTCGGACTTAGATCACATCTTTGAGCCGTTTTATCGCGGCCGGACTGCCCTCGAAAAACAGATTCGCGGCACAGGTTTGGGGCTTGCGCTTGCAAGAAACGTCGCCCAAGCAATGGGCGGCAAGCTCACGGTCAAAAGTACCCTGGGAATCGGAAGCAGGTTCACTCTGCTGTTTCCGATCGCCAAGGCCAGCCCGACGGCCCCGGTAGCCCACAAAAACTCGCCGGATCCGGATCTGGTCAAGTCATGAGAGAGAAAATATTTCTGGTCGAAGATGAAGACGACATGCTGATGGCGCTAACCGACCGCCTAGAGAACGAGGGTTATGTCGTGGAGTCCTGTCAAGACGGAAAACACGGCCTGGATCGAGCCCTCCGCGACCCCTTCGATTTGATCATCCTCGACGTGATGTTGCCCTCCAAGAACGGATTCGATGTATGCCGTGAAATCCGACAAGAAGGCCTGGTAATGCCGATCCTCATGCTGACGGCCCGAGGGCAGACGATCGATAAAATCGTGGGCCTACGCATCGGTGCGGATGATTATTTGACCAAACCCTTCGACATGACCGAACTCATGGCTCGGGTGGAGGCACTTCTGCGGCGTGCGCCCAGCCGCCCGCCCGGCCCCGGCGGCTTGCATCAGATCGGTCCTCTGCGAGTGGACCTCCGTCGGGTGGAAGTTTTGCGCGACAACAAGCCGATCAGCCTATCCTGCCGTGAATTCCAGCTTCTCAGTTATTTCCTGGCGCACCGAGGCGCGGGCCTTTCCCGGGCAGAATTGCTGAAGGAGGTGTGGGGTTTCACCGCGAATGTGTCCACTCGCACCGTGGACGTACATGTGGCGGCGCTTCGCCAGAAACTGGAGAGCGACCCCAAGAAGCCGGAGTTAATTCTGACCGTCCCTGGTCTTGGCTATAAACTTTCTGACGGCTTCCTGCAGCAGAAATTCCGTCCGGGCTCTCCGGCCGAACGTACCTCGGTCGGGAAAAAACCATGAGCAAGCTGGGAGGGGGAGGGGCCTTCTAAGTTCTCGCAAGAAACCTCCTACGCTTGTCCAAAACCACAACCGCCGCGCCGACATCTTCGCGCCCTTGCCCTTAGTCGGTAGCTCACTCGAAACGATGGATCCGGACAGGACAATTCATTACAAATCTTGACTTTAGTTTAACCAAGCGCTTACGTGCACTCGAAAAATCGGCATCATCCAATTGTGGAAAAGCTTGTTTCTGACTGTGGCCACCTACGCTTGTCGTATGCCGAGTGGCCCCGGAAAATGATCACTCTTCCAATCTCGACAGCTCTCGCCCCGGGAAATCCGGGCGCGAGCCCGCGCGGGCAGCGAGGGCTCGGAGTCGCTGACCGCTCGCTTGTCTTGACCTCGGGAGGCCTCTTTGCGCAAGGGTAGGGAACGATATTCCGCAAGAGCCATCCTCTTACCGCACCGCTCGCCCCCGCCTCTCGCGCTGCGCTCATTTCGCTTGCCAACCAGGGTGTTGAGGATTGGCACCAGCGAGGTTGACCGTGAGACGCAATCCGGGGCGGAGGCGCTTCAAACTTTCTGGTCGGTGGCTCGGACGGGTCGCTACCGATCCTGCCATGTCCCATGAACCATGACCGAGAACAAAGTGATGCTGGGCGGCCGACCGGATTGAGTGGAACCGTGCCTGGGAACGGCCGAAATCCAAACGGAGGCTAGGGGAATATGCCCGAACTTCTCGATACGATGAACTCCGAACCGTCCTCGAGCGTGCCCGCAAATCGACGTTCCCGGCGACCCGTCGCTCGGTGGGCCTGGCTGGTGGCTGTCCTCCTTGTCATAGCGGGCGGATGGTTGTTCTTCGCGCAGCGCCCCGCGACACGATCGTCAACCGTGAAGGCATCTCCTCCCGTGGGGCTGGTGCCAGTGGCGACAGCCTCGGCCCGGCAGGGCGACATCGGAGCTTACATCGACGCCCTCGGCACCGTCACGCCGGTGTACACCGTGACGGTTACCAGCCGGGTGCAGGGGCAGATTATGAGTGTGAATTATCGCGAAGGACAGATGGTTCACAAGGGAGATTCGTTGGTCGAAATCGACCCGCGGCCGTATGAAGCGGCGTTGACGCAAGCCGAGGGGCAGCTAGCGCACGATCAAGCCGTGCTCAATGAAGCCCGCATCGACCTGGATCGCTACAAAGCCGCCTTGGATCGCAATGCCATCGCCAAGCAGCAGTACGACGACCAGGTGCAAGTTGTCCTGCAGGGGGAAGGCACGGTAAAGAACGACCAGGGGACACTGGAAAACGCCAAAGTGAATCTTGCCTACTGCCACATCGCTTCTCCCATCGACGGACGAGTGGGGCTTCGCCTGGTCGATCCCGGCAACATCGTTCAGGCCAACAGCACGACCGCCCTGGTGGTGATTACCCAGCTCCAGCCCATCACTGTGATTTTTAGCGTGGCGGAAGATTATCTGCCACAGATCCAAGAGCAGTTGCGTCAGGGGCATCGTATGACGGTGGATGCGTTCGACCGCGAGCAAACCAAAAAGATTGCGGCCGGGGCTCTTTTGACCCTGGATAATCAGATCGACACGACCACCGGCACGGTCCGCCTGAAAGCCATCTTCCCCAACGAAAACAATGCTCTGTTTCCCAGCCAGTTTGTGAACGCCCACCTGCTGGTCGAGACACAACACGGAGCGACCCTGATTCCGACGGCTGCCATTCAGCGCAATGCCCAAGGCGCGTTTGTGTATGTTGTGGGCACGGATCAAATCGCTGCCATGCGCAGCATCACGGTAGGCACAACCGACGGCAATGTCGCCTCCGTAGTGGGTCTGAACTCCGGAACCGTGGTTGCGGTCAGCGGATTCGATAAGTTGCAAGATGGGATCAAGGTCGCCGTCCGCCCCACGAGAGACGCGGCTAACCCGAACCAGCGGGGTGGCCAGTGAGTCCCTCGCGGCCCTTCATTCTTCGGCCGGTTGCAACCTCGCTGCTGATGGCAGCCATCATGCTCGTTGGCCTGGTGGCGTATTCGCAACTGCCCATTTCCGCGCTGCCCGAGGTGGACTATCCCACCATTCAGGTGGTGACGTTTTATCCCGGTGCCAGTCCCGATGTCATGGCCTCCGCCGTCACCGCGCCCCTGGAAAGGCAATTTGGAGAAATGCCCGGACTGAATCAGATGACGTCGACCAGTTCGGACGGAAGTTCCATTGTCGTCTTGCAATTCTCTCTGAACCTCAACCTCGACGTGGCGGAGCAGGAGGTGCAGGCCGGGATCAATGCGGCGCAGACGTATCTGCCGGCCGACCTGCCGGTCCCGCCCATCTACAGCAAAACCAATCCGGCGGATGCACCCATCCTAACCCTGGCCTTGAGCTCGACTTCGATTCCTCTGCCCCAAGTCGAAGATCTGGCCGACACACGGTTTGCCCAGAAGATTGCGCAACTGCCGGGAGTGGGCCTGGTGAGCATCAGTGGCGGCCAGAAGCCGGCGGTGCGAGTGCAAGTGAATCCCACTGCCCTCGCCTCCTACGGCATCAACCTCGAGGATGTGCGGACGGCCCTCGAACAGACCAGCCTCGACCAGGCGAAGGGTAACTTTGATGGACCGAACCAGGATTATCAAATCGATGCCAACGATCAAATTTTGACCAGCAACGATTACCGGAAAGTGGTGGTGGCCTATCACAACGGGGCCCCGGTTCTTTTGTCGGATGTGGCTAAGGTGATCGACGGGGTGGAAAACGTGAAGCAAGCCGCCTGGATGAACACGACTCCGGCGGTGATTGTCAATATTCAGCGCCAGCCCGGCGCCAATATCATCCAGGTTGTCGACCGCATTAAGAAGCTTCTGCCGACTCTGCAGAGCAATCTGCCGGCCGCCCTCCAGATCTCGGTTCTGACCGACCGCACGACCACCATTCGCGCCTCGGTCAAAGACGTTGAGTTTGAGCTCTTGCTGACGGTAGCGCTGGTGGTCATGGTGATCTTTTTATTTCTGCGCAACCTCTCGGCAACGGTGATTCCGAGTGTCGCCGTGCCGCTTTCCCTGGTAGGAACCTTCGCTGTGATGTATCTGGCCGGCTACAGCTTGAACAATCTCACCCTGATGGCCTTGACCATATCGACCGGCTTCGTGGTCGACGACGCCATCGTCATGATCGAGAACATTGTTCGCTTCATCGAAGAGGGCGATCGTCCGCTCCAGGCTGCGCTCAAAGGATCGGAGCAGATCGGGTTCACGATTGTCTCGCTGACAATTTCGCTGATCGCGGTGCTGATTCCTCTCCTGTTCATGGGGGACGTGGTCGGGCGCCTATTCCGCGAATTTGCCATTACTCTAAGTGTCACCATTCTGGTCTCCGCGGTCGTTTCCCTCACCCTAACCCCGATGATGTGTTCTCGCTTGCTGCGCCACAAAACCGAGGACCAGCAGAGTCACTTTTACCAAGCTTCGGAGCGCGGGTTCAATGCGATTATCGAATTCTATGGAAGGACTCTGCGCTGGGTTCTGAAACATCAGACGGCCACGCTCCTGGTAGCGGCCGGGACCCTGGTGCTGACCATCGTTCTCTACATCATCGTGCCCAAGGGATTCTTTCCGGTGCAGGATACCGGCATCATCCAAGGTATCTCGGAAGCGCCGCAAACCATCTCTTTTCCGGAGATGGCCCGGAGGCAACAGCAGCTGGCTCAGGCCATTCTGAAAGACCCTGCGGTCGAGAGTCTCTCTTCGTTTATCGGCGTCGACGGCACCAACACAACCCTGAACAGCGGACGCATTCTGATCAACCTGAAACCGCTCGAAGAGCGCAAAGTGAACGCCTCCGAAGTGATCCGCCGCTTACAGCCAAGTCTGGCGGAGATTGAGGGCATCACCCTCTACATGCAACCCGTGCAGGACTTGACCGTGGAAGACCGAGTCAGCCGCACCCAGTTTCAGTACACGCTCGAGGATCCGGACGCCAATGAGTTGGACCGATGGACTGCCAGATTCGTCGAGAAGCTGAAAGCCGTGCTCGAACTCCGCGACGTGGCGACCGACCAGCAGACCAGGGGATTGGCGGCAGCCTTGATGGTCGATCGCGTCACCGCTTCGCGCATGGGGATTTCGCCGCAAATGATCGACGAGACCCTGTACGACGCTTTCGGTCAACGGCAGGTTCTCACCCAGTACACGCAATTGAATCAGTACCACGTCATTCTGGAGACCCTGCCGGATTTTCAGCGAAATCCGGCGAAGTTGCACGATATCTACGTTCGTTCCCTCCTCGCCAATTCCTCGTTGACGACGGGATCGACGACCAGCGCAGTCATTGGCGCCACCGGGGGAAGTTCCTCCGGGTCCGCCTCGGGATCGACGGTCCCGCCCGCCATTAGCGCGGTCAATGGAGGAGCGGTCCCGCTCGATACCTTTACTCATTTTGAATCGAGGACCTCGCCGCTGTCGGTAAACCACCAAGGACAGTTCCCCGTGGTTACGATCTCGTTCAACCTCGCGCCCCACGCGTCCCTGGGTGAAGCGACCAGCGCCATCGAGCGGGTCAAGAAGGAACTCGATATGCCGCTCAGCATTCAGGGCGCCTTCCAGGGCACGGCGGCATCGTTTCAGACGTCGCTGACGAACGAGCCATTGTTAATTCTGGCAGCGCTCGTCACCGTGTATATCGTGCTGGGCGTCCTCTATGAAAGCTATATTCACCCCATCACGATTCTGTCTACCCTGCCCTCGGCGGGAGTGGGGGCCTGTCTGGCTCTACTCGTAACCCGGGAAGAACTGAGCGTAGTTGCGCTGATTGGCATCATCCTGCTGATTGGCATCGTGAAAAAGAACGGCATCATGATGGTTGATTTCGCGCTCGAAGCCGAGCGCAAGGAAGGCAAGAGCCCGGTGGAGGCCATCTATCAGGCATGTCTGCTGCGCTTTCGCCCGATCATGATGACCACCATGGCCGCGCTCCTCGGTGGCCTGCCCCTGGCTCTCGGCACGGGAATCGGTTCGGAATTGCGTCGGCCGCTCGGCATTTCCATGGTTGGCGGTTTACTGGTGAGCCAGGTGCTTACCCTGTACACCACCCCGGTCATCTATATCTTCTTCGACCGGCTGGCTCTCAGATTCTTTGGATCACACGCGAGTGAGGAGGGATTGGAGGCGGTCCCAGCCGGTTAGCCGTGAATCTCTCCTCTCCATTCATTTATCGGCCCGTTGCCACGACCCTGCTGACCGTGGCCATCGCGCTGGCCGGCGCTGTGGCCTTCAATTTCCTGCCTGTATCGCCGCTTCCGCAGATTGATTTCCCCACCATTTCCGTGCAAGCGCAGTTGCCGGGAGCAAGTCCTGAGATCATGGCTTCGTCGGTGGCCACTCCCCTCGAACGACAATTCGGCCGCATTGCCGGTATCACCGAGATGACCTCCTCGAGTTATCTGGGCACGACCAGCATCACCCTGCAGTTTGATCTCAATCGCAACATCGATGGCGCGGCAAGAGATATTCAGGCGGCCATCAATGCCGCGCGCAGCTATCTGCCGAGCAACCTGCCGGCCAACCCCACCTACCGGAAGGTCAATCCCGCCGACGCCCCCATTATGATCCTCGCCCTGACATCGACCGTCTACGATCGAGGAACGCTCTATGACGCCGCCTCCACGATCATGCAGCAGAGGCTTTCGCAGATCCAAGGCGTGGGACAGGTCAATGTGGGTGGCAGTTCGTTGCCAGCGGTGCGGGTCGACTTAAATCCGACCCAATTGAATGCCTACGGGCTCGGCCTACAGAACGTTGCCAGCATCTTGGGCGCCCAGAATGCCAACGAGGCAAAAGGAACGATCGCCGATGACTTGACCACGGCCGACATCACGACAAACGATCAATTGCTGAAGGCTGCTTACTACCGGCCCTTGATTGTCGGCTACCACACCGGTGCTGCCATCAAGTTATCGGACATCGCCGAGGTTGAGGATTCCATCCAAAACATACGCGCCACCGGATATGTCAATGGAAAACCTGCCGTCCTGGTGATCGTGTATCGCACCCCGGGTGCGAACATCATCGATACTGTCGACCGAGTCCGGGCGGCGCTGCCCTCTCTCAAGGCCTCGATTCCCGCAGCCATTGATGTCACGCCCGTGCTCGATCGGACCACCACGATACGGGCATCGGTGCGCGATGTGGAGCGAACCCTCGCGATCTCCATCGGTCTGGTGATCCTGGTCGTCTTCGTCTTTCTCCGCAATGTCCGCGCCACCTTCATCCCGAGCGTAGCGGTTCCCGTCTCCTTGATTGGCACGTTTGGCGTGATGTACCTGCTGGGCTACAGCTTGGACAACCTCTCGCTGATGGCGCTGACGATCTCGACCGGGTTCGTGGTGGACGATGCGATTGTGGTGATTGAGAACATTACGCGCTTCCTCGAACTGGGCATGCGCCCGATGGAGGCTGCGGTGCAGGGAGCAAAAGAGATCGGGTTCACCGTGCTTTCGATCAGTGTGTCTCTGATTGCGGTTTTCATCCCCATCCTGATGATGGGCGGCATCGTGGGGCGGCTGTTCCGTGAGTTCGCCGTCACTCTGTCGGTCGCGATTGCCGTTTCCCTAGCCGTCTCCCTGACTACGACGCCCATGTTGTGCTCCCGGCTTCTCCGGCACCAAGCCGCCGAAGAACAAGGACGGCTTTATCGAGCCAGTGAAGAGTTCTTTCAGGCAGTACTCAGGACTTATGAGACCAGCCTCGGCTGGGTGCTGCGCCACCCCGCTTTCACCCTGTCCGTCCTTCTGGTCACGGTTGCAGTCAATATCTACCTGCTGGTCATCGTGCCGAAAGGGTTTTTCCCCCAGCAAGATAACGGCACGATCTTTGGCGGCATCCAGGGGGCGCAGGATATTTCGTATCAAGCGATGGATTCATTGACCAAGAGGTTTGTGAACCTCATCAAGTCCGACCCGGCGGTAGAGAACGCGATGGCTTTCACCGGGGGCAGTGGGGCGGTGAACAGCGGATTTGTATATCTCGGGTTGAAGCCTCTCGAGGAACGCCACATCAGCGCCAGCCAGGTGATCAATCGCTTACGCCCGAAACTGACGTCTCTTCCGGGAGCCACCGTCTTTTTGCAGGCCGGACAGGATTTGCGGATCGGCGGGAGGCAAAGTAACGCACAGTTTCAATACACCCTGCAGAGCGACAACGTGCAGGATTTAGTGAAATGGGGGCCGGCTCTTCTGCAGCAAATGAAGAAGCTGCCCTTGCTCACCGATGTCAATACCGATCAGCAGAACAGCGGTCTTGAGGCTTCCCTCGTCTATGACCGTGAGACGGCATCCAGAATGGCCATCACCCCCCAGATGATCGACAGCACGCTCTACGATGCCTTCGGCCAGGCCCTCGTATCCACGATGTACACGCCCCTCAATCAGTACTACGTTGTGATGGAGGTGGCGCCGAAGTTCTGGCAAAGTCCGCAAGGCCTGAACGATGTCTATGTCAACTCTCCTAGCGGCGGAATCGTTCCCCTCAGCGCCCTCACCCACTTGGAGACGAAAACGGCTCCCCTTGCCGTGAATCACCAGGGTCAGTTTCCTTCCGTCACCGTATCGTTCAATCTGGCTCCGGGCGTGGCGCTGAGCGACGCCACCTTGGCCATATATCAACGAGAGATCAAGATGGGCATGCCAGCGACGATTCACGGCATGTTCTCCGGGACCATGCAGGCCTTCCAGGCCTCTCTGTCGACTCAGCCCATGCTCATCATCACAGCTTTGTTGGCGGTTTATATCGTGCTGGGCATTCTTTATGAAAGCTACATCCACCCCATTACGATCATCTCCACCCTGCCTTCGGCCGGTGTGGGTGCCGTCTTGGCTCTCATGCTCTTTCGTACGGAACTCAGCATCGTGGCCCTGATCGGCATCATCTTGCTCATCGGCATCGTGAAGAAGAACGCCATCTTGATGATCGACTTTGCTCTTGCCGCCGAACGAACGGAAGGTAAGAGTCCGAAAGACGCCATCTATCAAGCTTGCCTGCTGCGCTTTCGGCCTATCCTGATGACAACCATGGCCGCGCTCCTCGGTGCCGTGCCCCTGGCCTTTGGCACGGGAACCGGGTCGGAGCTGAGACGGCCCCTGGGCATCACCATCATCGGCGGCTTAATCATGAGCCAGATGCTGACCCTCTACACCACGCCGGTGGTCTATCTCTATCTCGATCGCCTCCGCCTCTGGTGGGAGCGGGAACGGGACACAGGCGCGAGCGCCGTTCCACAAGAGAGCGTGGGATGACGGGGCGAAGGCGTGGCAGCATCACGATGGCAACCGAATCAGCCGAGCGATGGCCCAAGGAGTCGTTATGAACCTTGCGAAGTTCGCTGCCGCCTCTCTGGGAGTGCTGCTCCTGCCTGGATGCACCGTTGGTCCGAAGTACCACCCTCCTTCGACACCCGCCCCCCCGGCCTACAAGGAGCTGACCCCGGAGAATTTCAAGGAAACCGATGGCTGGAAAGAGGCGCAACCCCAGGACAATGTCATTCACGACAAGTGGTGGGAGGTGTTTAACGATCCCGAATTAAACGCGCTCGAAGACCAAGTGAATGTCTCGAATCAGAACATAGCTGCAGCCTTCGCCAGCTTCCTCGAAGCGCGAGCCCTGGCCCGGCAGGCTAGGGCACAGTATTTCCCGACGGTGACGACGAACCCAAGCATTACCAGCAACCGGCAGTCTCCGACGCTGACGCCGGTTTCTCCGTCGAACACCACGTACGCGGAATATTCGCTGCCGTTTGATGCATCTTGGCAGCCCGATCTATGGGGCCGTCTACGCAACAACGTACGGGCGAATGTCGCAGCTGCCCAAGCCAGCGCCGCAGATCTCGAGAACACGCGCCTGACCGTCCACGCCGAGGTCGCGGCCGATTATTTTCAGCTGCGCGGGCAGGATGCTCTCAAGCAGTTGCTCGACTCCACGGTGGTCGCCTACCAGCAATCGCTCGAGCTCACCCGGGCGCTGTTTGAAACTGGCATCGATTCCGACGAATCGGTGGCGCAAGCCGAGACCCAGCTGGCAACCACCCAAGCGCAGGCCACGAATCTGGGGATTGCACGGGCCCAGTATGAACATGCCATTGCTCTGCTGGTTGGGAAATCCGCCTCGGAGTTCTCGATTCCGGTTGGCCCCTTCAAGTCAGCTCCTCCCGCCGTTCCCTTTGGGGTTCCGTCCCAACTGCTCGAGCGACGCCCGGATGTGGCCGCTAATGAGCGCCTCATGGCACAGGCCAACGCGCAGATTGGGATCGCGAAGGCAGCCTATTTCCCACTGGTTACGCTGAGCGCCGCTGCAGGATTCGAAAGTTCGTCGATCCTGAACTGGTTCACCTGGCCAAGCCGCTTTTGGTCGGTAGGACCAACTCTGGCCGAGACCCTTTTCGACGGAGGCCTGCGCAAGGCCACGGTGCAGCAGTTTCAAGCCAGCTACGATCAGACCCTGGCGAACTTCCGGGAGACGGTTTTGACCGCTTTTCAGCAGGTCGAAGACAACCTGGCTGCTCTGCGAATTCTGTCCCTCGAGCTGCGGCAACAAGATACGGCCGTGAAATCGGCGGAACGAAACCTGGAGCTCGCTGTCCAGCGCTACAAATTGGGGATCGATCCTTACCTGAATGTGATCACCGCGCAAACCACCTTGTTAGGGAATCAGCAAACCGCTGTGAATCTGCGAATGGAACAGCTGACCGATAGCGTGCAATTGATCGAGGCCCTGGGTGGGGGGTGGACAGCTTCGCACCTACCCTCTCAGAAGCAACTGATGGCCGGGAGCCCGCAGAGCCCGAGTCCGCAGCCGTAGTATCCCGCGGCAGCAGTAAGGAAGCGGAGGTCATCGCCAAGCCCCCTTTGCATACCTCCTCTTACCCGTCTCCCGGGAGAATGGATGTCTGTATAATCGCTCTAGTGCCACCCGGTAAGGGGTTTTCATGAGTGCCCATATGCCATCCCGTCCTGGCCAGCCCGCTGGGCCGCCCAGTCCACAGCCTCTTCCCGGTGTCGAGAGCATCGTTGCAGTCGGGTCCGGCAAAGGCGGCGTGGGTAAGACCACCCTGGCGGTCAACCTAGCCGTTGCCTTGGCAAAACTTGGACACAAGGTAGGTCTGCTCGATGCCGACGTGTATGGCCCCAACGTGCCACTCATGCTCGGTACCAACGCCCAGCCCAAGGTCTTGGCCCCGGAGAGAATTCAGCCCCTCGAAGTGCACGGCCTCAAGGTCATCTCGGTTGGACTTCTCAATCCGGGGGACAAACCGCTGATTTGGCGGGGCCCGATGTTGCATTCGATCATCCGGCAGTTTCTAGGCTCGGTCGAATGGGGCCAGCTCGATTATCTCATTGTGGATCTGCCTCCCGGTACGGGCGACGTCGCCCTCTCTCTCATCCAGACTGTGCCGCTGACGGGCGCGATTGTGGTGTCGACACCCTCGGATGTTTCTTTGCAGGACGGGCGCAAGGCGATCGAAATGTTTCGCCAGATGAAGGTCGATCTGGTGGGCATGGTCGAGAACATGAGCTATTTTGTCTGTCCCCACTGCCATCATGAAATCGACATCTTTTCTCGCGGGGGAGCCGAGAAAACTGCCAGCCAGTTCGGGGTCGCGTTTCTCGGAAATATTCAGCTCGATCCTGAGATCCGCAAGTCCGGAGATTGGGGTAGGCCTTCGGTGCTCGCGGGCGAGAGTTCACCGCAGGCACAATCGTTGTTTAACTTCGCCCGCAAAGTAATCGCCCGAGTGGAGGAGATCAAGGCCGCCGCCGGGGACAGTGTCATCCAGATTCAGTAGCCTAGCGCGGCTAAGCACCTAGCGGTCTTTGAAACCGGGCCAATCGAAACCTTGGCTCAGGATCCCCTTCTTGCCGGATTAACTCCGCCATGAGCTCGCCCAGAGCCGGCCCGTGCTTGAATCCGTGGCCCGACCCACCGCCTACGATCCACACGTGCTCTGCTTTGGGATGCCGATCGATGATGAAGTCGCTGTCCGGCGTGTTCTCGTATTGACAGACCCGAGTCTCCTCGAGAGGTGCATTTCTCATCGCCGGAAAGCGGAAGCCCAGATA
>Ga0187783_10001404_pt1 | contig 17784 bp, 12 predicted proteins | sample 1015_SJ02_MP02_2_FD_132471 | JGI IMG/M metagenome (GOLD analysis project Ga0187783, IMG submission 132471) | Tropical peat soil microbial communities from peatlands in Department of Meta, Colombia - 1015_SJ02_MP02_20_MG | ecosystem: Environmental > Terrestrial > Soil > Wetlands > Peat | place...
CCGCCGGGGACCTCGAAAGCCGTGCACACGTTGGTCTCGGTCGGCCCGTACCAGTTGAGGTAGCGCGCGTGCGGCAGCGCGGCCATCAGCCGCCGCAGGTGTTTGACCGGGAACACCTCCCCGGCAAAGATGACCGCCCTCAGCCGTGACAGGTCGAACCCGGCCAGGTTGCCGTAGGTCACCAGCATCGTGAGAACCGACGGCACCGAATACCAGACCGAGATCCGGTCCTTCTCCATCTGCTCGGCCAGCCGCACCGGAAACGTAGAGGCCCCCGGTGGGACCACGACCATGCAGGCGGCGGCCCGGCAGGCGGCGAAGATGTCAAAGACGGAAAGGTCGAAATACAGCGGCGCCGGGCTGCAGACGCGATCTTGTTCCCCGAGCCCGGCACAAGCTGCCGCCCACTCGACGAAGGTGAGCGAGTTGCGGTGCGAGATCATGACCCCCTTCGGGGTGCCAGTCGAACCCGAGGTGTACAAGATGTAAGCCAGGTCGTTCTCGATCGCCAGGTCCCCGGCGACCGGCCCGCCCGGTTCTGCCAGCACCGCGTCCCAGGGCACGACGTCCAGGCCAGGAGGCGGCGCTCCGGCTGCCTCCCCGCCCCGCTGTCCCCACTGCGGGCCCACCACCATCACGGTGCGGAGCTGAGCGACGGCGCCGGCCAGGGCGGCAGCGGCAGGCACCGTGCCCAAGTCGGCCAGGACCACGGCCATGCCGCTGTCGAGCATGATGGCCGACAGCCGCCCGGCCGGTGCCCTCGGGTCGAGCGGGACATAACAGGCCCCCGCCTTCAGCGCGCCGTATATGCCCACGACGGAGCCGGCCGACTTGGGGGCCAGCACCCCCACCCGATCGCCCGGGGCCACGCCCCGCGCCACGAGCGCACGGGCTACCTGGTTGCTCAGCTTGTCCAGTTCGGAGTAGGTCAGGGACCGGCCTCCCGCAGCCACCGCCGGCCGATCCGGCCGCCGCGCTGCGCTGGCGGTCAACAAGTGGTGCAGCAGATATGCCATTCCCCCTCCTCATGGCCGGTCACCGCCGAGGATCGCTCACAGGCCCAACATCCGGGACAAGATGACCCGCTGGATCTCCGAGGTTCCCGAGTAGATGGTGCCGGCCACAGCGTCCCGCAGGTCGCGCTCGATCCCGGCTTCCTTCATGTACCCGTAGGCCCCGTGGATCTGGATCGCGTCCAGGCTGGACTGGACCCACGCCTCGCTGGTGAACAACTTGGCCGCCGCCGCCTGGGACACGGCGGGCCCGCCCTGCTGGGCCAGCCACGCGGCCTGGTAGACCAGCAGCCGGGCAGCCTCCAGCCGCAGGTACATGTCGGCCACCTTCCCGGCCACACTCTGGAACTTCCCGATAGCCTGGCCGAACTGCTTGCGTACCCGCGCGTAGGCCACGCACGCGTCAAGCTGGCGCTGCATGGCGCCCAGGGCGCTGGCCAGGATGCAGCTGCGCTCCCACCCCATCGATGAGTGGAAGATGGCCATCCCCGCTCCCTCGGGACCCAAGCGCTTCGCGGCCGGGACAAGGCAATCAGCCAGCACAACCTCGCCCATCGGCGACGTCCGCAGCCCCATCTTCTCCAGGTTGCGGCTCACCGCGAACCCAGGCGTGCCCTTGTCGACAAGGAACGCCGAGACCCCGGCCGGCCTGGGTCGGCCCGGGTGCGAGGCGAACACCAGCACCACGTCGGCGACCGGCGCATTGGTGATGTACAGCTTGGTCCCGTTCAGAACGTAGTCATCCCCCTGACGCTCAGCACGAGTCCGCATGCTGAACGCATCAGACCCAGAATCTGGCTCAGTCATCGCGTGCACGCCGATCAGCTGCCCCGACACCAGCCCCGGCAAGTACGCCTGCTGCTGCGCTGCCGTGCCGAACCTCACCAGCGGCAGCTCAATGCTCCACATCTGCGCGTTGAGCGAGAAGATCAGCCCGTTATCCCGACAGCCGTACCCCAGGGCCTCCATCACCAGGGCCGTCGTCACGATGTCGCTGCCGCCGCCGCCGAGTTCAGCCGGCACCGGCAAACCCTGGATCCCGAACCGGGCACAGGCCTGCCAAGCCTCCGCAGGGAACTCGCCCGCCTCCTCACGCTCGGCCAGATCCCGGTTAAGCTCCGCGCGCGCGAAAGCAGCCGCGGCCTCCTTCAGCTCACGCTGCTCCGCGCTCAGCGAGAACTCCATCCCGCCTCCTTTATCCGCTGCAGGTCGAGGGCGTCGAGGACGTCCGCGTCGAGGCCGGGATCGAACTTGCGGGCCCAGTGAGCGCCGCTGGCCAGCATGGCCGGAAGGTCGGACAGGCCGAGCGTCTTTGGATGGTTGTTGCGGCTGCGGGAAAAGTCGACGTAGTGCTTCCCGTCCGGCACCAGGCGGAACTTGCCGGAATTGACAAGCACCGATTGCAGGAAGACTTCGTCCGGGGCCGGCATCCTGCGGAAGTACCCGACAATCTCGGGATGTTCGCGGGCGAAATCCCGCGCGTAACGCACGCACTCGGCCGAGAGGACGCAGAAGAACGACCCGCCGTAACAGATGAAATCATCACCGAAGATCGTGCCCTTCCGGCGGAAGCCGACCGTGGAGAAACCCAGGCTCACCCGGATCCAGGGCTGCAGGAAGTTGAGGATCATGATCGGCCGCAGCCACCGCTGTTTGGCCGGCGTCGGCCGCCCGATCCACCGGTGCGCGTAGTCGAAGCGCATGTGGGTGTCGAAGGGGCTGCACAGCCGGAATTCGGGGCCCGCGCCCCAGTCGGCGTCGGGCGGGGTCCGCTCCGGGTGGACCGGTGCGTACTGGATGAACCCGTCGACGCCGCTGTCGGCCAGCGCCCGTTCGATGGCGGCGATCGGCCGCAGCGGATAATCCTGGCCAGTCATGTTCTGCAGCCAGTCGAACTCCACTCCCTGCTCCTCCATCCAGTCGACCGCGGCGAAATACCGGTCCAGGTGCGAGAAGTCGCCGTAACCGCCGGGGCCGTTGAGCACGTACACACCAGGCATGTCGGCAAACGGGGACACATCGAGGGGCGCGAGGGAAGCGTCATGGCTGATCAGAACGACGCTGCCGGGGCTCCCCCCCTTGATCAGCGTCACCAGGCGCAGGATCTGGGCGGGCCTGGTGTGCGTCTGCAGGTAGTAGCAGACGCGGACGGGGCGGCTAATCACCGTTGTCGACCTCCCGGAACGGCTGGCTCATGTCGGGCAGCCGGTAGAGGTCGGCGCCGATCGGATACCTGTCGGTAAACGAGATCGTGCGCTGCCAGGTCTGGCCGTTGGCCAAGCTCAGGTTCCAGGTGGCGCTGACCCGGCCCTTGCGCCGCAGCACCAGCCGGTAGCGGGTTGCGCTGCCCTGGTCGTTGGCGACCCCTACCGTGGCGACGTTCTGGTCGGTCCGCAGCGGCGTCATCCACAGCTCGGTGTAGCCCGGGTACTTCTGCGCCTCGGCGCTGGCCACGGCGAGGCCCACGGCCGCGGCGGCGATCACCGCGGCCACGCCGAAGGCCACCGCGTGCCTAGGCGACCAGCGCGGCCGCGCCGTCCGGGAGCGGGGATCATCCAGCTCGGGCGCCCGACGCCGGGTGATCAGGACAACGGCGGCTCCCACCAGGGTGACCACGGAAAGCAAACCGATCCAGGCGGTCCGGTGTAGCGGGATACCGGCCGCGTACAGCCCTAGGCCGCCGAAGACCGGCACGAGCAAGGCCAGGCCGGCGGCCACCGCCACCAGCTCGAGGCCCTGGACTCGCGGGCCAAGGAAGACCTCGGCCCAGACATAACCGGGCGCGGCGAACAAGCCGATGCCTAGCACCACCATGAGCGGGCTTGGCAGGTGGACGAAGAACGCCACGCAGCCGAGAAGCGCGATGGCCTCGGCGGCGGCGATGTCGGAATGGTTACGGCGCAACCTGGGCGCCTTCCAGGTCGTAGATAACGATGTCGCCGTTGTCGTAGACGCGAGATACGCCGGGCACGTGGTTGAACTTGGTCAAGTCGGGGAGCGGTATCGGGCCGTTGCCGGTCAATGTGTCGCCGGAGACGGGCTTGGTGTACCCGGGGAAGTAGGCTCCGGAGGCCGGCAACGACTGGCTCAGGCGCAGGTCGACCAAGACGTACTGCACCGCCTGAGCCCGGGCGGCGCGCGCGATCGCCGGAGTGTAGGCCGGCCCGAGGTAGAGGAAGCCGATGTTCTGGAGCGGGTTCTGGTCGCCGTACCCGATGAGCGCCGGGTAGATGCCGATGTCGGCGGCGAAGCGTTGGCCGGGCCCAAGCGCGGTAAGGGTCCACTGAGCGGTTGCGATCTCTTCGGGCCCGATCGACTGTTCGAAGCCGGCCACCTGGTGCGGTCCCGGAAGCCGTTCCCAGTAGGGCGGCCAGCCGTTGGCCAGCCCGTCGAACAGGAACACGAGCGTTCCGGTCACGGCCACGGCGACGGCCGCGGACTCCCAGCGCCGGGCCAGCTCCCAGCGCCGGGAGAGCGCCTCGTTGACCAGCCAGACGACGGCCAGCCCGACGATCAAGCTGACGGGGATGTAGACGAAGGTGGCCAGGCGCCCGGCCAGTTCCTGGCCGTCAGGCGTGCCGACGCGGATAGCCAGCGCCACGAACCAGCCGAGCGACCCCAGCGCCATGGCCAGGACCCACGGATGGTAACGGTGCCGCCGCCAGGCCTGCCACCAGCCAAGCGGCAGCAGCGTAGTGATGGCCACGATCACGATGCCTTCGAGTAGCTGGTTGCCTGGCGGCGACGCGAATGTGGACGGGGCGTGCGAGGAACTCCCGGACTGCAGCGCGTAGATGCCCTCGGCCAGCCCCTCGACTGTGGGCCGGAAGTAGGCGAGCGTGGCGGGCGCGACGAAGATCGCCCAGCAGGCCACCGAGGCGGCGGAAATGACGGCGAGCGCGCCGACCATGAGCGCGGTACGCCGGGCCCGGGTGAGCAGGCTGGCCAGCGCGACCAGGAACAGCGAGCCGGTCAGCATATAGCTGGTGACGTGGTGGGTCATCACGGTGGCGAAGATCGCGAGCACGGCCAGCATGAACGAGCGGCCGCGCTCACCGCGTGAGCGGCCTGTAGCCGCCCGCCAAGCGGCGAGCAGGCTGAGCCCAAGGAAGGCCAGCGCGAGCGTCTGGTAAACGAACATCGCGTCAAAGGAGTTCAGCGTGGGCGTGCTGGAGTAGACCAGGACCACGATCCCGCCGACCCGGTGCGACCGGCTGACGAACTGGAACGTGAGGTAGAGCAGGCAGATGAACAGGAGGTGCGCGACCCCGGCGACGATCAGTCCGGCGACAAAGATCGGCAGCCCGGTGACGGAGGTCAGCGCGGACGTCACCTCTTCAAGTCCAGGGTATCGGGGGCTTATCGGCAGCCCGTAGTTGACCGTGAACAGCTTCCCTGTCTGTATCAGGTTGACCGTGCTGCGCCAGTGCAGCAGCTCGTCGGTGAAGGTGAAGCTCAGCGGGCTGTAGCAGACTTTCAGCAGGTATTCCGCGACGGTGAGCACGATCACGAGGGTTGCGCTGCCGGTGGGCGAGAGGCGGCGTCGGCTGAGCAGCCGTTCGGCTACCGGGACCACGATCAGCGCCTGCCCGAGCCAGTAGGCGCGATCGGCCCACGGCGAACTGGCGTAGCCGTGACGTCCGGCGGCGTATGCGGCGCTGGCCACGAGCACGCCCACCGCAGCGATGAGGGTGACGACGCTGATGGGCAGACGAGACTCGGCGGCGGCCGGGGCGGCCGCGCCCGGCTGGCGGTACCGCCGTCGCGGCGTCGGCTGGTCACGGTCGGCCAACCGCCAGTCCCCAGTCCTGCAGACCACCGTCATGATGCGGCACACCTCCGAGGGCGCGGCTCCCGGCCGGCCGGCCCCGACCGGGCAGCCCGCCGCTGCCTGCGCACGCTGCGGACGTAGGCCAGCGGCCCGGTCGCCAGCCCCTGGAGGTGCCGGCGCTGCAGTTCGGCGAGCAGGTCCACCGGTGCATCGGGCGTGCCGGTACTCATCAGGTAGCGGCTGGCCGCGGGCAGTAGCGCCAGCAGCCCCGGCACGACACTCGGGCGGTGCCGTAGCAGGGCCGCGTAGAAGGCGGTTAGCCCGATGCTGTACCCGTGCAGCTGGCGCCGCAGCCCGTCCATGTCCGGCCGGTGGTGGTGCCACATCAGCGCGGACGGCTCATACGCGATCTCGTAGCCGACCAGCAACGCGAGGCTGAAGGCCAGGGTGTCTTCGCACGCGCAGGTCAGCGTGCCGGCTCCCAGCGCCACGTCGAAACCGCCGATGCGGGCAAGCACCTGCTTCCTGAAGGCCATGTTGGCCCCCGTCCCAAAAGGCGGGAGCGGGAACAGCGGGCTCTGCGGACCCGACCGGGTGAATGTCTGCCGCGCGAAGCCGCGTCCCATACGGTGCCCGCCCAGGCGTTCGAACAGATCCTCGGCGGCGGTGTCGAGGGTGGCCGGCAGGATCATCCCGGCCACACAGCCGATATCGCTGCCCCGGGTGAAACCAAGCGCGATACGGCCCAGCCAGTGCGGGTCGGGTTCGTCGTCGTCGTCGAGGAAGGCCACGATGTCACCCGTAGCCGCGGTGATGCCCGCGTTGCGCGCCCAGGACAAGCCCGGCCGAGGCTCAGCCTGGTAGTGGAACCGCACTGGGCCGCCAGCCAGGCTCTCGACCAGGGTTCGCACGCCATCGGTGCTGGCGGCGTTGTCCACCACCACGACCTCGAACCGAGGATACTGCTGCTGCTCCAGACGCCGTAGGCAGCTGCGGAGCAGCGCCGGGCGATCGCGGGTGCAGACCACGACACTGATCGCCGGCGCAGCGGCCAGCACCGCTGAGCAGCTCCGCCAGAACGGCCACGTTTCCGGGTCGACCTTCAGCCCCTCAGCGATCAGCTCCGCAGGCGCCGGCTGCCCGGCCAAGGTGAACCGCTCGGTGATCGGCTCGCGCAGCGCAGCCCACAGCAGCCGTCCGAGCTGGTCCGGAGTCATCCCGTCGGCGGGGAGAACCGCTTCGCACACGCCTACCGGCTCGGTAGCCAGGCGCGCCAGCACGAGCACCTGGCGGTACGGCTTGCCGCCGGGCTGGTCCGGGCCGCCTGCGGGCACCGCGGGCAGCGCCTCGGTGAGCTCGACCGAGACCACCCTGGTCGGGGAGAAACCGCCGCCGCCATCGGTGCCGGCCAGGTCAGAGTGCGGCAGCAGATCGACCGCCGGTACCGTCATGTGAACTCCACGTCAGTCGGTTCGAGCTGCCCGGTCGTCGCCGGAGTCGGCCAGTCCCGCCGGGATGACTGTGGTCCGGCCGACTTGGCCGACTGTGGGGCCAGGACCGCGGTACCTCCATCCCCGCAGCCGCATCCGGAGCAGGATCCAGAGACATTTGATCGCGTCGCGCCAGTTGATCTTCTTCCCTTGGGCGTGCGAGCGGCTGTAGTAGCTGACCGGAACCTCGAACGGGCGGATTCCGCACAGCAAGAGGAGCGCCGTCACCTCGGTGTCGAGCCCGAAACCTATCTCGCTGAGGCTGAAAGTCTTCACCACGACCGCGGGCATCAGCTTGAGACAGGTGTGAAGGTCGCTGAGGTTCGCGTTGAAGAGAATGTTGGTCAGCGCGGTGAGCAGCCGGTTGCCGAGCGCGTACCGGTACGACTGGTAGACGGTGTTGCAGCCGAAAAGGCGGCTCCCGTAGACGACGTCGCAGCGCCCCCGCAGCACCGGCTCGAGCAGCCGCGGGATGTCTTCGGCCGCGTATTCCAGGTCCGCGTCGAAGGGGAGCAGGTGAGTGCCCGTGGCAAGCGCCGCGGCCGACCGCAGGGCCGCGCCTTTACCACGGTTGACGGGGTGGCGGTGCACGATGAGGCGGTCGTCGCGAAACTGGGAAAGCAGGAGCGCGGTGGCGTCAGTGCTGCCGTCGTCGACCACGATCAGCTCGATATCGCAGGGGTAGTCGGTACCGAGTATCTCGGCGACCGCCCTGGTGACCGTGATTTCCTCGTTGTAGGCGGGCATCAAGATCGAGAGCTTGACGGCGGAAGAATAAGCGGATGCGGGCCTGGGCGCGGCGGGTCCGAGCTGAGAGCGCGCCGCGGGGCCGGAAAGCAGGTCCGGAGAATTTATCTCGATGAATTCACTTTGCTCGTTTCCGAGCAGCAAATTGAGCATATTTCGGTCCCCCAACAGTGGATGTACTGACAAGCCGCCTGGCCGAATCAGCTGACGAGATTGACCTTCCCCGGGCTGGACAACGAGCAGCCACTGCGTCCCTCATGACATAGCACGCCGGCGCTAAACGAACGATCTCGCCGCCGACGTCAGCGTCGCCTGGGCGAGAAGCTAGATACAAATGGTTTACATAGTGGAAGTGGTTGACACAGTTGGACCTGGTTTACACAGTGGACGCGACGGGGGCCGGGAGTGGGCGAAATCGTGATTGTGTTACCAAAGTGTTATTACCTGAATTCACGGAACGCCGAAAAGCTACGTATTGAATTGCTTTAGCGCAAGAAATGGTGACATACCCCAGCTCATCTATCGAGACTACTTAAGGTCCGCTTAATCCCATTTGGGCCGTCCCCTCGCATGACCACGAAGTGTCGCTGGAGCATTTGGGCTGCGGCGCCGTCGTGGGACACGGTAATGTTGACCGCCCCAGCGACAGACAGTGATCACGCTGAAACTCTTAGCGACATGGCGCGCCAGGCGCACGCAGCGCGGCCATCCATCCGCGCTGCTGGCCGGTTCCCCATTATCTCGGCTGGCGGCACCTGGGACCGGCTGACAAAGGAGCGTGTTGAGCGTTACAGGACTGCGAGCCGGCTCTGGTCGCGTTGGAATGGGCACGCCGCCCGCGGGCGCCAGTCCGGCCGACTGGCCGCTGACCGCGGCCGTGCTCCGCCCCTTGCGCCAGCACGGCGACGTGTTGAAGAACGCCAGCAGCCTCCTGGCCACCACCGGCGTCACCTCGGCGATGGGCTTCGCGTACTGGACCATCGCGGCCCGGATGTTCAGCCAGCGCGCAGTCGGCTACGGCTCGGCCACGATCTCCGCGGTGACTCTCCTCGCCACCGTCGGGATGTTCGGCCTCGGCACCCTGCTGATAGGCGAGCTACCCAGGCGGACCCGCCGGGGCGGCCTGGTGGCGGCGGCGCTGATCGCCTCCGGCCTGGGCTCGCTTGTCTTGGGCCTCGGATTCGCCGTGACCGCCCCGATGCTCAGCTCCCGTTTCGCCGCCATCACGGGCACTCCCTTGCGGGCTCTGCTTGTCACATTCGCCGTTGTGCTGATGGCGGTCGGGATGGTCTTTGACCAGGCCACCATCGGCGTCCTGCGCGGTGGCGTCCAGCTGTTCCGCAACTTGGTGTTCTCGGTGATCAAGCTGCTGCTGCTGCCCGTTACCGCCTTCGTCATGCACAATCAGTTCGGCGCGGGGATCGTGGCTTCCTGGGCCGTGGGCATGCTCGTCTCGCTGGCCGCGGCCGCGTTTGCGCTGCGGCGTACCGGTGCCGCGGTGCTGTACCGTCCCGACTGGCGAGTACTGCGGGCGCTGGGACGGACCACGTTTGCGCACAACTGGCTCAACCTGGCCATCGCGGTTCCGTACTCGCTCATCCCTGTGCTGGTCACCGTCGTCGTGTCGCCGACGGCCAACGCCGCCTTCTACGCCGCGTGGATGCTGGCCAGCTTCGTTTACATCATTCCGCAGCATCTGTCGACGGTCCTGTTCGCCGTGGCGTCGGCCGATCCGCAGGTGATCGCCCGCAAGCTCCGCTTCACCATCAAGGTAGCGCTCCTGGTGGGCTTGCCCGCCTCCGCCGTGTTGGGCCTGGGCGCGCGCCATGCCCTCAGCCTGTTCGGCCCGGGTTATGCCCGGCTGGCCACCTTCCCCCTGGAGCTGCTGGCTCTCGGTTACCTGCCGAGCATTCCCAAGGTCTACTACATCGCCGTCTGCCGGGCCATCGGCAAGATCAATCGGGCCGCCCTGGTGCTGACATCGTTCGCCGTGGCCGAGGTGGCCATGGCCGCGGTCGCCGGCTACCTCGGCGGCCTGGTCGGCATATCGGTGGCCTTGCTCGGGGTCGCGGTGGTGGAAGGCATCGTCACGACGCCGACGGTGGCGAAGGCGGCCGTGGGCCGGGGCCGTCACCGGCCGGCCGCGGGCACGGGCCGCCACCGGCGGGCCGCGGCGAACGGCGAAGCCGCCAGCGGTCCTGCCTCCGCGCGCCCGCGTGCGGTGGCGGTGCGCGCCATGACCTCGAACGAGCACGAGTACGCGTACCGGAGCAGGCGGGCCCAGCAGGAAGCGGGCCTGGCGGTGCTGCTGTCCCTGGCCACCACGATCGGGCCGGATCATTCGATCCCGGGCCTGCCGAACACGGCGCCGCAGGCCATGCTGCGGGAGCCGTTGCCTTACCCGGTCAACTGGTCAGGCACTAGCCATGAGGCAGTGGAAGCATGAGCGGCAAGGGCCCGGTAGCGCCGCGAGTAACCGTCATCACCCCCGCCTACAACGTGGCCAGGTATGTCGGCGAGGCGGTGGACTCGGTCCGGCACCAGACGTTCACGGACTTCGAGTACCTGGTGGTCGACGATGGCTCGGCCGACGACACGGCTCAGGTGGTCCTGTCCCACCAGCACGGCGACCCTCGGATGCGGCTGGTCAGGATCCCCCACAGCGGGCCATCGGCGGCGCGGAACGCCGGGATCAGCCAGGCCAAGGGCCGATACATCGCGCTGCTTGACGGCGACGACCGCTGGCGTCCGACGTTCCTGGCCCGGCAGGTGGCCCTGATCGAGTCGCTGCCGCCGGACGTGGGCCTGGTGTTCTGCCAGACCCGGTCGATCTCGGAAAACGGGATACCGATCAAGATCGGGTGGCAGCAAGCCGGACGTTACGACTTCGACGAGTTCCTGGTCAGGAACAACCCCGCCGGGCACGGCAGCTCCGTGCTCATCCGGGCGTCCTGCTTCGCCGACGTTGGCGGGTTCGACGAGAGCCTCCCGTACGCCGAAGACCTGGAGATGTGGCTGCGCATCGCCGAGCGGTCGAAGACGCCGGTCCTGTGGGGGAGCAAGTACTTCCTGGTCGACCGCAGGCTGCGCTCAGGGGCGGCGACCAGGGACACCGCCACGGGCGAGGCCGTCCTCGACCAGCTGCTCGCGACCCAGGCGGCCAAACTGCGCCGGTACCCGGTGGCGGATGCATACGTCAGGCCCGCTCTGCTGGCGCTGAGGTACGGCAGCGACCCCAAGCGGGCCCGGGCCTGGTCGGCCGCGGCGCGGTCGGCGGGCCTCGGCCGACTCGTCCAAAGCAGGGCGGGTCGGCAGTTGCTGCTGTGGGATGCGATGCCCGAATCCGGGCGGACCGCACTGCGCCGCGCCCAGGAGCGGACCAGGGAACTGGCCAAGCGAGCGATCGCGCACGGAGGTCAGAAGCCGGCCTTGTAGGCGGACGACGCCGCGGGGACCGACGTGCCCGGGCCGTAACTGGCGCCGGTGGTGGACTGGCTGCCCTGGAAGTTGCACTCGAAGGCGATATCCGCGGCGTGCGCGGCGAAGAACGCCCTCATATCGGTCACGTACCTGGCGTCGTCCCCGCCGGCACCGCTGCCTGTCGTGATGTTGCCCCATTCCGGGACGGACAGCAGCTTGCCGTGCGCCTTGGCGAACTTCAGCCAGTAGTTGAGCCCCTGCGGACCGTTGAGCTGCTCCTGCCAGCCCGCGGCGGTCGTGGCCGCCGGCCATGAGTCGTAGCTGTCGACGCCGATCATGCTCACGTAGGCGTTGCCCGGATAGGCGAGCACGGGGTTGCTGAGCCCGGGGGAAACACCCCGGTTGACGTCCCAGTCCCAGCGCAGCTTTGGGGCGGTGGTCCGCGCCGATGTGACGATCTGCTGCCAGCAGCGCGCCCAGACCGCGGGGTTGGTCGCATCCCAGACGTACCAGTTGCCGTTGAACTCCCAGCCTAGCCGGATAATCGACGTGCCCAGGCCATAGGAGGAGATCACGGTCCCGAACTCGCGCCAGTACGCGTCGTAGGCCCCTTCGGCGCAGGCCGACAGGGAAACCCCCGGAACATCCGCGGGCAGCATGGGAACGCCGAAGGCCATGATGTACGGCTGCCCGAGCCAGCGCTTGTACAGCCAGCCCGGGTCGACGATCTGCGCCCAGGTGGCCCGGGCCGACCAGGCGTCGACGACGTCGAGCGGGCGGCCCCGCCAGGCCGCGAAGGCAGCCGCGGCTGCGGGCGTGCCGTTCTCCGGGTAAACGCCACTGGCCCAGGGCAGGCCGGAACGGTTGCCATCTCGTCCCGTCTGGGTCACGACGACCAGGCCCACGGCCACGACCACCACGAGCCCGGCCACCAGCCAGGTCAGATGACGAACCGACCTGATCCGGCCCGGCCTGGCCCGCCTGCGCGCCACGTGGCGGCCAGCCCGCGGGGCCGCCGTCGGCGGCCTGGGCACGTCGGCCAGGGGGCCGGCTGAGGCGGGCCATGAGCGAGAACGGCCCGACGATCTGGTTCTGTCAGCCATCCGGTCCTCTCGGTCATTCCGACCCTAGCCGCGGCCCAGGAGTTTAGCCGGTCAGCGAGCCGTCGGCACCCGGATGAAGAGAACTACCGAGCCGAAAAAGTGCGAAAGCCGAGGCATAAGCATGCTTAACAAAAATGAGCATACTGTCCCGATTAATCCTTATCGAGCGTTTCGCCGGGCCGACGCGCCGGACAAGCAGCCCAATTTCAGCGAATCAGACATAATCTACTTACCGCTATAATCCGCAGCCAGCCCACGAGCGCCTTATATCCATCACTACCATATGGCATCGTCTGTGGCGCGGCCGCCGACGCCGAATAGGGCGCGCCAAACACGCACTGCCCTGGAGAGAACGATGGATGTAGCGGAGTCCGCCGCAACGGACAGCGAGTGGATCCGCCGCCTGTTGCGGCCGGTGGTCAATTCGCTCCCCCTCAAGCTGTCGATCCTCATGCAGGTTAACAACGAGGAAGCGACCGTCATACGCGCGATAACCGAATTGCTAAAGGTTGATTATCCCTGCCCGGTCGAGCTGATAATTGTTGACGACGGCAGTACCGACGGCACCTGCACTGAGCTTTTCCGGGTCGATGATGACGACCGGGTGATCGTTTACCGGCACGAGCGCAAACGGGGGAAGGGAGCGGCCCTTCTCGCTGCCGCCTCGCTGGCGACTGGATCTTATATTCTGCCCTTTGACGCGGATCTCGAGTATTCGGCCGACGATATTCCGCGCCTGCTCAAGCCGGTGGTGGCGGGCCGTTGCCGAGTGGTCTACGGGACGCGGCTGTCCGGCTACAACACCGTGTACCAGTCGCGTCGGTATGCCCAACGTAACCGGGCGCTGACCCTGCTGGCGAACGTCTTGTTCGACGCGTGCCTTACCGATCTGCACACCTGTCTCAAGCTGATTCCGACGTCGCTGTTCGAGCAACTGCCCCTGCGAGAAGCGGGTTTCGGCCTTGACGCCGAGATGACCGCCCTGCTGCTGAAGCGCGGCGTCCGGCCTTTCGAGGTTCCGGTCAGCTACTACAGCCGCTCGCACGCCCGGGACAAGAAGATCTCGTGCCTGGACGCGATCGCGTGCACCCGGATCCTGTTCCGCGTGCGGTTGCGGAGCCGGATCACAGGCTCCGTGGGCCGCCGCCGGACGGCTGTCCCGCTCGACGTTCCGCTCCCGTCGTGCGGCCCTGAAGCCGGAGTCTGCCTGGTCGGGCCCGGCTGGACGTTCACCTCAGGGATCAGCTACTACACCTGCCGCCTGGCCAATGCGGTGGCCGAAAGCCGGCAAACCAGCGTCATCCAGCTCCGGCAGCTGCTGCCACGGCGTCTGTACCCGGGCTGGAAGCGCGTGGGCCGGCCGCGGGCCGGTATGACCTACCGCGAAGACATCCAGATCTGCAACGGCATCGACTGGTGGTGGGGACGATCGCTGATCCCGGCCCTGAGGTTCCTGCACGCCCGTCAGCCGAAGGCCTTGGTTTTGGAGTGGTGGACCGCGGCCACACTGCACACCTACCTGGTCCTGGCGGTGACAGCCCGCCTGCTTGGCATGCGCGTCGTCATCGAGCTGCACGAGCTGCAAGACCCTGCGGAAGCCGGCGTGCCGGGGGCACGACATTACGCCCGGTGGGGCCTGCGCGCACTGCTTTGGCTGGCCCACGGGTGCGTGGTGCACTCGAAGTCAGACTGGCGGCTGCTCGAGTCTGGCTACGGATCGCTGAACCTGGACGTCGCCGTGGCGTCGCACGGCCCGTACGACCAGTACCTGACCGGGAGCTACGACGGCACCCAGGCCAGCCAGGCCCTCGTCTCCTTGGTGCGGACGGCCCCTCGGCCCGAGGTCGTGAACCTGTTGTTCTTCGGCCTGATCCGGCCGTACAAGGGCCTGGAAGACCTGCTCCGGGTGTTCAACGCGCTGTCTGCCGACGAAGCGTCCGTCCTTTGGCTCACCGTGGTCGGCGAGACCTGGGAGGGGTGCACCGAGCCGGAGCGCCTGATCAGGACGAGCCCGCACGCCGACCGGATCACGTTCGTCAACGAGTACGTTCCAGACGATGTGGTAGCAGCGGCCTTCGAGCACGCGGACGTGGTGATGCTGCCGTATCGGCGCTCGTCGAGCAGCGGCATCCTGCACATCGCGATGAGCCACGGGCTTCCCGTGGTGGTCAGCCGCGTCGGCGGCCTGCCCGAGGCGGCGGACGGGTACGACGGGGCCGTCTTCATCGAACCGGGCGATCCGGACACGCTGAAGTCGGGAATCATGACCGCGGTCCGGATGGCCGGCCGACGATTCTCCGATCCCCGGAACTGGGGCGAGACGGTCAAGGCGATCGACGCTGCCGCCGGTATCGCCCGCGACCCGGTGACCTCGAGTAAGCTGCCCGCGGCCGGGCTCGATTGCTCCCAGGCGCGGACCAGGTCGCGGTAGCGGCGGGCCGCGGCCCGCAGCTCGGCCTCTGGGTCAAGCCCAAGCTCCCGTGCCCCGGCCACCAGCCGGAACAGCTCCCAGCCGATATCCGGACCCTCGGCGCCCGGCAGCGGGTCCAGCCGGGCCAGCTCCCCGGGCACCCCGGCCCGTTCGGCCCGGCGCTGCAGCTGCGCGGCCAGCGCGAGCGCGGGCTGGCCGAACGGCACCCCGTCCACCGCGGACCCGGCCGCGGGTACCCCGGACCGTTCGGCCTGATCTGCCTTTTCTTTTCTCTTGATCTCGTCCCAGTTGGCCTTGACCTCGTCCGCTCCCGAGACGGTCACCTCGCCGAACACGTGGGGATGCCGGCGCACCAGCTTGGCCACGATCCCGTCCGCCACGTCGTCGATCGTGTACCCGGTGCCGTCCTTCCGCTCGGCCGCCACCCGGGCCTGGAACACCGGCTGCATGAGCACGTCGCCGAGTTCCTCGCGGACCGCCCGCTGGTCGCCGGACTCGAGCGCCTCCAGGGCCTCGTAGCACTCCTCGAGCAGGTGCGGCGCCAGCGTGGCCTGGGTCTGCCTGGCATCCCACGGGCACTCGGCCCGCAGCCGGTCCATGGTCGCGACCAGGTCGATGAAGTGGGCGCCCGGCAGGTCGGCCGAGCCGCGCAGCAGCCGGGCGCCCGGCGGGACCGGCGGGTCGTCGCCCGGCGCGGGCAGCCACACCACCACGGCATCCGGGGCGCCCGACTCAGAGCCGGAAGGCGAAGCAGCCACCCGGTAGGCGATCCCCGCCTCCTCCAGCGCGGGCAACGCGGGATGGCCAGGAACGGCGAGCACGGCCGACGCCGACCGCAGCGCCTCCCAGGCCGGCCAGCTCAGCAACCCGGGCGCCACCCGCGGGCTGGTGACCAGGGCTATAAGCACGAGACGATCAGCACGAGACGGTCAGCAGGCGGGCGTCGTCGCCACCGGGGACGCCGAGGCCGTCGGGCCGGGCGGCCGGGTCAACGCGCTCGGCACGGAGACGACCTGGTACTCGGCGTAATCCAGTACTCCGTACTGCGGGTTGACCTGGATGTTCAGCGCCTTCGCCGCCTGGCACTCGGCCGCGTCCAGCTTGGCGTCCGCGGCCGTCAGGGCCGAACTCCCCGCGGGCGGCGTCTTGCCCCCGTTGACCATCGCCAGGTACATGTCCGCGATCGCCTCGTACCGGCCGAGCTCGGCGGCGGTGTCCGGCGGGACCCCGCTGGCGGCCAGGATCAGTTCCTGGGTGACGTTGGTCAGGCCCTGCTGTTCCGCCCCGGTTATCGCGTTCGAGACGGCGATGTTCAGCGCGTTCTGCGCCTGGGCGGGCGAGACGTAGATCCCGGCCTGGCGGGCCACTTCCTCCTGGATCTGGTACCGGATCAGCCAGGTCAGCGTGGCCTGCGTCACCTGGGCCGGGGTCAGCGTGACGACCTCCGGATACTGCTTGGCCGCCTGGCTGAGGTTGGTGGCCTGGGTGCCGAGGGTCGCGACCGAGATCCGCTGGCTGCCCACGATCGCCGCGGCGCCCAGCTTGAGCGGCTGGACGGCGCAGCCGGCCACCGCCAGCCCGACGCCAGCCACGATGGCGGACGCCTTGACAAGCCTCCAGAGCACCGCAATATCCCTTCTCACGAGTCGGCGAGCACCGACCGGATGACTTCGCCGCACCAGGTAAGCAGTTCAGTATCCCGCAGCGGCTGCCCGCCGACAGTACTGCTTTGCGGCTGACCGCCGCGGGGAGCGGTCTTCGGCACCGGTACGAGCATGGTACGCACCGCGGGTTTCAGCACCGTCTTCGGGTACAGCCGCTGCACCCTGACCTGGCGCGAATCCGGCAGCTCGACCGGCGCGAACCTGATGTGGTTGCCCGCCGCGGTGATGTCGGTGAGCCCGGCCCGCCGCGCGGCCGCGCGCAGCCGCGCCACCTCGAGCAGGGTACCGACCGGCCCGGGCGGCTCGCCGTACCGGTCGGCCAGCTCGTCGCGGACCGCGGACACGTCCGCCTCGGAGTCGATCGCGGCGATCCGGGTGTAGGCCTCCAGCCTGAGCCGCTCGCCCGGCACGTAGTCGTGCGGGATGTGCGCGTTGACCGGGAGCTCGACCCGGACCTCGGGCTTTTCCGCCGGGCCGTCGCCCTTCAGCTCACTGACCGCCTCGCCGATCATCCGCACGTACAGGTCGAAGCCGACGCCGGCGATGTGCCCTGACTGCTCGCCGCCGAGCAGGTTCCCCGCGCCGCGGATCTCAAGGTCCTTCAGGGCGACGTACATGCCCGCGCCCGCCTCGGTGTGCTGGGCCACGGTGGCCAGCCGCTCGTGGGCGGTCTCGGTCAGGACCCGCTCCGGCGGGTAGAGGAAATAGGCGTAGGCGCGCTCGGTGCCGCGGCCGACCCGGCCGCGGAGCTGGTGCAGCTGCGACAGGCCGTACATGTCGGCCCGGTCGATGATCAGCGTGTTGGCGTTCGGAATATCCAGGCCGGATTCCACGATCGTGGTCGCGACCAGCACGTCGTACTTCCGCTCCCAGAAGTCGACCATGACCTGTTCCAGCTCATGCTCGTTCATCTGCCCGTGCGCGATCGCGATCCGCGCCTCCGGCACCAGCTCGGCGACCTGGGCGGCGACCCGGCGGATCGAGGTGACCCGGTTGTGCACGTAGAAGACCTGGCCGTCCCGCAGCAGCTCACGCCGGATCGCGGCGGCGACCTGCCTGGCGTCGTAGGGTCCGACGAAGGTGAGCACCGGGTGCCGTTCCTCGGGCGGCGTGAGGATGGTGGACATCTCCCGGATCCCGGCCAC
>Ga0187783_10001405_pt1 | contig 17767 bp, 15 predicted proteins | sample 1015_SJ02_MP02_2_FD_132471 | JGI IMG/M metagenome (GOLD analysis project Ga0187783, IMG submission 132471) | Tropical peat soil microbial communities from peatlands in Department of Meta, Colombia - 1015_SJ02_MP02_20_MG | ecosystem: Environmental > Terrestrial > Soil > Wetlands > Peat | place...
CAGAGATTCCTAACGGTGCTGCACGGCCTCTACGCTGTTTTGGAAAAGGAGATGAAGATGTCAGGGTCCAATGCAGGTGCATTTCCGCAGGTCGCTCGACAAGGCAGCTACCAAGGTCCACGCGCTCTTCAGCCCTCCCTTCAAGCTACGGCCACTGGGCATAACCTCTTCGCCGACGCCATTATCGAGGAGAATACGCGCGATCGTGGCAGGCGTGCCGCGAAAGCGGGGCTCGCATTCGCCATCCAGGCGGCCATCGTGGGCGCCCTGCTGTTGTTGCCGCTTGTTTTTACCGAGGGCATCGATCTCTACAAGTTAGAGAACACAGTACTCCTCGCACCGCCTCCGCCCGCCGCGCCGCCCCCACCCGCCCTGCACGTGCAGAGCATTCCGAAGCAGTCTCTTCTTCAGGCAGCACTGACGGCTCCGACCGTAATTCCCAAGAGGGTCGTCGAGTCGGCGCCGGATGCGGGAGAGCCAGCCCCGGCCCTTTCCGATGTGACAGGGGGCGTTCCCGGTGGGGTGGGCGACGTTTTGGGCGGCTCGCTGACAGCTGCCCCTCCCCCTCCTCCTACGCCCGCCGCAAAACCGAAGGAGCAGCGAATTTTCACAGGGATGAAGGAGCCGACGCTGCTCTACGCCCCGCCGGTCGTGTATCCCATGGTTGCCAGGCAGGCGCACGTGTCGGGGACCGTGGTGATCGAGGCCATTATCGACGACAAGGGGAACGTGACCCAGGTGAAGGCGATCAGCGGACCGCCGCTCTTGCTGAATGCCGCACTGAAGGCCGTGTCGGAGCGAAAATATGAGCCGACCATTCTCGATGGCATGCCGGTTTCGATTCGGTTCGATGTAAAGGTGCAGTTCAACCTAAGCTGAGCACCGCTACCTGTGGCCTGGCAGGAGGCGCGGCGGTCGACACGTCCGCCTGAGCAGCACGTTTGCGGACGGAAAACGAGGACTCAAGCGGCAGGCCGCTCGCAGGTGCGGCCCCGCCGCTGTTGGAAGCCGCCGTATTAATCCGACGAGGTCGTTGCGGATAACCGCGAGGAGCGCGTGTAAGCAGGCTTGTCGAGATCGTCAGAGCTAGTGGAGTCGCCGGCCTTGTCGATCTCGATGGAACCCTTGAAGTACGCGCCGTCTTCGATCATGATGCGGGCTGTCGTCAGATCACCCACGACGGAACCGTCCTTCTTGATTTCGATCCGGTCGCGCGCCCGCAGATTGCCTTTCACGTTGCCATACACGACGACTTCGCGGGCGATCACGTCGGCCGTTACACGCGCGCTTGCGCCGATCGTCAGCTTGCGATCTTCCAGCTGAACCAAACCCTCGACGCTGCCGTCAATGGCTAGGTCCTCATTTCCCGTGATCTCGCCCTTTACGTGCAGGCTCGCCCCGAGACGGGCCATGCTACCGCTGCTGCTCATTCTTTCTGTCGCCGGATAGGTTGAATCCAGTGGTGCCATCGTCTTTGCCTCCCCAGAAAAAGTTGAAGGTGGTACGGCTGGTCTAGGCTGCTGCGGGAGCGGCGTCCTAGCGGGAGCATCCTGCTTCTTCTCTCCCCACATTTACGGTGCCTCCTTGGGCCCAAGTGTGCCGAAAGTTGCCGGATGGATTGGGACTGGGGTATCAATTTAGTATCTCGCCATGCCCGTGCCAAATCCAAAATGAAACAGTTGTGTCCCGTGCATTAACGTGCGAAAGGCCAGGTTTGATAGCTCCTCTGTTCTCCCGATTGCCGGCATGGCCAGGCGGAGAGGATCCGCCGGCAGCCCATCACAAGGTCGTCTACGTGACCTTATTCCGGGACGAACTGCACACCCGCCGCAGCTCCGATGATTGCTGGTTTGAGATCTGGGGAAGAAACAGTCGGGCTAGCGAAAGCTCAGACCACTAGGTTCGCGGGAGGTGGCGGAACTCAATACTTTCGCAGCACGCCAACCACCCGACCCTGAATCTTCACGTCCTGGGCCGCTACGACGATGGGCGACATCGTTGAATTTGCGGGCTGCAGACGAATCTTCCCGCCCGGCTCGCGATAAAAACGCTTCACCGTCGCCTCATCCTCGCCAACGAGCGCCACGACAATTTCACCTGGATTTGCGACCTGGGTCTGCTCGACCACGATGTAATCGCCGTCGAGGATGTGGTCGTCGCGCATCGAATCGCCCTTCACTTTGAGGACGAAGTTGTTGTGCCCGCGAGTAAAATCCGCAAGGGAAATCGACTCGTTATCTTCGACAGCCTCGAGTGGCCGCCCTGCGGCGATTCTCCCGGCGAGCGGCAGCTCGACGACATGGCGGTCGAGAATCTCCTCACGCACGGGTTTGGGGAGCTGCGTCACCTCGATCGACCGGCTCTGGTTGTAGCCGCGCCGAATGAATCCCTTTTTCTCGAGCGTCGAAAGATGTTTGTGAACCGTCGCAAGCGAGGTCAGCTTGAGCGCGTGCGCGATCTCCTCAAAGCTCGGCGAATAGCCGTTTTTGTTGATAAACGCGACGAGGTAGTTCAGTACTTCCTTCTGCCGTTTGGTCAGCGCCATGGTAATCCCCTACCAAGCATGGTAGCACTTTAGGCGAATCAAAAGCGAAAGTCAATGGTACCCCGGGACAGGTTGCGGCTTACTAATCGGTGGACGATTGGACAGGTCGCGTGCGGGCTAGATTGCAGCGAGGCCATCGGCCGCTAGGTAGAGGTGTGCTCTAGGGTTGGGAGACGTTGCGGGGTGGAAGATTGGGAGTCAACTTCCGGATGATGAATTCCTGAAAAACGCCGGCGATGACGGTTTCACCGATCCTTACGCCCGCGGTTTCGAACGTCAACCCCACTCCGCGGTTGCTCGCCGGATAGTAAAGATTTGCGATCGCGCCCGCCGCGAGGTTGCCAAAAATGTTCGAGTAATTGGGCTGCCACTGTTTGTTGTCGCCCTTGCAGATGAAGGCGTTCGCAACAAGCGCATACAGAAGCCGTGATCGAAAGCTCCCGGTTCCCTTATAGAAATAGCGGGGGTCCTGTTTCAGCATCCATGGGAATACGGCGCTGCCAAGGAACGTGCCATCGACAACATCGGCGTAGGTCGCGCCGTAGCGTTTCGCATATCCTTGAAACCCTTGACCGTATCCCTTGAATTGATTGGTCGCCTGCTGAACGCCCGCGAGTACGCCAACGCCTAAGAAGGTCACCGGATCGGTCGAGGACCTCCAGGCAAGGCGGAACTTTTGCCGTGTCGTAAGAGGAGCTGCGTCGGGCACGTAGCTGACATAGAAATTGGGGATGAAGCCGAGAACCCGCTGCTTCAATTCCGCTTGAACCTGCTCCTCCGCCACCTCCTCTTGCGGCACTCCGACCGTTACCCGCGTGACCTGGGTTGCCAGCGGAAGCGTAATGTCCGGCACAACGTAGGTCTGCCCAGGGCTGACGGCTCCCGAAACGACTTCGGTTCCGAAGTTGGCAGCCGAAATGGAGAGCTGAAAGGGGCCCGGCGGAACCCGGGTAAACGAGAAGTGTCCATTTTGATCGGTTTCCGTCTCTTGACGAGCGGATTGATCGGGAAACGTAAGCACGACCCGAGCCCCGGGCAGCAGGGCGTCCGTCTGATCCACAACCGTCCCGGTGATGCCCCCGGGCGATTGCGGAGCCGATTGCTGCGCATCACCGGGGAAGGCGGCTGCCAAAGTCGGGACGCTAAGCCCGAGGACGCCGAGGCTCAGCCAAAGCGAGGCCCACCGAAAAAGTAGCTTTGCGCTTTGGCCCATAGCTTTCGGTGCAACTCCTTTGCCCGGAGCTCACTGTCCTTACTTTACTGGGCTTCCGCTTGCCTTGCCGCAAGGTTCCCTGAGAGTGATCCGGGGCAGGACGGCCGGCTGACAGAATCCATTAGCAGCCTTGCGATTTTATACCGTATCGTCCCGCCAAGGGAGGCCATAAGCAGGACCGCCATGCCGGGCAGCCGGGGAAGAGTCGGTCTAACGGAAAAGAATCAAGGCAGTTTATCGACGGTCCACTAGGGGACCGAAAAGGCCAGCAGTACGTTGCCAGAATTGCTTCCCGTCACCGCGTAGCCGGAGCCGATGAAAAGCATTCCTTTCACAATGGAGGGTCCGATCGACGCAATGGCGCCCCCTTTGGCAGGAACCTTGTTCACCGTCTCAAATGGGCGAGCCGTCTCATATTCCCAAAGAACGCTGCCGTCGGCGGTTGAAAGTGCGTGTAGTTTTCCATCCGTTCCGGCCAGGAAGACAACTCCAGGCATGGCAGTTGCAGCGGCCGAGTTGACGACGCGAGCGGTCCCGGATTTCGGGAAGGTCGCGCGCCACAGGACGTCGCCGGTCGCAAGCTTCACCGCCACCATTCCACCCGATTGCAGTCCATAGTAGACGTTCTCGGCGTCGGCCGCGCCACCCCACACGACTCCGTTCAGATTCGCGAAAAAACTGTTTTCCTGACCTTTGGGAATCTCAACAACATGACTCTTCCAGACAACCGAGCCCTTCCGGTCCGGATCCAGAGCCGTGACCGTTCCGTTTTTCATTCCGAAGACAACGACGCTTTTGCCGCCCGCCAGCTTGCGCAAAATGGGCGAGTTGCCAATGTCCTGATCAGGACCGTTCACCTTCGGACAATTGTCGGTTTTCTCCGGCCCGTTGCAGCCACCCATGAACGCATCCCCCGCCTGAGCCTGATAAAACCACACGACCGCGCCGGTCTTTAGATCGAGTGCAACAATGGCGTCCGTTGTCTCCGGCACCGGATCGCTCTGTCCGTCACCGGTTCCGACATAGATCACTCCGCGCTCCGCATCAATGCTGGGGGAGTTCCAAATCGACCCGCCGGAGGGCGAGTATTGTTGCACGCCGCGCGAATTCTTTCGTGTGGGCTTCGGCTCGTCGGCCATATACGTCTTCCAGACTTGCGTCCCCGTGTTTGCGTCGAGTGCCACCAGGCTCCCTCGTCCGGTACAGCAGGGATAGTCGAGGTTCGATGCCGAAAACTCCTCGGAAGAGGAAACCGGAACGTACACGCGCCCCTGGTAGACCTTCGGTGCGGCCGTGATGCGAGCCACGAAGTGATTGTCGACACGCGTTGTCCAAAGCTCCTGTCCAGTCTGTGCATCCACCGCGTACACGTTCGCGTGGGCATCTCCAAAATAGGCCGCATATCTTGTCCCGTTGTGGCCCTGGACGGGTGCGACGCTGACGGCCGGTCGAACAGCGCCTTTGGCCGCATAGGACCAGTAGACGCAGCCGGTCTCCGCATCGAGCGAGTAGACATATCCGATGTCGCTGCCAACAAATACCCGTCCCGATACGATCGTCGGTTGACCATACGCGGACAGCCCATCGGGATAGCCGAAGGCCCACTTCAATTTCAACCGTGGCACCTCGTCCGGCGTGAGTCCCGCCGCCTTCGCACTCTGGAATCGCGAGTTGATCACATCGGGACTCCATCCGTTCCACTCTGGCCCGGCAGACGGATCGCTCAGCGGCGGATTGGACGCACAGCGGTTGGGCATGTCCTTTGCGTCGCCCTCCTTCAGGCTGCCGAGGGGACGGCCACTCAGAAACGTCGCCAACATCTTTCGCTGCTCATCTGTCAAGGCATCGCCTTGCGGTTTCATCACACCAGTTGTCAGCGCATCGTAGATTCGTTCCGGAGGCATCTGACGAATCGCGTCTGGCGCGGGCGCCTGTGGGACACTGGGATTCCCGTGGCAGCCCATGCAGCGCTGCTGGAATGTGGCGATCCCGCTTTCTGTTCCGGCGGCCGGTGTCGGCCCTTGCGCCCAGACCGCGTCGGGCGAACCGGCAAAACTGAAAAATCCCGCCGCTACAAACGCAAGTACACCCACCATTTTGTTCATCGTCCGGTTTCCCCCGGGAATCGTTATTTGTCGCTAATGCCGCCCCACGTGCTATTGAGGTGATACTGCAGGCCAGAACCCATCATTTCGATCCGACGAATCTTCCCACCGGTGATTTTGAACGTCTCGGTTACCTCAAGGCTCGATGGTCGGTTGAAATTTTTCATCGAAACATCTTGACCGTTCGTCAGGTGAATGCTTTGCACCGTGCCGTTCTGATCGAAGATCACGTTGGCCCACACCACGCCCCTGTCTTCGTCCACCAGCGGAAACCGCCGATGATGAATCCGCGTGACCACCGCGTAATAACCGCTCTTGAACTGTGCCATGCAGCTCAGGGCAAAGGCGTTGAATGGCGCATTGGGCGAAAGCGTCGGATTGTTCGTCGTGTGAATGCCGTTTTCGATGCGATCGCAATCATCGGCGAAAGGATACACACCCTTGCCATCGTTGTTCTCCAGCCCCGCGAAATACATGTTTGCCGTGGCCATCAATTGCTGCCGCGACGCGCGCTGCTCGGGTGGAATCGTCTCGAACCAGATCGGGTCGGGCTGGCTCGTGTCATACCCGGCGATATTCGAAGGGCCTCCGCCGCCCTGCCGGTAATACGTTGTCTCGATTTCCGTGATTCTACCGAGCTGCACACGCAGCCGCATGCCCAGGATCAGCAGGTGGTCGCCCTCGTGCATCGTCACAATGCAGCCAATTTGCTCTTCCGTGGGATCCGCAAAGCAATGCCTGTAGCCGCCGATCTGTGTGGCGGTGCCCCAGAATCCGTCACCAACATCCATCACCTGGTCCTGCTCCGTGTATTTCACGTCCGCTGCCAGCGGCAGCCGCTTCGGGTCATGCGCCACGAGTGCCGCCAGATACTGTGTCGCAAGCCCTTCGAGGCAGGCGCGGTCGCAGTTGGTTGGAATCGGGCCGACAGCCCCAACCACCGGACTCAGGTTTCCGGCCATCATCGCCATGGCCAAGCAACACACCGCCCCCATCACAAGCCGTTTCTCTGTTCGCATCGCTCCACCCCCGTTGGCGATCGTGTACTCCCCCGCTACCGCCCCGAACCCATCGTCCACCCGTTGCCTAAGCCATACGGAATCGTAACGAACGGGAATACCTCCACTTCGTGGATCATCCCACCCCGAATGCCGAATGTCTCCATCGTGACTAGATTCTGCAGCATCCCTGGGGGTGCGTCGGGCGGCGCGCCCCGCCGCGTGCCGTCGTGCACAAACAGTGGAAACGTCGCCACCAGGCCCTTCTGTTCATCGACGATCAACGCCCTCCGTGGACGGATGTGCTTCATATACGCGAACGTCTTGGTGTCGATCTGCTGTTTGCACGTCATCATGCTGAACTTCAGTTGGGCCTTGCCCTGCTCGGTGTTTGGGTCTGGAAGCATCGGCGCCGGCATCATGCGCCCCCCCGGAGGCGGATTGTTTACCGTCTGATAGCCGTTTTCGTGTCGCACACAATCGTCGGCAAACGCTGCGATGGCGCCGTTATCGCCTTCCAACGCGTCAAAATACGAGTTGGCCGCCCACAACATGACCGTTCGGGAGGTCCGCTCGGAAGGGGGGACATCGTTTACCAGTGTTTCTCGCGGCGTCGTTAACAGCAGGATGGCGGCCTGATTGATGTTGCGATCCCACAGCTGCTCAATCTCTTCGATCTTGCCGCGATCGATTTGCAAACGGACAGCGACCAGCGCATCCCGGCCCTCAATTTTCACCCGGGCTTGCTCGGCGACCTGCCCAAAAACCGGGTCGGCCACGTAGATCTTGAAACTGGTCGGTTCGACTTTCGAACGCCACAACGTCCCCTCCCCGACATCCATTTGCCCAGTGTTTTCCGTCATCCTCACGTCTAGGGCCAGCGGCGGCACCGCCTTAGGATCGTGCTTGAAGATGGCGTTCATGTAGCCGTCCATGATCCCGACCAGACAGGCCCGATCGCACGGCTTCACAATGGATGGACTCCAGCTCGGCTCGGGTCCTTGGTATTGTTGCGGCGCGCCCGAGCTCAGTTTTGCCGCCGCCCCCAGCAGTAGGGCCGCATACACCACCATCGCTTTTCTTGTCATTCATCCCCCCTGGTGAGCCATCGCACGGTGAACGCCGGTGACGATATCGCGCTAGGGCCCCTGCGTCAACCTAGCGTCAGATTGGTCGTTTTCATCGGAACGATTCCCTTTTCCGAAAAACCTACTCCGGACCCAGAGTATGATCTGCCGGACCAGCACGCGGTCGAGGACACCGATGAGTTTTCAAGCAACGGAATTCGAATTTCGGGGTCGCTTCTGGATCATCGCGGGGATCTTCACCGTTGGCTTCTTCCTCTACAACTTTGACCATGTGAACCTATCGGTCGCGCTCAGCCGACTCATTCTGGGAGGACATCCGGATGAGAACACAGCGGCCTTTGGCCATTGCATCACCGGCCTGTTCGCGCTGGCCACCTGCATCGTCACTATGGGAGCGCTCGTTCGCTCCTGGGCGGAGTCCTACTTGCATAGCTCCATCGTTCACGATGCAGCCCTGCATGGGGAACATCTTGTCGCGGACGGACCCTATCGGTGGGTCCGAAATCCGCTCTACCTGGGAAATCTCCTTCTCGCGGTTGGCTTTGGGTTTTTGGCGAGCCCGTCTGGATTCCTGGTCATTTCCCTGGGCATGCTGGTTTTCGTGTATCGCCTGATCCTCCGAGAGGAAACCACACTGCTTCAATCGCAGGGCGAAAGCTATCGACGCTATCTCACCGCCGTTCCGCGTCTGTTTCCTTCTTTGCGTGCGCGTATCCCTGCCGCCGGTGCTAGGCCCAATTGGCTGGACGGTTTCACGGGAGAGATTTTCATGTGGGGCTGTGCTGCGGCGATCGCCGTCTTCACCTGCACGCGGAGCCTGTCGGATTTCTGGATCGTCTTCGGCGCAGGCTTCGGAATCTATTTCCTGCAAGCCTACGTCCGCTCCCGCCGCAAGCCCGCCCGGTGACGGGTGCCGTTACATCCTCGCTCGGTCTGCTTGTTCATGTACGTGTTTTCTGAGTTCAGAGGGATGCGCAATTTTCTCAAAGGGCTCGGGCGTACCGCCGGTTCCACGGATGACCACGGTGCCATATCCCAGCATTCTTCCCCAAAATGGCTCGGTAATCCCTATGCTTTCGACCTTCGCGAGCATGATCTCCAGCGATTTGCGGTGAATCCAGCCGGTCTTGATGATGACTCGCCGATTTGTGACTGCAATTTCCGTGGCGTTTCGCTTGACGATCGCTACGGTCAAGACGGCCGCGGCCACGATCAGTAGCGCTGCACCCGCATAGAGAAAATCTGAGTTTTTTTGAAGCAAACACGCGATCGCACCGGCGAAAATCACAACCGCCATCACCAGAGGCCCAGCCAGCACGCTCCAGTGCACTCCCGTTTCGTAAATGAGTGATTCCCCGTCAACCAAATTCTCCCGGACGTAGCTCATGGCTATCCTTGCGGTCGCACCGGATCCTGCCAATCCCAGTCGCCGAGCGAGGTTACCCTGCGGCCGCTACGCCTGCAACTGGCTGTTTGGGCGACAACGGGCAAAACGCCGTTCGCTACGACTGCATTGATCAGCCTAAGCGCCTCTCGGCCTAAAGGAGTTGTCATTTTGGGGACGTTGGGCAGCAAACGAAAGGTCGCTTGGCAAGCGCGTTGGTACCATTTGGTGTAACCAGTTGCTCGTCATCCCCCGCGGCCGCTGCGAGGTTTGCGCGACGGGTGTCGTCGACCACCCAACGAAAGCGTCCGAGGAGATGTCGGGTGAGATCGATCCGATGCCGGTGAGGAGCACGTGAGCAAGACGTCAGCCGCAAGAGATGGCGCAGACAAACGGCGCAGCACGCGTCTGACGCTGGCTCTGCCCATCAAGGTAAGGGGAGTCGACGCCCTGCACGAGGTCTTCACCGAGCAGACCCGGACGGTAATGGTCAGCTGCCACGGATGCAAATATGTTTCCCGACATTACGTCACGAAGGGATCCGAAGTCCGTTTGGAGATCCCGCGCGGTGACCCAAAGCGCCCGCCACGCGACATTACGGCGAAGGTGATTTGGGTTCAGCGCCCCAGCCACACGCGTGAGATGCTTCACATCGGGTTGAACCTAGACGTACCCGGAAACGTGTGGGACATTCCGATGCCGCCCGATGACTGGTTCCCGCCACCCGGCGAACCCACTTTCGTTTTGGAAGAGCCGCCACCTCCCCCCACAACTCCTCCGCCGCCACCCTCTCCGGTCACGTTGACGGCGTCATGGGACGCGAGCGAAATCTTGGTGATGGCGAGCCGCGCCGAGGGTCGCGAGGCTGAACTCACGGCCGCACTGGAAATGGCGAAGACCGAGGCCGCTGTTCCCATGAAGGAGGAAACCCCGCGCGCCGAGCTTGAAGTGGTCCCGCGGAAGGCCGGCAAGCAGCTTCCCGACACCATGGAAGAAGCGCTCAAGGCGTCGATCGAACGACTATCGGAATCCGCCATCCAGAAGATTGTGGAACGCACCTCAGAGCACATGGCGCAGATGGTCGAGGATGCGCGGCGGGCATACCAAGCCGCGACCCAACAGCTGGATGGGAAGATCCAAAAAGCTGTCGAGGAGGCGCTGCACGGTGAAAGTGGTAACAGGCATGGGCGGGGACGGCGCAAGCGCTAGGAAGGACTCAGCGCTCGGTGATCACTTCCGGTAAATCACACCACCCTTCATGACGAAAGCGACTTTTTCAAGCGCCGCGATATCCTGTAAAGGATCGCCCGACACAGCAATGACATCGGCCAAGTAACCGGGTTTCAGCGCTCCAATCTGGCCTTCCCAAGCTAGCAATTTTGCTCCGTTCAACAGATCTGCCTGCAGCACGGCCAGCGGAGTCATCCCGTACCGGACCATCAGTTCAAACTCCCGGGCCTGGGTCCCATGGGGGAAGGGACCGACGTCGGAGCCGACGGCCATCGGCACGCCCGCCTGAACCTGCCTACGGAAGTCCTGCACCTTCAAATCCAATAACTGGCGGTCGCGCGTCGCCTGCGCGGGCGTAGCGGCATGATCGGCAAAATATTCAAAGATCGTGAACGTAGGCACAGCGAAGATCCGCTTTTCTCGCATGAGTCGCATGGTCTCGTCGTCGAGATGGTTGGCATGGTCGACCGAAACCACCCCGGCTTGAGCGGCAAAGAGCGCTCCCGGTTCGCCGGTAGCGTGCACCGCGACGCGACCTCCCAAACGGGCTGCCTCTTCCACCGCGGCAGCCAGTTCCGCTTCGGTGTATTGGTAAACGGTCGAGGCCTTTGCGTCGCGGACTGTATCCGCGCCGGTCTCATAGATTTTAGTGAAGTCCGCACCTTCCTTATACTGCTGGCGCATGACGGTCACCAGCTCTGCGGCATTGTTTGCGTAGTCGGCATTGGGAAGAACGCGTTGCGCCGGATTGTAGCCGATGGCGTCCTCGTGCCCGCCGAGGATGTTGATGGCGTTGCCGCTGATACGCAGCCGGGGGCCAGGAATGCTCCCTAGGTTGATTGCGTCGCGCACGGCGGTGTCGGCTGAACCGGCACCCTCCGTACCCATGTCACGCTCCGCAGTAAAGCCCGCCATGAGATCGTCGCGTGCCGCCAGGGTCGCCATGATGGTCCGCTGCGGTACGGATTCTTGAATGGTCTGGAGGTCCTCCGCGCCAGGATGCAGAAACAGATGAACGTGAGCGTCAATCAACCCCGGCAGAAGCGTCGTGTCGCCAAGATCCAGCGTCTCGGAGCCCTGTGGATGTGTCACCATAGACCCGGCTTCCACGATGCGCTCCCCTTCGACGAGGACTTCGCCAGGAGTCCAGGTTTTTCCGCTTTCGACATCCAGTAGGTGTGCGGCGTGCAGGACGATTGCACGCGGCGCCTGAGTCCGGGACTGAGACAGCGAGACAGATCGGAGGCCGCAAGACAGGAGAAGCACGACGGGGAGAGAAGGACGCAGAAACCTCACCATTGCGGACTGATAATATCACTTTGTTTCGGCGTGCGAGGGCAGCCGAACCAAAGCTGGCATAAAGTCCTCGCCACAGGGGCGAGGGCGCTACCAGCTTGGATTGCCGCAGGTGAAATTGGCGGCCTCGGTTGTTTTCCCATTGCCGTTATAAATCGCAGCCTGTGGATACGGGCAAAGAGGACGCGAGTTGTCCACCGTCCCGTTGCTTGAATGCGTAGCGATGATTTTTTCGGGCGCGATATTCTGTTCGCGCCATTGCTCGAGCGCTCCCATTGCGTCGAACGTGTTGGGACCCGGCCCGCCTCGACAGTGCCCCATTCCCGGAACCATGAACAGGCGTAGAAATTCCTGGGTCTTTTCCATACCGCCCATCTTCTCGACAACGCTCGCGTGGTAATTTACGCTGTTGCCCGGTGCGATGGATGAATCCTCCCAGCCGTGGTACATGATGATTTTTCCGCCGTGCTCCTTGAAAGCTTTCAGGTTCGGGTCAATGGCGTTCACGATCGAGCCGAGCTTTTGATCGGCAAGCCGCGTGTCACGGTCGACATCGAATGTTCGGAAATCCCAATTCGGATCGCCGAAAACCATGTATTTGAAGAATCCCGTTGCAATGTTGATCGGTTTCGGCCCCGCCACCATACCAGTCCACCCCAGCTCGCTGCCCGGCTCAAAACCGGGAAATATCTGTTTGCCGTCTGAGTACTTTGCACCGGCGTAAATAAGCCGCGCGGTCTCCACCTGCGCCGCGGTGAGACAATCCGGGCCGTCCGCACCCGAGCACTGCATCGTTTTCGGATCGAACGGGCAGCGCTTCGGAACTTCGATGACTCCGTCCGTCACTCCATCTTTTGCATCGCAGGCGCGAAGGGCAGCTTTATGAAGCACGGCCAGTTTGTCGACCGGGATATAACGAGGCGCGCTCGTACCATCTTTCAGAGCAACCCAGCTGATGTACTCGGAACCCGCCTGAAGATGCGTGATGTAGTTTGCCGGGGCGCCGGCGACGATTCCGTCAAAGTCGGTGGGATAACGCTGGGCTTCGGTAAGACCCTGCTTGCCGCCGGTCGAACAGCCGTTCCAGTAAGACAGTTTCGCGGCTTTGCCGTAAAAGGCTTGGAGGAGGATCTTCGAGCTGACGGTCATTTCATGCACGGCACGATAAGACCAGTCAATGAGTTTTTCCGGATGCTCGAAAGCCCAGCTTTCGTCATTCCCAGAAGCGTGGCCGGTATCGGTGCCGGCGGCGGCATAGCCGTGTGCCAGTGCGGAGGCGAGCGCGGGATAGCTGATCTGGCCGATGAAACCGCCGTTGCCGACAGCCTCCAATTTTCCATTCCAGGTTTCAGCGGCCGGAAGCCAGACTTCGAAGCTGATGTGCGAGTCGCTGGTCGGTGCGGAAAATGCGAGAACACGGCAAAACGGGATCGAAACGGTTAGATCGCCCGCCGGATTGATGGGGCTCGGCGGAAGCGGTATGACGAGGTTGGGAGGGGGATGGATGGCGGTGGCCGAAGTGACGGTCACGTTCGGAATCTTGACAGACGTGAGAGCTTCACACGATTGCTGCGCCGCCGCGCGGCCCGGCGCGAGTGAAAGGGCTAAAAGCGATAGCGCAGCCAGGTAGGAAGCGAAACCATCTTTCATGCAAATCCCCGAAAGCGAAACTGATCGATCTGTATGGCGTTGACGTATACAACGCGCCGCCATTCGGCGCAAGGGCCAGAACGAAGTCTGTGGAAGGCCGCGCGGCCCCGGCCCATAACGGATAAGACGGATTGAACTTGACACCGGCGCATGCCAGATGTACGTGTGGGGACACCATCGATCCGTGAAACCGATGAGTAGATTCCGATGAAGGCAACGCTTGCCACGATCGCGGGAGTCATCGTCTGGATTGCGGGGGCAGCGCCGGCTCTAGGCCATCACTCCTTTGCCGCCGAGTTCGACCTAGACAAGCCCGTTACGTTGCACGGAACCGCCGTCAAGTGGGAAATGATCAACCCGCACAGCTACATCACGCTGGATGTGAGGAATGAGGACGGAACCGTGACGCGTTGGAGCGTCGAAATGGGCGCTCCCAGCGCGCTGTATCGCAATGGATGGCGGAAGGACTCTGTCAAGGTTGGCGACGAACTCACCATCGAAGGCTACAGGGCCCGCGATGGATCGAACACGATTTTTGGTTCTCAGGCTAGGCTGGCCGATGGAACGCGCGTGCTGGGCGGAGCGCCGAGGAACGTGCCCCCCGCGCCGCCATCTAGCTCGCCCACGCCCGACAAACCACCCAGTCCCTAAGAGGGTACGCCTTGTTGGGCACGCTGCGAGAAGCGACGATCGGTTTCATGGCTCTGACCGTTGTGTTGTTGAGTCCTCGAGCGGCAACCGCGCAAACCGCCGAGAAGCCCGGCGAAAGCAAAGCGTCGGACCTCCCTCGCCTTGCCGACGGTCATCCGGATCTGCAGGGCCTTTGGCACAACGAAAGCGGCTACCAGGCCGCGTTGAAGAACCTGAGGGGAGGGGGTGGGCTTGCCGTAGCACTCGGAGATTTTCATAGCGCTGGCGTCCCTCTGCCATTCCCGTACTGGTCTATTACGAAACAGATCCAGCAGTATCGGGAGGTCCATGATCCCTACCACGATCCTGAGGCGCACTGCCATGTTCCCGGCGTCCCGCGCGAAACCGAGCAGCCTTCTTCGCTTTTTCCCTTCCAGATCATTCAGGACGAACGGTATGTTGTGATTCTCTACGAGTACACACACGATGTTCGCATCATTCCGGAAGACGGTAGCTCCCACCCGAAACACTATTGGGCTTGGGACGGAGACTCGCGCGGCCATTGGGAGGGGGATACGCTCGTCGTCGATGTGGCGAATTTCAACGGCAGAACCTGGCTCGACATGGAAGCGAATTTCGTGGACGAAAATGAACATGTTGTCGAGCGATATACGATGACCGGGGCCAACACCATCGCCTATTCAGCCACCGTTGAGGATCCCACCGTGTTCACGAAGCCGTGGACGATGGAACTGGAACTGAAGAGAAATCCGGCAAAGGATCAGATTGTTTACTACGACTGCCACGAAGGGGAACGAGACGTTGAGCATTACCCCAAGTCCGAAGGCAATACAGCGAACCCACACGAGTAGATGCCTTCTCGTGATCGTGGCCACCGCCGTGGCGATTGCCACCAGTGCCCGCGCGAAGACGCAAAGCTCGTACTCTCCGCCCCGACTTTCCGACGGCACGCCGGATTTCCGAGGCATCTGGCAGGCGCGGGTGCCGGCGTACCTCAATCTGGAGGGCCATCCGGCAGAGGCCGGCGTTCGCGCGTCCCCCAGTATTGTGATCGACCCCGCCGACGGCTGGATTCCTTACCTGCCCGATGCGCTGAAGCAACGGGCCAAGAATTATGAAAGCCGCGCGACGACCGATCCCGCGATCAATTGCTTTCAAGCCGGGGTGCCACGCGCGATCTTTTTGCCTACACCCTTTCAAATCTTTCAAAGCGCCGGGCGCCTAGCGATCGTCTACACGGACAACCATTCCTATCGGATCGTACTGGCCTCATTGATTCCACACGACGACGGCATTGACTTTTTCATGGGGGATTCGCGGGGACACTGGGAAGCCGATACGTTGGTCATTGATGTGACGGACCTGGGAGACCAGACCTGGCTGGACGCTGCGGGCAACTATCATAGCGATCAGCTGCACGTCGTCGAGCGTTACACGCTTCTCGGCCCCAACACCATGAAATACGAGGCCACCATGACGGACCCCAAGGTTTATGCGAGGCCCTGGACCGTCCGGTTGCTTCTCTATCGAGCGAGAAGGTCCCGTGCCAGAATCATTGAGGACGAGTGCATCGATGGACCTGATGGCGTCTGGCACCACGTCTCACCGATCGATCCGAAAGCAGTTCTTCACCACGACTATCCGGCCGAGCTCGCACAGCAAGGGAATCATCCCTGACCCTCTCAGGTAGGGTCAGGCTGCGAAGGTCGAACAAGGCAGACTACTGCGAACTGCCGGCTGCGTACTGAGGCAGGGGGGGTGAGTCGGCGCTCGCTTGGGCGAAAAAGTTGCGCTCGTAGAGGCCGCGGTAGATGCGGCCGGCAATTTCAGAAGCATGAGGGCCGCTGATCATACGACTGCCTCCGTGGAGCAGCACAACAATCACAATCTTTGGATGGGCCTGATCAGCATAGGAAACGAACCAACCCAATCGTCCGCCAACGTCCTCATCGTTACACGTCCCGGTTTTCCCCAGATCCTGCTCGCCATCGGGGTCAAAGCTCCGCCGGGCCGTGCCATACATAACGGCTGCGAGCATTCCGTCGCGCAGGTCCGGTAGCAGCGGTGCGATATCGAACTGTTCCCGGACGCGCGGCACGAAATTCTGGCGATCCTCCTCGGTGCGAGGGTATTGCAGAAAATATTGCGTGCCGCCATTGGCCAACATCGTGGCCATCGATGCCAGCTGGAACGGCGTGATGCGAATGCCTTCCCCAAAGCTCGACATTCGCGCAACGCCGCCGAGGGGTGGCGGCGACGACGGCACCCAGCCAGCCCGTTCTTCAGGAATGTTGTAACCAACGCGTTGGCCCAAACCGAGGAGCCGATCGTATTTGACCACGCGGGCAAAGCCGAGCTGCGAACCGACCTCTTCGAAGAACTTGTTATTCGAGTGCGCCATGGCCTCGGTCAGATCCATATAACGACGCCGGGCCACACGAATCATTGTGTCGCGCGCGATGACGCCCTCCTGGAGCGCGGCAATGGCCACGAAAGGCTTGATCGTCGAGCAAGGCTCAAAACCGTCTGAGAAGGCCATCCTTTGATTGACTACCGCGAGGATGCGGCCATTCGAGGGGTCTACGGCAACGACCGAGCCCTTTTCATGTCCCAGTGCATCCACGGCAATCTCACGGATGACGGGATCGTCATCGGTGGTCGCATCATCCTTCGCGGGATCAACCGACTCGCTTGCGCGAGCGCGGTGCTTATGATGGGCGGGAGCGCCAAAAGCCGTTCCGAGCCCACCCACAAACAGGAGGCACAAAACAGACCATGCATTTTTGGAGACTGGGCGCCCTGACATGTGCCTTTTCTTAGATGCGGATACCTCTGCCGCCGAAAGCCGTGACTCAGTTTAGGAGAGTACCCTCGGCTTCGCAATCACAATGCAAAATCCATTTCCAAGACGAGCGCCTGGAATCAACTGGCCGAGCGTACAGGGCGCATGCGAAGATCGAGCGAAGACGCAACATCCGAAGCGAACCAACCCTGTCAGCGGCTGCTACGACCGGCGGCCAAAGCCGCTCGAGCTGCGGGCTTGTCGCCGTCGCCGCCCCCCTTCTTCGCTTCGTCGGCTGCCTGGCTCCATAGGCCCATGGACTTGCGGAGTTCGTGATCGATTTTGTCGCGGAGGTCGCTGTGCTCGCGCAGGAACAGGCGCGCGTTCTCGCGGCCCTGTCCCAGGCGCTCACCCTTGTAGGAGATCCAGGTTCCGGATTTCTCTAAGATGTTCTTCATTACGCCGAGATCGAGGAGATCGCCCTCCTTGGAAATTCCCTCGCCGTAAATGATGTCAAATTCGGCCTCGCGGAACGGAGCGGCGACTTTGTTCTTCACCACCTTCGCGCGCGTGCGCGAGCCGATCACGCGATCCCCTTCCTTAATCGCCTGGACCCGGCGGATGTCAATGCGAATAGAAGCATAGAATTTCAGAGCGCGACCGCCAGTCGTCGTTTCGGGATTGCCGAACATCACGCCGATCTTTTCCCGGATCTGATTGATGAACACCAGGCATGTCTTCGACTTGTTTACAATGGCGGTGAGCTTGCGCAGGGCCTGTGACATCAGCCGGGCCTGCAAACCCATCTGCGGCTCGCCCATCTCG
>Ga0187783_10001406_pt1 | contig 17766 bp, 17 predicted proteins | sample 1015_SJ02_MP02_2_FD_132471 | JGI IMG/M metagenome (GOLD analysis project Ga0187783, IMG submission 132471) | Tropical peat soil microbial communities from peatlands in Department of Meta, Colombia - 1015_SJ02_MP02_20_MG | ecosystem: Environmental > Terrestrial > Soil > Wetlands > Peat | place...
CGGTTGACTTCGAGTAGAGTTTGGATATGGCGTCTCGCCCGCCCGTTGTTCTCACCATCGCAGGCTTTGACCCCTCCTCCGGTGCCGGGGTCACGGCCGACATCAAGACCATAGCTGCCCATGGCTGCTACGGAGTCAGCTGTATCACCTCTCTGACCGTGCAATCGACGGCTGGGGTCCGCCGAGTTGAGCCGATCGCACCCGAGCTCGTCCGGGAAACCTTGGAGGAGCTCGCCTCTGACGTGCCAATTGCCGCGATGCACATCGGGATGCTCGGAGTGGGACCGGTGGTCAGAGTGGTCGCTGAATTCCTTGAGACACAGGCGGCCAAAAATGTCGTGCTCGACCCGATCCTGAAAAGTTCTTCCGGAGCTGAACTTCTTGATGCCGAGGGAGCACGCCTGCTGGTAGAACGGCTGATTCCGCTTGCGACCGTAGTAACGCCGAACCTGGGGGAGGCCTCGGCGCTAACCGGTCTCGCGGTCGAAAACCTGGAGCAGATGCGGGCGGCTGCCTACAAGCTTCACGCATTGGGGTCTCCCGCCGTGGTTGTCACCGGCGGCCACCTGGAGCAAGCGATTGACCTGCTGAGTTTCAGAAACGGGCAGGGAATCGACCAGGAGGTTTTTAAATCGACGCGCCTGCGGTCGAACTCTACCCATGGTACGGGGTGTGCCTTCGCCACTTCGTTGGCGTGCCACCTGGCTCTCGGACGAGGATTGCCCGAGGGCGTTCTACTCGCCAAGGCTTACGTAGCCGCATCGATCAGCAATGCGCATCCCTTAGGGCGGGGTACGGGTCCGATCCATCACCTCTATCGCATGCAGCAAAAAAGGCGGGAGAGCCTGCGGGATCCGGAAGCGGTCAACTGATGTTTTCACGCCGCGCGGCGGATCGCCGAGAGCTGGAGTGCGTGACCGGTCACAACCGGAGCTCGGCAAGGATATTTCTTGGACTACGAGCGATGAGCAAGCAAAAGGGCCGAGGCCATGACACGCGCTACGTCCGCATGCAGAGGAATTATTGCTTTGCCTGCGGCAGGGATAACCCCGAGGGCATGGGCTTGCGCTTTGCCTACGATCAGAAGCGGGCCCGATTCGTGTGCCGTTTTCGGCTTGGCAAGCGCTACACCGGCCCGCCCGGACACGCCCATGGTGGCGTCATCGCCACCGTTCTTGACGAGGCGATGGGCAAAGTCAATAAGCTCCGGCACGTCATCGCTTTGACCTCGACCATCAGGGTGCATTATTTGAAACCGGTGCCGCTCAACCAGCCGCTTCGAGTGGAGTCGCGCGAGCTCCGGGTGCGGGGACGCTATCACACCAATGCCGCTGAGATCCGGAATGCGAAAGGTCAAGTTCTGGCGCACAGCGAAGGGGTATTCGTTGCCATCGATCCCGAGCGCAGGTTCCGAAGGTTTATCAGCCGCTAGGGTTCCTTGCGCAGGTCGAGCTCTCGGACAAAAGGGGAGGCGGGGACTGCACTTCGTTCGGGCTGCGCGAGCTTAAGAGCGACGTTGTAGGCACTCGTTGAGCGCCTGCGCAAGCCGCTCCACCCCCCGCGTCAGCTCGCGGGCGTCCACGGCGGCAAAGCCTAGGACCAGACCGTTTCTGGGGGTGCGGCCAAAGGCGTAGCGGCTCAGGGGCACCACCTCGACCCCGTGTTCTGCGGCGGCTCGGGCCGCCCGCTCGGCAGGAATTCCCTGCTGCAACCACCCCACGGTTCGCAACCCCGCCTCCACATTCGGGACTTCCAGCAATCCGGCCAGCCGTTCGCCCGCGGCCTCGACCAGCACCGACAATCGCTCGGCGTAGAGCTCCCGCATGCGGCGAACGTGCCGGGCAAAATGTCCTTCGCGAATGAAATCGCAGAGAATCGCCTGGTCAATGAGGGGCGGGTGATGCGTACTGACCGATCCGGCTGCCGCAAACATCTCGATCATGTCGGAGGGGACCACCAAGTAGGCAAGTCGCAACGCGGGAAACAAAACGTCCGTGAAGCTGCCGGCAAAGATTACCACTCCCGCTCGGTCCAGGCCCTCGAGGGCGGGAATCGGGCGTCCTCGGTAGCGGTATTCACTGTCATAGTCATCCTCAAAGACGAAGCTTCGGGACCGCCGCGCCCACTCGAGCAAGGACAACCGCCGCCTCAGGCTCATGGTCACTCCCAGCGGAAATTGGTGCGCCGGAGTGAGGTACACAAGGCGGGGATGCGGCCACCGCCTGCGTCCCGCCTCAAGGTCCAGTCCTTCCGAGTCTACCGGCACGGGACAAATCCTCGCGCCCACGGCGCGAAATGTGGAAGCCGCGCCGGGGTAACCGGGCGCTTCCATCCACACCGGATCGCCCGGATCGAGCAGAAGGTGAGCCGCGCGATCCAGGGCCTCTTGCACCCCGGAAATGATCAGCACCTGATCGGCGGAGCACCGCACGCCGCGGGAGGTGTTGAGATAATCGGCGACCGCCTCGCGCAGCGGCCGATACCCCAGGGCCTCTCCTCCCGCCAGCAAATTCGCCGAAACGCGCCGCAAGCGCCTGGCGGCTACTTGCGCCCACAAACTCATGGGGAAGGCATCGAGCGCGGGCTGGCTGGCGCGAAAGGCCCGCGCCGGGCGTGGCTCGGCCGCGGGCAGAGGGTGCAAACGGCGGGCGTAGGCCGAAAGCCGGATCCCCGGCCGTCGTGGTTTGGCAATCAGGTTGGCCCGTGGGGCCTGCAGCAGCTCTTCGGGGAGGGTCTGGCTGACATAGGTCCCCGATCCGATCTTACCCTCCACGTAACCCTCCGACCGCAGCTGCTCAAAAGCGGCGACCAGGGTCGGACGGGAAAGGCCGTACTCGGTGGCCAGTTCGCGGGTAGCCGGCAGTCGTCCCCCCGGACCGAGACGACCGGCCAGAATCGCGGAGCGCAGCTCCTCATAGAACCAACGGTACAGAGGAATTCCTGCTCTCGGTTCGTGCAGGTTCAGCGGCAGCGTGCTCGGTCGCTTGGCCACGGGGCTTCTCCGAACCAGGCTTTCGGACCTTGGCGGAACCGCCAGAATCCAGAAAGTGGTATGTAAAGAATACCTCAAAATGGACATATGCATCTATCCACTTATGAGCTATGCTGGGAACAATTCAGAACCAGAGAGGTCGTTATGGCAGAGAAGCATGGCAATTCCACGGGCCTTCGTCTCAAAACTGGCCTGGCAGAAATGCTCAAGGGGGGCGTGATTATGGACGTCACCAACGCCGAGCAGGCCGAGATCGCGGAGAAGGCGGGAGCGGTGGCCGTGATGGCGCTCGAGCGCGTGCCCGCCCAGATTCGAGCCGAGGGCGGGGTCGCCCGCATGGCTTCGCCTAAGAAGATTCGCGAGATCATGTCCGTGGTTTCCATTCCGGTGATGGCCAAGTGCCGGATCGGCCATTTTGCCGAGGCGCAGGTTCTCCAGGAATTGGGCGTCGATTATATCGACGAGTCGGAAGTGCTGACGCCCGCTGACGAGGCGCACCACGTGGACAAGCACGCCTTTACCGTTCCTTTTGTGTGCGGAGCTCGCAACTTGGGCGAGGCTCTGCGGCGAATCGGGGAAGGCGCGGCGATGATCCGCACCAAAGGGGAGGCTGGCACCGGGGACGTGGTGCACGCGGTGAAGCACATTCGTCAGATCGTCGACGAGATCAGAATTCTGACCGTGCTCCGGGAGGACGACCTGTATGCCAAGGCCAAGGAACTCCAGGCTCCCTACGAGCTGGTCAAGCTGGTGGCGAAGGAAGGAAAGCTGCCCGTGCCGAACTTCTCGGCCGGGGGGATTGCCACTCCGGCCGACGCCTCGCTGGTGATGCAGCTCGGCGCCGAGGCGGTGTTCGTTGGGTCGGGAATCTTCATGAAGGATTCGATCCATTTCGCCGATCCCGGGGAAGCGGGGAAGCGGGCACGCGCCATCGTGCAGGCCGCGACCCATTACAACGATCCCAAAGTACTGCTGGAGGTCAGCGAGAGTCTCACCGGGGCTATGAAAGGCTTGGCCGTGGCAGCGCTCGAGGAAGCGCAGATGTTGCAAACGCGAGGCTGGTAAAGCAAACCGCGACCCGCCATGCGCGGCAATCCAGGGAGTGAGCAGGAGGGAGAAGCGACTGCCATGAAAATCGGTGTCTTGGCCCTGCAGGGCGATTTTGAGGCTCATCGCAAGCGACTCGAAGAGCTGGGCGCGGCAGTGGTGCTGGTGAAGAACCCGCAACAGCTCGATGGGATCGACGGCCTGGTGATCCCAGGCGGAGAATCGAGCACCTTTCTCGAGCTGCTCGGGGAAGGCGGACTGGAAAAGCTGAAACGGTTCTCCCGCAGAAGGCCCACGTTTGGGACCTGCGCGGGTGCAATTCTGTTGGCTAACGAGGTCGAAAATCCCAAACAAGCGGGGTTGGGGGCGCTCGACATCCGCATTCGCCGCAATGCTTACGGCCGCCAGATCGATAGCTCCATTCGCCAAGGCAAGTTCGGTACCGCTCCGATGGAAATGGTTTTCATCCGTGCCCCAAAGATCGACCGGCTCGGCCCCAAAGTCGAAGTACTCGCCACCGAAGGCAGCGATCCGGTCGTCGTCCGTCAGGGAAATGTGATGGCGGCGACCTTCCATCCCGAGCTCTCCGCGGACAAACGGGTGCACCAGGCGTTCCTCAGCCTGGTGGAGGAGTGGGGGCGCGAGGCTCAAGCGGAGTGAGCGCGGGAGGTCTCGCGGGGGTTTGCCGTGCGTCCGATTCCTATTTCGATCGCAGGGCCTCCATGGGATCGATCTTCGCCGCCCGGCGAGCCGGCCCGTATCCGGCAATTGTCCTCGCCCTGGATGAAACTGCATTCGAGGTCGGCCCGACGGGAGTTCTTCCATGCGGATGGCGGCCATCTACGACATTCACGGCAACGTGCCCGCGCTCGAGGCCGTGCTCAAAGAAATTCAGCAATGCAAAGTGGATCAGATTGTCGTGGGGGGCGATGTGCTGCCCGGCCCGATGCCGCGTGAGACCCTGGCGTGCCTACTAGGTCTCGGTACGCTGGTCGAATTTATCTACGGCAACGGAGAGATCGCGGTCCTCGAACAAATGGCGGGCCGGGATCCGGTTACGGTTCCCGAGCAATATCGCGGGCTTGTGCGATGGAATGCCCAGCAACTGGATGAGGAACACGAAAGAGTGCTGGCGAGCTGGCCCAAGACCGTCCGTGCTCGAATCGACGGGTTGGGCGAGGTTCTTTTCTGCCATGCCACGCCGCGAGACGAAAATGAGTGCTTTACACGCCTGACACCGGAAGATCGGCTTCTGCCCATCTTTCGAGGGCTGGACGCGCCACTGGTGATCTGTGGTCACACCCACATGCAGTTTGATCGAACCATCGGGCACATTCGGGTGGTAAACGCCGGTAGTGTGGGAATGCCGTTTGGAGAGCCGGGTGCGTATTGGCTGTTGCTGGGTCCCAAGGTTGAGCTGCGGCGCACCGCGTACGATCTCGCCCATGCGGCGTACCGCATCCGGGCTACGAAGTATCCGCAAGCGGAACCGTTTGCAGCCCAAAACGTCCTCAGCCCGCCAACCGAGGCGCAGATGCTCGAATTCCTGGCGAGGGCGGAATTGAAATGACCTCAACTCCGAGTAATGGAGGTAGTTGTCAGTGCAATTGCCGGTTCCTTATCCTCTCCGGCTCGGTCCCGACCGGCGTGGTTACGCGGCGCGCCCGCTCAATTCCACAGGGTGCGCACCTTTCAATTTGTTGACCACGGATTCGATCATCCTCTCCTTGCTTTTCAGTGCGGACTTAAACTCATGATGCCTCGCCCGCGCAATCTCCCTGATCAACTGACGATGGTGTTCCTCGAGTACTTCCAGCAGCAATTCTCTTTCATCGGATGTGAGCATCAGTTCCATAACTCCTCCTCGCCGCTCGATTTCCGATGGTGTAGGAAACATCCCTGTCGGCCTCCTAAGCTGCGCTGGCCACAGTTTTTCCCTTTGTCAGTTTTATGATTTTTGGATGCACCAACTTTTCCAGGTCCCCCCACGCCATCCGAACCAGTTCTCGATGCGAACCCGCGTTGAAGGCAATCTCTTCGTCACGCGTCAGGCTCTCGTCTGCGAACACCGACATTCCGTATAGATTGCCAAGAGGCGGCATGGCGCCGGTTTCGCAATCCGGAAACCTGTCTTTGAATTCTTCTTCCTCGGCCACGACCACAGTTTTCGCACCGGCTGCCGCCTTCAGCAGCTGAAGATCAACATGGCGGGATGCAGGAACAACTGCCATGGCCAGAGTACCGTCAATCTTTACGATGACAGTCTTGGCTAACTCTTTTCCTGGTATATGGGTGAGCGCAGCGATTCCTTGGGCTGTGTAAGCCAGCGAGTGGGAAATCACCACGTACTTGATCTTGTGGCAGTCCAAACATTCTTTCAATCGGCTGAGTGACATTGCGACCTCCTGAGGATATACAGCGCCGTTCCTATCCCGCGCCTGCAGCGATCGCCGTCATGAGCCGCTGACACCACATTGTCTTCTCTTCGTTCCCAGTCACGGTTTCACGCCGGAATCGATGCTCTTCATGGTCGAACTGCGCCTCGCCCTCGCTCTCTACCTTCTATTGTCGATCCCCGGCTTAATAATCAAAGGACGAAGCGCACAGGGCTCTGTGATCGATTGCAGCATCTGGGGAATGCTCTCACCCGACACCGTACTCAAGACTTCGCGTAGTGCGACTTGCAATTGGTTCGGTGTAGCAGTGTCTTCGTGTTTGCTTGCTGTTTAAGCGCGTCCTTGGCGCCCGCTCAGGCTCATTCCAGGAGACGGACTCCCTCAGCAGGTTGCTCGAAAATGAACCACCGGCGGTAATTCCGCGCGTTTCTACGAACGGACGATCTATAACCTGCGAATTGCTTCTCTCACCGGGCCACCTCCAGGCGTACCCGACGATGAGCGTGGTGCAGGCGATTTCGATAGACCCAAAAAACAAATAGTGAGGACTTGGCGGTGTTCTGGTTTTCATCGGGGCGAGGTAAGTAATTGTGAGCGCAACGGCAGTGATCTATTCCAACACGCAAATGTGTTTCTTTGCGCACATCTCTTTCAAGATCTTCGGCCATACCGCTACACTGACTTCGCCGAGATGCGCTTTCCTCAAAAGCAGCATCAGTGTTCGTGACTGTCCGATTCCGCCACCGATCGAAAGTGGAAGTTCATTGCTCAGAATCCCCTGGTGATAGGGCAGCTCCAAAAGGTCGAGTTGACCAGCCATCTTCAGCTGCTTTTTTAGAGTTTCGGCCGTGACCCGAATCCCCATCGATGTCAGTTCATGGCGCCGTCTGGTCACATGGTTCCATACCAGGATGTCGCCGTTGAGTCCGTGCGTGTCTCTCCCGGTCTGGTCGTGCGTGTCCGTGATCCAGTCGTCATAGTCGGCGGCACGCATTTCGTGCGGATAGCCATCTTTGAGAGGCCATCCAATTCCGAGGATAAAAATCGCCGGATGTTCCTCGAGAACTGCCGTCTCGCGCTGCTTACGGGGCAGGTCGGGATACATGTCGAGGATGTCCTCGGCATGGAAAAATTCCAGCTCTGGGGGGAGATTGGGGAAGCGGTAGTCCGCCAGTTGCGGAAACATGGACTGCGCAAACTTCTCCGCCCCTACTAAGACCTTCCAGATCCTGCTGACGATGGCCTTGAGAAATTCCAGATTGCGCTCTTCTGCAGTGATCACCCGCTCCCAATCCCATTGGTCGACATAAGCAGAATGGTCGTGATCGAGGAAGTAATCCTTGCGCACCGCACGCATATCGGTGCAGATGCCCTCGCCCACCTTGCACTCGAACTGTTTCAGGGCAACGCGCTTCCACTTCGTGGCAGCCTGCACGACCTGAGCGTCGATCGGATGAAGGTTGTGATCATTGGAGATGTGGAACTGGATCGGTGTGCGCGAGCCGTCGCGGTCCAGCAGGTCGTTGACGCCGCTGTCCGCATCCACGATGAGTGGCACCTCGACCATCATGAGGTTCAGTTCCTTGCAGAGGTTGTCTTCGATATAGCGCTTCACATGAAAAATGGCCTGCTCCGTCTCTCTTCGCGTGAGCAGGGAGCGGTAATTCTGCGGGAGAATTTTCTCCAGTTCTTGGTAGTCGCCGATGCCGGGTCCGGCCAAATCGGCCTTCTTGTCCGATTTCGCATCCAGAACAAGAGTGCTCATAAACGACCTCCTTGGTCAACGGACCAATGCGCTGACACGCCGCGACACGCCGCGACACGCCGCTGTCCAACGTTCTATTCGAGTACAGGGATGGTCCGAGGTCTGTGTTGGCCGTCACAAGCGAGGGTGAGATAGAGGCCATCCTGGCGAGACCGCCCGGAAGAGCTCCTGGCAACTGGTCAGGGCGGGTCAACCGCCCCGAATCGACGACAGTTGAAGGGATGCCCCACGGCAGCCAGAGGCAAGATTGGTATCCTCAGAACGCAGTCACTCGGGCGCGGTGAATGAATGCTCGGGTTTCCCCGCTTCTGCTGCCCGCTTTACTTCCATCAGGTCGACTGCTTTGTTTGCGATATGCTCGGCGCTGAGTTCGAATTCCTTGATCAGTTCCCAGGGTGCGCCCGACTCACCAAAGCGGTCGTTTACGCCGATCGCGCCTGTGATCACGGGCACTCCGTAGAGCGCTGGGGTTTCTGTGATCACACCGCTCACTCGCCAGGCAAGCGCTCCGATCTGATGTTCTTCCGCGGTCACGATCACGCCCGTTTCTTGGGCCGCGCGCAAAATGGCGGCAGCATCGATCGGTTTCAGGGTGTGCAGATTGACGACTCGAGTCTCATAGCCGAACTCATTCTTTAGAATCCACGCTGCCCTCATCGCCTCCGGTACCATCGGACCGCAGGCAAGGATGGCCAAGTCCTCGTTTTCGTTGCGGTAATCGGAGGCCAGTACGGTTTCGAAAGCTTCGCCAAACGTGGTGTTTTCCTCCCGTAAACGGATCACATTGGCACGACCGAAGACGAAAGGGGTGCGCTCATCGCTGACAATCGGGGTTGCCTCCCGCGCGAAACGAATGTATTTCGGTCCTTGATGGTGGAGCAAGAGATACTCGGTGGCTTTGCGCGTCTCGACCACATCGCAAGGAACAACCACGGACATATTGGGCAAGCTACAAATGGCGAATAGATCTTCGAGCGCCTGGTGAGTAGCGCCATCCGGGCCAACCGAGACACCGCCATGGGCGCCCGCAATCAGCACGTTGAAATTTCCATAACACACCGAAGTGCGAATCTGGTCGAGATTCCTGGCCGCTGCAAATGTTCCGTAGGTGCCGAGAACCGGTAACTTTCCCTCCTTCGCTAGGCCGGCAGCCACCGAAGTCGCCGACTGCTCGGCGATGCCGATGCTGATCCAGCGCCGCTTCCGCTCGGGCTTCGCGGCATAAAAATCACTGATGGTGATGGAGCCGGAGATATCCAGCCCAAGGCAGACTACGCGTTCATCATCCCCGTTTAGCGCCAGCGACTGGCCGAAGCCTTTGCGCGTGGGCTCCATCTGGACCTGCATGTTCTTCGCCGCATTCCACCAGTAATTGCGGCTGAATTTGGGCATCCTGGCGTCCAGGCGGCGATCCACGGCATCTTGATAGGTCCGCGCGCTCCCGAGCAGCCGCTGGTAGGGAATTCGCTCCGTCAGCCCCAGTTCCGCCAGGCCCCGCATCAGTTCATCGTGATTGGGTGCCCTGCCGTGCCAGGCTGCGATGTTTTCCATGAAGCTCACACCTTTGCCCTTGACCGTATCCGCTAGGATTACAACCGGCTTGCCACATCCGGCTTTGGCTTGTTCCAATGCCTCGACCACTTGCCGCATGTCGTGGCCGTTGACGCGCACCACTTCCCAACCGAAACTACGATATTTCGCACCCAGAGGATCGATGCTCATGACCTGAGAAACCCAGCCATCGATTTGCAGCCGGTTACAGTCTATGATTCCTATCAAGTTGTCCAGCTTGTGATGGGCCGCTTCCATAGCAGCTTCCCAGATCTGGCCTTCTTGCTGCTCACCGTCGCCCATAATGCAGAAGGTTTTGTGGCTCTTGTCATCAAGCTTGGCAGCCAATGCCATGCCCACCGCGATACTGAGGCCTTGTCCGAGCGATCCCGTAGAAACCTCTACGCCCGGCAGCTTGAGCCAATGCGGATGCCCCTGAAACGCCGACCACAGCTTGCGCAGGAGGATGACATCATCGAGCCGACAGAAGCCGGCAAGAGCCAGGCCGAGATATAGGCTGGGCGCCTTATGCCCGGTGGACCAGACAATTCGGTCGCGCCCAGGCCACGACGGGTCCGAGGGATCGTGGTCGGCGATGCTCAGGTAGAGTGCGGCAGTGATGTCCATGATGGAAAGCGTTCCACCGGCGTGCCCCGACCCAGCCGCGCAGAGTGCCACTAAGTCATATCCGCGCATCAAGTGGGCAGCTTCTTTGAGATCGTCGATGGAGTATTCGCGAATGGTCTTGCCGGTGTTCGAGTCCTTGATGGCCATCGTTTTTCCCCCTTCCGCGCCAGCGGGACAGCACAATTTGCCCTGACCCTTACCCGCTGCGTCCCAATAGGAGTCTAGGTGGCAAGCTTCGCCGGCTCAGTGTGGCCGGTCACAAACCGGTGTGACAGGAAAGCGGATCGGGCCACCGATTGATTGGGGCAAGAGGGATCGCCAGGTTGAGCGGCGCGAACCCGAAGCCAGTGACGGAACCCGCGCCGGCGAGGTTGATGAGTCGAGTCCGCGGTACTCAATCGGCAGGAGAACACGTGGCTATCAGCATGTGGCGAACGCGCAGAATCCGGTTGATTCCCCGGGGGAACCGCGCGCGTGGGATTGGATCGCGTCTTGCGGATCGGATTCGCCGGCCGCGAACTTGCCCGGGTGATGGAGATCACCGTGTGTGGGTCGATTTCGGCTTATAAGCAAAGAGGAGAAAGGGGGAACTTCCGTGGAGACCATCGAAATAAAGCAAAGCGTGTCGTTCAAGAATGTTCTCCTGGCGACCGATTTCTCCTCGATTTCGAAATCTGCCTTGGCGCCTGCCATCGCGATTGCAAGTCGATACGGGGCCAAGATCTATATCGTCCACGTGCTTCCTCCCGAACCACGGATGCCCATTCCCATGGAGCCATCATTCCCCGAGTTGGATCGTGATCGCTTCGAGGCCGAACTCGCCATGCAAGCTTTTGTGAGCGGAGATCAGCTCAAGGAAATACCTCACGAGACATTGTTGCCACGGGGGCCAATCTGGCCCGTGCTCTCGGAGCTGATCGAACGGGACGAAATCGATCTGCTGGTGCTTGGCACGCACGGGCGCGCGGGACTGAGGAAGCTGATCCTGGGTTCGGTTGCCGAAGCACTCTTTCGCCAAGCCGCTTGTCCGGTGCTAACCATCGGACCGGCGGTGCCCGCCGCAATCAGAGGCGAATTTCGTCGGATTCTTCTGGCCACTGATTTCGCTCCGGCATCTCTCAATGCACTGCCTTATGCATGTTCTCTGGCCACTGAGAGCAAAGGTGCGTTGACACTGCTCCACGTGTTGACGCAGGTGCCCGTGCTCGATGTTCATCCCTACTGGTACTTGGGCAGGGAGGTGGGGGAAGGGCTGGAAACAGCCAAACGGAACACGCTCGAAGGGCTCAAGAGGTTGATTCCGCCGGGGGCGAAGCTCCCGTCGGAGCCAGAGTTGCTGGTGGAATTCGGTTCGGTGTCCCATGAGATTCTCGAGACTGCTGCTCGCTGCCGGGCAGATTTGATCGTCATGGGGGTGAATCGAGCGGTGTCGGTTCGTGTTTCCACCCATTTGCCGTGGGCCACCGCCCAGGAGGTTGTGTGTCACGCAACCTGTCCGGTTCTCACGGTGAGAGGCTGACTCGGCGTTCTGTGATCTGAGGTGAGGCACAAGTGTGGTCGGAGAAACCTACCACCGCAGAGTGAATCCTTGGACCGTCACATTCTCGGTGATGCTGGCGACGTTCATGGAAATACTCGACACCACCGTCGTCAACGTCTCCGTTCCTCACATTGCCGGGAATCTAGCCTCCACCATCGAGGAAGGCACATGGGTGGTCACGTCTTACCTGGTTTCGAATACCATCGTTTTGCCCATGTCCGGCTGGTTAGCCAACTACGTAGGCCGCAAGAGGCTGCTGCTCACTTGTGTTGCTGGGTTCACCTTGACGTCGTTGTGCTGCGGGTCGGCAACCAGCCTCTCCGGGTTGATCTTCTTCCGGGTACTTCAGGGACTCACGGGGGGCGGTTTGCAACCCCTGGCACAGGCCATTCTTCTCGAAACCTTCCCGGAGCGGAAGCACGGCCAAGCCATGGCGGCGTTTGGCATCGGCATTCTGCTGGCGCCGATTCTGGGGCCAACCCTGGGGGGCTGGATTACCGACAATTACAGCTGGCGTTCGATCTTCTACCTCAATTTTCCGGTCGGAGTTCTCTCTCTCCTGATGATCAACCGCTTTGTCTTCGATCCACCCTATATCAGGCGGGGGGAGGGAGGCGTTGACCGTTGGGGAATCGGCTTCCTCGCCCTCGGTCTGGGCACCCTGCAGGTCGTCTTGGATACGGGAGAACGCAAAGACTGGTTCTCTTCGAACTACATTCGTTGTTTTGCGCTGCTGTGCATTGTGGGGCTGGTCTCGTTGATCATTCGAGAGCTGAATACATCGACACCAGTAGTGGACCTGCGAGCCCTGCTGAATCGTTCTTTTAGCACCGGCGTGTTTCTGATCAGCCTGTTGGGTTTTGTCCTTTACGCCAGCCTCGTGCTGTTGCCGATTTATCTGCAAACGCTATTGGGATATCCGGCATATAACGCAGGGCTGGCACTCTCTCCCCGGGGCGTTGGCTCTCTCGCCACGACTCCGCTGGCGGGGTATTTAACCAGCAAAACAGATCCACGAAGACTGCTCGTATTTGGCTTGGTCCTAGGATCACTCACTATGTTCGCTCTTTCCCGACTCAACCTGAATGCCGGTTACTGGAATATCCTGTGGCCGCAGGTGTTTCAAGGCGTCGCGCTGAGCTTTCTGTTTATCCCGCTCCTGACCTTGAGCATGGCCGGCATTCCGAAGGAAAAGCTGGGTAACGCTACCAGCATCTTCAACCTGATGCGCAACATCGGCGGCAGCGTTGGAATTGCCATCATGACAACGTTTCTTGCGCGGCGAAGCCAGATGCATCAGAGCCGTCTCATCGAAGGCATTACGGCCGGCAGTTTGAAGACGCGAGACATGCGGCACGGGCTCGAAGCCTGGTTCCACACGAATGGGGCGGATACTCATACGGCGTCCGGGAGAGCCTTGGCTGTATTGTACGGAATGGTCCAACGGCATGCCTCCATGCTTTCGTTCGTCGAAGCGTTCTGGGTGATGGGGGTAATCTTTCTGGTCATGCTGCCCCTGCTCCTGCTGCTGCGAGACCCCAGGGCGAAGTCTGGCAAACAAGCTCCGCCAGCCACTGCCGAAGGAACGGTGGAGGTTCGTCAAGAATTGCCGGAGGAAGAGCTCCTTTTAGTTCACTGAAACATCCAACCGAAGACCACATGCCGCAGCACCTCGCCGGACTTCTGCACGGAGTCTACGGGCAAGGTCATGGGTATTGCAGGCGGCGGTTGAGAAACAGGTGAGGTTGGATCTCGGACAGGAACACCGCATTCCGTCCAGTGCACCATTCCCCGCAAATTTCTCTTGACACAAGAAACTATGTAACCTTATAGTTACGCATTATGCGTCACCGGTCGGTTACATATTCTCCGGAGGCGACGTTCAGCGCGTTGGCCGACCCCACCCGTCGCGCGGTGCTCGATCTGCTGCGAAAGGGAACCCAGCCTGCAGGCCGGATCGCCCGGGCATTTCCCGTCTCGCGGCCGGCGATTTCGAAGCATCTGCGCCTGTTGCGGCGAGCCCATTTGGTGGAGCAACACCGCCAGGGCCGCCTCCGGGTTTATCAGCTCAATCCAGAACCCTTGAAGACCGTCGATTCCTGGCTGGAAGGATACCGGAGTTTTTGGCGTACCAGCCTCGCCGGCCTCAAGGCGTTTGTGGAAGCCGAGTACGAAAAAGAACAATCCCGGGGCAAAAGGAAACGACATCCAGGTTCAAGGAGAAATCGACGATGAAAATGAAAATGCTTCCTGCTCGATCTGCCGCTCTCGTCCTGCTGCTGACTACGCTCGCTCTCGCCGCCCCCGACGGCTCGAAGGCTTTTGACAAGCTCAGATCCCTCGAGGGTTCCTGGTCGGGCAAGACACCCGACGGACACACCGTGCAGATATCCAATCGAGTCACTTCGGGTGGGTCGGTTTTGATGAGTGAGATCACGGGCCACGAAGACATGATCACCATGTTCTACATGGATGGCGGTCGCTTGCTCCTGACTCACTACTGCGCCGCCGGAAATCAGCCACGCATGGTTGCGAGCTTGTCTCCCGATGGCAAAACCATCACCTTCGATTTCCTCGATGCCACGAACTTGCTGCCCAGCCAGGGAGGGCATATGGAGCGCGTCGTGTTTACCCTGATCGACCAGGACCACCACACGGAAGACTGGCAATTCGCGGGAAACGATGGGCAGAAGCAGCACGAAAGGTTCGATTTGCAGCGCCAGAAGTAAGAGTGGGCCGACGGAGGGAGGCCGGCTTCGACCGCTGAATCACTCCTCTGGCCATCGAGGCCGTAGGTGACGACGGGCTCCTCGGTTTCGCTGCCAGGGGAGTGCCCGAGCGAGCTCCGGCATCCGTGCGAAGCCAGGGTTTGACATCGCAACTGTCGGCAAAGGAGAAGGCATCATCATGGCAACCGTGGTTGTTAGTGCGGATCAGGATGCCATCGTCAGCGAAGTTTTCGTCGCTGCACCGCCGGAGCGGGTGTTTCAGGCCCTCATCGATCCCCGTCAGGTCTGCCAGTGGTGGACGTCGAAGGAATGTCCGATTGAGTCCTTCACATTCGACGCGCGGCCAGGCGGGCGTTGGTCCTACGATAGCAGCCACGGTTCCGTAACTGTAAACGGCGTTAGCAAGTTTCACTGCGAGGGCGAAGTCTTGGAGTTCGATCCGCCCAGTCGGCTGGCCTATAGCTGGATCGCGAACTGGCACGACCAGCCCAGCCGGCAGAGCGTGGTGCGATGGGAATTGTTCAAGTTGGCAAAAGGCACGCACGTGAAAGTCACGCACAGCGGGCTGGCGCCGCTGCCCAAGGCCCGCCAGGATTACAGCCGTGGATGGCCGGGCGTAGTCGAATCGCTCAAGAATTTTGTGGAGAAGCAGCCGGCCCGGTAAGGGCAAAACCCATCGTGCGAGCCGGAGGTGCTGGCGGGAGAGGCAAGCGTGGCCACAGCGAGAATCACCCCTGAGGAAAACACCATGGTTGCGGAAGTCTTGATTTCCGCGCCTCTCGAACGCGTGTTTCAAGCCATCTCAGACCCCGACCAGAGATGCCAATGGTGGGGCCAGCGGGGCCTGTATCGTACGACCGAAACCCACAGTGACCTCCGCCCCGGCGGGAGATAGTGGAGTACGGGAGTGGGTGCAGACGGCGGTGGAAGGCGAATATCTGGAGGTGAGCCCGCCGCGGCTGCTCGTCCACACCTGGTTGCCCAGCTGGACGCACCCACTGAAGACCGTCGTGCGTTGGGAACTGGAGCCGCATGAGGTTCCGAGCCTCGAGGCCAGAGTGGTGAGGATCCGCCATGAAGGCTTTGCAGGGAAGGCCAAAATCGCGCTCGATCATGAGAGCGGATGGAAGCGCGTTCTTGGCTGGATGCAAGGATTTGTGGAAGCCGGCAAAACGATAGACACACCAGACGCTTCCTAGCACAAGCGGGGAAGCGAACCATGGCTCGCTTCTTGAAGCTAACGACTCAGGGCGTGAGCGTTGGTTCGCTCGGCAACGACTCGGCGCGCGTTGTCAGCCAGTGCCTTTGCCTCCGGCATAAGCTCGAGCGCCTTGAGAACCAGGGGATCGGCTTCTTCTTTTACCTTTAACCCTTCCTGCTGACCGAAGGCATCGGTAAAAATCTCACTCTTAATGTTGGCCCGGACCCAATCATTGTCCTGGACGAGATCTGCCTCGGTGTAGGGAATCTTCTCTTCGTCCAGAAACTTGCGGAATTCCTGCATGGTGGCATCATCCACCTCGAACTTCTCCGACGGATGATGGGTCACCACGTAGCGTCTGGCGAAATTGAAGAAGGCGTAATGCTGGAGAAGCGTGTCCTCAAAGCGGTCGGTCTTGATGGGAGGAATATCATGATCCGGGCGAATGCCGCCCCCGCCGTAAACGGTTCGGCCGCTATCGGTGAGTTTCACTTCGTGGTTGGCGGTGTTATTTTCCGTGTCCCGCTCGAAGTAATAATCGTAGAGCGAGATGTTCGAGTAATCCCGCTGAATCAGACGCCCGCTCGGCGTGTAGTACTTAGCTGTAGTCAGCGCCAGGCCGGTGTTTTCCGAGAGAGGATAGACGGTTTGTACCAGGCCCTTGCCGAAGGTGGTTTCGCCCACGATCAGACCGCGGTCGTGATCCTGAATCGCCCCGGCGACAATCTCCGCCGCCGAAGCCGTGCCCCGATTCACCAAAACCACCAAAGGATAATCCTTGCCGCCGTTACCATTTCTCGCTACATAGCGCTTCTCGGGCGAACTCCGCCCGTGGTGCGACACAATAACTTGGCCCTTGTGCAAAAACTTGTCCGCGACGTCGACGCCTTCGCTCAGCAGGCCGCCGGGGTTCGAGCGCAGATCAAGAACCAGGCCCTTCAGGTCTCCCATTTCATCCAGGGCCTTCTGTACCTCGTTCTCCGTCTTATCGTTAAAGCCGGTGATGTGCATGTATCCAATGCCCGGCCGAAGCAAAAAGTGCAAATCCACGCTGTAACGCGGAATCTCCGCGCGCACTACGGCAAACTCGAGCGGCTTATCCGACCCTTCACGCAAGATCGTAATGTGCACCGTGGTACCTTTGGGTCCCTTCAGCAGGTCGGCCACGTCGCTGGTGCTCATGTTGTCTGTGGACTTGCCGTCGACCGCCACGATGATATCTCCGGGTCGGATTCCAGCCCGATAGGCCGGTGTGCCCACGAACGGCGCAATCACGATCACCTTGTTATTTCGCGGCCCCACGGTCATACCTACGCCGTAGTATTTACCCTGCTGGTCTTCCCGCAACAAGGCATAGGCCTTGGGGTCAAAGAAATTCGAGTGGGGATCGAGCACATGCAACATGCCGGGAATGGCACCGTCGTAAATGGCTTTATCGGCATTCACCGGCTCGGCGTAGTTCTGCTCCACGAGGCTGTATACCTGGGTGAACTCACGCAGGCTATCGCGAGCTTCTGTGTCGCTGCCGCTGGCGGCTGCAGGAGTGATCTTTTGTCCGAAGACCATTCCCAAAAAACCGCAGCTGGCAAGCACAAAAATAACTAAGAAGAGGGTGCGACGCGAACCAACCATCGTGGAATCCTTCGGTCCGGGCTTCCAAAGTCCCGGTCACCGCATCATGAAGCCCAGTATAGCACGTAAAATTTACCTCCCGGTCCCTTTTCCCGACCAAGAGTAACTCATGTAGCTACGCCTTACGGCATAGATGCGTGGAGCGGGGAAATCGATGCAATCAGCCTGCCCAATTGGCAAAGGTTACGCGAGGACGATGGCCTCGCGCACAGCCCTAACCGGATAACGATCTATACCTTATCGCTATCGTTCTCTTGAGAACCTCGATCTCGGGCACGACTGCATA
>Ga0187783_10001407_pt1 | contig 17765 bp, 17 predicted proteins | sample 1015_SJ02_MP02_2_FD_132471 | JGI IMG/M metagenome (GOLD analysis project Ga0187783, IMG submission 132471) | Tropical peat soil microbial communities from peatlands in Department of Meta, Colombia - 1015_SJ02_MP02_20_MG | ecosystem: Environmental > Terrestrial > Soil > Wetlands > Peat | place...
CTCGACATCAATGGCGTTCCCCACATCTATGTTTCGACCTATCAAGACAACAGCAAGGAACTGAGCGTGGTGTTGCGGACGTCTCTGCCCGCGACCCAGCTCGAACCACAGATTCGGCATGAAGTCCAGAGCATTGATTCCGGCTTGCCCGTATTTGGTGTTTCTTCTATGAACAACGTCCTTGATCGGTCACTGGCTTCACGCCGTTTTTCCGCCGATCTGGTGGGCGGATTTGCTGGACTGGCGGTGCTTCTGGCATCCATCGGAATTTACGGCTTGTTAGCTTATATCGTCGGCCAAAGATCGCGCGAGATCGGTATCCGCATGGCCCTGGGCGCGCGGCGGGACGACATTCTAAGAATGTTCTTACGCAAGGGGGTCGCGCTTGCTGGCGTGGGCATCGTTGCCGGAGTGGTCCTTTCCGCATCCACTGCGTCCGTGATGGCAAGTTTGCTTTATGGTGTTCGCCCCCATGATCCGGCTGTGTTTCTGATCGTGCCTCTGCTTTTACTTGCGGTGGCCGCGCTGGCTAGCTACCTCCCAGCACGCCGCGCGACGAAAGTGAACCCGATGATTGCCCTTCGCGAGGGATGAACTCACCGGGTTACGGCCGGTCCATCAATGACGGAAAATCTTAATGCCATCTTTACCTTAGCGGGAACGCGCCTCTATACCTTGGTTGCTTATCTTGGTTTCTGTTCGGTTTCTGGAACAATCACTCAGGGAGTCCTTGAGATATTCGTCGTCTTTCCCGGCGAGGGTCATGGATGGAATCAAACAATCAAACAGCCACACGCATTAAATCAAATCTGCCGTAGTTCCACAAATTCCTACAGCAGTAGACGAATGATAAGCCGGTCAGCCGCTTAAGTTATCGGCGGCGGTAATTCGGCGGACAAGCCGCGGTCTTCTTATCCGAAACTTCCGGTAAGGTGCATATGCCGGTGCGGACCAATCGCCTGTCGGAGACGATGTCGCGCTACTTGATTCAACGCATCGAAAAGAATCCCAAGATCGACCTGCATTACGGCACGGAGGTCGTCGCGCTCGAGGGCGACACTCACTTGAAGAGTGTGACCTGGCAGGACAGATCCGGTGCAAGCGAGTCCTATCCGATCCATCAAGTATTTATTATGGCCGGAGCCTCGCCGCGCACCGACTGGTTAAAAGGATGCGTGGCACTTGATGATAAAGGATTCATTCTCACCGGCGGCGACCTCGATCCCAAGGCAAAAGAGTTTGGGTGGATGCTCGATCGCCGCCCGCAGATGCTCGAAACCAGCTTGCCGGGAGTTTTCGCGGTCGGCGATGTGCGCGCAAATAGCGTCAAGCGCGTTGCATCGGCGGTCGGAGAGGGCATCGGACACTGGCAGAGTTGTGAGGACTTTTTCGATGGAGCCTTCAGATGAAGACTATTCCTCCCATTTAGAGCACAACGCCTGATGATTTCCTCACCAGGAAGAGATTCGCGCCTAAGGCTGCGCGGGAGCAATAGGTCCTCGGCCGGTGGTCAGTGATCCACAGGCGATTCCAATCTCAACCGATGCCTAGGGCCAAACCACTCGTTTACCTCGGCCCGTGCGCTGAACGGGTAGATAGGTCCCCGGAAGCGGGCTAGTGTGGACGAAAGCGGAAACACTTGCCGACTACTAGCGGGTAATCGGGTGTCAACGGCCGGCCGGGTTCCGGATGGCCGAAAATCCGCGAGCTATCTCGTTTTGCTTCAATCTAGAATTCCAAGCTAAGATTGCCAAATGATGGAATCTTCACGCGTGCCGCTGAACCCGGATAAGCGCGGACTTGAGGATGCGTCTGCCAATTCTCAAGGGAAGTTAGCGTGGGCTCTGGGGGTGATCGCGATCGCGCTGAGTTTGGTTCTGGGGTTTGTTTATCTAATATCGGTCCGTCGCCTGGAGGGCGAGTTGGCACGGCTCAGCCAGCAGACGGAAGGTCTCAACCGGTTGGTCGAGCGGGCACAGGAGCAATCGCAGACGTCGGCTCAGCAGGCTTCAGAAGCCGCTGCGAACGCGCGGGCAGCCGCTCAACAGCTCGACTTGGCGAAGCAGGCTCAATCGAACTCGGAGGCGCAGGCGCAAGTTGCGCGGCAGCAGGCGGCCGCCGAGCAGCAAAAGGCGGATCAAGCCATACAGCAGGCTGAGGAGTATCGGCAAGAGCGAGAGTCGGAACTTCAACAGCTGCAACAGGCTCTCGGGCAAATCGCCGAAACGCGTCGTACAGCGATGGGCTTGGTGATGACCCTGGACAGCAAGTCAATTCGCTTCGACTTTGATAAGGCAAACATTAAACCGGAATACCGCGACATCCTCAATCGCATCGCCGGGATCCTGATGACACTTAAGGGGTATACGGTTGCTGTCTACGGATATACGGACGATATCGGCACGCAGACGTACAACCTGCAACTCTCGCAGCGTCGCGCCGAAGCCGTGCGCGAGTTCTTGGTGCAGGCAGGAATTTCCCCGACAATCATGAGCGCCAAGGGTTTTGGCAAGTCCGACCCGCGAGGTCGGGGCGATAGCGAGCAGGCGCGTGCGGCCAACCGCCGGGTCGAGATCGGCATAGTGGATTCGAAGCTCATCACGAACGGCACAGTCATCGAGCCAAACTGAATTAGGCGGTAGAGGTCCGGTGTAAACGTCGAGAGCGCAGGAAAGAGGCTAACCTAAGAGGCCGGAAGGCCACGCGAGGTGGTAAGACTAGTCGGCGACGGGAACACCGATGAGTGCTGTGGAAAATCTACTTCCAATAATTGGCCTGCCTGGGTCGCGATGTGGATGAAATCTAGCTCTCTTTGTCATGGATATCGAGGAGCGGCGGGCGGACCAGAAGTCGGCTTGGGGGACCCCGAAGCCCGTTAGTGCCCAGCTAAAGACACTCCGGTTACCCGCAATTTGGAAAGAGACATTTGCGATGACCGTTCAAATAGCCAGGGTCAGTTTTACGGGTTGGATGGCTGGCCACCGATTTGGTCAGGCATCGGCATCATAATCCCTGGCATCTCGGGCGCCATTCCCGGAAGGGAGTTGTCATTCTGGGAGACAAGCACAAGCCAAGTGCCTTTCCGTTTTGTAGCGACCATCGTCATCATGCCGTAACGCCGCTTTCGCGCCGTACCATCTAGGTTCCTATCTGGTCGGGCAACAACACAGTCACTTCATGCCCAGCGAACAGCTGATCCGCCAATCTCTCGACTTGAGGTTTACTCCTCCGGGATCCTGCATTGCTCGATCGCAATGACAGAAGTTCATTAGGGCTTGGTACAGCTGCACACACTGGCTCCAGACTCCGAGCAACTCCCGTTCGAGCTATTGGTCCGTTACCGCCAGAAGAGAGTTGACCTTCACGATTGACGAATTTATTCCGTTCGTTCCCTGTGGTATCGCTTGTGCGGCAAACTGAGAGATTACACCTTTCCTGAAAAGGAGGCAGTGGGTTGAGCCGCCAAATTGGAAATAGCCGAGCTGGTCTCCCTTTTTTACCCTAACCTGCTCTTCAACGGTGGCGATGCAGGAAGAGACCTCCGCCATTCCTACCGCAATCAGGCACATCAGACCGATAGGCTGATCCGCCTCTATAAAGAGCAGGGCCCGGGCAGCCGTATGGGCAATGTAGCCCTGCGAGTTACATGGTCCTGCTGGGTCAAAACCTTCGGACGGCGCCTCAGAGAAATACGTTCCCTCCACATGATGTATTTTCTTGATCGTGCCGGAGACCGGGCTGTGCCAGCGATGGTAGTTGTCGGCGCTGAGGAATGCCTGGTACACCGTGCCACCGACAAATTCATCAACAAACTGCCCGTCGAGCATGTGCCTTAAAGAATAAGGCTGGGACTTGACCCAGAAGGCATCACATCCTTTCACGTCTGTGCTGATGGCAAATGGAGCGGATTCACACGCGCTGACGATTACTCTATTGTTATCAGGCTCCGCCACCGGCCGAGTACCAGGTTTGAGTTGCCGGATGAAGAAGTCGTTCCAGGACTTGAAGCCAAAGTAGGGAGCTTTCGGATCGTGGATGAAGTCTTCCATGTGCAGCGCCTTTAGAGCTGCCGGTGATAACCAGCCATTTTCTGAAGTGTTCAAAACATAACGGGAATCCGGCGAGTCAAGATACTGGGTCCATACCTTCAGCACCTTCTTCAACATGGCATTCACCTTCGGAGACAGGAATGCCGCCAGTCCAGCCTGAGTGATCATCGGAAAGTCCAGAATGGCATTGATCGGGCATCCCACCATGGCCGTTGTATTGAACTCAGGAGCTGAGGTCAAAACGTGGTTGATGATCACAAGCATCTGGTGATAGTCCTGAATTTTGATATCGCCACTGCCAGGAGGCGGAGAAAATGGCGGCTGCTGTTCGAACATTTGCGTGAAGTACATGGACATCTCGGGCTGGCTTTCGATCATGCAGCGAAATTCTTCGACCACTGGATGAAAAGGAGCTTTCTTCTTCTTGGTTGCCTCAATAGTCTCTCTCAGCCACTGGTTGAGGTGTATCCGCTCGGCAGGCAACCAGCGTCCCAGACGAGCCGTGTGCCGCAAGTGCCTAGAGTGATGTTGAGAGTGATTCATACCGTCCTTTCGGTTGAGCACACCGTCTGGTGAGTCGAACTAGGGAAATGAAGGCAGGAGTGCAGTGAAACGCAGCTTCGCCTTCGCGGCTTTCAGCACGCTGCAGCAAGTTTTCTTCTTGCGGCGTGGGGAGTATACATCGGCAGACCACCATCCGTGGAGGCGTGAGCCTCTCTCCAGTGCCAGTTGAGAAGTCGGCTTCGAAGACTCGAAGCCCGTTTATGGCCAACTTCCGGTTTGCCAACGACCCAGGACTTGCCCGCGCCTGTCGATTGCGCTTCGTAAACGAAGAGATTCTGATCGAAACGAGGTTGCGTATTTACGCCGTGGTGAATCTCAAGCCTTAGGCATTTAGCAGCGCAGAAAATAGCAGCCGAATCTTCAAACCCGCGTGCAAGCTAACCAGCCACTACCCTTACTCAACCTCAGGGCCAACCCCGCCTAGCCGCGCACCGGATTTGCCAAGATCGTGCAATGGAGCGTGCGGGTAATTCGGAATCCGAGACGGGTGTATAAACGTATGGCAGTGACGTTGTCTTGCCGTACGTGAAGGTAGGGACGCTCTCCGCGCTTCGCCATCTCGTTCATAACAGCGCAGACCAAGGTGGCGGCATATCCTCTTCCACGGTAGTTTGGGTGCGTACATACGGCACTTACTTCTCGATAGCCTGGGACCGCGGTACGCTGACCCGCCATGGCAGCGAGGAGTGCTCCATCGCGAATGCCCACATAGCCCCCGAGCTGAATGGTGCGACAGCGGAAGGGGCCAGGTTCCGTAAGAGCTGCGAGAGACATCATTTCCTGCACGTCATTTTCATCAAGCTTCTCGATTTTGCCATCCGTTGGTGGGCGGCTTCTAGGAGATTCACACAGCATCTGCTCGATGGGGAACTGGGTGACGATCTTCAGCCCGCACCCTAAGCCTGCCGGCTCATTCAGGAAGAGGACACAGTGGTCGCCGCGAGGAACAATGGCTTTGAGCACCTCCCAACATTCGGGGGAGGGTTGGGAAGTTCCTGCGAGGGGCCCAATGTCTTCCGGATACCGCTTCGCGAGATGATTTCCTTGCGCAAGGTGTGAGTGAAACGTCGTGAGTGCATGCCAGATCGGATTGGCGAGTAGGTCGGTCATAGTAGTGAAGGCTCCCGAGCGCGGACCACGACTACGTCGGGAGCTCGGGGAATATCTTAGGCGCCATTTGCGCCGTGAATTCCTTGAACACACGCACTGAGCGCGGGGTAAAACGGTTGCCGAGATGAACCAACCATAAATTCACGGTGCGGAGCCGCCAGTTCGGTATGACTTCGACCAGCCGACCGTCGCGTAGAAAATGGGGTTGCACAATCGGCGGGAGGTCGCCGATACCGGCTCCCGCCAGCAGTGCGGATGCGAGACCAGTGTAGTCGTTCATGGAGACAAATGGCTGAAAGTTGATCGTCTCCTTGTCCTTTCCGTTGACATGGAAAAACCTCCAGGTACTCTCGGGTTTCCCACGACGCAAGAAGGAGAAAAGCCGGTGGCCGAGGAGATCTTGTGGCTTTTGAGGCGGCTTCGACTTGTTGAGATATGCAGGACTCCCCACCAACTGGTGTCGGTAGGTCAGGATCTTGCGCGCGACCAGCGATGAATCTTCCAGCACCCCGCCGACCCTGAATGCCAGGTCAATCCCGTCAGCGATGTGATCGACGAAACGTTCGGAAACGAATATCTGGATGCGCACGTCAGGATAGGACGCCTGAAAAGCGCCAACCAGAGGCACGAGTAACGAGTCGGAAATGCTCGGCGGCGCCGAGAGGCGCAGTGTGCCCGAAATCTTCGACAAATGATTTGAAGCGATGTTGTCGATTGTCTCACTGAGTTCGGCGGTGCGCCGCGCGTGTTCGAGAAGCTCTAACCCAACGTCCGTGAGCCGTAGCCTCCGAGTGGAACGATCGATCAGACGAACGCCAAGTTGGGTTTCCAGATCAGCAACCCTGCGGCTCACGGTGGAGGTCGGCATCTTGAGACGTCGTGCCGCCTCCGAGAAACTATTGGCCTCCGCAACTTCGGCAAAAATCATCAACGAATTGAGATCTGTCACGATTGTTCCATTCCTGAAAATCTGATTTTCAACTTTGCCACCTAGTAACCTCATCCACAACGGTGTAGTGTGTGTCAAATGACGCGTAGGAAGAAATGATTGTGACACGCTGCCGCAAAAGAATCGCGAGTTTGCTGTTTTCTGTCACCAGGTGCCTCCCAACTGTGGGGCAGTTAAGTCAAGCTGTCGAGATCACCAAGGAGCTTACTTACGACATGTACGACACCGTCGAGCGCATCCACAACAGCTGGGACCAGACTGCGGTCGCGGCTGATGCAGCAGAGACGGTGGGAGCCGACAATAAATTCGCATTGTTCGAAGCTGTCCTCGACCACCAATGAACTCAGGGGGAGCTCCAGTCGCGATGGATCAATCAACTTGACAGGGTTGATGTCTGGCTTCGAAGTCAGGGCTGGACTGCCCTGATCTATGTTCGTTGGGGCGACAAGGAATGAAGGAGCGAGCGAAAGCTTCTCGAATCGTTATCCTAGAGCACAGCAAAGGACTTGAGATGCTGAACGCAGAGGAAAAGGCAATTGCTACGGTACTTTCGAAGTATGAAGACGCGTTGAATCGATCTGACAGCGCAGCCGTGATGAAGCTGTACGCCCCGGACGGCGTGTTCATGCCTCAGCACTTTCCTTCTAGTGTCGGAGCAGATGCGGTCCGCCAGGCATATGACGGCGTGTTCCGGACCATCACACTGACCGTCAAGTTCGCCATGGCAGAAGTCAAACAGGTCGGGCCCGATTGGGCGTTTGCACGCACGAATTCGGGCGGGACGGTCAGGGTGAACGCAACAGGCCAAAGCAGCCCGGAGGCCAATCAGGAACTCTTCGTCTTTCAAAAGATCGGCAACGATTGGAAGATCGCTCGTTATTGTTTTTCAACCACTAACCCGCCGCGTGCATATTAAAGATGGGCACTCGCTATGGCCATAATGAAGGCTGTCGTCATTCACACTGCGGGTGGACCCGAGGTGCTCAGAATCGAGAGCCTCCCAATCCCCCAACCGGGCAACGACCAGGTCTTGATCCGTGTGAAGGCCTTCGGGCTCAACCGCTCCGAACTCTTCACACGGCAAGGTCATTCGCCGAATGTCAAGTTCCCACGTGTTCTGGGTATTGAAGCGGTCGGGCTCGTCGAGCGCGCGCCGGGGAACCAATTCCGCAAGGGTGAGAAAGTCGCGACTGCGATGGGCGGCATGGGAAGGCAGTTCGATGGCGGTTATGCAGAATACACTTGCGTACCTGTTACCCAGGTACAAGCGATCCAGACGGAACTGCCGTGGCAAACCCTCGGAGCGTTGCCGGAGATGCTTCAGACCGCGTGGGGTTCGCTGTTTAAATCGCTCCGTCTTGAAAGACGCGAGCGTCTGCTGATCCGCGGCGGTACAACTTCCGTTGGTTTGGCGGCGGCGGCGATCGCAAAAGCTCAAGGGGCATCCGTTGCCTCCACGACCCGCAACCCGCAGCGCGCCGCACTTGTGCGCGAGAGTGGGGCAGACCAAGTATTCATTGATACCGGTTCCATCGCCGAACAGGTCAAGGAAGTTTGTCCGGGGGGCTTCGACAAGGTGCTGGAGCTGGTGGGCACCACGACCTTGAAGGACTCGCTGCACTGTGCGAGACAGGGCGGCATCGTTTGCATGACGGGAATTGTCGGAAACAAATGGTCATTTGATAATTTCGCACCGATGGATGCAATCCCCACTGCGGTTTGCCTGACCGTCTATGCCGGAGAATCAGGAGACTTCATGCGGATGCCTTTTCAGCAGCTCGTTGAGCAGGTCGAGGCGCACAGCCTCCATGTTCAAATCGGAAGAACTTTTCAGCTGGACCAAATCGTAGAGGCACATCGCGCGATGGAAGAGAACCAGGCTGGCGGGAAGATCGTGGTTCTGACTTGACCGGATCGGTGAGATTTTCCTCACGCCAAGCCGTAACAGCCGAGAAATTACCCTTCTTGGAGGTAAGCAATGGAAGGCCCGCCACCTAAATCATCCACCCTAGGGCTGGATGCTGCGAGAGAAGCAAAGAAGATTGCGTTCGACCGCATCGGGAATGGAGACAAGGTCCTATTGATTTCAGGCTTTCCGCAAACGCGCTTGTCCTGGAACAAACTGATTCCCCTCGTATCTCACAAATTCCAATGCGTATCCGCTGACCTGCCGAGTTTTGGCGACTCGGGAATCCTCTCGGCACCGGCAACCACGGAGAACGTTGCCAGGATTTTTCACGAATTCGTCGCAGATCTGGGAACGCCGCTTCACGTGGTTGCTCATGACTTCGGAGCATGGTGTGCGTACAGCTGGGTGCTTCTCTTTCCAGGTGACTTTAAATCGCTCACTCTCATCGACGCTGGAATTCCTGGGGTTACTTTAACCAACGATATTCAACTGTCGGACTACAAGAGGAAATGGAATTTCATTTTCCAAATGCTTCCCGATTTACCCGCCGAGCTGACAAGGGGAAAAGAGGACACCTACGTCGGATGGTGGTTCAAGCATAAAGTGGCCACGCCAGGAGCAATCCCGCCGCGTGACGTAGCCGTCTATGTCCAGGCTTACGCGCGAGAGGGACGAATGGATGCGGCTTTCGACTATTGCCGAAAGATCGTCGAAGACATGGAATTCAACAAGAGCCACTTCCAAGCTAAGTCGCCCGTTCGGCTCCTCGCAGTTGGCGGGGAATACTCAATTCCGAACATGGGACCGGTACTGCTGCCGTTCTTCAACAGCGTGACCCCCGTGGTGATTCCTGACTCAGGCCACTTCGTTCCGGAAGAGCAGCCGAAAGCGCTGGCGAAGGAGTTGTTGGCATTCTTGTGACGGCAAGTCGGAGTATCGATCAGGAGACATATTGTGCAGACTACCTTGAATGAAGGGCTGCCAGAGGCTTTGAAGGGTATTCAAAGCAGACCATTGTTCGTATTGCACGAGCGGGTTCCGCCACTGCTAGTCGTCGGTCAAACTCCCAACGCATACCGGCGGGTCGGCGTAGTCGAGGGAGGTTCGTTTGAGGGCGAGCGTCTGTCTGGCGAAGTTGTAAGCGGCAACGACTGGCAGGCTGTTCGGACAGATTCGTGTATTAAACTGGACGTTCGGCTTGTTCTACGGACGACGGATGGCGCTTTGATCGTGATGACATATCAATGCTTGCGGGCAGGCCCGCCGGACATAATGGAGAAACTGGATCAGGGCGAAGCCGTCGACCCACGGAGCTATTACTTCCGCATGAATCCTCTGTTTGAGACCAGCGCCCCTAAGTACGATTGGATAAACCGGATCATCGCAGTCGGAACCGGCCACCGACGCGCCGACGGCCCGCTATATAGCATCTTTGAGGTTCTATGATCCATGTGGGAGCGGTGGGACTTCGAGTTGGCACCTCGCAGAATGGGATTGAGTTTTGCTCGGCAGTGCCAATCGCGTCGCCTTGCCGCGCGCCTGTTCCGGCGACATGTATCCCACGGTGCCGACGACGCTGTTCGCGTCGGAGGCGACGGTGCGTGTTGCGTCGTTACCCGCGGCCTCGCCGGTGAGCTTTGCCAAGCCGAAGTCCAGGATCTTTACCTGTCCATCGCGGGTGATGAACACGTTCTCCGGTTTAAGATCACGGTGCACGATTCCCTTATTGTGTGCCGCAGCCAGTCCGCGCGCAATCTGCATGGCGTAGTCGACTGCGTTGCGCAGCGGCAGCTGTCCGGCCACGAGTTTGGCGCGCAATGTTTCGCTCTCCAGAAGCTCGCTCACAATGTATGGAGAACCCTTTTCGGTTCCGATGACGCCGTTTGCGGTGGTCCAATCCAGAAACTGAGGCACGAAGCCAGCGGGCAGAAGTCATGGGAGGTTTGGGACGATCCAGTGCAGCGGGGAAAACTATGGAGTTCTTGTCGCTAATGGAGAAATAACGTTCCATACATGGGGCCAGCGCTCATTTCATCGTGGCCGCCATTTCCGTGCAGTAGAAGGCGCTTGTTTTCTGCAACCAGCAAAAGTAAGACTCCAATGCATAGGCTAGCGCCGGATTAACGGAGCAACTCTGCCCGCAAGTCTAAACCGCAACCGGTGAGCTATCACTGCGCCGTTTCCGTAAAATTCGCTGAGGTATTCCCCAGCGCATAGGGCGCTTCCGCCTGCACGCTGACCGATTGTGGGGTACTGGGCAAGGTCAATGTGACGGAAGCGACACCCGACGAGTTGGTCACGGCAATGACCTTGGAGCCGCTGGCGGTTCCATTCGACAGCGTGCCAGCGCTGGTGGTGAACAAGACGCTGGCTCCGGAGGCTAACCCCCCGGAATCGCCGGGAGTCAGAGTTACGGCCAAAGCCTGCGAGAGGGTTGTGCCAACGCTGCCGGTTTGCTGATTCCCAGCGCTCGGGGCAAGCCCAGCGGGGGGATTGCCCACGAGGATCCATCCGCCTTCGGTCTGCGTGACCATGCCGTCGTTTCCGGTCACCGTGAAATGACAGAAACCGGGCGTGCTGCCGGCGTTCACCGTGATCGTGCCCGGCTGTGCGGGTGTAATCGTGGGTTCCGTGAGAGTGAGGGTTCCGCTGCATGCCGCCGCCCCCTCGAAGCTATCGAAGACGGCCGACGACAAGGTAACGTTGGCTGCTCCGGTGCTGATTTTCGGCTGCAAGGTCACGGTGCCGTTTGCCGGCACCATGATCACATCGGGATTTAGATCCCAGTCGGAACTCGGCGTACTCGCCAGGCTGCCCATAATGACGAGCAAGGTCGCGCTGTACGGAGCGAAGGTCTGTGTCGCCGTCCACGACTGCGAAGCAGAGGCGGTGATGGTCGTTGGAGCGCTCGAAGCTAACGTATAGCTTACAAGCGAAGTGGGATGAAAATTCGAAAGGGCAAACTGCACCAGGGCTGAGCTCTGCGGATCTTTATTCAGCACCATCACCGTCAGTGTCTTGCCGGTCGAATCGAGCGCGGCGTAGCTGCTAAAGAGATCGGGGTTACCATTGTTCGTGTCAGCAACGGAAGTTGTACCGAACGTGTGGTGCGATCCGTCATAGTTCGTGAAGAGCTTCAGAGCCAGGTAATTCGGATTCGCCGGTACGGGAGCTTCCCAGCGCGAAGCCAGCGCCATGCGCTCACGGCCGAAAATGCCATAGGCATCGGCGTCGCCGAGAGCAGTGGAGAAGTCAGATTCGCCAGCAAAGGCGGCGCTCCACTCCGTAAAGCTCATCGGCGTTCCGGGATAGATCATGTTCACGATCGCTCGCATGCGGGGAATGCGGAAGGGGATGGTCTTGTTGGGCTGGATATTGGTGGTCCATGGTTGGTTGATGGAGCTCGATGGACTGACAAAAGTCGGGTCCCAGTAATCGCGATAGATGCTTACGGCCAGAGCCTGCAGCTGCGCTTGGGTGAGGCCGCTGGTGTTGGCGTCGGGATAGGCATGAAGATCGAAGACGTCGAGCGTGCGCGTGCCTGAAATCTGATCCTGCCAGTAGATCTGGTTGAGCCACCAGGGCACGTAGTCCACCCCGCCATGGGCGTTCTTGTCGTTGCCGTTCGCGCCGTTCCAGTAAAACCACCAGCAGCACGTAATCGGGCCGAAGCGCACCGCCTGAGGGTCCCAGGTTTTCAAATTGGCCGCCTCGGTCAAATAGACGTTGGCCAATTCATCATAGGCGGAGGGAGCGGGATGGATATCGAAATGTGTGCTGCCCCAGATTTCAATCTCGTTATCCATGTCGTAGAAGTGACAGGACGTGATGCTCGAGTAGGGGATGGGGCAGGTTCCGTTGCCAAACGCACTAGCGAGGGCCGCCGCCCAGTCGCTGCGATAGACGCACGTTGACGCTGGACAGCTTTGCGTGGGATCGTCGAGCAAAGGATAGTAAGCGGTGGTAACGGCGTTCGAGGTAACGCGAGTGGAACAATCAGCTTCTAAACCATCGCCTGCGTCGCTATTCCAATAGTCCGTGCTGCACTGCGGCCCGAAGGTAGCAACCGAGAAGCTCCAGTGGTAGTTGTTCGTCCCTCCCTGAGTCACCGACGTCTCCGCGCTTTGCGCGACCCAGGGCAGCATCACCATGGTCATGAGAGGATGGCTGCCGGCATTCTCGACGTCGGTGATGAACTGCGTCGAGCTGGGGTCGCTGCCATTGCTAAATCCTTCCGCGTTGTAGTCTTCGAAGTAGTAGTCGGCGGCAGCATTGTCGGTGCCCAGCTGCCAGTTGTACGTCGAAGTCGCGTCCCCACCCCAGCGCACCTCCGTCATTCCGCTGTCGGTGACATGGGCAGCGTCTTGCGGGTACGAGCCGCCGTAGATATAGGGACTGATAGTGTGTCGATTGGCGAGCACGTCTATGTTGACGCTGATGCCGCTGAATGAACCTGTGGGCGTGGCCGAAGCCTGATTGGAAGCCCCGCTTTGTCCCGAGCCGTTGACCGCGGTCACGACATAATAGTAAGTCGTGCCATTGGTGACGCTCGTGTCCAGGTAACGGTTCGTGGTCGCCGTGCCAATTTGCGTGTACCCGGTACCGCTCGTAGTACTCCGCTTGATGTCGTAGCTGGTGGCTCCGCGGCTCGCGGTCCAAGAGAGACTTACCTGCCCGGTCTCTGCCGCTGCCGTCAAACCGGTCGGCGGAAGTGGCCCAGCTGCGGTTGGCGTGGCTGAAGCTTGATTGGAATCGCCGCTTTGCCCGGAGCTGTTGACGCCGGTCACGACGTAATAGTAGGTCGTGCCGTTGGTCACGTTCGTGTCAACAAAACTGACTGCAGTCGCGGTATCAGTCTGCGTGTAGGGGCCACCACTGGTCGTACTTCGCTTGATGTTGTAGCTGGTGGCGCCGGAGCTTGCATTCCAAGAGAGGCTGACTTGATCAGTCCCCGCCGCTGCCGTCAAACCGCTGGGCGCCGGAGGCGGCTCGCCCGCGTTTCCACCGTCGCCGGACCCGGTTGATCCAGTCGAGCCTCCGCAACCCTGAGAGACGACGGCGGCCGCAAGAACCAGCAGTGCACCCAATCGCGCGAAGTTTTCTCGGTTGGCCATAAGCCAATGCTAGCCAACGATGCCCGGCATTTTGCCGCACGAAGGGGCAGGTTCGGTCTGACCTTTGGACAGGCGATCCTGTACATCGGTACGTGTACCACGCCACGCTGGGCTGTTTTTCGCGGGGCGAGATGAGAGGGACTATCGACCGTCGGCCCCCATATCGGATTCGATTCTGTTGATAGGAGATCCCGTGTCGCGTAGCGGCGGCCAGAGCCTTGCCAGCGCCCGTTAGGTTCGACGCCGAGTTCGGAGGCGTTTCGGGACCCTGTGTTTCGATCAGCCAAGTTCTGTTCTGTTGGCGGCAGCCCGCAGGAATATGGTCTGTCCGACCGCCAGTCGACCAATGCGCGTGACCGCGCCGTAGATTCCCGCCTTGTTCTGGTTCGCACGAACCACCGCCTTCAGCACCTCTGGCGCCGGACTAGCTGAGCCGGGATCAAGATTCACCACTGAGCAGCGGACGTCGTGCATGGTGACGGTGATAGCGGGAGCGTCGTCCCCCTCGCCGAATGAGAGCACACCGCCCAGCCACTCATCCTCGAGGAAAGGAACCGATCGCCGTAAACGAACCACAACATTCGGGCGAAATCGTCGCACGTCCAAGCTCCGCCCCGCGAGTCGTCCGATCTCGCGCACCGTGTCGGAGGCGATGAGGGAGAGGCTCGCATCATCGAAGATGCCATGTTTCAACTGCATCATCTCGACGGGAGCTCCATAGCGACGTCCGACCTCCGCGGCCAAGTCCTGCCCGAAGACAGGCATCTGTTGGCCATCGGGCGTGCGAATATGCGTTGGCAGGTCTCCCTGCCCGCCGCCTTCACGGCGGAGCGGAGCAAACAGCAACAGGTCGGGAAGCTTGCTTGCAGTTAGCCACGGGAACCCGCTGCGGTCATCCAGCCGGCGGAACGCCAGGCGTCTGTCACCCTCAAGGCCGTGCCAGCCCAGCTCGGCTTCGGCGAGCGGTTCGCCCCCCATGGACTTCACGGGATACCGGAAGATCGCCTCCACTTGTCCAATGTCTATGAGCATGCTCGATCCGAGTCCGCCCGCCCAAGCCCCATGGTGTTCTTTGTACGATCTAGTGCCATAACGAGTATGCAACGCCTGACCCGCGGAGCCAAAGCAATGTTTCGGCAAAGAACGCGTGAACTCTCCTGCCGGGGACGCGAGACACCGACTGGCGTCGAGTCCGTTTCACCCAAACTAGGCAGCAACAAACATGGCACTGACACGACGCCTAGTATCAGCCTATTTCGCCTAACAGCGGCAGATGGATCAACTGCCAACACTCATGAAAGTTTGAGGGGCAGATCGGTAAGGATCTTGGGAGAGTTCTCGGGACGCTTTGTCAAGCCGAAAGCAGTACCCACGATGGAGACAGCCGGTCGGCCGGGGCAGTGCGTCGAGTACGCTATGATGGTTTCTCATGATCCGGGTCAGAGTGGCCGCAATCCCGCGTGCGTATGAGGTCCTGATTCAGAACGGACTCCTCGCTGAGACCGGGGAACGGTTGAGGGAATGCCTGGGCGGAACGCCAGGCGTGTTTGTGGTGACCGTCGCGGCGGTGCGGCGCCGATGGAGCAAAGGATTGTCGCAGTCGCTCGCCGGCGCTGGATTCCGGACCCAGTGGCTGGAGATGCCGGACGGGGAACCGCACAAGACCTTGGCCACGGTCGCGCGGTTGGCGGAAAAGCTGGCACGGCTCAAGGCCGATCGCGATGCTGTAATCATAGCCTTCGGGGGTGGCGTCGTGGGCGACATAGCCGGCCTGCTGGCCTCGCTCTACATGCGCGGCGTCAATGTCGTTCAAGTTCCCACTACCGTGCTGGGACAGGTGGATGCCGCGATCGGGGGCAAGACCGGCGTCAACCTGCCCGCCGGGAAGAATCTAGTGGGTACGTTTCATCCGCCGCTGGCGGTGTTGGTCGATCCCGAGGTGCTGTCCAGTTTGTCGGCACGTCAGTTTCGCGCCGGACTCTATGAATCGTTGAAGTGTGGCGTCATCGGCAACCCGGAGTTGTTCGATCGGCTGGCCACAGCCGACTGGAAAGTACTCCGTCACGATCCCGCGACGCTCGCGTGGGTCATCGTCGAGTCGATCAAGCTAAAGGCGGAAGTGGTTTCCCAGGATGAACGAGAGAGCGGACTCCGCCGCGTGCTCAATTTCGGACACACCATCGGGCACGCTCTCGAGGCGGAGTCTCGCTATCAGCGCTTCTTGCACGGGGAAGCGATTGCCTGGGGAATGATCGCGGCGGCTCAAATTGCGCGAGAGATGGGCAGGTGTGCAGACTCTACCCGCCAGCACATCTGGGACGCGATTCTCCGGGCGGGCTCTCTGCCTAAGGTAAGGGCTCGTGGCGAGGACATTTTCGCGCGGCTGGCGACGGATAAGAAAACACGCAACGGCGTGCCACATTTCGTACTGCCGCGCGAACTGGGAAAGGTCGAAATCGTAAAGGACGTACCCCAGAGTCTGATCGTTGCCGCGGTGGACGAGTTGCGGAAGCTCGGGAAACGGGAGTGAACCGCTGGCGACGGCCGCGGGTTTCTACGCTCCCGTTCGCCCCTCCCCATAAGGACGATGGCGTATGTCGCTCCTCGGACAGCCTGGGAATTCGGTCAAGCTGGTGGATCGCGCGAAGACCAAGGTCATAGGCGCGGTTACGCCAGGATCGAGCGATTCGGAAGCCGCCGGACGGGCGATTCGGGAGATGTTTACTTCGATTGCTCCCCGCTACGACCTTCTGAACCACCTGCTGTCGTTCCAGGTTGATCGCTTGTGGTGGCGCCGCGCGGCGCGTAGTTTTCGCGCGATTCTCACCGAGCCTGCTAGTCACGCTCTCGATTTATGCTGTGGAACAGGAGACATGACCTTTGCGTTGCTGCGCCAGTCCTCGGGATCCGGCGTACGCATCCTCGGCGTCGATTTCTCCCACGCCATGCTCGAGCGTGCCCGGAGCAAGTCCGCCGGCACGTCGCTCGCATGGATCGAGGCCGACGCCTTGCACTTGCCGTTCCCGGACGCCCAATTTGAGCTGGTGACCGCCGCGTTCGGATTCCGCAATCTGGCGAACTACGATGCCAGCCTCTCGGAAATGGTCCGGGTGCTCAAACCGGGCGGCGAGTGCGGCATTTTGGATTTCGGCGAGCCCAAGGGTGTGATCGGCAGGGTGTATCGCATCTATTTCCGACAAGTGCTGCCCGTGGTCGGCACAATGGTTTCGGGTGTGCGCGGACCGTACGCCTACCTACCCGCCTCGGTGGAGCGGTTTCCCGGGCCGGCAGAGATGATCGAGCGCATGCGCCAGTGCGGTTTCCGCACGGCTTCCTGGACGCCCTATACCTTCGGGATTGCGGGCTTGTATCGGGGCAAAAAATGACCAGCGTCGGAGAAAGGCAATGGCTGGAGGCGGGGATGCCGAACCTTAGCCGGCGGCCGCGGAATGTCGAGGGGAAACTTCGGCGCTGAAGGAATCGGCAAAGGCGTCCCGGATGGTGTAGCGAATCACACTCTCATAGTCCACGTTGAGGAAGTTCCGTAAGGCACTGGTATCCATGATGTACTGTCCCGTCATATAAGGTAACGCCGCCGGTGGAATTGCCGAGATGCCGAGCGTCCACAGGAGCTTCAGAGCCAGACCAAAGGTCGACCTTCCTGGCACGCGGAGGAGCCGCCCATTCGCCATTTGAATGCATTGCGCGAAGGTTAAAGCCTCGCCCCTTCCGGCGACGTTTAATATCGTAAGCCGTTGTAATTCAGGTTCGATTTTGTGAACGATATGCGTCAGCAGCCGTGCCATGTCATCCACGTGGACGAACTGGATCTTCTTCGCCAGGTATTGCGCTCCCTGCGGCAGCATCAGCGGAAGGCGCTTGCCTGCGGCGCGCATCCGGGCCGCTCTCTTTCCCCGGCCGTTCGGCGTGCCACGAAAGGCTCCCAGCAAATAATTCTCCACGCTGGCACCGGCGAAGATATGGGGACGGAGCATGTATACGCTGCAGCCGCGCAATGCCGGAGCCCACTGTTGCACGACTTGCTCGGCTTCCATCTTGTGCACCGCGTA
>Ga0187783_10001408_pt1 | contig 17763 bp, 17 predicted proteins | sample 1015_SJ02_MP02_2_FD_132471 | JGI IMG/M metagenome (GOLD analysis project Ga0187783, IMG submission 132471) | Tropical peat soil microbial communities from peatlands in Department of Meta, Colombia - 1015_SJ02_MP02_20_MG | ecosystem: Environmental > Terrestrial > Soil > Wetlands > Peat | place...
AAGATTTTCGACAAGATCCTGGGCTGGTTCGGCTGACACGCGATAGAGGCAAAAGCACATGGCAAGGTTGGTCTTGAGCCTGGATGGCGCCGTGATGGCGGAATACAACATGAACAAGGAGCGTTACACGATCGGGCGGCTCCCTGACAACGACATCCGCATCGACAATGCCGCCGTCAGCGGGCACCACTCGCTGATCATCAACATCCTCAATGACTCGTTCCTCGAGGATCTGAACAGCACCAACGGCACCTACGTCAACGGCAAGCTGATCAAGAAGCACGCGCTGCAGCATGGGGATGTGATCACCGTGGGCCACCACCAGCTGCGCTTCGTCGAGGATGACGAGCAGCAGGACGAGTTCGAGAAGACCATGGTCATCCAGCCCTCCGCCCGCCCGGTGGAGAAGATGCGTGCCGCCACCGCGGTCGCGGATGCCGCCGGTGCCGGCCCCTCTGCCACGGGGCGCTCACGCGCCCTCTCCGATGCTGCCGCGCTCAAGAAGGCGAAGCTGCAGGTGCTCTCCGGCGCCTTCGCCGGGCGCGAGGTGGAGCTCAGCAAGGCATTGACGACGCTCGGTCGGCCGGGGGTCCAGGTCGCCGCCATCACGCGCCGCAACGAGGCCTACTACATCGTGCACGTCGACAGCGGCAAGGAGAACGACTTCCCGCTGCTGAACGGCACGCCGATCGGTGCCCAGGCGACACGGCTGAACGACAACGACGTCATCCAGCTCGCCGGCGTCAAGATGGGGTTCTTCGTCAACTGACGCGCGTGAACTAACGCGGCTCGAGCGGCACGCGCTGGCTCACACTGCACAGCAGCTCGTACGCGATGGTGCCCGCGTGGCGGGCCACCTCCTCGACCGGCAGCCCCGCTCCCCACAGCACCGCCGGTGCCCCGAGCTCGACCGGGGGCAGCTCGGTCACATCCACCGCCAGCATGTCCATCGATACCCGCCCGGCAAGCGGCGCTCGCGCACCGGCGATGAGCACCGGCGTGCCGCTCCCGAGACTGCGGTGCACGCCATCGCCGTAGCCCGCCGCAACGATCGCCACGACGGAATCGCGGGGGGCCACCCAGGCGCCGCCGTAGCCGACCGACTCACCGCGCGGCACGCGCCGCACCGCGATCACCGAGCTCAGGAGCGTCATCACGGGCCTGAGCCCGAGCTGCTCCGCCGTGGAGTCCTCGAAGGGAGAAGCGCCGTAGAGGGCGATTCCCGGGCGTATCCAGTCACATCCGAGGGGGACATCGCCAAAGAGGCCCGCTGAGTTCGCGATACTCACCTCGTAGTCGAGCCCGTGCGTCGCTTCGCGAAAGCGCGCGAGCTGCGAGGAGGTGACGCGGTCGTCCCGCTCGTTGGCACAGGCGAGGTGTGTCAGCAGCCGCAGCTCGCGCGGTGCGGGCCCGAGGCGGCGGATCCGCGCGAGCGCCGCCGGAAACTCCCCGCAGGCGAAGCCGAGCCGGTTCATGCCGCTGTCGATCTTGAGCCAGAGCGCAAAGCGCGCCGCATCGCCCGCCCGCTCGAGGAGCTCGATCTGCCGCGCGCAGTGGACCACGAGGTCGAGCCGCTCGTGGGCTGCGTCCTCGAGCTGCGCGGCGCTGAAGACGCCCTCGAGCAGCAGGATGCGTGCGCTCACGCCCGCGGCGCGCAGCGCGAGGCCCTCCTCGAGCCGCGCCACCGCGTAGGCATCGGCGCCCGAGAGCGCGAGCGCGGTACTCACGAGGCCGTGCCCGTAGGCGTTGGCCTTCACCACCGCGAGAATCCTGGCGCGCCCGGCACGGGCGCGGATGACGCTGAGGTTGTGGCGCAGGGCGTTGGTGTCGATGACGGCCCGGATGAGCCGGCTCACCTTAAGACGCCCTCGGCGTAGGAGTCCGGCGCGTAGTTGGCGAAGCGCGTGTACTGGCCCTGGAAGGTGAGGAGGAAGGTGCCGGTCTCGCCGTTGCGGTGCTTGACGAGATCGATCTCGGCGATGCCTTTCTTGGTCGTGTTGCGATCGTAGACCTCCTCGCGATAGATGAGGAGGATCATGTCGCTATCCTGCTCGAGACTGCCCGAATTATGAGATACAACACCATCCGCCAACCAACATGTTGGACCTGGCACGGTCATATCAAACACATCTTCCTCGCCATCCAACGTGTTGGAAACAACACGATCCCAGAAAAGATCCGAGGTCGCCCACTCGACCAACCTGGGCGAATCCAACAGCCGGGCGTAATCGGCCATCGTGGTGCGGCTGGGACTGAACTTGAAGTGCGGCGAACTCGGCGCGGTGCCGCGCATGCGCGCCATGGCACGCTGACTGACACCCTGCGTCGCCATCTCAGCACGCACCGCTGCGAAGGCCTCCAGAGGTAACGTATCGACGTTGGTATTCGCCTCCACGCCGGCAAGGGCTTCAGCCAACACCGTCGCAGGTGCCCGCCGCGGACCAAACGCTCCCACCTGTTGGAGGAAGGTCCTCTGTGACTCGGCACCGCTTACGCCAACCATGTACACCGGACGGTAGTTGCCCACTCTGACGGTATAGGTCCGGGAGACGATTCCCAGGCGCAGCAGGAGAGCCGCGACATCATCCGCGAGGCGGCGGCTGCACGTGCAAAAGTTCACCTTGTGAGCATTTTTTCCAGGCTTGCAAGGGGATATCGTGCCGTCGGTGGCCCACAGATGCCGTAGCAGCAGCGCGATCTGACTGTTCGAGAGCGAGAACACGTCTGCCGGCAAGTGCTTCTGGTGCGAGCGCTGGCCATGGATGCCGAGCTCTTTCAGCCACTTGCCGACACCAAATGGCGACCAGCGATTGCCGTTGCCACTGATGAGGAGCTGGTGCCAGTTGCCCACCCCCTCGTTGCGCGTCACCCGGCAGCCGAACATCTCGGCCGCGCCGCGAACCGCGGCACTGTTCTCCTCGGACGCCGTCGTATAGCGCAGCGGCTGGTGGTCCGGATAACTCCCGTCGCCGACCAGATGCGCGAGCAGCACCACCCAGTGGTCCGGCCAACGTTTTGGCTTCTCGGGCTCGGGTACCCGCCGCGCGAGGGCGAGCCGATCACCCTCCTTGAGCGCTCCCACGGTCAGCCATCCCGCGCCACCGAGGAGCCGATGCTCGGCCGTTGCGCGAATGGATCGCCCGCTCGCGAGCTGTACCTTGAATACCGGGCGGCGGCCGACCTTCCACACCTTGTCGGCCCGGGCGGCGCTCAGGCGCTGCTCCCCATCGACCGCCCAGACCTCAGGCTCGGTGCCGACGAGACTTTCGATCGGAACGCGCCGGCCGTCGGTGAGACAGACGAGCGTATCGCCCGTCACGCATTCGCGCAGATCTGACATCACCGGCTTCTTGTGCTCGCGCTGCTCGACTGCGCGGTTCAGCTGCGAGAGCGCGATCACCGGCACCTGCAGCTCCTTGGCGAGCGCCTTGAGGCCGCGCGAGATCTCAGCGATCTCCGTCGCGCGGTTCTCCTGGGTCCCGGGCACGTGCATGAGCTGCAGATAGTCGACGACGATGAGACTCAAGCCGTGCTCGCGCTTCACGCGCCGGGCACGCGCGCGCAGCTCGGTCGGATTGAGGGCCGGGGTCTCATCCACGAAGATCTTCGCCTCGGAGAGCTGACTGGTGGCGCTCGTGATGCGCACCCAGTCCTCATCGGAGATCTTGCCGCTGCGCAGGCTGTTGAGCGGCACCCCGCCGATCGAGGCCAGCATGCGGGTGATCACCTGCTCGGACGGCATCTCCATGCTGAAGATCGCCACCGAGGCGCGGGTGCCGGGATTCACCGCGGCGTACTCGGCCATGTTGACGGCGAGCGTCGTCTTACCCATCGAGGGGCGGCCCGCCACAATGACGAGGTCCCCGGGGCGCAGGCCGCCGGTGAGCTTGTCGAAGTCGGTGAAGCCGGTCGGCAGGCCGCGCAGCTTGTCGGGATTGTTGTGCCAGTCATCGATCTGGTCGATGACCGCGGGCAGGAGTGAGCGCACCGCCACCGCCCCGTCGCGGCCGCGGAAGCTCCCTTCGGCGATCTCGAAGATGCGCTGCTCGGCGCGATCGACCAGCTCGCGGGCGCTCTCGCCATCGTTGCTGAACACCGCCGAGGCGATTTCGGTGCCGGCGCGGACCAGCTGCCGCAGCAGCGAGCGCTCGTGAACGATCTCCGCGTAGGCGCGCACATTGGCAGCGCTCGGCGTATCGCGCGCGATCGAGCTCAGGTAGGCAAGACCGCCCGCGGACTCGAGGTCGCCCGAACGCTCGAGGTGCTGCGACACGGTGACCACATCGCACGGCTTGCCCTCGGCGGCGAGCGCGGCGACCGCGCCGAAGATCAGACGGTGGTCGGGGCGGTAGAAATCGTCCTGGGTGACGGCGTCGGCGACGTTGTCCCACGCTGCGGTATCGAGCAGCAGCCCGCCGAGCACCGCCTGCTCGGCCTCCACCGAATGCGGCGGCGTCGGCGCATCGAGCAGCGCCAACGAGGCTGAAGCATCGCGCGTCTTGGCGGGAGCGGCCACCGCGGCGTGCCGGGCCGAACGCTACTCTTCCGGAACGATCGCGACGTGGAGCGGCACGTCGATATCGGCGTGCAGGTGCAGGTTGACGGCATGCTCCCCGAGCATGCGCAGGGGCCCGCTCGGCAGACGTACTTCGCTGCGCTCGACCTTGAAGCCGGCGCGGTTCACCGCCTCGGCAATGTCGGCGGTGCCGATCGAGCCGAAGAGCTTACCCTCGGTGCCGGCTTTCGCCTGAATGGTGAGCTTGAAATCCTTGAGCGCCGTCGCGCGCTCCTCGGCAGAGGACAGGTGCTCGCGCGCGAGGCGCTCGAGCTCGGCGCGCCGGGCCTCGAAGCGCGCGATGTTCTCGGGCGTCGCGAGGGTGGCCTTGCCCTGCGGCAGGAGGAAGTTGCGGCCGAAGCCGGAACGCACCTTGACGCGGTCGCCGATGTTGCCGAGGTTGGCAACCTTCTGCAGGAGGATGACTTCCATCGCGCGAGCCCCTCAGTGCTGGTCGGTATAGGGCAGGAGCGCCAGGAACCGCGCGCGCTTGATCGCCACGGCGAGCTGGCGCTGATAGAAGGACTTCGTGCCGGTGATGCGGCTCGGCACGATCTTGCCGGTCTCGGTGATGTAGCCCTTGAGGGTGGCGAGATCCTTGTAATCAATCGACTTCACGCCCTCGGCGGTGAAGCGGCAGAATTTCTTACGGCGCGAGAAGCGGCTGCCGCCGCCTCCGCCAGGTCCACGGGACGATGCCATGCTGGGGTTTCCTCGAATTCGTTGAGTGCCGTTGCTGCCGCTCAGACGCTGTCGCCGACGGCATTATCCTCGTCGTCGGCCGAGGGCGCAGCCTCATCGCGCGCCCGATCGCGCCGCCGCCCGCCGCCGCCGCCCTCGCCCTCCTCATCAGCGGCTTTGGCCATGGGCGAGGGATCGGTGATGGCGGAGTCCATGTTGACGACGAGGTGACGCAGCACCGCATCGCTGAAGCGGAAAGCGCCGGTGAGCTCATCGAGCGTCTTCTTGTCCGTCTCGATGTTCATGAGCACGTAGTGCGCCTTGTGCACCTTGGCGAGCGGGTAGGCCAGCTGCCGCCGGCCCCAGTCCTCGAGTCGGTGCACGCGACCGCCGCCAGCGGCGATCATGCCCTTGTAGCGCTCGATCATCGCGGGCACCTGCTCGCTTTGATCGGGATGCACCAGAAATACGATCTCGTAATGCCTCATCAATGCTCCTTATGGGTTGAGCCGCCCGGATGCGAGGCGCGACCGGTGCGGCAAGGAGATACGCGGACGGATAAAAAGGGCCGCGAAGGATACTGAATGCGCCCGCCCGCTGCAACGCCGGAAAGGTCCGCGATCGCTAAGAAACAACGGCCGCAATCGCTAAGAAACAAGGGGTTAGGCAGCAAGGCCTCAGGTGGCAAGACCTCAGTCAGCAAAACCTCAGGCAGCAAGGCCTCAGGCAGCAAGGCCTCAGGTGGCGAGACCTCAGGTGGCAAGCGATCGCAACGCGCTCTCGACGACCCGCCCGGCACTCGCTGCGACCTGCGCGGCGATGGCCTCCGCAGGCAGCGCCTTGAGGTCATCGCTGAACACCTCCACCCCGATGGTCCGGCCCGGATCCTTGGCGAGGAGAGCCGCGAGCATTCCGACGAGCGGGAGCTCGCCCTCCCCCGGCAGCAGCCGTCCGCTCATCGGCGCGTACACCGTACCGGGCGGCGGCTCACGGCGGTCACTGATCTGCACACTGCCGATCACGCCATCGGGCAATGCGGCAAGCTGCGCGAGGGTGCCGCCGGTGCGCGCAAAGTGCCAGGTGTCGAACATCACCCCGAGGTTGTCGGCGGCAACGCCCGCGACGATGCGCCGCGCAGTGTCGAGGTCCGGGATCGCGCTTTCGGGCAGGAACTCGAGCGTGAGGCGCAGGCCATGGCGGCGCGCGCGCGCGGCGATTGCGCCCACGCACTCGATGAGTGACGCCTCGCTCACCCTGCCGCCGCCGAAGTGCGCCAGATTGATCGTCTCCGCATCGAGCGCCTCTGCCGCGCGATAGCAGTCGTCCTCGGTGATCTCGAAATAGCTGCGATTCTCGATCGGGACCTCGGCCGGCCGCGGCGTACCCGGCAACGCGCTGATGAGGGGATCGATGGCGTGGACGCGCACGCCCTGATCGGAAAGCAGCGAGCGCAGTGCGGCGACGCTGGCCCCCGCCGCGCGGCTCTCCTCGTACATCCGCGCGGTGAGCGTCACGGCGCCGAGCCCGTAACGCCCCGCCGCCCGCACGAGCGTCTCGAGTGGCGCGCCGATGACCGTGCCCCAGCAAAGCGCAATGACCGGTTTGCGCAGCGGCGTCGAGGGCGTTGGCATCCTGGCGGCTCCGAAGCTCTTTGCGCATCATAACGCCTCATGAGCGCCCTCAGGCACGAGCGGATCGCAACCAACGGCGTGACGCTTCAAGTCGCGATCGCCGGGAGCGGTCCGCCGGTCGTGTTGTGCCACGGCTTTCCGGGCCTCGGGTACAGCTGGCGGCACCAGATGCCTGCACTCGCGGCAGCCGGCTGGCGAGCGATTGCACCCGATCAGCGCGGCTATGGAAGGAGCGACCGTCCGCCCGATCCGAGCGTGTATGACGCGAACTGCGTGATGCGCGACATGCTCGGCCTGCTCGATGCTCTCGGTGAGCGACAGGCGGTCTTCGTCGGCCACGACTTCGGCGCGCAGCAGGCGTGCAACCTTGCGGTACGCCATCCCGAGCGCGTCGCTGCGGTCGTCATCATGAGCTGTCCCTACGACTTCGATCTCGCCGGGCGCGGCGGCGCCGGCTCGAAGCCCGCGGTGCGTGCCGCCGACGCCCGCGGTGCCTTCGCCGTGCCGGGTGTCCGGCCGTCGGTGGCGTTCGCCGCTGTCGCCCGCCAGCACTTCTTTCACATGCACTATTTCCAGGGGGTGGGCCCCGCCGAGCGGGAGCTCGGTGCACAGCCGCGCGAGTTCCTGCTGCGCCTCTTCCACGCCCTGAGCGGCGACGGTCGGCTCCTCGACTGGTCGAAGTTTCCCTCAGAGGGAACCGGTTATCTCGATGTGCTCGCACCTGCCCCGCCGTTGCCGTGGCGCTGGCTCACGGTGGAGGAGTTCGAGCACTACCTGCGCGAGTACACCTGCGCGACTCCCGAGACGGCCTTCATCGGCGGCCTCAACTCCTATCGCGTGGCGGACCGCAACTGGGAGCTCGGCGCCGCCCACGCCGATGCCGACATCAGGCAGCCCGCGCTCTTCATCGCCGGCGCCGAGGACGTGGTGCTCAAGATGATCCCGCCCGATGCGCTCGCAGTGATGCGACGCCGTGTCCCGAACCTGCGCGATGTAGCCCTGATCCCCGACGCCGGGCACTTCGTGCAGCAGGAGCAGCCTCACGCGGTCAACGCCGCGCTCCTCGCCTTCCTCGCCTCGCTCTGACCCTCGAGCGACCGGCTCGCGGCACCGGCGGCTTTGTCGTATCGCGACCGCCGCGCCTCAGGCTGACCGCAGCGCAACCAGGCGCGTGCAGAAGTTCTCGAAGTCCCCGGGTCCCCGGCAGAACGCGTAGGGAAAGAGCTCGACCACGGTCGCGCCGGCCTTGACGAGCTCCGGCACCTGGGCGAGCGTCGCCTCGAGGTCCGGTGTGCCGTCGGCGCGGAAGAGGAATCGCGGCACGACGCGGATGCCGAATCCCTTCGGGTCCCGTCCGCGCGAGGCCACCGCGGTGCGGATCCTGGCGATCGCCCCGGCGAGCTTCGCCGGGTCCTGCTCCATGGGGATCCAGCCGTCGGCGAATTCCGCCATGCGCTCGATGTTGCGGTCGCTCGGCGCGAGCCCGAGCCAGATGGGCACGCCACCCGACTGGACCGGACGCGGAAAGGCATGGATCTTCTCGAAGCTCACGGTGCTGCCGCGAAAAGCGGCCGGGGCTTCGCTCCACAGCAGCCGACAGACGCGCAGCTGCTCATCGAGGCGCGTGTAACGCCCCTCCCAGGGAATGCCGCTGGCGTCGTACTCCTCTTTTTGCCAGCCGACCCCGAGCCCGATGGTCAACCGCCCGCGCGACATGACATCGAGCGTCGCGAGCTGCTTGGCGAGCAGCACCGCCGGGCGCAGCGGCGCGATCAAAATACCGCTCGACAGGCGGATACGCTGCGTCACGCCGGCGAGCGCGCCGAGGACCGTGACCGGCTCGAACCACGGGAAATCGAGCGGTGCGGGAAACTTGCCGTAGGGGTAGTTCTCCAGGTTCTCGCCCATCACCACGTGATCGGTGAGACTCACGAGGTCCACCCCGCGCGCTTCCGCAATGCGCACGAGCTCGGTGACGGATGCGAAGTCACCGGCGAACCACTTCTGCAGGCCGTAAAGGCCGATTCCTACCTGCGTCATGTGCGCTACTGTATCGGGCACCTGACGCACGGAGAAGCCTGCCTATGAACGAAGCTGCGCAGTTGAGTCTTGCCGGCAAGACGGCGCTCGTCACCGGTGGCGGCGGTGGGATCGGTCTTGCGATCGCGCGCGCGTTCGCCCGGCTCGGCGCGCGAGTGGTCGTGGCGGAGATCGATCCCGAGCGCGCGCGTACGGCGGAGACCGCGCTCGCGGACCTCAGCCGCGGCAGCTGGGCCGCGGTGACCGACGTGCGGGAGGCCGACCAAGTGCGCTCGCTCGCCGCCGCCATCGAGTCGCGTGGCTGCGCGCTCGACATACTGGTGAACAACGTCGGCGACTTTCTCAACGTGCTCAGGCCCTTCGAGCGCACTACGGAGGAGGAATGGGATGCGCTCTACGCGGTGAACCTCCGCCACATGTTCCTCGTAACGCGCGCCACGCTGCCCTTGCTCCGCCGCGCCTCCGGCAGCGCCAGCGTCATCAACATCTCCAGCATCGAGGGTCATCGCGGCATCCCGATGGCCGCGGTGTATTCCGCCTTCAAGGCCGCCATCGCCGGCTTCACCCGCAGCCTCGCGCTCGAGCTTGGCCCGCAGGGGATCCGCGTCAATGCGATCGCACCGGAAACCACGGAAACGGAGCAGGTGAAGCCCTCCCTCTTCATCCAGCCGCAGTACCGCAGCCACATCCCCCGCTGGAATCCGCTCGGGCGCTTCGGCGTCCCCGAGGATGCCGCAGGCTGCGCGGTGTTTCTCGCGAGCGAGCTGTCCGCCTGGGTGACCGGCACCACGATCCACCTCGATGGCGGCGCGCTCGCTGCGGGTGGCTGGCACCGCACACCCGAGGGGCACTGGACCATCGTGCCGGTAGTGAGCGACAACGGACTCAAATTCTGACCTGAGGACATTACCGCGCCGGTCCCCGGTAGAGATACGAGGCAGCGCGCAGTGGATTGATAAACTGCCGCCATGTCGAGCGAAACGGGCAGGATTGCGGTCGTCGGCGGCACCGGGCACCTGGGGGCCGCGCTCGCGCGACGCTGGCTGAAGGCAGGACTCAGCGTCGAGATCGGCTCGCGCGATGCGGCGCGCGCCGCGGAGTGCGCGGCCGCGCTCGCGCGCGAGCTCGGACGGGAGGTGACCGGCACCATCAACCGCGAAGCCGCCGACCACGGCCACCTCGTCGTCGTGACGGTGCCCTACGCCGCCCAGGCGGCGACCCTCACCGAGATCCGCGAGGTCGTGAGCGGGAAGATCGTGGTCGACACCACTGTGCCCCTCGTGCCGCCGAAGGTCATGCGTGTGCAGCTGCCACCCGAGGGCTCGGCCGCGCTGCGTGCGCAAGGGCTGCTTGGGGAAAAGGTCACCGTTGTCTCCGCGTTCCACAACGTCGCCGCTCACCGTCTCGCGACCGACGAAACGGTCGACTGCGACGTGCTGGTGTTCGGCGATGACCGCCAGGCGCGCGCGCGCGTCGTGCGCCTCGCGAAGGCCGCTGGCCTGCGCGGCCTGCTCGGCGGGCCGCTCGCCAACTCGGTCGCCGCCGAGGCGCTCACCTCGGTGCTCATTTTCATCAACAAGACCTACGCCGTGGACGGGGCGGGGCTGCGCCTCACCGGCACCTTCACCGAGCCCGCCGACGCATGAGTCCCGGCGGCGGCGCGCTCACCGTGACGGGGCTGCGCGAGCTCCCCGAAGTGCATCCGGGAAGTGATCTCGCAGCGCTCATCGCCGCTGCACTCGCGGCCATGCACCTGGCACTCGAGAGCGGCGACATCCTCGTCGTGGCGCAGAAGATCGTCTCCAAGGCCGAAGGGCGGCTCGTCGATCTCAAGGGCGTCGTCCCGGGAGAGCGCGCACGCGAGCTCGCCGCCATCGTGCGCAAGGACCCGCGGCTGGTCGAGCTCATTCTGTCGGAGTGCACCGAGGTGGTGCGCGCCCGTCCGGACGTCCTCATCGTGCGTCATCGGCTCGGCTTCGTCATGGCCAACGCCGGCATCGACCGCTCGAACGTGACGGCGGGCGCAGGCGCCGAGTGGGTCCTGCTGCTGCCCACCGACCCCGACGGGTCGGCGGAAGGGCTGCGCACGGCACTCGCGGCACGCTGCGCCGTGGCGCCCGGGGTCATCATCAGCGACAGCTTCGGACGTCCCTGGCGTCGTGGGGTCGTCAACATTGCGCTCGGTGCCGCCGGCATCCCGTCTCTCCTTGACCGCCGCGGTGAGCGGGATCGGGCGGGCCGGCGGCTCGAGGTCACCCAAGTCGCCCTCGGCGACGCGCTCGCCGCGGCCGCGGGCATCGTGATGGGAGAGGCCGCCGAAGGCATCCCCGCGGCGCTCATTCGAGGTTATGCCACCCCGGCGGGGGCGGGCCACGCGGCAGGCGTGTGCGCGGCACGCGCGCTGATCCGCCCGCTGGAAGAGGATCTCTTCCGGTGAGCGCGCCGCGTGTGATCGCTCTCTCAGGCGGTATCGGCGGCGCCAAGCTCGCGCTCGGACTCTACCGCCTGCTGCCCGAGGCGCTCGCCGTCATCGTCAACACCGGTGATGACTTCGAGCATTTGGGACTCACCATCTGCCCGGACGTCGATACGGCGCTCTACACGCTCGCCGGACTCGCCAACCCGGAGCTCGGCTGGGGACGGCGCGATGAGAGCTGGACGTTCATGCGCGCACTCGCCGAGCTCGGCGGGGAGACATGGTTTCGCCTCGGGGACGCGGATCTCGCGCTCCACATCGAGCGCACGCGGCGCCTGCAGGCGGGCGAGACGCTGAGCAAGGTCATTACCGACGTTGCGCGGCGGCTCGGCATCACGGCGGCGGTGCTGCCGATGAGTGATGCGCCGGTACGGACGCGGATCCTCACCGCGACGGGCGAGCTCGCCTTCCAGGATTATTTCGTCAGGCGGCGCTGCGAGCCACAGATCACGGCGCTGCGTTTCGACGGTGCGGCGCGTGCCCTGCCCGCCCCCGCGGCGATCGCCGCGTTGACGAGCCCCGCGGCGGAGGCGATCGTCATCTGCCCTTCGAACCCGTATCTCAGCATCGATCCGATTCTCGCCGTGCCCGGCTTTCGCCGGCTGCTCGCCGATTCCGTGGCGCCCGTCATCGCCGTGACGCCGTTGATCGGCGGTGAGGCCGTCAAGGGGCCTACTGCCAAGATCATGGCGGAACTCGGCGTGCCGACGACTCCGGCAGCGATAGCGCAGCACTACGAGGGGCTGCTCGACGGATTCGTGCTCGATGAGCGCGATGCCTCCTGCGCGAGGGAGCTCACGGTCGCGGTGCACGTCACCGACACGCTCATGCGCAGTCTCGCGGACCGCGAGCGCCTCGCACGCGAGGTACTCGCATTCGCCGCGAAGCTGCCGCGCACACGAATGGAGCGCGGATGAGCTGCTGGGCGCTCGTCCCCGTCAAGGCGCGCCGCGCCGGTAAGCAACGCCTCGCGGGCCTCCTCGATGAGGCGGCGCGCGCCGCGCTCATCGAGCGGATGCTCGCCCACGTGCTCGCCACACTGCGCCGCGCGCCCGGCGTCGACCATACCGCTGTCGTGACACCGGAGCGCGAGGGGCTGCCCGAGGACATTCTCTGGCTGGCGGACGCGGGGGATGGCGTGAATGCGGCGCTTCACGTGGCGCTCGCCGCGCTCAGCGCCCGCGGCGCACGGCGCGCCGTGCTGGTGGCGGCGGATCTCCCCTGGCTCGGCGCGGATGAAGTGGCGGCCCTCATCGGAGCGAGTGAGAAGCACGGCATCGCGCTCGCGCCTGACCGCCACGGGAGCGGCACCAACGCGATCGCGCTCGCTTTGCCGAGTGACTTCCGCCCCCACTTCGGTCGGGGAAGCCTCGCGGCGCACCTCGCCGAGGCGGCACGACTCGGCATTACCGCCGCTCTCGTGCGCCTCCCCGGGCTCGGCTTCGATGTCGATGAGCCCGAGGACCTGACGCTCCTCAACGGGCGCGGTGACGGACGTGGTGAGCTTCGACTCTGACGCTCGCGCGGCTCGCCCGGGGTCTTACTTCTCGTAGGCCTCCTCGATGTTGGGGACGAAGAGCTGCATCCCCTCGGGCACCGCGGCGCATCCGGCGTCCCAGTAGGCCTGCGCGAGCTGGATCTTCCCCTCATCGTTCAGCACGAAGCGATCGATCACCGTGAGGTCGAGACCCTGGTTCGACTCCGGCAGCCGCACCTGCATCACGAAGTGCAGGATCCCCTCGTTGGAGCAGGTGATGATCCGCTGCACCTTGGGCTCGAGCTTCCGCGAGCGATCCTGGTGGGCGAAATCCCAGAAGCCTGCCACTCCGGCGTGACCGCGAAACGGCGCAGTGCCCACCGGGTCGTACCACAGGCAGTCTTCGGCGAACAGCGAGAGGAGAAGACTGCGGTCATTCCGCACCCACGCGCGCACGTAGCTCTCGATCACCTGGCGCACCACTTCCGGCGTTACTGGCATGTTGAGCTCCTGGCAGATGACTCCGCGGGCAACAGGGCATCGAAAGCGACCGGCAGGCGGCGCACGCCGCGCAGCACCGCGAGGCTCTCGGGCATTCTTCCTTCCGTCAGCCGCAAGCGCGGCAACCGTGCGAGCAGCAGCTCGAGTGAGGTGCACAGCTCGGCGCGCGCCAGGTGAACGCCCAGGCAGAAATGCGGCACGCCGCCGAAGGTGACCAGACGTTGCGCGTTGCGCGCCAGATCAAACCGCTCCGGCTCCGCGTACACGGCCGGATCGCGACCCGCAGGCCGCACACCGAAGAGCACCCACGAATCGGGCGGTATGTCGACATCGCCGACCCGCGCGCCGCTTTCGGTGTAGCGCGGCATCAGGCACACCGCACCGTAGAGACGCAGGCTCTCCTCGACGGCTGCGGGAATCAGGTTCGGGTCTTGGCGCAGACGGATCGTGAGCTCCTCATCACCCAACACCGCGTTCATCATGCTGCCGAGCGTGAGGTAGGTCGTGTCGGCGCCTGCGGGGAACAGCAGCTTGATGAAGGCGAGCATGTCCTCATCGGAGAGCCGTGCGCCCTCGAGCTCGGCAGTCGCGAGCTGCGAGATCAGGTCCTCGCGGGGCTGCGCGCGCCGCGCGTGGATGATCGGCAGGAGGAAGCGCTCGACCTCCGCGGCGGCCGCGAGCGCATGCTCGCGATCGAAGGGGTAGTCGAACAGCCCCTGCACCCAGTCGAGGAGCTGCGGCTCGTTGTCGGGCGGGACACCGAGCAGTCGCGTGATGACCCGCAGCGGGTAGCGATGGCAGTATTCGGCGACGAGGTCGAGCTCCCGTCGCGCCCCGAACGCATCGATGAGCTCGTGCGCGAGCGGACGCAGCAGCGTCGCCGTGCGGGCGCGTATCGCCCGAGGCTCGAAGCTCTGCGCCACGAGCGCACGGTGCAGGCGATGCTCCTCACCCTCCATGCAGAGCAGCGTCCTGCCCTGCACCGGGAGTGAGTAGCGTCGATGCGCCGCGGCAGCCGGGAAATGGCTGGCGTCGCGGAACGCGCGCGCCACATCCTCGTGTCGCAGCAGCAGCCACGCCGTCGCGCCGAGGTAGCGGACCGGCACCACGCGCTCACCCCGCAAGCGCAGCCTTTCCATCCACGCATCGAGATCCGGTATCTCGTCCCGGCCGAAGTCCAGATGCGCGCAGGCGTAATCCGGTGCCGAGGCCGCCGCGGTGCCCATGGGCCGCTATGCTAAGCCATTGCGTGGGCGCGGCAGGCACCCGTTCGGACTACTGCAAACGGCACCCACCCGCCGCTCGGGGCGCGGGTATCATGCCCCGCGAGAACCTGAAGGAACTTCCTTGGCCCCCTCCACTCTGCCGCAGGGCATTCAGCGCGGTGCCACCGGTATCATCGCCGCCGCGGTGGCGGGCCGCTCGCCCACACCCGAGGAGGCGCTGCTTCTCGAGCACGCACCCCTCGGCGAGCTCACCTCCGCCGCGGAGCAGCTCACCCTCCTCGGCCACGGCCGCGTGCTGACGTACTCGCGCAAGGTCTTCATCCCGCTGACTCAGCTCTGCCGTGACGTATGCCACTACTGCACGTTTGCGCAGCGACCTCGCGATCTCGCACAGCCGTACCTCGGTCTCGCTCAGGTGCTCGCCATCGCCCGCTCCGGTGCCGCCGCCGGGTGCAAGGAGGCCCTCTTCACGCTCGGTGACAAGCCGGAGCTTCGCTACCCGGCAGCGCGCCGGGCACTCGCCACGCTCGGCTTTACGACGACGCTCGAGTATCTCGGCCACGCGGCACACGCGGTGTTCGTCGAGACGGGCCTGCTCCCCCACCTCAACCCAGGCGTCATGACGGCCGAGGACCTCGCACGGCTGCGCCGCGTGTCGGTGTCGATGGGACTGATGCTCGAGAGCGCGAGCGAGCGGCTCGCGGCGCGCGGCGGCCCGCACTTCGGCTCGCCCGACAAGCTTCCAGCACGGCGCCTCGCGACGCTCAAGGCCGCGGGCGAGCTCGCCATCCCCTTTACCACGGGACTCCTCATCGGGATCGGCGAGACGCGTCGCGAGCGTCTCGAGGCGCTCTTGGCGCTGCGCGCCCTGCACGAGGCGCACGGGCACCTCCAGGAGATCATCATCCAGAACTTCCGTGCCAAGCCCGGCACGCGCATGGCGCAGGCCTGCGAGCCGACCCTCGCCGAGCACCGCTGGACGATCGCCGTGACGCGGCTGATCTTCGGCGCGCAGATGTCGCTCCAGGCGCCGCCCAACCTGCAGCCCGGTAAGCTCGCACTCCTCGTCCGCGCCGGCGTCAACGACTGGGGAGGCATCTCGCCCGTTACGCCCGATCACGTGAACCCGGAAGCGCCCTGGCCACAGCTCCAGGCGCTCGCCGATGAGACACGCCGCGCAGGCCGCGAGCTCACCGAGCGCCTCGCGGTCACACCCCCCTATGCACGCGATCCCCAGCGCTGGGCCGATCCGGCGCTGAGAAGCGCCATTCTGCGGCGCTCGGATAGCGCGGGTCACGCGCGCTGCGATGACTGGTACGCGGGCGCAGGGGTCGCCCCGAGGAGCTCAGGCACACACATGCCGCGCCGCCTGCGTCTTTCCGGCGTCCCGCGCGAGCTCACGCGGCTCCTCGGCGGCGCCGCGCGCGGCGCGCCGCTCTCGGCCGGGGACATCGTGCGACTCTTTGCGGCGCACGGGGCGGAGCTCGGCGCGGTGCTCCGGGCGGCCGATCGGCTGCGCCGGGCGACGGTCGGCGAGGAGGTCTCGTACGTCGTCAACCGCAACATCAACTACACCAACATCTGTCTCTATCACTGCGGCTTCTGCGCCTTCTCGAAAGGACGAGGCAGTGCGGACCTGCGCGGCCCCGCCTACCGGCTGGATCTCGCCGAGATCGCGCGCCGCACGCAGGAAGCGCACCGCGCGGGTGCCACCGAGGTGTGCCTGCAGGGAGGCATTCATCCGGACTACACCGGGGAGACCTATCTCGACATCGTCGCCGCGGTGAAAGCGGCCGTGCCGGCGATGCACGTCCACGCCTTCTCGCCGCTCGAGATCAGCCATGGTGCGCGCACGCTGAATCTCACGATTCCCGCCTACCTGCGAAGGCTCAAGTCCGCGGGGCTCGCCACACTCCCGGGAACTGCGGCGGAGATCCTCGATGATGAGGTGCGCGAGATCATCTGCCCCGACAAGCTGCGAAGCGCCGAATGGCTCACGGTGATGCGCGCGGCGCACGAGGCGGGACTCGCAAGCACGGCGACCCTCATGTTCGGTCACGTGGACCGGCCGCGGCACTGGGCGACACACCTCCTCGCGATCCGCGCGCTGCAGAGCGAGACCCGCGGGTTCACCGAGTTCGTGCCGCTGCCATTCGTGCACATGGAGGCGCCGCTGTGGCGGCGGGGTCTTGCACGCTCGGGGCCGACGCTGCGCGAGGCGCTGCTGATGCACGCGGTCGCGCGCCTCGCGTTGCACCCGCTCATCGTCAACATCCAGACCTCGTGGGTGAAGATGGGACCCGAGGGGGCGGCGCTGTGCCTCGAAGCGGGAGCCAACGATCTCGGTGGCACGCTCATGAACGAGTCGATCACGCGCGCCGCGGGCGGCGTCAACGGCCAGGAGCTCGACGCCGCGCGCATCAGCGCTCTCGCGCAGGGCATCGGTCGACCGGCCGTGCAGCGCACGACCCTTTATCAGCGTGTCGCCGTGTCCTCCGGCGGTGCGCGCGCATCGCCTGCGGCCCGCTCACAGCGATCGCTCGCTGCGAGCGCCTAGAGGGAGCTGCGGGGAGGTTGACTGAGCCCGTGCAGTGGGACGTCGAGGCCGACGTCCTCGTCGCCGGCTCCGGCGCGGCAGCGCTCACCGCCGCCGTCGTGGCTGCGGCACAGGGCGCCCGCACGCTCGTCCTCGAGAAAAGCGAGCTCTTCGGCGGCACGTCCGCGACATCCGGCGGCGTCATCTGGATCCCGGCCACCCGGCAGGCGCTCGAGGGCGGGCATGCAGACTCGCCCGAGGAGGCCTTCGAATACGTGCGCGCGCTCGCCGATGCCAACGTGCCGGATGAGCGGATCTGGGCGTTCGTGCGGCGCGGGCGCGAGATGGTCGAGTGGCTCGAGCAGCACACGCTCGTCAAGGTTCGCGCCCACCCGTATGCCGACTATCACCCGGAGATGCGCGGCGGCAAACCCGGCTGGCGCTCGCACGAGGCGCTGCCGCTGCACGCGAGCGAGCTCGGCGAGGACTTCGCGCGCCTGCGCGCCCCGCATCCCGCGGTGCAGTTTCTCGGGCGGGTAAGCTGGACGCTCGAGGAGACCGGGGCGCTGCTCTTTCGTGCGCCGGGGTGGTGGCGCATCGCCTTGACGATCTTCGGCAACTACCTGCTCGACTTCCCGCA
>Ga0187783_10001409_pt1 | contig 17763 bp, 16 predicted proteins | sample 1015_SJ02_MP02_2_FD_132471 | JGI IMG/M metagenome (GOLD analysis project Ga0187783, IMG submission 132471) | Tropical peat soil microbial communities from peatlands in Department of Meta, Colombia - 1015_SJ02_MP02_20_MG | ecosystem: Environmental > Terrestrial > Soil > Wetlands > Peat | place...
AGGCCGCGCCGAGCACCTTCGGCGTCGAGGATCATCTGACCTCCGAGAAAGTTGTTTGGATCCAGTCGCCCCAGCACAACATTCGCGTCGGTGATTGTCGGTTCGGTACCACCGCCTCGATAGCAGATCGGGCCGGGATCGGCGCCGGAACTTTGCGGCCCGACCTTCAACGCCCCAACGACGTCCAGCCACGCGATGCTGCCCCCGCCGGCGCCGACCTCGACCACGTCGATCATTGGCAGCATGACCGGGTCACCACTGGTGTAGCCACCGACGTAGTAGCCCGGCGCCATCGTAGGCTGGCCCTCAAGGATGAGGCTTGCCTTGGCGGTGGTGCCCCCCATGTCGAACGAGATGACGTTGTCAAAACCGAGCGCACGGCCCACGTGGGCGGTGGCTATGATACCCCCGACCGGCCCAGACTCCATCATCGCAGCCGGCCGCTCGGTAGCGATCTCAGGCGTCATGACGCCGCCGTTTGAGCGCATGATCGAGAGATCGCCGCGGAACCCTACATCGCCGAGGGTGCCCCTCAGGCTCTTCACATAGCCACCGACCTTCGGACCGATGTAAGCGTTCACGACGGTGGTCGACATCCGCTCGAACTCGCGATATTCGCGCAAAATCTGATGTGAAAGCGACAGATAGACACCGGGCAACGCGGCGCGGATCATGCCGCCCGCGATACGCTCGTGTTCGGGGTTGGCGTAGGCGTGCAGAAAGCAGACTGCGACGGCCTCGATACCCTCAGCCGCCAGAACCTGGCACGCATCTGCTATACTCTCTCGATCGAGAGGCTCATGGACGTCGCCGGAGCTCAGTAAGCGCTCCCGAACCTCCCGAGTGAGATGACGCGTCACGAGGGGACGGTGGCGATGAAATAACAGATTGTAGGCCTCGGGCCGGTTGCCGCGGCCGATGATGTAGACATCGCGGGTGCCGCGAGTCACGATGAGACCGGTCTTCGCACCCTTGCGCTCGATCAGTGTATTTATGGCAATGGTTGATCCGTGGATCAGTTCGTCTATTGCCGATGCCTGCAGGCCGCTTCTGCGCATGCAATCGACGATGGCCTGAGCGAGGTGCGCTGGCGTCGTCAGGCTTTTGGCCTCGACGAAACGTTCGGTGCGGTCGTCGAATCCGACCAAGTCGGTAAATGTTCCGCCGATGTCGATCGCTACAAATATCACGCACTTATGCCCCGTTCGCCGGCCGACCCCGCACCGTCGGCGACGCGTTCCCTCGCGCCCTGGGCGCGCGAATTCAAGGCTGCTGTCACTGAGGACGAATTAGTCGAACAGTGGCGTCACCCGTTGCCGTCGGCCCCCTGAGTCGTGAATGGTGGCGGATGTCCGCCCGCGCCAGAATATACGTATTTTCGGACATTTCCGACCACCGCTTGGCTGATCCGCAGATGGCACCAAGCCACTGATTTTCCTGGATTGGCGGACATTCGCCACCGAAGTTCGATAATCTTGCGACACCGTGTGTACGGTCTGCGAGTGCCTCCGTGTGGCGTCGTGGGCCATCCGGCAGAAGCCCTCTTATCTGCGATCCTCGTTATCGCATATAATTTCCCCAAAGTTTACCCGGGTCTCGCGCCAAGCGCTGTGCACGCGATTTTCGACGGCACAACAAACCGCGGGCGGGAATTTCTGGCCCAAGGACTGGAAGCGCCTGGTGCGAGTGCTGTCGTTTGTCCGGTCGCTGATCTGTGCCCCGCGGCTGATACGGATACAGTCGGTGACGATCGGCGGAAGAAATCTGGCGCGCACCGATACCGCCAGCTGGTAGCGCTGCGAACCGAGGTCGCCGCGTGGACCGCCCTGGAAGGGGCGATCCGCGAACCGCTCTCCATCTATGCGCCCCCAGCCTCTGGCGGAATGTTCAACGTCCGTTTTTCGCTGCGTCCGCGCTACCGGGGAGAGGCCCGCAATGCGCTCGCAGCGGTGCTCGCTTGCCCGGCCGATATAAAACAAGCCTTCGCGGTGGACGACGATATCGATGTCTTTTCCAACGAGCAGACGGAGTGGGCGCTCGCGACCCATTTTCAGGCAGAGCGTGATCTCCTCCTCATGACCGGAATGCGCGCATTCCCGCTTGATCCTTCGCTCGACGGAACGCAGCTCGGATCAAAGGTCGGCTTTGATCTGACAATGCCGTTCGGCGCGAAGGGAAGCCCTGAATTCTCAGTCCCCAGCGTGGCGCACATGGATGTCACTCCGGGGCATGGAACGGTCGAAGCGGCGCTTGCGAGCGGCTCGAAGACCTTCTTTGAAATCATGAAGGCCATCGGCTCCCGCGACGGGCGCGAGATCCTCGGGTCATTTGATGATCTGCGCTAACAAGGTCGCCTGCAGCGACTCGGTGACGGACGATATTCGCTTGTGGACACCCGTTCTTGATGACCCACCTTGCTGGCTTTCGAAACATGGAGCCCACCGCCATCATCAAGCGTTGATGGGAAGACCAACGCACCAATGCGCCAATGCTTGCTCGTGACATTTTCTGTGCGTCGCATGAGTTCTTTTGAGCCTCACGGACGGGAAGAAGAGAAAAATTGCGGTACCGGCAAATTCCTGATGCTAGCGCTTCTTCAATCGGCTTTTTCTTTTTAGAGCCCGCTCAGGGCTTTTGAGCTGCTTGATATCCGAATAGCTTTTCGCTGACGGTGGCTGCCCTGCCATCGTTGCCCGCGCTTCCAACAACTTGCGTTCTATTTCGAGAAGCATGGTTCGACGACCACTAGGGTGCGTATAGGTGGTCATCCTCGGATTGAGCAAGCGCTCCCGCTCTGCCTCCAGCCGGGCAATCCGTTGTTCTAGTGATTTAGCCCAGTGCATCCGCGACATTTTGGCCAACCTTGGCGACTTTATCGGTCGACGCCAGTTATCTGACGATTACAGAAATGGTCTCTGCTCTTCTTTCAATCGATCGATTTTCAGCGAACGCGGCGTAATCGAACCAGATAGAATATTCGGTGAAGCAGCCGGTGCAAATCACCATTGACCTCGTCCGCAGCAAACGACCGTTTAAAGCAAAGCCGCGGTGTCACATTCAAACGTCTGCCGACGTCGATCGTGATCGTGCTTTGCCATCGCCACGGCGATGACGGCTCTTTTGTTCGTGAGCAGCGGGAGTGTCTCCACCTTGCCGAGGCGGCTTATGTTACTGTTGGGCAAGACCTCGGTCAGGCCCTCACAGGTCCATTTCGACCGAGCCGGAGAATCATCAATGATGAGACGCCTGCCAGGGCTCGTCAGACGGCGGTAGACGTAAACCTCGACAACGTCCGCATCGATGAAGGCGAAGCAACGATTGTTGGTAGAGCAGTCGGCACTGGCCACCTCCACCCCCCTCGTTTGCAGCGCATTAACATTAGTGAAGACGACATTAATGTCGCTTTGGATGAGCAATTCGAGACGCTCGCCGCTATCCTCCACTCGGATGACTTGAAATGGAATGCCCTGATAGGCGGCGAGCTGCCGGGACGTCTGACTGACGCCCGAATCCTCCGCAACCAAGACACTCGGCCTGGGATTGGTCATGGATCTGTGCCCGTCGCACCATCACGATCTATTGATGCCTTCCTGCTGTTAAACTAACGTTTAATAAGCGTTTGTGCGTACGCCGGAAATTGCGGCCCGACGTGTTGCGAATCCAATGACAGGTAGATCCGGTTTTAAGCATCGGCACACCGCGGGCAGTTCGTTGTCGAATGGTCAAGATCCTGCTGCCAAGCACCGCGGACGTTGCGGACCATGGAGTCTCTGATGCACATGGCAGAGATTGCTTCGGGTTCGCGGCCTAGTCGGGCGGCTTGTATTGTGCGGGACCGATTCTAGTGTCGATTAACCGCTGCTGTCGCTTCGACAAGATCCACTCTGTCAACCAGCCTCTCGCCCGTCTGGTCAGGAAAACAGATGAGACCGAGTCTTCCGAGAGTGCTGGTCTGTACAACGTCTTGAGAGTCTTTGGTTGACAGACGAAATTATGACATGATTGATAGCAGGCTGGTGTTGACCGCGTCCTACACGGCAACCAACGCACTCGTTCCCGACGGACACGGCAACGGTGGCGCTCATGATCTCTATTTGGTTTCCGCGAGAAGCTCCGCGGCGCGGCGAGCATACGCCAGGGAAAGGCTGCCGACCGCCTCCGCATTGTCGGCCGCGGCGTTTCCTGATTTAGCACGCGCGGCAATTCCCTCAAGGATTATCGCAAAGCGGAAAAGTGAAAAGATGATGTGGAACGCGCTAACCCGCGCGTTGGTTTTAGCAGTCTCGTAGTAGCATGCCAGGTATTCTTCCTGGCTAGGTATGCCGAGCGAACGCAGATCGAGACCGCGGATACCTCCATACCACTCCGGCAGGGTGTGCCAGGCGAGGCAACTATATGCCGCGTCGGCAAGGGGGTGACCCAGCGTCGACAACTCCCAATCAAGAATCGCGATCACGCGAGGCTCTTGCGGGTGGAACATCAGATTCCCTATTCGAAAATCGCCATGACAGATCGTCGTCTCATCCGAATCCGGCACGTTGGCTCGCAGCCAGACGGCGATCTGCTCGATCTCGTCGATTTCACGTGTCTTAGAAAGCTCCCACTGCCTCGTCCAGCGCTTGATCTGTCGGTCGAAATATCCGCCGGGCTTGCCATAATCCGCAAGACCCGCGGCGTTCCAATCAACCCTGTGCAAGCGCGCCAGGGTCCCGGCCATCGATAGGTACATTGATCGTCTGTCGGCGGCTGCCACACCAGGAAGCGCCCCCTCATGAAAGACACGACCCTCTACCCGCTCCATGACATAGAATGGCGTGCCGACCACGTCACGGTCGGGGTAAAACAGCAGCACACGCGGTAACGGAATCTTGCTGCGTTCGAGCGCGCTGAGAACGCGATATTCGCGATCCACGGCGTGGGCCGAAGCAAGGATCTCGCCTGCAGGCTGCTTGCGCAGCACCAATCGACGGTTCGAATAGGTGACGAAAAAGGTGGGATTTGACTGTCCGCCGGTAACGCGTTCAAGAAGCATCGACCCGGACAGTCCGCTCAACGACGCGCGCAGGAACACATCGATGCGTTCTGGATCGAGTTCCGCTGTGCCCGATTGAGTTTGGGCATTGTTGCGGACCGCAGCTATCTGTCCTGCGTCGAAAGATGCTGTCATCGTTGATGCAATCCCTTCTTTTCCGGATTCAAACAGAGGCGACGACCCGGCGCGGATGCCGCAGCGTTGTATCGGGCCAAATATTCGGACAATTGACTACAAGCTCGAGACGAGATGGCCCCCATCGACCGCCAGAACCGCACCCGTCATATAAGAGCCCGCATCCGAGCACATCAGCAGCAGCGGACCTTCCAATTCATGTGGTTGCCCGAGTCGCCGCTGGGGAATTCTCTTGACGAGAACTTTTCCGGCATCGCTCGCGAAAAACTCGCGATTGAGGTTGGTCTCAATGTAGCCCGGACATAGAGCGTTGACCCTGATGCGGTAACGAGCAAGTTCGAGCGCCATTGCCTTGGTAAGCTGGACAACGGCCGCCTTAGATGCCACGTAAGCGGCAACCTGGGCCGCAACCCTGAGCCCGAGAATTGACGAAATGTTGACGATTGATCCACCGTTTTGTTGGGTCTTCATGACACGAGCGGCGGATTGGGCGACCAAGAATGCGCCTTTGAGATTCGTGTCGACTAATTGATCCCAATCGGATTCTTCAATATCGAGTACCGGCTTCGTAAACGTGACCCCTGCGTTGTTGACGAGAACATCGAGGCTACCCAACTGAGCTGTCGCTTCGGCAACTCCGGTGGAAATCGACGAGGGATTGGTTACGTCGATTGCGACCACTACGGCCTTGCGCCCCGAGCTAGCGATTTCGCCCCGGACTTCCTCCAGACTTTCACGCCGCCGCGCTGCGACCGCAACCGCGGCTCCAGCACGCGCCAGCGATCCGGCGAAGTACCGCCCCAACCCGCTCGATGCCCCGGTGACGAGCGCAGTCCGCCCCTCCAGCGATATGACATAGCTCATCCGGTATGCGCCCCAAATCCAGGAAAGCGTTTAGCGCTTGACCAACCAATCAACGATGCCGTCGCGCAATTTCTTCGATCGAGCGACAAGTATGCCGATATGCCCTCCGCTAACCGGCAACTCTGTATAGTCCGCGCTGCCGACACGGCCTCGCATGGCTTTGCTGGCGAGGGGATGAATGATGGTGTCGGTTTCGCTATAAATGTTCAGGACCGGCATGTCGACAGCTTGCAGGTCAACAGCTCGCCCATCAATGACCAGCTCGCCGTTCGCAAGCCTATTCTCCTGGTATAGTTCCTTGAGCCATTGTTGCGCCGCCGCACCGGTGTGATCGGGTCGATCCGCTAGCCACTTTTCCATCCGCAGGAAATTCATGAACGTGTCCGGGTCCTGACCAGCTTGCACCAATGTCATGTTGTATTTGGCCAACGTCCGAAATGGGGTCATGAGCGAGAACATCGTCCCGCCGACCTCGCCTGGAATATTGCCCATCGTCTGGACCAGTAGATCGATATCTTCGCCTGACAGGCCCCGTGTCCAGACATTCATAAAGCCAGAGTCGATGCGTTCATCATCCCGGTCTGCATGAAAATCAACCGGCGTGACAACGGTGACCAGGTTACGTATCCTTTCAGGATGCAGCGCCGTATAACACAGCGACAGAACCCCTCCTTGACAAATACCAATCAAATTAATTGCCGGAATGTTGTGCCGCTCGCAAATCGCCTCGACGAAACGATCCATGTAGATGTTTATAAGATCACCGAAGTCATCGAACTGATCCGCAGGCGTAGGATGTCCCCAGTCCATCACATAGACTTGGCATCCGGCTTCAGCCAGGTTGCGTAGGAAGGAGCGATCGTCCTGTAGATCCAGCACCGCCCAATGACCGACCATCGCATATACCACCAGCACGGGTGTCGGTATTTGATGGGGATGATCCGAGACAATCCTGTGCAGGGCTCGGCCGTTCACTCGGCAGATCTCCTCTCTGGGGGTCTGCGCGATGACGACGTCCTGCTTGCGAACTGCGGCAAGAAGCGCGCTCGCTGCGGCCACACGTTTGCCGAATTCCGCAAGCTCTGTCATCCCGGAGAGCAGATCAATGTTTTTCGTCATCTAGCGCGCACCGCGTAGCGTTTTGGGTTTGGTGGAAGCGGTATTAGACTTGCGATCGTTGCGCAAGGTCCGTATCTCCTGACGCAGCTGTTGGATCTCGCGCTGCATATCGTGGATGCGTCGGTAAGCATCAATCATTTCGCTGCGAGTCGGCATGTCAAATAGCCGCGCGCTTTGCTCACCGATCGCCCTCATCTGCAGCCGGCAATTGGCAGACGCTCGCAACAGACGCCGTTGGATGTCGGCGAACTCGACAGAGCGATTGAACTCCATCAAAGCACGATCGACCACGCTGTTCCACAGATCGAGGGCCGCGCCATGGCTCTTTACAGCATCGCCGGCTTTTTCGCGCGCCGCCAGTTCAGCCTGGAATCGTTGCGATATGGTCATCCACAAGGGGACCGAAATGCTGAGGTATTGCTGCAATAGTCCGACGACTTCGAACATCGAGTTGATCGGCTGCAAGGCGTTTATGTCGACGTTCGGCAGATCCGCAAGCCTCGGCAGACTCAGCACCTCCTGCAGCTCGGCGAGGAAGGGAGCAAGCCCGCCCGTCCTCCAAAACTCTGGATTCCAGGTACGTGTCAGCAATTCCTTGGTCTTTTCGATGCGCTCCTTGGCAACAACTTCGCCTACCTCAGACCACATGGCCCACATATCGGCCACGGCCTGCCACGGTCCTATCAGCGGCCAAGAATCGGAAGAAGTCCTGGAGGGCTTATCGTTCCTGTTGGTATGCATGCGGGGTGCCGATTCACTACCTTCGCTCTGGCTGATTTTGCGTCGAAGGAGATTGGAAGTCGATATAATTCATCGGTTCGATCACGAATGCACCACTCCATCGAGCCACAGCGGAGGACTTTAGCACCGTTATCAGGAGAATGCCGGCCCGACCTTCCGCCAAACCAATATCGAGCGTCCTTCCAGCCCATCATGATAACTCCGGTAGGGCGCCGTGGTAATGGTCAGTGTCTCTCCGTCCAGCTTAAAGAATCTGATTTGATCGGTGCCGGTCCACGCCTGATTCCACGAAACATCGATATGGTGAGTGACCTTTCCGCTATCGAGAGTAAATCTGCCGGCGTATGCAACCATCGTTCCAAGCAGTTTGACCCCTTCTTCATCGGTCGGCACGACATCGCCGGGGGTGATCCGATCCCTCATGACGAAAATTGCGTACATCCGACCATCCGACGAATATCCGAGATAACCGTCGGGATTTTCGCCGAACTGATTGTATCGCTGCCCCGTCGACAGCACTTCCCTCACATAGGACTGCAGCTTCCAAGTCCCAACGATGATCTCTGTGGGATGCGATTCGACCATGGACACCCCCTCGACGCAGCTCACACATTCCGAGCTTGCTCGCGTAGCAAGAATTTCTGAATCTTCCCGGTCGATGTCTTGGGAATGGGTCCAAACACCACCTTCTTTGGCACCTTGAAGCGTGCCATGCGGCTGCGGCAGAATTCGATGATCTCCGACTCCGTGACTGGCGGCGCGTCCGGCTTGAGCTCAAGAAAGGCGCAAGGCGTTTCGCCCCATTTTTCATCGGGGCGGGCGACAACCGCAGCCGCCATGACGGCGGGAAATTGGTAAAGAACTTCCTCGACCTCGACGCTGGAGATGTTCTCGCCTCCCGATATGATGATGTCCTTTGAACGATCCTTAATTTCGATGTAGCCGTCGGGATGCCAAACCGCCAAGTCGCCCGAAAGATACCAATCGCCTGCCAGCGTCGTTCGCGTCGCTTCAGGGTTCTGGAGGTACCCTTTCATGACGGTGTTGCCACGCATCATGATCTCGCCCATGGTCTCGCCGTCCTGCGGCACCGGCGTCATCGTTTTCGGATCCGCTACCATGACGTCCTCGACCATCGGATAAGTGACGCCTTGACGCGCCATGAGAGCGTAGCGTTGCTCGGGCGCGAGCGTGTCCCATTCTGGTTGGAATGCGCAGAAGGTGCCCGGTCCGTACGTTTCGGTCGCACCATACAAATGGGTGACCTGAAATCCGATGTCCTCCATGGCGCGCAGAACAGTGGATGGTGGAGCGGCTCCCCCGGTTGCACAGCGAACCTTATGGTCGAAGCCGACGCGTTGGTCGGCGGGCGCGTTCGCAATCATGTTGAGAACGATCGGTGCGCCACAAAGATGGGTGACTTTGTGCCGCTCAATAAGCCGGAAGATCGCCGCCGGCTCGACCTTGCGCAAACAGACCTGTATCGCGCCTGCAGCCACAGCCGCCCACGGGTAGGACCAGCCGCTGCAGTGGAACATAGGCAGTGTCCAAAGATACACACTGTCGGGCGTCAGCCCGAAGGTGAGCGCGTTGCCAAGCGCGGAGAGGTAGGCACCCCGGTGACTATAAACCGCCCCTTTCGGGTCACCGGTGGTTCCTGACGTATAGAGAAGACACAGCGATTGCCACTCGTCCGCCGGTTCGCTTGTCGAAAATGTCGGCTCCCCTTCGGCCAGCAAAGTCTCATAGCCGATGTGCCCGATCGGCGGGGCGACGGCATTGTCGTCGGCCTCAACGTCGACGATGAGCAGAGGCTGGCTCACGTCGCGCAACGCTTGCTGGGCCAAGGCGGAATACTCTGCGTCGACGATCAGCACTTTGGCTTTGCCGTGCCGAAGCGAGAACGCGATCGTCGCCGGGTCAAGGCGCGTGTTCAGCGGATTGAGCACCGCGCCCATCATGGGAATCGCAAAGTGCGCCTCGATCATTTCCGGAATGTTGGACGCGATGATTGCCACCGTGTCGAGCCGCTGGATGCCTCGTCCTCGCAACGCGGAGGCCAGTCGACTGCAGCGCTCGTGCAATTGCCGATAAGTGTGACGGCGTTCGCCGTCGATGACGGCCGTCCTTTCAGCGAACGCTTTTGCCGCTCGGTTCAGAAAGCTGACGGGCGTCAGCGCGACATAATTGGCTCCCACACGATCGAGCCCGGTTTCGAAAGGGTGTTGGGCGACCTGCGTCATGGGTCCTTGGGCGGTTGCTCGGTGCTACGCTCCAAAAGCAGGAAAGGCGCGACCTGGTGATGCAGAGTGCGCCCAGCCAGCCACCCAGCGCCAGGAATGGTCATCCGCGCCTCAATAGCGGCCAGGGCCCCATCGCTCACTCGTCTGTCGGCTAATTTTGGTATACTGATTGCTTAAGGGCTTGGCAAGGCTCTTCATTCGCCATCCAGGCGCCACGGATCGCTCTGACCATCTCACGGATTGCAAGCAAGTACTGAATTTCAAGGGATTTCGCCAACGACGCCTTCGGCTTGGGGTCGATTGAGACATCACGAGCTTGGGATGGAGAGCATGATCAGAGATCGGTGACTTTGACTATCCTGTATACCGGCGTTGGCCGGCCTAGATCTCGCCCCCGCCCGCGATTTCAGGATATTGACCTTCGGCACCGAGCCAAACTCTGGGCGGCGAGGTCGTGGCGAATTTCAGCCGCCTCCGGCCAAAACGCATGATTGCCGTCATGCCCTGGTGGGCTCTGTCATCTGCTCAAGTTGACATTCTCGTGCAGCGTCCACTAGACAAAACGCGCCAGAATTCGAAATCCACGGGCCGGGGATTGCGGGTGTGCTCTTCAGAAAGAACCAACGCGCTGTTTGCTGGGCGCTTGCTTCATTCGGAGAAACCGGCGCCCTCCCTGGAGTTCATCGAAACCACATGTCGTGATCCGCAAGGCGCACCGACGCTGTTCATTCACGGTGCCTTCGCCGGAGCGTGGATGTGGGGCGAGAGCTTCTTGCCTCACTTTGGCGCGCGAGGGCGATTTGCGGCCGCCGTAAGCCTGCGGGGACATGGCGGGAGCGAGGGACGCAGCCGCTCTCCGACGGCCGGGCTTGCCGACTATCTGGCCGACGTAACGCGGGCCATCTCCGAGTTTCACGAACCGCCGATCATTGTCGCTCATTCGCTTGGGGCTTTGCTCGCTCAGCGTCTCCTCGGCGAGGTGAAAATCCGTGCATTGGTGATGCTGGCTCCGCTGCCGCCGGAGGGCCTGCTATTTCTGGGGCCTTGGCTTCTTGCAACCAGGCCTCGCACTTGGCTGGAAATGGCCAAGGTGACACTTGGTCTTAGTAACTCACGCGAGGGTCGGAAGGACGGCGCGAGGCACGTGGTCTTTGCAAATCAATTTTCCCCCGAAGAAGCCCGCCGATACGCCGCGCTGATGGTGGCCGAGGGATTGCGGGCCTTAATGGAAGCCCACCTGCCTTACCCGGTCATCTCGGCCCACTTTCTTCGAATTCCGAGTCTCGTGATCGCAGGAGCAGACGACCCGCTGATCGGTTGTGTAACGACGATGCGCACGGCCGCCTATCATGCAGCCCAACATATTTCTGCTGGTGGGGTAGGACATCTGATGCTCATAGGACCTGGCGCCGACGGTACCGCTCGACGCGTCCTCGAGTGGATCGAACAAAATGGCCTTTAGACCGTCCGATCCGGCACCCGGATGAGCGGCCAGCCGGGCACAAGTGTCAATGCTTCGGGACTGCTCAGTACGCGCGCGAGATTACGACTGGCCAAACGTGTGTGCTCGCGCATAAGGCTTTCGGCCCGAGTCCCCTCGTGCCTCCCGATGGCCTCATAGACACTTTGGTGTTGGTCCTGGGCAACGATAAGCATCGTGTGAAAGTCCGATACTTTGGCTCGCGCTGGGATCAGGGCACTGGGAGCCGCAAAGGGGAGCGCGGACGCGCGTTCGAGCTGGCGTGACAGCGGCTCGCAGTCTGCAAGACTCGACACGAGCGAGTGGAAGCGGTCGTTCATTGCCGCATAGAGTGCCGGGGCGTCCGCGGACGTGCCGTGTGTTTGCGAGATAATATCATTGATGGACGTTACGCTGTGCCACAGCGGCTCGAGTTGCGACGGCATCAGGCGACGCTCCGCCGCAAACCTGGCTGCGAGACCTTCCAGTGTTGCTCGAATCTCAATTGCGGCGAGCACCTCGAGCTCGGTAAATCCACGGACGGAGAACCCACCTGATGAGGCCGGTTCGACCAAGCCCTCCTCCTTCAACCGGACCATCGCCATGCGAGCCGGCGTTCGTGACACGCCCAGACGCTTGACCATGGACATCTCAGAGAGCCGCGCGCCCGGCGCTAGCTGACCGTCGAGAATAAGCTCTCTCAGAGCCGCATAGGCCTTCATCGTCTGCACGCCCACGCGATCCAAGCGGCCTTCCGTCAGCGCGGTATGCATGATTCAGCTCCGATCTCAAAGGCCGACCAATTTGCTGGATCAGACGGCCCGGCGGACAATGTCGAATGGATTGCTCGTGCACGCCTGTCAGAGCACACGACGCAAATCCTCTTGCACGGACAAAAGAACCGGCAGGAAGCGATCGAGGATGTCTTTTACCGATGCCCGCACGGCTGCCACGCTTATGTTGATTGACGTCATGAGTTTGGCTTGCGCATTGAACACGGGAACCGCGATCGACCGCAGTCCCAGTGCAAGTTCCTCATCCACGAGGGCGAAGCCGTCCCGTCTTACCTCGAGCAGAATCTCGCGAAGCTCCGGAACCGTATGCCTGGTCTTGGGGGTTAGTGCGACCAGGTTTGCGGTCTTAAGATATGAGGACAGCACCTCCGGGGCGGAATACGCCAAGAGGACTCGTCCAAGGGCCGTGCAGTACGCCGGCAGCTGACTGCCGACGCTCAGGTCAACCGCCATGATCCGGCTCGTACTCGATCTGGCGATATAGAGGACATCGACGCCGTCGAGAATTGCTGCCGAACTGGACTCGCCGGTCTTCGCCGAAATTTCTTCGAGGAACGGCTGCAGACGTCCGGACAGCGTCGTCGACGATAGATAGGCGTATCCCAATTTGAGGACGCGCGGGGAAAGCCAAAAGAACTTTCCGTCATGCTCGGCATAGCGGTTCTTGACTAGCGTCAGCAGGTATCTGCGTGCCGCTGCGCGCGTCAATCCCGTGAGCTTTGCAACATCCCCCGGGCTGAGTTTGGGACGCGTTCCGTCAAACGCCTCAATGACCGCGAGCCCTTTTTCCAGTCCCGAAACGATGTCGCGACCGAGGACCTCGATTTGGCTCATGGGCTCGCCTCCTTTGTGCGCACTGCGCACAATAGTTCTTTATGCGCACTTGACAACTGTCATTATCGCGTTTACTGTGCGAATAATAGACTATTGTGCGAATATCGCACATGGAGGAAGCAAGTGAGTTGGCCTTTCCTGGACGACGACCGCGATGCCAGTCCGGTTATTACCCACGAGGTAAGAGCGAAGACCGGTGACGGCGCCCTACATGACATGCTTATCCGGCTGGAAATTTACGGCGCACTGGAGGGACTGGCCGCCCGCTGGGCGGCTGAACGAGGAATTTCTGCCCTCCAACTCGGAGCCGTGCAGGACTGCTTGAAGTCGATTGACGATCTGATCCAGGTTTCGAAGCTTTCCACCGGATCCCTAGCTCAATTCCTTGTTTTGAACGCCCGCTTTCATGGATTGGTGATGGAAGCGGTTCAATGCCGGACATTGAGCCAGTACGCAGAAAAGCCGCCTCAGAGCTTTTTCGCGCACCCATGGGCCTACCAAATCTGGGCATCAGATCCAAAGAAGCTTCACGCCGCGTTGATAATCGAGCAGGATCAGCACCACGGCATTATCGAGGCTATTCAAAACGGCATGGGTGCTCGCGCCGAGAACCTTGTTCGCGAGCATTTTCTGCTGGGGAGACGGCAGCTGCTCGGTTCTGCTGAACAGCAAGCCCCGCGCCAGGTCTGACAAGCATCAGATTGTGCCCGGCGGCTCCATCACCAGCCGCCCGACCTCGGCGCAGGCAAACGCAATTTTACACCGACCACAGCCCACTCGGTGGTATCTGTTGCGCCAGTCGGCGTGTCGGCGCAGCGACCGCACAAGGCCCGATAGCCAGCAAGAGGAGGCGGCGATGATCCGCGGAACAACCAGCTTAATCGCACATCTCGGTTATCCGACGACGACGTTCAAGGCTTCGATGATATACAACCCCTACTTCGAAAAACACGCCATCGATGCGATCGTCGTCCCTATGGGTGTCAGACCACACGATTATCCGGACGTTTTGCGCGCCCTGTTTCGGCTCACAAATATCCGCGGCGCCCTGATTACCATGCCGCATAAAATGACCACGGTCGCTCTTTTGGACGAGGTCACGCCGACGGTCAGTATTGCGGGGTCGTGCAACGCGATCGTTCGCCGTGAAGACGGCTCACTCCTCGGGGACATGTTCGATGGCGCCGGCTTTGTGCGTGGCGTCGAGCGCAAAGGCCAGCGTCTCGCCGGCTCGCGAGTTCTTGTCGTCGGAACCGGCGGCGTCGGTTCGGCTATCGCCGCCTCCCTTGCCGCGGCCGGGGTTGGTGCAATTGGCCTGTTCGACAACAATGCGGGTTCGGCGGAGGCGCTATCGGGGCGCCTGCGCGAGCACTATCCAAGGCTGGAGGTCATAACGGGCGCGAAGGATCCGGTCGGCTACCAGGTCGTCGTCAACGCGACGCCGCTCGGCATGAAGGACAGCGATCCCCTGCCACTTGACGTGTCGCGAATCGAACCGGGCACCTTTGTCGGCGAAGTGGTCATGAAGCAGGAGATCACTCCGTTCCTGCGCGCTGCTCGGGACAGGGGCTGTCCGATTCAGGTCGGCACCGACATGCTCTTCGAGCAGATTCCGGCCTATCTGGAGTTTTTTGGATTCGGCACGGCGACAGCTGATGAACTCCGCGCCGTCGCTCGGATCCAATACTAGAGCGGCCGGCGCCGTTCATTACCGCCAACCGATCCCTGCGGAAGGTCCTTGTGTGAAGATCAGATTTGACCGACCGGTATACAATTCCAGTGGCGCACTCCTCGGTTCAGCGGTAAGCTCGCCCCAAAGGCGACCCGGCAGAGCCATTTAGCGACGCCGGATATGTCAAGAAAATGCTGAATTTAAAAAAGCTTAGGGTTGCTTCACCCGGAGGCCCGCGCGGACCTAGGCATGGTGCCACCTGAGGGACGCCGGTATACCGCCTTTTGCTATCCGAAGTTGCCCGGCGACCGGCGCCACGTCCTTGGATTATGCCGGCGAGAGGAGGAAAAGCGTCATGGATTGGGCGAGCGAGTTTTTCCAACGTGACCGCAGCATTCACCCGCCTGCGCTGACGCCGGAATACAAAACGAGCGTGCTTCGCTCACCCAGACAACCATTGCTGTCGCTGCAGAATTCGCTGTCGGAAGTCACTGGACCACTGTTCGTTCACGATGAGATCGGTCCACTCGATAACGATCTCATCCTAAATTACGCCAAAGACGGCCAGCCGATTGGCCAGCGAATTATCGTCCACGGCCAAGTGCAGGACGAAAGCGGTCGTCCGGTTCCGAACATACTCATAGAATTCTGGCAAGCGAACGCCGGCGGACGATACCGGCACAGGAACGACCGCTATAGCACCCCGATCGATCCAAATTTCGGCGGTTGTGGCCGCACCGTCTCTAACAGCGACGGTGAATATTGGTTCCGGACGATCAAACCGGGCCCTTATCCGTTCCGAAACCACGTCAACAGTTGGCGGCCTGCCCACATCCATTTCTCGGTATTTGGGACTGGCTTCGCACAGCGGCTGATCACGCAGATGTACTTCGAAGGCGATCCACTGCTCGCCAAGGACGTGATGTTCCAGATGATTCCCGATCGAAATGCCGCAGACCGGCTGGTCGCGCCGATTGACTTCAACGCGACAGTACCCCTCGACACCCTGGCTTATCGTTTTGACATCGTCCTGCGCGGACGCCGCTCGACTCTGTTCGAGAACAAGCTGCATGGGAACTAGAAAAATGGCGCAGCCCCTCAAGTATTTAGGCGAAACGCCGTCACAGACCGCCGGCCCTTATGTCCATATCGGCTTGATCCCACATCAGGCCGGGTTCGATATATTTGACAGGAACTTCGGCCATGTCCTCGTCGGTCCTAACACACCCGGAGAGCGCATCCGTATCGAAGGGCGCGTGTTCGACGGCGCTGGCGCACCGCTCAAGGACGTTCTGCTGGAAATCTGGCAGGCCAACAGTACCGGGCGCTACAACCACCCGGCGGATCGACAGGACAAACCGGTGGACCCGACTTTCCGCGGATGGGGCCGAACCGGTGCTGATTTTGAGACCGGACTTTATGCCTTCGAGACCATTAAGCCCGGCTCCGTCATGGGTCGACGTGGTTATCGTCCGATGGCGCCACACGTCAATTTTTGGATCGTTGCTCGTGGCATCAATATCGGATTGAGCACACGGATGTATTTCTCCGATGAAGAGGCTGCGAATGATGCCGATCCAGTGCTGAACATCATCGAGCCAGATATTCGGCGTCGAACTCTCATTGCTCAGCGCGCAATGCGAGCTGGCAGCGCCAGCTACACCTTCGACATCTATCTACAAGGCGATCGGGAGACCGTGTTCTTCGATCTTTAGACGTCGCCCAAACAGGTCATCACCGAGACGGTGGAATGCTGCAATTTTCGAGCCCGAAGATGAAAGCCGGTTCAGCGGCTGAAAAGACAAAGACAGCTGGGAGGAGAGAGATATGGCCATGCAATCCGGAAGTGCTGCGACGGCGTTGGCACATGAACCGAGCGGCAGGCACCAATCGAAGAAAGCGGCCGCAAGTGGTTGGATCGGTTCGGCACTGGAGTACTACGACTTCTTCATCTACGCCACGGCAGCTTCCCTGATATTCCCGCAGTTGTTCTTCCCATCCGGCAACCCAACTGTCGCGATCGTAGCCTCACTCGCGACGTACGGGGTCGGCTACGTAGCGCGACCTATCGGGGCCTTCGTCCTCGGGCATTGGGGTGACACCCACGGTCGTAAGACGGTGCTGATTCTTTGCATGTTGCTGATGGGTGGGTCGACGATGGCCGTAGGGCTGTTGCCGACATACGACCAGGTCGGCCTGCTTGCCCCCGGCCTGCTCGTCATCCTGCGGCTCATCCAGGGCTTCGCCGTCGCCGGTGAGATCTCGGGTGCCAGTTCGATGATTCTCGAACATGCTCCGTTTGGTCGACGTGGTTTCTTCGCAAGTTTCACCCTGCAGGGCGTGCAAGCCGGCCAGATCCTCGCTGCTGCGGTCTTTCTGCCGCTTGCCGCCTATATGCCCGATGCTGCGTTTAACTCGTGGGGCTGGCGGATTCCTTTCCTGGCCAGCGTCTTCGTCATCATCGCGGGTTACATCATTCGTCGCAAGGTAGACGAGACCCCCGCCTTCACCGAAGAGAGCGCACACGGCGACGTACCGATCTCACCGATCCTGCAAGCCTTCAGGCTAAGCTGGAAAGACATGTTGCGGGTCATTTGTATGGCCTTGATGAATGTCATCCCGGTCGTTGCCACGATATTCGGAGCGGCTTACGCTGTCCAACCGGCATACGGCATCGGCTTTCAAAAGGACGTCTATTTGTGGATTCCGGTGTTGGGCAATGTGCTCGCAGTTCTGGTCATCCCCTATGTGGGCAATCTGTCGGACAAGCTGGGGCGCAAACCTCCGATCATCATCGGCTCATTGGGATCGGGGCTCCTCTCTTTCGCCTATCTGTATGCCATCAGCATTCACAATGTGCCGCTCGCGAT
>Ga0187783_10001410_pt1 | contig 17760 bp, 14 predicted proteins | sample 1015_SJ02_MP02_2_FD_132471 | JGI IMG/M metagenome (GOLD analysis project Ga0187783, IMG submission 132471) | Tropical peat soil microbial communities from peatlands in Department of Meta, Colombia - 1015_SJ02_MP02_20_MG | ecosystem: Environmental > Terrestrial > Soil > Wetlands > Peat | place...
ACGAGAAAACCGGACCGACTCGCCAAGAACCCAAAGCCAACCGCGAGAAAGAGATTCCCCAGGTAGAGCGGATTTCGGACCCGACGATAGGGTCCATCGGCGACAAGCTGTTCACTATGCGGGGCCGCATCGTGAACGATGGAGCTATGCAGGTAGGACTCTGCCCAGGAGCGGATGAACGCGCCCATTGTGACGATGCCGGTGGCGAGTGCGAACAGGCCGGTGATCCAATGGCCAAAGGCCGCTGCGTCCTCGTCAGGATGTCCTCCCAAAATGAATCGGCTGAGTGCAACCGATAGGTTCACAGGGTCAAAGTTGTAAAGGAAGAAGCCAAGGGCGAAGACGCCCGCGATAATCCAGAAGCGGCTCCGAAATTCCAATTCGGTTGCTTGAAAACTCATCGATGACCTCGGTCTCTGCTCGTCCGGCGGATCATACTCTGGGTTCGGCAATGGCCCTTTGGAAAAGGGAGTTGTTCCGCTGAAAACGAAAGCCGAAGGCCACCGACGGACGCCAGGTTGACGCACGAGCCCTAGCGCGATATCGTCACCGGCGTTCACCGTGCGATGTGGGTAACGAGGGGGGATGCATCCATGAGAAGAAAAGGGATGGTGGTGTGCGCGGCGCTACTGTTCGGGGTGGCGGCAGGAAGGAGCTCGGGTGCGCCGCAGCAATATCAAGGACCGGAGCCGGACTGGAATCCATCGATGGTGAAGTCGTGCGATCGGGCCTGTCTGGTCGGGATCATGGACAGCTATATGGACGCCATCTTCAAGCATGATCCCAAGGCTGTGCCCCCGCTGGCCCTGGATGTGAGGATGACGGAAAACACAGGGCCGATGGATGTCGGTGAAGGGATGTTGTGGCGTTCGAAAGTCGAACCGACGAGTTTCAAAATCTACGTGGCTGACCCGATTTTTGGACAGGTCGCTGAGCAGGCCCGGCTGAAAATTGAGGGCCGGGATGCACTGGTCGCCGTCCGCTTGAAGATCGATCGTGGCAGGATCCAGGAGATTGAGCAGCTGTGGGACCGCAACATCAATCAGGCTGCGATTCCGCTGTTAACGACGCCCCGAGAAACACTGGTAAACGATGTTCCCGCTTCCGAGCGAACCTCCCGAACCGTCATGCTTTGGGCAGCCAACTCCTATTTTGACGCGCTGGAGGGCGATAACGGCGCCATCGCGGCGTTTGCCGACGACTGTGCACGGCACGAAAACGGCTATCAGACAGTAAACAATCCGCCCCCCGGGGGCCGCATGATGCCCGCGCCGATCGTTCCCGACCCAAACACCGAGCAGGGCAAGGCCCAACTGAAGTTCAGCATGATGACCTGCAAGCAGCAGATCGACTCCAAGACGTTTGCGTTTATGAAGCACATCCGTCCACGGAGGGCCTTGATCGTCGACGAACAGAAAGGTTTGGTGGCGACGTTTCCTCTGTTTGTGCACGACGGCACGCGGCGCGGTGCGCCGCCCGACGCACCCCCAGGAATGCTGCAGAATCTCGTAACCATGGAGACATTCGGCATTCGGGGCGGGCTGATCCACGAAGTGGAGGTATTCCCGTTCGTTACGATTCCGTATGGGTTGGGCAACGGGTGGACGATGGGTTCGGGTCGGTAGTGCCAGAAGTCACGATCGCCAACGGGGGGGTGGAGAAATGCAAACAAAGAAACAGCTTGTGATGGGTGCAGTGTGTTGCTTGGCTGTGGCGATGATCGCCGGGAGCCTGAGTGGGGCGGTTGGGGCTGTCGGGCCGATTCCAACCAACTGCGACCGCGCCTGTCTTGAAGGGCTCGCGAACCAATATCTGGCGGCACTTGTAGCGCATGACCCGAAGCGGCTGCCGCTTGCGGCGGACGTGAAATACACCGAGCAAGACCAGGTGATGGAAGTCGGCGACGGATTCTGGGGCACTGCCACACAGATCGGCGGCTACAAGCACTGCTTTGCGGACCCGACCGAAGAGCAAATTGGCTGCATCGTGACGATGCATGAGGGCGATCATCTGCTGATCATGGGCATGCGCCTGCGTGTGCAACTCGGTAGAATCACGGAAATCGAGACAACGTATTACCGGCAGGGCGGCGGAGGCCCTTCGAACATCGCCGGGTACGACACGAGCCAGCCGGAGCCGATCTGGTTTGAGGCGATTCCCTCCGACCAGCGCGCGTCGCGGCAGCAATTGATCGCTACGGCCAACATGTATTTCGCCGGGCTTGAGAACAACGATGGCAAGGGGATGTATCCCTTCGCAGACGATTGCGATCGCATCGAAAACGGCATTCACACGACGAACAATCCGACGCTTTCGCCCAATGCGCCATTCAACGCCTTTGCCATGAGCTGCATGGCCCAATTCAAGAGCGGTTATTACGCCGTGGTCACGCGTATTCATCACCGGCGGTTTCCGCTGGTGGACGAAGACAGGGGCGTGGTATGGGCCAACGTGATCTTCGATCAGAACGGTACGGTGCAAAACATTCACCTAACGAACGGCCAAGATGTTTCTATGAAGAATTTCAACCGACCATCGAGCCTGGAGGTGACGGAGACATTCAAAATCACGGGTGGCAAGATTCGTCGGATCGAAATGATGGGCTCTGGCCTGCAGTATCACCTCAATAGTACGTGGGGCGGCATTAGCGACAAATAACCGATTCCAGGGGAAACCAGGCGATGAACAGAATCGTGGGCGCAATTGCGTTTGTGGCGGCGGGACTCTTCAGCTGTACCGGTCTGCTCGACGTGGTGTGGGCGCAAGGGCCGACACCGGCCGCCGGAACAGAAAGTGGGATCGCCACATTTCAGCAGCGCTGCATGGGTTGCCACGGGAATCCCAATGTTCCGCAGGCGCCTGCGCCGGACGCGATTCGTCAGATGCCTCCGGAACGAATCTACGATGCGCTGACAACGGGGGTGATGAAACCGCAAGGCCAGGCCTTGACAGATGAGCAGCGAAAGATGTTGGCGACGTTTCTGAGTGGTCGGCCACTCGGCAGTCTGAAGGCGGGCGACGCAAAGGACATGCCGAACCATTGTGCGTCGAATCCGCCGCTGAGCGATCCGTCTGCCGGGCCAGAATGGAACGGATGGAGTCCCGATGTGGCCAACTCGCGATTCCAAAGCGCAAAGGCGGCGGGACTCACCCCGGATCAAGTGCCCCGGCTGAAATTGAAGTGGGCGTTCGGCTACCCCGATGGGCTGTCGGCGTATGGCCAACCGACGATCGTATCGGGACGTGTATTTGTTGGCAGCGATATCGGATATGTCTATTCGCTCGACGCCGAGACGGGCTGCGTGTACTGGTCCTATGCGGCCCAAGGGGCCGTTCGCCCCGCAATCAGCGTGGGACCGATCCAAGGCCACAACGGGACAACCTATGCGGCTTATTTTGGAGATGCCCACGCCAACGTGTATGCCGTGGATGCGCAGACCGGACAGGAGCTTTGGACAACACGTGTCGACAATCACTTTGTGGCGCGCATCACGGCCGCACCGAAGGTCTACCAGGGGCGTGTGTACGTTCCAATTTCCTCTTCCGAGGAGTTTTCGGCATCGAACCTCGACTATCCCTGCTGCACGGGACGAGGGAGCCTGGTGGCGCTCGACGCCAACACGGGGACGCAACTCTGGAAGACGTACATGGCCGACGAGCCGAAGCCCACACGAAAGAATTCGCGCGGCGTACAACAATATTCGCCCTCCGGCGGGTCGATTTGGAACTCCCCCACCATTGATGCCGAACGAGGCGCGATTTATGTGGGAACCGGTGACGGACAGAGCGATCCGGTGCCGGAGACAACGGACGCCATCGTTGCACTCGATCTAAAGACCGGCAGGATCTTGTGGTTTTATCAGGCTCAGGCTGGCGATGCGTTCATGGGTGGCTGTAACGGGCCGGAGAAAACCGACAACTGTCCAAAGGTGAACGGGCCCGATCAGGACATCGGCAATTCGCCCATTTTGCGCAAACTGGCGGACGGCAAGAGCGTTGTTGTTTTCGGCATGAAGAACGGAACGGTCACGGCTCTCGATCCAGATAAGAAGGGCTCGGTTGTCTGGAAGAGTCATGTCGTTGAAATTCCCAAAGGCCAGGAAAACAGTTTTTACGCGAATCTGAACGGAGTCGTATGGGGCGGGGCGGCCGACGACCAAAACGTCTACTATGGACTGCAATCGGGCGGAATGGTGGCCCTGAAGCTCGCGACCGGCGACGTCCTCTGGCGTGCGACCTTTCCGAAGGTGGGGACCGCTCGCGTCATCAACTCTGCGGCTGCCACCGCCACGGCGGGAGTTGTCTTCTTGGCCGGAACGGATGGAAAACTGCATGCCCTTTCCACTGCCGATGGCAGCGTTCTTTGGGAATATGAGACGGCTCGCTCCTTTGAGACGGTTAACAAAGTTCCTGCCAAAGGAGGCGCCATCGCTTCACTTGGACCTTCGATTGTGAAGGGAATGCTTTTCATCGGTTCTGGCTACGCGGTAACAGGAAGTAATTCAGGCAACGTGCTGCTAGCCTTTTCATCCCCGTAGTGTCCGAATCGCTCGGTGCGCCGTCCTTGGCGGGCTGGAAAGTGCGCGTAACCGTCCCTATTCCTCTAGGTTAGACAATCCCCCGGGCTGCCTCTCTTGTTCGATGGTCCCCCTCTTTTGAGCCTGCCCTTGTCAGGCAATACGGTATAAAATCGTAGGGTTGATAAATTCAATTCCGTCAGCCGGCCGTCCTGCCCCCGAACCACTGCAAGGACACCTTGCTATAAGGCAAGCGGAAGCGCTGTAAAGTCATCAAAGTGAGCTTTAGGGCAAAGGAGTCGCAGCGAACAATCATGGGCCGAAGGGCAAAGCTGCCTTTCTGCTGGGCCTCCGTTTGGCTGAGCCTGGGCGTCCTCATAGCGGCTTTGGCGGCTCCTTTCGCGGGCGCACAGCAATCGGCTCCCGCCTCCGGGAGCATCACCGGAACAGTCCTAGATCAGACCGATGCCTTGCTTCCCGGGGCTCGGGTTGTGCTTACCTATCCAGATCAGTCCTCTCGTCAAGAGACGGAAACCAATCAGAATGGACAATTCTCGTTCACCAACGTTGTTCCGGGTCCGTTCCTGCTCTCCATATCGGCAGCCGAGTTCGCAACTCAGGTCGTATCGGGAACTGTCAGCCCTGGACAGACCTACGTTGTGCCGGAAATTACCCTGCCGCTGGCGACCCAGGTCACTCGGGTGACGGTCGGAGTGACCCAAGAGGAAGTGGCGGAAGAGCAGGTGCAAGTGGAACTGAAGCAGCGCGTTTTGGGCTTCATCCCCAATTTCTATGTCAGCTACGTCCCCGACGCGGCGCCCCTCACCACCCGGCAAAAGTTCCGCCTGGCCTGGAAGTCGTCTACCGATCCCGTGACCTTCTTAGGCGTAGGCGTACTGGCGGGCGTACAGCAGGCAACCAATCAATTCAAGGGATACGGCCAAGGCTTTCAAGGATATGCGAAACGGTACGGCGCAACCTACGCCGATGTAGTCGATGGCACGTTCTTGGGCAGTGCAGTATTTCCGTGGATGCTGAAACAGGACCCCCGCTATTTCTATAAGGGAACGGGGAGTTTCCGATCACGACTTTTCTATGCGCTCGTCGCGAACGCCTTCATCTGCAAGGGCGACAACAAACAGTGGCAGCCCAATTACTCGAACATTTTGGGGAACCTCGCGGCAGGTGGGATCGCCAATCTCTACTATCCGGCGAGCGACCGCGGCGTGGGATTGACTTTCGAAACGGCGGCGGTAAGGATCGGTGAAACCGCCATCGCCGGCGTTTTTCAGGAGTTCATCATCCGCAAGTTGACTCCCAATCTTCCACCCCGCAATGTTTCCCAACCCTAGAGTCCACCTCTTTAGTGCAAAAGCAAGCCGATCGCTTCGGTCCCGTCTAGCCCGCCCACACCTGCCCAATCGTCCACAAGATCAAAGCAAGCCCGAACCTGTCCCGGGGTACCATTGACTTTCGCTTTTGATTCGCCTAAAGTGCGAGCATGCTTGCTAGGGGATTACCATGGCGCTGACCAAAAGGCAGAAAGAAGTACTGAACTATCTCGTCGCGTTTATCAACAAAAACGGCTATTCGCCGAGCTTTGAGGAGATTGCGCACGCACTCAAGTTGACCTCTCTTGCGACGGTTCACAAGCATCTTTCGACGCTCGAGAAAAAGGGATTCATCCGGCGCGGCTACAACCAGAGCCGGTCGATCGAGGTGACGCAGCTCCCCAAGCCCGTGCGCGAGGAGATTCTCGACCGTCATGTCGTCGAGCTGCCGCTCGCCGGGAGAATCGCTGCGGGGCGGCCACTTGAGGCCGTCGAAGATAACGAGTCGATTTCCCTTGCAGATTTTACTCGCGGGCACAACAACTTCGTCCTCAAAGTGAAGGGCGATTCGATGCGCGACGACCACATCCTTGACGGCGATTACATCGTGGTCGAGCAGACCCAGGTGGCGAATCCAGGCGAAATTGTTGTGGCGCTCGTTGGCGAGGATGAGGCAACGGTGAAGCGTTTCTATCGCGAACCGGGCGGGAAGATTCGTCTGCAGCCCGCGAATTCAACGATGTCGCCCATCGTCGTGGCGGCACAGGATGTGAAGATTCAAGGCCGCGTGGTTGGCGTGCTGCGAAAGTACTGAACTCCCGCCGTCTCTTTAACAGTTGTTTTTCCCTAGATCCCAACCCTATCCTCCCCGTTGTGCCCGGGTGTGCAGCTTGTCTAGGAAGTCATGGGATGCCGGCGGATCCCTACTGCGTGGTCATTACGAGCAATAAAGAGAGCAGGAGAGTTCTCCCACCTGGCCCTTCGCACGTTAATGCACGGGACACAAGCGCTTCATTTTGGGTTTGGCACCGGCACGACGAGATACTAGATTGATACCCCAGTCCCAATCCATCCGGCAACTTTCGGCACACTTGGGCCCAAGGAGGCACTGTAAATGTGGGGAGAGAAGAAGCAGGATGCTCCCGCTAGGACGCCGCTCCCGCAGCAGCCTAGACCAGCCGTACCACCTTCAACTTTTTCTGGGGAGGCAAAGACAATGGCACCACTGGATTCAACCTATCCGGCGACAGAAAGAATGAGCAGCAGCGGTAGCATGGCCCGTCTCGGAGCGAGCCTGCATGTCAAGGGCGAGATTACAGGAAATGAAGACCTAGCCATTGACGGCGGCGTCGAGGGCTTGGTTCACCTGGAAGACCGGAAGCTGACGATCGGCGCAAGCGCGCGTGTAACCGCCGACGTGATCGCCCGCGAAGTCGTCGTATATGGCAACGTGAAAGGCAATCTGCGAGCGCGCGACCGCATCGAGATCAAGAAGGATGGTTCCGTCGTGGGCGATCTGACGACCGCCCGCATCATGATCGAAGACGGCGCGTACTTCAAGGGTTCCATCGAGATCGACAAGGCTGGTGACTCCTCCAGCTCCGACGATATCGACAAGCCTGCTTACACGCGCTCTCCGCGCATATCCGCAACAACCTCGTCGGATTAGTCCCGCGGCTTCGAGCAGCGGCCGGGCCGCCTGCGAGCGGCCTGCCGCTCGATTCCTCTTTTTCCGTCCGCAAACGTGCTCTCGCGGACGTGTCGAGCATCGCGCGTCCGCGAGCGAGAGTGCTCAGCTCAGAGTGAACTGCACCTTGACATCGAACCGAATTGAAACCGGTACGCCGTCCAGGATGGTCGGTTCATATCTTCGTTCTGACACGGCCTTTAGCGCGGCATTCAACAACAGCGCCGGTCCGCTGATCGCTTTCACCTGGGTCACGTTACCCTTGTCGTCGATGACCGCCTCGATCACGACGGTTCCCGACACATGCGCCTGCCGTGCAATCATCGGATAGACGAGCGGCGGGGCGTAGAGCAGTGTTGGTTCCTTCATCCCCGTAAAAATTCGCACCTCCTTCGGTTTTGCGGCGGGCGCAGGAGGAGGGGGAGGGGCACCGGTGAGAGACCCGCCCAGCACGTCGCCCACACCGCCCGGAACACCCCCTGTCACGTCGGAAAGGGCAGGAGCTGCCTCACCCGCATCCGGAGCCGACTCAACTACTTTCTTGGGGATTATGGTGGGAGCCGTCAGTGCTGCAGCAAGAAGAGACTGTTTCGGAATGCTCTGCACGTGCAAGGCGGGCGGGGGTGGTGCGGCAGGCGGAGGCGGTGCCAGGAGCACCGTGTTATTTAACTTGTAGAGATCGATGCCCTCGGTGAAAACCAGCGGTAACAACAGCAGGGCGCCCACGATGGCCGCCTGGATAGCGAACGCGAGCCCCGCTTTCGCGGCGCGCTTGCCACGATCGCGCGTGTTCTCCTCGATGATGGCGTCGGCGAAGAGGTTATGCCCGGTGGAAGTGGATCGAATCAAGGACTGAGGAGCGCGTGGACCTTGGTAGCTGCTTTGTCGAGCGACCTGCGGAAATGCACCTGCATTGGACCCTGACATCTTCATCTCCTTTTCCAAAACAGCGTAGAGGCCGTGCAGGACCGTCAGGAATCTCTGGCCGAGATCCGAACCGGGCCCCACAGCGCCACCGCTTGACTAGAACGGTGGGAAGAAATACTTCTCCACGTGGAAAAGCGAGATGGTGTTAGCTACACCAATCAGTCGCCTTTAGTCTGCAGACTCACCCTTAAAACAGCAAACTCAAAATCCAAATCGTTCCCATCGGCAACTGTGATTCGACCTGCCCAACCTGTGTGGGTTCAAAAAAAGCGCACGGTTTTTGCTGCGAGGTGGGTTATGAAAAGGGACCTTCAAGTCGATTCCCTGGGATCGTCGGCGGAGCTTCGTGTCAGATCTTGTTCGATTGCTGGAATGACCGCTTGCAGTAGAGCCACAAACTGCTGGTTCACTCGCGCGCCCCCTTCCATCACTTCGGCATGGCTCAACGGGTGCCCCAAGATCCCTGCCGCCATATTCGTCGCGCACGAGACTCCCAGCACGCGCATCCCCATCTGCCGTGCGACGATCACCTCCGGTACCGTGGACATGCCGACCAAATCCGCTCCGATCATCTTTAGGTAACGAATCTCCGCCGGCGTCTCAAAAGTCGGCCCAACCAGCGCGGCATAGACTCCTTCGTGAGCGTCCATTCCTAGCCGTTTCGCCTCGCGCAGCACCATTTCGCGATACGGCTTCCAGTACGCCTCGGTCATGTCCGGAAAGCGCACGCCAAAACGGTCGTCGTTCGGCCCGATTAACGGACTTGTTCCCTGCAAGTTGATGTGGTCGCGAATCACAACCAGCGCACCCTGACGGTACTCCAAATTGATCGCGCCCGCCGCATTCGTCAAAATGGCCGCGCGAATCCCGATCCGCCCCAGCACGCGCAGCGGAAACCCCACCTCCTCGGCCGAATACCCTTCATATAGGTGCACGCGCCCCTGCATCACAGCCACGGGGACGCGACCGACCCTACCGATCACCAGCGCCCCGGCGTGGCCCTCGATCGTCGACAGCGGAAAGTGCGGAATTCTGCGGTAGGGAATCCGCGTAGAGGACGTCAGTTCGTCGGCAAACGCTCCCAAACCCGAGCCCAGCACAACTCCGATCCGGGGCCGCAGTTTGGTTTTGGACCGGATGAATTCTGCCGCGCGAGACGCCCTTTCGAACTCGCCTTTCCCTCGAGCGCGCGCGGCCCTCATCGAAGCATAATTCCCACGATCGAAGCAGACATCAGATTGGCCATCGTTCCGGCAAGCATGGCACGGATACCCAGTCCTGCCAGCTCCGACTTTTTGTTGGGCGCGAGCGCTCCGATCCCACCAATCTGAATCCCGATCGAGCTGAAATTCGCAAACCCGCACAGTGCAAACGTAGCGATCGTGAACGAGCGCGGATCAAGCGTGTTTTCTAGCGGGCCGAGCCGCTGGAAGGCGACCAACTCGTTTGTGACCATACGCAACCCCATCAAGTTGCCGACCGTGCTGCAGTCGTGCCAGGGAACGCCAGCCAGCCAGGCAACCGGCGCGAAAATCCAGCCGAAGACTTGTTCAAGACTCGACGGAAACTGCCCCATGCCATGCGACGCAAGCAGGTGATGCACGCCGCCGAAAATTGCGTCAACCAGATAGATGAGCGCAATGAAGGAAACGAGCATGGCGGCGACATTCAGTGCGAGGTGAAGCCCATCGATGGTTCCGCGTGCGATGGCACCCAATGCATTCTTGTCACGTTCTATTTCTGCCATTTCGACTCGGCCTGCGGTCAGTGGCTTCTCCGTTTCCGGCACGAGCACTTTGGCAATCAGAATCGTTCCGGGAGCGGTCATAATGACCGCCGCAAGCAGGTGCTCGGCCTTGATGCCGTAGGCCATGTAGGCGCCCATCAGACTGCCCGAGACGTGCGCCATCCCGCTGGTCATGATCGTCATGAGTTCCGATCGGGTGACTTCCGGAAGAAACGGCCGAATCGTGAGCGGCGCTTCGGTCTGCCCCATGAAGATGCTGGCAGCCACATTGAGTGATTCCGCGCCGCTCGCCCCCATCAACCGGGTCATCACGTGCGCCGCGGCCCTCACGATGATCTGCATGACGCCCCAGTAGTAGAGCAGCGCGAAAAATGCGGCGATAAAGATGATGATCGGCAGCGCTTGGAAGGCAAAGATGAATCCCCGTGGCGAATCTTTCTGGCCCAGCTCTCCGAAAACGAAGGATGAACCGCGGTAGGAGAAATCCAGCAGCCATTCGGCCCCTTTGCCGAGCTCGTGAAATGCGACTTGGCCGAAGGTCCACTTGATCACCACGAACGCCAGCGCAATCTGCAACCCCAGCCCCCAGGCGACAGTTTTGATCCGAATCGCACGCCGATTGGTCGAAAACAACACCCCCGCTCCGATGACAAAGCCGATGCCCAGGATTCCGACGAACCGGTGCATTTCCGCGCGCCCTCCCTGGCGCAAATGGCGGGTAGTATATGAGCCACTGCCTCATCAAACAAGCAACGAAACCGCGCTCCTCTGTGCGGACGACGCAGAGGCCCGACCCCTCTGCCAGGGCCGAGTGATCGGCCGGGGGGCAGCGCTCAGCTTTCAGCAATCAAACTGTTTGCTTTTCGAGCTCGAAGAGCAGGTGCTAAATCGCCCTCGCCTCGATCAGTGAGGCGGAAATCTTTCGCTGATACTCATGCGCCTTGGCGAGAATACCAGGCTTGTCCATCGTGAACATCACGCGATCTTCCATTACGATCTTCCCCGCAATCACTGCGCTTCTCACGTCATGCGCATTGAGCGCATAGACCAGTTGCGAATAAACGTTGTACATCGGTGTCGCATGCGTCGCGCCTGTCCCAATCAGAACGATATCGGCCTGCTTGCCCACTTCGAGCGATCCGATCTGACCATCCAGGTGCAGTGCGCGGGCGCCTCCGATCGTCGCCATCTCCACGACTTGCCGAGCCGGCAGAGCCCTCGGATCCATGCGGGTCACCTTCTGCAGCTTCGCGGCGATGTTCATTTCCTGAAACAAATCCTGATTGTTGTTGCTGGCTGCGCTATCGGTCGCAAGCCCCACGGCCTGTCCGGCCGCCAGCAAATCAACCACCGGCATCACACCAGAAGCCAGCTTCATGTTACTGGACGGATTGTGAATCGATCCAACGCCCTGCCGCACCAGTGTCCGGACATCCTCCTCATCCAGCCACACGGTGTGTGCGGCGATCACATCGGGCCCCAACAGTCCAATGCTGTCCAAATACGCTACAGGCGACAGCCCGTGTTTGCTTTGACTCAACTGGCTTTCAAACGGCGCTTCCGCGACGTGGATCAAAATGGGTGCACCGGTCCGGCGCGCCAGCGCCGTGGCAGCCCTCAGATTTTCGGTCGAAAGCGTATACATCGAATGCGGCGCCACTCCGGGTGTTATGAGCGGATCATCTTTCCAGCGCTCGATAAACCTCTCCGTATAGGCTAAAGCCGCGGCCGGCGTCTTGTGGTCCGGCGACGGAAAATCGACGATGGTTTCGCCGAGCACACCGCGCATTCCGGCCTCTTTCGTGACGGTGGCGACCACATCCTCAAAGTAATACATGTCCGCATACGTCGTGATTCCGCCACGCAGCATCTCCAGTACGCCGAGGCGTGTGCCCCATAGGACGAAGTCCTCGGTCACATTTCGCGCTTCGGCCGGAAAGATGTATTTTTCAAGCCAGTCATTGAGCGAATGATCTTCGGCAACGCCGCGAAAAAGGCTCATGGCTGCGTGCGCGTGCCCGTTGATCATTCCCGGCATCACGAGCGTGCCGCCCGCTTCGATTTTCCTGGCACCGCTTGCCTTGGCTTCTAGATCGGACCTCTTTCCGACCGCGGCAATCGTGTCGCCCTCGATCGCCACGCCACCATCTTCGATCACGCGGAACTCCGGGTCCATCGTGATCACCGTTCCGCCTCTGACAAACAGATCCACGCCTTTTTCTCCTGCCGCAAGGAAGCCTAGTTCTGCTGCAAAAACTCGAGCGTGTAGGCCGTCGTGGGATCGAACACCTTGTCGATCACCTTCAAATCGAGAAGCTGCTTATACATCGTGTCCCACCGATCCGCCTTCATCTTTCCCAGCTCGCTCGGATCAGTTCCCTCTACAAAGTGCCCGTCACGCAGCGCCCTCCAAGTGAAATTCATCCACTCCGGATTCAGCGCCGGATTCAGCTTGATGATAGCGGCATGGGCTGCTGCAGGGTCCTCCAGGTAATCTCGCCAGCCTCGGATCGACGCATCCACGAACTTTCGCACCGCGTCGGGATGCTGCTCGGCGAATTTTCGGGTTGTGAACATGACGCGGTACGGACTGTAGCCGGCATCGCTTGTCAGAAGCACGCGCGTTTCAATTCCGGCCTGCTTGGCGAAAAACGGCTCCGAGGTGGCAAAGGCCTGCTGAACGTATTGCGGATCAGCCACGAAATTCGCCACATTCATCATGGCCGGAATCTCGTGTACGTTGGTCAGCTGATAACGCTTCTCGATGTATTGAAACCAAGTCGAGCCCGTTTTGATCGCGACCGTGTGCCCGTTTAGGTCGGCGAAGGAGCGAATCGGCGAGTCTTTCCTGACCATGATGCCCTGCGGATCATGCTGCATCGTGGCCGCCACAGCGACCAGGGGCTGCCCGTCTCCGACAGATTCCAAAATCTTGTCTGAGGAGCTCATCCCGAACTGCGCCGTGCCTACCGAGACCTGCTGCTCGGGCGTAACGTACGGCCCGCCGGGCTGGATACTTAGATCGAGCCCCGCTTCCTGGTAATAGCCCTTTACCAGTGCGGTATAAAAGCCCCCGTGTTCTGGCTGCGGATACCAATCCGCTTGCAGGGTCACCTTCTCGAGGCTCGAGCGGCCCGCGGCGTGGTGACACCCGGCCCCACTGATCGAGGCCAGAAGGAGAATGCACCACGAAAGGGGGGGAAGGGCGCCCTTGGGCATGTTCGAGAGTAGCATGCCATTGTCCCCGCCGAAAGCATCCTCGGTCATATTGGCGGCGTCTTCCTCCGCCCCCTTCGGGGCCCTCGTTTCCCTTGCGGGCCATGCTAGAATTCCCCATGGCACGCCTTGATCGGAAACGTCAGACCCTTCTAGACGAAGAACTTATGCGTGGGCTGTACCGCTTCACGGCCCGCACCCTGGCGACTCGGCGTCCGGTACCCTTCGGCGCGCTCATTGTCCGAACGAAGACTGGCAAACCGCTCCTTAAAGCCACCAACTCGGTGATGCGAGAGAACGATCCTTCCTCTCATGCCGAGGTACGCACCGTGCGCCTGGCATGCAAAAAGCTCAGGCGTCCGTCGCTTGCCGGCTACACGATGTACTCGACCTGTGAGCCGTGCCCGATGTGCATGGCGAACGCCCTCTGGGCGGGTCTGGATCGCGTTGTTTACGGTGCCACCATTGCGGACGCCAGCCAGCACTGCTTCCAGATTCATATTCCGGCTCGCGAAGTCACGCGCCGCTCGGATATGAGGTGTGGCGTTGATGGTCCCGTTTTGCGTGATCTTTGCGTGACCCTTTTTACTCACCCGAACATGCAAGAAGCATTTCGCAGTTGGAGCACATCGAAGAGGAGAGTGAATCGCCGATAGCCGTACCGGGAGCCGCTCGATGGACTCGCACCACGCTACCGCACTGACCTCACTGCTCGGCGATCCTTCGCGCGTCCTCACGCATCCGCCAACCGTCGAGCAGCTTTCGCGGGATTTCTACTGGTACTCCCCTGTTCTTCGCAAGCAGCTGGACGGGAAAGTCGGCGACCTCGTCATCCAGCCGGTGACTGCCGCAGAGATCCAAACGATCCTCCGCTATTGCCACGCCCACGATATTCCCGTGACCGCCCGGGGAGCGGGCACGGGTAACTACGGCCAGGCTGTTCCGCTTTATGGGGGCGTGATTCTCGATCTCGTGCGCATGGACCGGATTGAGCGGATCAGCCCGGACGGTGTGGCTATCTGTGAACCTGGCGTGCGCCTCGGCGTGCTTGAGAATGAAGCACGCAAAGTCGGTTGGGAGCTGCGATGTTATCCGTCGACGATCATCAAGGCGTCGGTGGGCGGCTTTCTCGGTGGAGGCTCGGGCGGCATCGGCTCGGTCGCCCACGGCAACTTACGCGACTTTCAGACGGTCCGCGCTCTCGAAGTCGTTACGATGGAAACGGAACCACGCCTCATCCTCCATGAGGGGGAAGCGGTCCACGATATTCTTCATGCTTGGGGAACGAACGGCATCGTCACACGGATCTGGCTCGCGCTCGCTCCGGCTGTCGAGTGGGCACAGTGCGCGGTGGCCTTTGACACGTTTGCCAAAGCCTTCGATTTTAGCGAGCGCATCGCAGCCGACCGTGCTTGGACCAAGCGTCTGGTTACCCCTTTCGAATGGCCGATTCCTTCTTTTTTCACGCCGGTCAAGGAGTATGCGCCGGAAGGGAAAGCGCTCATTTTTTTCCTGATCGCCGAATCGCAGCGCGCTGAACTCGAAGCGGCCGCGCGTAGCGTGGGCGGGGATGTCACCTACTCCGGAAAGTACCTTGGGTTGCGAACTCGCCCGCTGCTTTCTGACTACACTTGGAATCACACGACCCTTTGGGCCATGCGCTCTGATGAAGCCTACACGTACCTGCAATGTGCGTTCGATCCGGCAACGGTGCGCGATCAGATGCGCCGCCTGAAAGAGCGCTTCGGCGATGAAATTCTCTTCCACATGGAGTTTTGGAAAGCGGGCGACGGCCGCATGATTCCCGGGGCGATTCCCGTCGTTTATTACACGACGGAAGCGCGCTTGAACGACATGATCTCTTTTTGCCGCGAAATCGGCGTGTTCGTGGCCAATCCTCACGTCAACAATGTGGAGGGGGGCGGCCGTTATCGCGATGACAATGTACAGTTGCTCGCCAAGCAGCGCTACGATCCGAAGGGCTTACTGAATCCGGGGAAGATGATCACCTTCCGACCGCAAGAGCTTGTTCGATGAAGACCTGGATTCCGGACGAGCGCAATTTCTCCTACCTGAATTGGAAACAGGTCGACGCGCTCCCGCGCGAGAACACACTGTTGGTTCTTCCGACCGCGGCGGTGGAGCAGCACGGCCATCATCTCCCCCTCGCCACCGACACGCTTATCAATAATCTGCTGCTCGGTTACGCACTCCAAAAACTCTCCCCGAATCTCTCCGTCTACGCCCTACCGCCCGTGCACTATGGCAAGAGCAACGAGCACCTGGGTTTTCCTGGCACGCTTTCCGTGAGCGCGGCCACATTCATGTCGGTTCTGCGCGACCTCGGTGCAAGCATCGCGAGTGCGGGCTTCCGGCGTCTGGTGCTCTATAACACCCACGGCGGCAACACCGCCCTGATCGATGTGATGGCTCGCGATCTCCGCGCCGAGTTTAAGCTGCGCACCTTTGCGGTGCATGGCTCGGCGGGTGCCAGCCTCGAGGGTCTCACGCAGCAGGAGCGCACCTACGGTTTTCACGCCGGGGAAGTCGAGACTGCGTTTCTCCTGGCCTCGGTGCCGGAGTTGGTCGATCGCTCCGCCTATACAAGTAACTACATTGCGGATGCCGCCAAGCCGGGTCTGTTGTTTCCAGAAAACGCGCCGGCCACGTTCGCTTGGCTCACCAGCGACATCGCTCCGAGCGGCGTGATGGGCGATCCGCGCCCGGCGACAGCGGAGAATGGCGCTCGCTGGCTCGATCAGGCTGCTACGCGGCTGGCCGCCATCCTCGAAGCCATGCTCTGCTTTCCGCTTTCGCCCACACCATGAACCCAGTCTGGACCGAATGCGGCAACGGCGTCCGCCTGGAGCGCGGCGTTCGTTGTCGGATGTCCGACGGCACCGAGCTGATATCCGACCATTACTATCCACCCGAGCCCGGCCCCCACCCCACCGTGCTCATGCGTCAGCCCTATGGCCGTGACATCGCCTCGACCGTCACCTATGCCCATCCCGCTTGGTTTGCCCGCCACGGTTACAACGTGGTCATTCAGGACGTCCGCGGCCGCGGAGATTCCGGCGGTGACTTCTATCCCTTCCGCCACGAGGCGCGCGACGGCGCCGAAACCATCTCCTGGCTGAGTATGCGGCCGGAATCGAACGGCAGCATCGGCATGTACGGTTTTTCCTATCAGGGAATCGCGCAGCTTCTGGCTGCGGCCGAGGCGCCCGAGGGTCTGATCTGCATCGCGCCTGGCATGACCGCGCACGACCTGTACCACGGCTGGTTCTATCACAACGGTGCGCTGCGCCTGGCATCCTCCCTCACCTGGGGACTACAAATGCTGAAGGCGGACGCTCGTCGCCGCAAGCTGCGCCAAGCAAGCGATGCACTCGAACGCGCCTGGGCCAACCTCGCCGCGCAAACGAGCGTTCAGCCATTCGGCGATCATCCCGCGATTCGTGGCGAAGGGCTGCCTACGTACGTAGTCGACTGGTTTGACCATGCCGACCCCGGTGACTACTGGTCGTCTCTCGACGTGAGCCAATCGCTCAGCCAGATTCGCGTTCCTGCTCTCCACCTTTCTGGCTGGTATGACACCTACCTCAAGGGGAGCATCGATGGCTTTCTGGCGTTGACCCGATGCGCGGGCAGTGACTTTGCGCGACAGCATCAGTACCTCGTCGCGGGCCCCTGGCTGCATATTCCCTGGGGTGACCATATCGGCGCAGCCGATCTTGGCCCCCAGGCCCTGCTGGATACCGACGCGCTCCTGCTCCGTTGGTTCGATCACTGGCTGAAAGGCTCGGGCGCGTTTTCCGGCGAACCCCAGATTCGCCATTTCGTCCTCGGCGAGAACCGCTGGCGCACTGCGGATGCCTTTCCCTTGGAGGCAGATTACGCTTTCTATCTGCGCAGCACCGGCCGCGCCAACTCCCGCAAAGGAGATGGCATCCTGTCTCGAGCCCAACCGTTGCCGGATGAGCCCTCCGACATCTTCGTCTACGATCCGGAAGTGCCTGTACCGGCTCCAGGTGGTTGGGTCGGCTCCGCCGGCCAATTCGATCAGTCCGTTCTCGAACTCGGCAATCATATGCTTGTCTACACGACCGCTCCGCTTTCCTCCCCTCTTCGCATCTTTGGCATTCCTCGTGTCTCGCTCTATATGTCGACTTCGGCGGAACATACCGATGTAACGTCAAAAATCGTGCGGGTGCGCCCAAACGGCGCAGCCGAATTCATCTCGATCGGCATTGCCCGCTCAAGTCGGCTCTTTACCCGAACCGGGTACGCCGCAGACAAAATCCACCACTGGCAGTTCGACTTGGAGCCCAC
>Ga0187783_10001411_pt1 | contig 17759 bp, 12 predicted proteins | sample 1015_SJ02_MP02_2_FD_132471 | JGI IMG/M metagenome (GOLD analysis project Ga0187783, IMG submission 132471) | Tropical peat soil microbial communities from peatlands in Department of Meta, Colombia - 1015_SJ02_MP02_20_MG | ecosystem: Environmental > Terrestrial > Soil > Wetlands > Peat | place...
CCTTGTGTTTGGCTTTGACCGAGGTTTCGATATCGAGGTCAACCAGGCGGCCACCTTCTAAGATGGCGATCCTTACTTCTTCAGCCAGGTTGGCATTAATAATAATTTCTTTAGACATGGCTCATAGCCCTTTAGGATGTAATCTTAGGTATGTGAGCTCGAAATGGGTCTTTTGGCTTTCTTTACTATTGCACTAAAAACACCAAAAAGGGCGGGCATGCTTGCGACGTCATCTGCGCATCAAACGGATCGTTCCATCTCGTCGCAAAAATCTCGTGAGTTAATTCTACTGCCCGTTTCGCCTTCATCTTGCTTTTTTCAATCAGTTTGGCCCCAAAAGCTGGTCGCAAAAAACACGACCTAACATAATATAACAGGGCGCAATCCTCTTTTTATCGCAAAGTAGCCTTCTTCCATTTGTTGCTACATAGCATTATACAAATTCTCTTAACCTTCCACACGCTTTGGCTCTGGCATTAATATTTCCGTGCCTGAGCGAAGATGACTCGAAGGCCTCCGTTAAACTTCATTACATCTTCCGGGGAAAGCAACTCTCACAGGGCGCTTGTATCATGGGCAAGTCTATTGCGCAAGTAAGACCAAGCGAGTCGCATAGGGGCATTTATCGCCGTAATTTCAGCCTGTTATTGTTCACATCGTCTGAATTAACGGGCCAAAAAATTGCGGCCGCTTGAGTATTTTTTTTGCCCCTGTATGTAAGAGTCTCAAAAGCGGAGGAGCGATGGCTAGCACAGACCACATTGAGGCGGACGGCACGGTAGTTGAAGTTCTCCCCAATGGTCATTTCAGGGTAAAATTAGAGAATGGTCATGTGGTGTTGGCCTATACATCAGGGAAAATGCGTAAGCATTTCATTAGGATAGTATTGAACGATAAAGTCCGCGTTGCTTTATCTCCCTATGACCTCAACAAGGGCCGCGTTATTTTTAGGACAAAATAACTATTTAGCGAGAAACTTTGCCATCGCAAGATGTGCCCCAGAGAATGTCAGCCTTGCATGTGAACCAACTGCAAATGGTTTTAACGCTCCAGTCTTTGCTAGAGTCCCATGCTCTATTGCCGTCGGAGCTATAATAAATGATTTGTCCTTCGGAATATCCAAAGTTCATGCTCTTTCCCGATGCGCAGGTCGGGCTGCAACAGTCAGAATTCTGAAAGCAGGCCTCGCCCACTTGTGCACATGCCCATGAAGAGGCGCTCAAAAAATAAATAGTTGTGCATAAAAGAATGGCCCATGCGTATTTCATAATATCTCCGGTCGTTTTCCTGGCTTAAATATTTAGTCTAACAATAAACCTCGCATGAGCAAGCAAATAAAACCTGTTAGATCCGCCGGCTTACAGCGGTTAGCATAAATTTCGGAATGGCTTTTGGGCTATCGCCGAAGCCCTAGGCCGGAGATCTAACAGAATTCTTCAGCCGGCCGATTCTGCAGGCGATAGCCCAAAAGCCATTCCGAAATTTATGCTAACCGCTGTAACAGTGGTTAGCGCCTAAACACAAGGAAACTCACAAAGGGTAAATTGTTTCATTTTTTCTGTCTTGAGCAGGGAGATGGTTTGCATTAGGTCGTTGTGGAAAAGTCCGTCTTGCTTTCTGTAGGGGACGACTTCTCTGACGAGTTTGTGGACACGACTTGCGCTTTCGCTGACGTATTTTTTTTCACGCAGATCGAGGGCTTGGCAGGAGGCCATTAATTCGATGGCGAGCACGCTTGTGGTGTTGGTTATCACGTCTACTAGTTTGTTTGCGGCGTTCATTCCCATGGAGACGTGGTCTTCGCGGCTGGCCGATGTCGGGATGCTATCGACGCTTGCGGGATGGCAGAGGATTTTGTTTTCGCCTACCAAGGCGGCCGCTGTGACGTGCAGTATCATGTAGCCGCTGTTGAGGCCGCTGCCCTCAATCAAGAATGGCGGTAATCCATTGGAATGCTTGGCATTGACCAAAAGTTCGATGCGACGCTCGGCAATGCTTGCAAGCTCAGCCATGGCCATGGCGAGGTAATCGAGCGCTAGTGACAAGTGTTGACCATGAAAATTGCCGCCGCTTAAAATGGCAAAATCGCTAAAATCTTCGGCGAAGAATATTAAAGGATTGTCCGTAACCGAGTTTATTTCGCGAAATACCAGTTCTTGCACGTGGCTAATAACATCCTTAGTTGCTCCATGTACTTGCGGTATACATCGCAATGAATAGGGATCTTGGGTTAGTTGGCTCTTTATCGAAGCTTCATCCTCGAAACCTTCGAGAAATCGGCGCATATGGTCTGCCGTGTTTATCTGTCCTGGGTGCGGCTTGAGCGCGTGAATCCTCGCATCGTAGGGCGCGACATGGCCGCCCAAGGCTTGAAGAGTCATGCTGGCAATCAAATCCGCTAAGTGACTTAAATAAACGCAGTTTCTTAATGAGATGGCAGCGATGGCCGCCATGGCCTGGGTGCCGTTGATGAGGGCGAGTCCATCTCGCAAGCCTAAACGGAGCGGTTCAACTTGGGCGTGGCGCAAGGCCAGGTCGGCGCTGGTTAGTTGCTGGTCGACAAAGGCAGGACCAAGGCCCAAACATAGCAAGCCCAGATGGGCTAGGGGCGCCAAGTCACCGCTCGCTCCGACACTGCCTTTTTTCGGTATATATGGGGCACAGTTGGCATTGATCAACCGCTCGAGTTGACCGATGAGCGCGAGACTTGCGCCTGAATAACCTTGAATCAACGTATTGAGGCGCAATAACATCAAGGTCTTGGCGGTATAGAAATCTAGTGGATCGCCTAGGCCCACCGCGTGCGACAAAATGATATTTTGTTGCAGCCTTTCTTGGTCAGCTTGATCTATGCGTATTTCAGCAAGAGCGCCGAAACCCGTATTGATGCCGTATATCGGTTCGTGAGAAAAGCTGGCATTTTTTAAGAGCTGATAGCCCTTGGCGGCTCTTTCTCGGGCGATCTCGCAAATTTCTACGCCGACACTGGCGAACACTATTTCTTCTATCTTTTTCGGGCTCAACTCTGAATCGCCTAATGCTATCATGGGGCTCCTATGTCTTTGATCTATTGGCTAAACCTGTTGGGCTTCGTTTTTCTTCTCGCTATCTTGGGCGCTGCGTGGAATTTTCGCGATAACCTTTTGCCCGGCGATTCCGCCTGCCACAGTGCGCACCCGCCACATCCGTTTTTATGTGGCATGAAAATTAAAATACAGTTGGCCAATGTGGAGGATCTATCTCATGTCGACGGTATTTCCCGTAAAAAGGCAGAGGCCATTCATAGTTTTTTTCAAACGCACAGAGCTGCAACTATCGACGATCTGCTTTCGGTCAAAGGGCTAGGCGCTAAGACACTCGCGCGCCTCAAAGAACATTTCCATTAGCTCGAGCCTATAATCGGCCAAAGCCGGCGAATAATTGAGCAGCAGTGAAGGCGCGGTGTTGTCCCTCGGCGCGGCGTAGAATGTGATTGATCCGTTTTCTGGTTTTTGGATCGTAGGTTTCATTAGGCAGCGAGAGATTCATTTTCGAGCGAATGATGGATCGACCTAGGTGATGAATGAAATGAACTGTCTGGCCTTCTACCTTCTCAACCAACCCAACATGGGTGAGCGCATCATTCATCTGTCCATTGCAGCTCCGGTCATAGGTGTTGTGGAAAAACACCAGATCGCCCACCAGAGGTTCCTCCCTAATTACCGACCCATATTTCTGCACAAATCGGTAGATAGTTTTCACGTCGTTATCGTTATCTTTCTTGATAACGCCGCCAAGACCGATTTTCGCCTTAGTGAAAATGGCTCTGATAGTCCCGGAACAATCGCTTCTAAAAGATCGCTTTCCCACCTTCAAGCTAGGCTTCCCAAGCGCGCTTTTGGCGATCGAGAGCAAACGTGCTCGATCGCCGTCGTTTAGCGGCGCTCTTTCTGCCACAAGTGTCTTAGTTTTTCCCTTAGCCCGCTTCGCCGAGGCGGTAGTGCCGCAGGCGGAAATAATACAAACTACCAGAGCAAATACCGCGGTTTTACGGACGTTATAATTTATAAATTTAAGCCGGCGCAGCATTTATATAGTATATATTACAGGTGTTAATCCGTTTCGTCATGAATAATTTTCTCCGATAAATCGGCTATTTTCATATGATTATAACCAGTGAAATCCACATCCTTTCGCTTGATGGTAATTGCTATACGATTGGTTGCCTCCACCGTTACCGATGATAATTCGTTTAAGCGTTCGCCCAGATTAACCAAGATCCATAATGCGACATTCTCGCCCGTGGGGTTTTCTAGCCCTTTGACCTCATTGAGCAATGCGTGATCAAGCATTCCTAGAACCGGGGCAAACTTTTTGGACAAGTCGTTTAAATCCATTACCCATCCCAAATTCTCGTCAAGCTTTCCTTCGGCTCGCACAATAACGCGATAGCTATGACCATGGATTTTATGGCATTGATGGCTTTCTGCCACATTGGGTAAAAAATGCGCTGCTTCAAAACGAAATTCTTTGGCAATTTCTGCGGTTATAGACACTTCTTCGATTTCCAAGTTGATAAACTGTAGTCGACATTAAGGTCTGCGCCTGGTGTTCGCAATAGCGATAGAAGACCTTCAAATTGCTGGGCCGTATGGTATTTTTCTCTGCTTTGGTGTAGGACAGTGAGTAAACACCGCCTAGATGTTAGTGGTAGGGCATGATGAATAACGAATTGAATAAAGAAGCGGCGAGTCCTGAAGTCAAAACCAAAAAAATCGAGGCCCTGAAAAAGAAGAGACAAAAATCCCAAAGAGTTACTACAAGGCCCAGTGTGAGCTACAGTGACGAAGAATTGAAGGCGGTTGAGGGCGAGCCGTTTTGGAATCTCGTCCATGATGGCCAAATCAAAACCATCGAAGCAGATGGCATCACCGTGACCCTTGCACGTGACGGGGGCGTCATTTCCGTGTTCGTACCCAACGAGGAATTGTGCTGTGGGGTTAATCGCGAACCCGGCCAGACTATGCGTGTGTATTTGGAAGACGCCATCGCGGCGAACGCTTCGAGTTCTAGGCCCTTTACCGGCAGTGAAGTCAAAGCCGTTGAGCTGGATTTGCTGGAAAAGGCTATAAAGGCCAAGGCAGAAAATGAAACGGTTAAGGGTTACGTGGTCGGTGAGATTAAGGGAGGCTATTCGGTAGCGCTTTTTGCAAAATCCCGTGAGGATGCCGATAAGGGCTTTGGTTTGCGCGCCTTCTTGCCGCTTGGGCGTACTGGTCTTGGACGCAGAGAAGGCATGGCCGCCATCGATGACCCCTTGATTGCGGTGCAGATAGCTGAATTTGATCCCATTCGCGGCAATATCGTAATTTCTCGACGGGAATTGTTGGCCAAGGCGCGCAAACTTGATGAGGACGCCTTTTTCGCTCAGCACAAGCTTGGTGATGTGGTTTCGGGCCAAGTGAGCGCCGTTATGCCCTATGGTGTTTTTGTGAACCTGGGTGCGGTGGACGCCTTTTTACATGCAAGCGATATTTCCTGGGACAAAAAGCCAAGACTTAAAGAGCTTGTGCCGGTGGGCAAGGAAATTCGAGCAAAAATCATTGGCTTGGATTTGGAAAACAAGAAGGTCAAGTTGAGCATCAAGGATCTTAACCCTGATCCTTGGCAATCCATCGAGAAGACGTTTAAGCCAGGATCGGAAGTGGAAGGCGATATTGTGGCTTTCGCTGATTTTGGCGCCTTTGTGAGGTTGCAGGATGGGGTGGAAGGCCTGATTCACATGGGCGAAATCACCTGGAATCGCATAAAGCATCCTTCGCAGCATTGGCAGATCGGCGATCATGTTCGCGCGCTCGTGCTAAGGGTGGATAAAGAGCATCGAAGAATTTCTTTGTCCACCAAGGCCTTGGAGATGAGCCCGGTTGAACGGCTGTCAGCGCAGTTTCCTGCCGGTGCTGTGATTAAAACCAAGATAGCCAGTATCCATGACTTTGGCTTCTTTGTGGAGCTTGATGAAGGGAGCAATGGTTTGGTCCCCCGAAGCGAAGTTTCTTGGGTGAGAAGCGACGATCCCTTAGAAAAATCCTTTAGCGTTGGTCAAGAAGTAGAAGTGGCGGTTTTGGGCTATGACCAGAAACGCCAGCGGGTGACCTGTTCGATGAAGCGGGTGCACGGCGATCCCTGGCAAAAGTGGAAAACCGATTTTAAAAAAGGCAGCGCTCACAAAGTAAAGGTAATTGAGGTAATGCGCGCCGGCGTAGTTTGTCAGCTAGATGGCGAGTTAACCGGTTTTTGCAGCAGGAGAGATCTGGTTGAGGGAGACAATGATCAAGGTCGCGTTAATGTCAAAGTCGGCGATGAAATTGATGTGATCGTTACGGCGGTGGAAATGGCGAGGCAGCGTATATCGCTGAGCCAGAAGGCCGCGGCCGATTCAGAAACCAAACGCGCCTATAAATCTTATCTCAGTGAGCAGGGCCGAGGTTCTGCAAGAACCACTCTGGGCGATGCGTTTCGTAATATAAAAATCAAAGGCAAAACCTAGGATATGGCTCGAGTTCATTTAACTTCTCTTGGTTGTCCAAAAAATCGTGTGGATGCCGAGCACATGCTCGGCATGGCGGAGTCCGCTGGCCATCAGTTGGTTGATAGCGTGGATGAAGCGGACACGCTTTTGGTCAATACCTGTGCCTTTATCAACGAAGCAAAAGAAGAATCCATCGACGCTATTTTGTCTCTCGCCAAAATAAAGGTGGGTTCAGGCGGCAAAAAGAAGCTGATTGTTACGGGCTGTCTGGCTCAACGGTATGCATCGGAGCTAGAAAAAGCCATTCCGGAAGTAGACCACTTTTTTGGTACCTCTGACTATTCTCTAGTGGCTTCGGTTTTGGGCGATAGCCTAGTTAAATTAGGAAAAAAACATAAAAATCTCGTATCCAATGAACTTTCTTATATAGAAAAATTTGATTTGCCGCGGGTTAATACTTCTCCGTCTTTTTCGGCCTATCTGCGCATTTCCGAAGGTTGCGATAACGCCTGCGCCTTTTGTATCATCCCAAAATTGCGTGGCAAGCAACGGAGTCGAACCATAGAAGACTTGGTTTTTGAAGCGCGCCGCTTGGCACAGAAAGGTGTCATGGAGCTCAACCTGATCGGCCAGGATCTTACGGCCTATGGCTTTGATTTGCCCGGCCGACCACAGCTTGCGGATCTATTGACGGCCTTGGCTGAAGTGGATGGTGTGAAATGGCTGCGCCAGATGTATGCCTATCCTCGCACATTCAGCGACGCCTATTTTAAGGCTTTTGATCGAAAGAATGTGTTGCCCTATATTGATATGCCCGTGCAGCATGGCTCGGAGAATGTCTTGCGGCTCATGCGGCGGGGTGGCAGTAAAGGCCGCTTGAACTCGATTATCAAGAGCTTGCGCAGTAATATTAAAGATTTGGTTTTGCGCACGACGGTAATGGTAGGTTTTCCCGGAGAGACCGAAGACGATTTTAAAGAGCTATGCGATTTTGTGGTTGAAAACCAATTCGATCGCCTGGGTGTGTTTCAGTATTCCAATGAAGAAAACACCAAGGCCTATGATTTTGTAGATCAAGTGAAAAAATCAGTGAAAGAGCGGCGTTTCCATGAAATTATGGCGATTCAGCGGGGGATTTCCGCGGTTAAGATGCGAGGTCTTTTAGGCCAAGAAATCGAAGCCGTAGTGGAAGGCCAGTCCGATGAGCACGAATATTTAATTAAAGGACGCCTATGGTCGCAAGCGCCCGACATCGACGGCCTAACTTATATTTCTTCAGAGAAGCCCGTCGCGGTTGGCGATATGGTAAGAGTCGTTATTACCGATAGTCATGATTATGACGTATCCGGTGAGGTGATTGGCTCCCTCCCTTAATCCATCCTTCACACGCAAGCGTGCGGGAGAGGGGACATTCTAGGTACAAAAACGGGAAACTGGCTGAGAGATAGTGCTAGTAAGGAGCATGGGGCGATTTTCCTTAAAGCGAGATTTTGGTGGGCGAGTGCGTGGGGATATTTTGCTGTGGCCCATGCTTTTGCTTTTTGTGGCGCTGGTTTTGGGCGGTGCCATTTTTTGTGCGGTGTTTCGCTATCCCCAGAAAGTTCATGGTATTGGCATCTTGCTGCTTCAGGGCGATCTCAAGCAGGTATTGAGCCCAAAGGCGGGCACGGTGGAAGTATGGCTTCTTGAAGAAGGGGACTTGGTTCATCGCGGTGAAGCGATGGCTAGGCTCAGAGATCATCATAATCACGTAATTCCTATTTTCGCTAAAGTGGACGGCGTCTTGGGAGAGATTATCGCCTATCCCGATACCCAAGTAGGTTTTGGGCAGGCCATCGCCATCGTGACCAACCGTGGTGACCCGCGGCAGGACTTGGAAGTTGTCGGGTTTGTTTCGTCGCTCGAGGGCAAAAAACTTGATCCAGGGATGAAGGCCTTGGTGGACCCTTCGATTAGCGATCCCTATATTCATGGCCACATGCGTGCGACGGTAAAAAGAGTGGGCAAGCTGCCCATGACCAAAGAAGCAGTGCAATCCATCATCAAGATCCCAGAGATTGCCAAGTATATTCGCAAAAAAATTGAGGCTGAGCCCTTTGTGGTGGTGCTGCGCCTAGAGCGAAACGAGGCGCAAAAGACCGGCTACGCCTGGACGGGGCCTGGACCCAATTTCGCGCTTGATTCTGGGGTCATCGTCGATGTCGACGTGATTTACCGAGAACCGACACTTTTAGAGCTTTTATGGCCAGCCGTTTTTCATGCACACGTGCAGGTAAAATGACATGTTTCGGCCGTTTATTTTTACCACGCCTGTGCGTCTACAACTTGATCCTATTGAATGCGGTGCCGTTTGTCTGGGTATGATTCTTGACGGCTTTGGTCGTCACGCGACCAATTATGATTTGCGCCGCGCCTGCAAGACTTCACGCCAAGGGTCCGACGCCGCGTCCATTATCGAAGCGGCACAGCAGTTTGATCTTTTTGCCAAGGCGAAGAAATGCTTAGCCTCTGACCTTAAGAAACAAAGGGCTCCCGCCATCTTGTTCTTCGATGCCTGCCATTTTGTCGTCTTCGAAGGCTATTTTTTGGGGAAATTTTACATCAACGATCCCGCGCGAGGGCGCTATGCACTGACTTATCGGGAACTGCGAACGCGCTTCAGCAATTTTTTGATCGCCTTGGCCAAAGGTGAGGGTTTTGGCACAAGATCGGCGACGCCCAAATCAACGTCTTCCTCGTTGGATATGCCCACGAAGATATCGTCCATCGTCGTGGGCATTTTTTCTGGCATTATCTTTGTTGCGCTTGCTGCCCTATTTGGTTTGCTTGTCGGCAATGTGGGCAAGAGCCTCAAGCTCTCGGATGGATTGTTGCTCACCGGCCTTATGATGTTATTGGCGTGGATGATATTTGGCTTGTGGATTTTTTGGCTAGGCATAACTCGCTCATGGAGGCAAATGGTTAGTCGAGAAACTAAGCACTTAACGTCGAGCTTGACGACGGCATCTTATGGGATTTTCGACGAGATGCCCTTTAGTGTTGCCCGTAGCGTTTTAGCCTCTCTCCCCGACAATATTCTTTCAACCGTATTTTATTTTGGCCAACGCTATTTTTGCTGGGGATTTATCGTCGTCGTTCTATCCACCAGTCTGATGATTTCTTCGATGCTCACTATTGCTCTTTTTGCGTTATTGTTCGTCTTGATTTTGCAAAGCTTGCTCTGGGCTTTTATCTCCGAGGTTTCGAGCGCGAAAGAAACTTCGGTTCTTCCCGCTGCCTCTTTTGCTCTTGACATGCGCGCCATGGGCCAAACGGCCTTTGTCGTAGATGGCTTGCTGACAACGGAACTAAGGACCTTAAGCCCGCCAAAAAAATCCATCATGCTATCCACGGCCGTCCCCGTCACGATTTTTTTGGTGCTGTTTTTTGTGATCACGCCAAGTGTGTGGGAAAGCGGTCGCGTAACTCTGGCGGAAATTTTCTCCGTGCTTGTGTTGGCCTACGGTGTTTTAGTATCCGCGAAAGAACTACTGAAAAATCATCCGCGCGTGGTCGAGGAAGGGGAGAGGCGACGGACATTTGAGCAGGAAGTCAATAATAGGATAGAGCCAATAACCCTAGCGAGACCAAACAGCCAAGACCTTCTCATGGAGCTTAAGGGCGTCAGTTTTTCCTATCGGGGAGAGCGAGGTCCTGTTCTAGCAAGCCTTAGTCTAACCATAAGGCGCGGAGAATTAATTGGGTTGGTGGGGGACCACGGGTCGGGAAAGTCCACCTTGTTACGTCTGCTTGGACGCAAAATTGTGCCCACTTTTGGTCGCGTGATTCATTACTCGAAACAACTCACGAAACTTCGCGTGGCCAATCTGGATCGGGACGCCGACGTCATGGAGGCGAGCCTTAGAGACAACTTAACTCTCTTCAATCGGACTATTAGGGAGGGTCAGATGGTGGATGCACTCAAGCAAGCCTGCGTCCTTGATCTGTTTCACCGACGACCCTTAGGGCTTCTCGTGCCGATTTTGGCCCATGGAGCAAATATTAGCCTGGGCGAAAAGAAACGACTCCTGTTGTCGCAGGCCCTTCTTCATGATCCAGATCTCATCTTACTTGACGAATTTTTTGACGCCATCGACGAAGAGACTGCCCTGACGATATTGCGCAACCTACGTACGGCGCGAAGGACTTCGATCTTTACCTCCTTTCTGGGTAGCGAACTTTCGCTAGCAGACAGGGTCATCATGCTAGGGCAAGACAACTCGCTGGTGTTTGGAACTCATAACGAGCTCTTAGAGTCGAGTCCTGATTACCGCTCACTGATCCGATGCCCGATGGAGCATTGATTTATGGCCCTCCGACCCAAAATTGAGCGCTTCAGATTGTGGCAGGTTGCTCCCGAGGGAACTGGCCGCGAATACGAGATGTACAAGGTGCTTAAAGCCTTGTTGAAACCGATGGCGGATTTTTTCGATCTGGGCTCCTTAGATTTAAATTCGGTCGATATTTTTTACCAAATGTCATTTGCTGATGCGATCCGGGCCTTAGCTAAGCAGATGGGGCTACACGCTCTGCCCGTTTTCGTCGATTTCCATCGACTTGCTCTCTTGGTTCCGATGGTCGCGCGCGATCGAAGGCTCGATCAACCTGTTTTGCTTTTGCCGCAGCTGAGAGGCCATTATGTGCGCTATGTCGACACCAGCAACTCTCAGGTCTTTTCAGAAGAGGAATTGCTCGATCGCTACGACGAGTTTTTACAGATATTTCCTGTCCATCGGGCTCAAGATGCAGTTTATGATGCGAGGTCCTTCCAAGACCTTCCCGTCGTCGCCTTGGCTTTTTTCTCTTTGCTGACATTGGCTCTTATGCTGGGGTATTTCTTTTGCCTCTCTCATCTTTTTAGCGCTCAAGGAAATAATCGCATCATTTTGCTGGTCGCGGCGGCGGTAATCTGCGGGTTGACAGCCATCGTTCTCTATTTGCTGAACCGGCTTTTTATCAAGAACTTTGCCGCAGGCATCGTTCAGAGTTTATATCGGCTTTATCAAGAGATTTTTCAATTATCACGGGAAGCGCTTCAAACGCTTAGTATCGGTTTCGTGGATAGAATGTTTCACGACGTGAAGGAGGGCTTTCGGTATCGCCCAACCATGAGACTGTGCACGTGGTTTCTGGTCACATTGCTTGTCATGTTTTTGTTGGTGGCAGCGTTCTTCGGTGCGCAGGCGCTGATGTGGACAAGTGCATTCTATGGAGCTGTTTTCCTGTTGGCCTATGGGCTTCATCGAGCAATACCAACGGCTCGTCGTGCCGTACAGCGTTATGACGATGACCTGAACGCGGTTTTGGCGGGCTATGATTTGTCGCTAAATTCATTAATTGGGCTTGCGGCATTCGCGCCCTTCAATGCCAAGCTGCTTGCAAGCGTTGAGCGATTAAAGAAAGCGCTTAAGCGTCAATGGTCCTTAGATTTTTTTGTGCGCTCGCTTTATCTCGTTTTGCCGGCAATGGGGCTCTTCAGTTTTGGCTTTTGGTATAGTCAGACTGATTTGGTGTTAATGCCTGGTGCCTTGGCCACTGCCGTTGTCTTGACCGTAATGGTAACTGTTGCTCAAGCCTATATTTGCCAAAATATCGACGCCATTCTGTGGTCGCCGTCGAGTATTTCACTGGGGCAGGACACTCCGCCGTCGTCCAACACTCACGTTGAGCCGGTTAATCTGCGAGGGGCAATTGAACTCGTCAATGTGTCGTTTTCCTATGCAGATGCTTCAGAGTTGGTGGTCAAAAATTATAGCGCAATATTCTCGGCGGAAAAATTTTATATAATCTATGGCCCGTCTGGGGTCGGCAAAACCACTATGCTTCGGCTGTTAATGGGTGATCTTTCGCCCATCATGGGCGAAGTGGTGATAGATGGCCAAGATGTGCGAAGCCTTAATCAAGAGAGTTTGAGAAAGCGATTCGGCGTGGTGTTTGAAGCTGCTCATCTATTTGCCGGCAGCGTTTATGACAATATCCTGTGCGGGCGCGAGCAGCAGAAAGGCAATCTCAAAAAATTGCTGCTCTCCCATGCAATATTTGATCACTTAATTGATCTACCTATGGGCGTCGAGACCTATATATTTTCCCAAGGAAAAAACCTCTCGCGTCTAGAATACGCAATAGTTTTACTAGCCCGGGCTTTAGTACATGAGCCGATCTTTCTTTTTATGGACGATTTTTTGACTGGTCTAGGCCCGAAGCAACAAGCATCCATCCTGGGTTATCTGTCCAGTCTCAAAATAACCAGGATTTTGACGGCAAACCACGAGCTCGCCAAAGTTCACTGCGACGGAATTATTGAAATTGGCCAACACGCCATAACCGAACTCGGATCGTCGGCACTATAACAAAGTGTATTCGCGAATGTATATGGAGTGTATATTATGAATTCAGTGAAAATTGGCGGCCAGCGCCGAGATGCGCAACTGGCGAATTCGAATAAGACATCCTATCAGCTCAAGTCCTGCAAACACATGGTTAAGCAGGACCCATTGCCAGCCATAGCCAAGTCTCCTGGCATGGGTTTGGCTCCTACGGTGAAAATCATGGGGCTCGCCGTTGCTGGTTTGCATCCACGGTCGATTAATCGTCTAGAGCTAAATTTATCAGCTCAGCTCAATCCAGGCACGCGCCAATTTGCCGGCTTCGGAAATGACTTACGGCTGAAAGTCAAGAGAGATTCCTATGTTCATATTTTTGCTACACTCGCGCGCAGTGCTCAGGGAGAGCTGGTGGTCCAGGAACTTGGACTGGTCTTCACCAAGAACATCAGGATAAAAAACCCGGCATCAGGGTTAAAGAGCGCCGATTCCCATGAATCAAAAACTGCCATCGCCTGGAAGGACAAGCTAGCGGATGTGAGCTTGAAGAGTGTGAGAGTCGATGAGCAGGGCAATGTATTCGTAAACGGCCATCTTAAGGCTGCGCGCCTACTAAAACTGCCTTTACCGGACGTGACGACAAAAATCGATCTGCCAAAAATTGACGAGGCGCTTCTGACATCTCTAGGCCTTCTTCCTGAAACCAAGGCGCCACAACAAAAAGCAGAAAATTCCGCCCATGATTTCGATATAAAGAGAGTTCTGCAACAACTGGGCGCCATCACTCAGAGAATCAACTATTCGTTGAAGGTGACGGGCGACCGCTCTCGCATGTCCTTTCTCAAAGACAACACGTATTTTCGTGGACCAAAAGCGCTCCTCGATGTTGCGTTAAATGGCGTCGTGGATCTGGATCCGTCGGGTGATCTGGTCTTGGGTGTCGATGGCAATAACAGCCATATCAATTGCTCCCTGGGGAAATTCGTACCGGATGTTAAAGCGAGCTTTCATATGGCGCCAGATGGACTCACGACCATGGATCTTACAGCCAAGCTTAAAGGCCGGAGCAAATCGCTTAAAGTGGACACTTTTAGCAAACAAGCCGTCAAGAATATGCTGCCGCGGCAACGACAGGTGGATATGACGAAGGTAGACGGTCCCACGAGCGAAAATGAATTTAATGCTGCTTTTGGAGCAAAGAAGCTCAAATTCGAAACTCAGGCCGACATAAGAGCTGAGTTTGACAAAAAGCTAAAAAAGATGAGCGGATCGGCTTCGGCCAAGGCTGTTGTGCGTGCACCCTACGGCAAAACCGAAGATCGTGGCTTCGCCATGGATGGGCGAGTATCAGCCTATCTCGACGTCCAAAAATTGGCCTACAACCAGGCCCGAGGACTTGAAGAGATGAAGGGTGGTGTGGGCTTTGGTCTTCATCCATCCAAGAACACGCGGGCGTCTTTTCCTGAAATGCGCAACACCAAATTTGATTACGGTTTTTCGGTGACAAGTGGTGGCCGTGGGCGCATTGCGCCGCCGGAATATGGCATCACCCGTTTTGTTAGGCCCATACGAAATTTCGAGGGCCACGTTGAGCGAATCGACGGCTCTCTGACCAAAATGCCGCTCTACGATATCGGATCCAAGGAGTATTTTGCCCAGGTGGAAAAGCTCACCGGTGCACAGTTAAGGAAGGCAGACAAGGTCAAACTTTTAATCGATGGTGTCACTTCCTTTCCTGAGAGGTTGAGGCTCATCAACGAAGCGAAGGACTATATCTGTTTTCAGACGCTGGCGTTTAAAGACGATGAAACAGGTTGGCTTTACGCCGAGGCCTTGGCTAAAGCGGCAGAGAGGGGGGTGCGCGTTTACGGCATAATTGATTCCTTGGGCAACATGGAGAAATTAACCGGGCTCGATAAGCCGAATCCCATTTATGAATATCTCAAGCAAAATAAGGTGCATTTGCGGATCTATAATGATTCCATGGAAGTTGGCATGCGGGCGATTTATGGTTTGGTGGCCAAATATCCGTCGGCATTTAACATCAAAAGTCCCAAATCGCTCAAGAGCATTGCCCAGGTGCTGGGCTTCTTGGAGCGAGCCATCGAGGTATCGGAAAACAGCGAGGGCTTGCTGTCGAAAGCCGAGCGCCTGGAGCTCAAACAGGCCATCCACAGCTTGTTTAACGGAAAACCTGGCGTGTCGCCGGAAATGGCGGTTAGTGAGCTTAAAGATGCTCTACGCGGCAACATGACTCATCTCGAGGCAATCCTATTGCTGATAAAACGGGTGGGCGAGATGTCCTACCGATGGCATGAAAAATACCTCGTGGTGGATCACAAAGCAGCCATCGTCGGCGGCATGAATATTGGCGACGAATATTTTAAGGGCGGCACCAAGGCGCGGGTGATGGTTGGCAAGAAAGAACAGCCGGCATGGCGTGATACCGACGTGCTATTGGAAGGTGACATTGCGGTGGATACCTACCATAGTTTTTGGCGCAACTGGCTGCACATAGCCCAGGAAAAATTGCCAGAGGCGCCGAAACTTTCTTCGGTGGATGAAATGGCCTCGGATAGTCAATTCTACGCGACTATGATGCAACATCGACCTTTAGAAGATGGCGATCACAAAGTAATCAATTTTCTGCTTTATAATTTGCGCACCCTTAAGCCCGGCGAGAAAGCGTGGTTTGAGACGGCCTATTTTCTGCCACGAGGCATCTTGCGCGTGCTGCAGAAAGAACTGGTAGCAGCGGCAAAGCGCGGTGTCGATGTGCGCATCATCACCAATAGTCAAGCCACCAGCGATTTTGAGTCCTTGGTTTCCGCTTCAGTTTTTGATCTGCGGGAGTTGTTGGAAGTGGGGGCCAAGGTCTACACGCGAAACCTTGAAAGAATGGTTCATGCCAAAGTCATGGTGCTTGGCGATAAACTGACGATGGTAGGCTCTTGGAACTGCAACAACCGCTCAGCCTCCCACGATTCAGAAGACATGTGCACCATCTATCACTCCGGCATCAACCAAGAGATGACCCATGTGCTAGAGCGCGACATGCATGAACAATCCGACGAGCTAACCATAAAAGACATCGAGCAACAAAAATTCAGCAAGGAAATCATGTCCGCCGCCCACCTCCTCACGGCCGAGCTGCTCTAGGATTAAATAGTTCTTATGCCTTATCTCAAATTAATAAAGCTCCACATGGATCTTTTCTCTCGGTGGTTGTGGAACCTTGTTTTTGGGAGCCGCGCTTCGTATAAATTCCACGAGATCTTTGAGTTCCCCCTCAATCAATTCAGATCGTCCACCTGTCCAATATTTTAGATAAAAGGGCAAGGAAGCCCTTTTGCCCGTCGCTGCCTGCCAATTGGCATATTCTTTCTCTGCCAACAATCGGTCCGCTTCCGTCACACCGGTCGTGCTGAATAGCACGGTAACGTGCTGATCAACCTTGGTGCCTGGCAAATCCGCGACGTTTCCTGAAAGCTTAATCGCAACCGCCCTGCCAATCACGTAAAACTCTACTTTGGCAAGGCTATATGGCCCACTGCATTCGCCTGCATTTTTGGCCCTTACACCCTTGGCAATAATCGCATTACAGGACGGCGGATATGACGGCGGTGGCAAAGGCGGGGGCTCTGATGGTGGAGGCGGTGGAGGCGTCACAGTGGTTTTCGTGCCTGAGGATGTGCCCGTGCGGGTATCCGAGCTAGGTGTGGCTGTACCTGTTCCACCGGAAGTTGTGCTTGTACTTGTGGTTGCGGTTCGATTTATGTTTGCAGGCTTGGGCGCTTTTTCACCTAAGCCACAGGATAGGTATGTAGCGAAGATAGGCAAAAGAAGCCAACTAAACGGCCTGGGCTGAGCGCGCATGCACAAGACCTCATGTTTTCAAAACGCGCCAAACATTCACGGTACCAAGGAGCAGCTTGATCAGCCACGTTAAGTTTTTTCCGGATCTCTTCTGACACATCTCACCATTGCTGCCAAGCACAATGCTAATAAGGCCCACAGGCTGCCTCGATACTTTCCGCCACGCAGTTGTGAACAGCCCACCGACTCAGACGGGATATCGCTTATTTCCTCGTCAATCGCAGGCGTCATATCAACTTCAGGCCCGCCGGCAGGTGGCAAGAGCTGAGTATCGTGTTGCGCATGATGGCCATGATCATCGCATCGCGAGCGACATCGTCCCGGAGGACCCTGCGGCCCTTGTGGGCCTTGCGGTCCCATGGAGCCAGGCTGCCCTGGGTTACCAGGCTGGCCCGGTGCACCGATATCACCCCTGGGGCCTCGCTGGCCTTCACGCCCACGCGGGCCCTCAGGACCACATGTGCCGGCGGGCCCTGCGGGACCAGCAGGGCCAGTCAGCCCAGCTGGTCCTCGCGGCCCTTCTGGGCCGGCTGGCCCTGCGGGGCCCGGTGGGCCCGGTGGGCCAGGCGGGCCTTGCTCCGGTGCTGTTTCATAAGCCCCGATATCGGTGAGCCCATTGGTTTCACGAGGAAATCCCGTTCCTCGCTGATCAAACGGTAAATCGAGCGGATTGGAGCCCATTTCTATCGCCGGACTACTGCTTAGGAGAGCCATGGTATCCGTAGGTCCGCCATTGGGCGCTAAAGGCGCCAAATGCGCATTAAGCGGGCCTAGGTTATCGCCGACAAGGTTGTATGGCCATTGTGTGCTGAACTGATTGCTTTGGTTTGATCCGATGAGGTTGCTTGTTGGTGCATAGAAATAACTGCCGGCAGTTTCGCAATCAGTTCTGTCATCAATATCGCCTTCAGTGGGCGGATCATAGAAGCTCGGTTGATTGCCGCCATTGGGGTAATAATTTTGCGCAGAAATATTGCTCTGGAAATTAACCATGACACCGCAAAGTTGAATTC
>Ga0187783_10001412_pt1 | contig 17757 bp, 17 predicted proteins | sample 1015_SJ02_MP02_2_FD_132471 | JGI IMG/M metagenome (GOLD analysis project Ga0187783, IMG submission 132471) | Tropical peat soil microbial communities from peatlands in Department of Meta, Colombia - 1015_SJ02_MP02_20_MG | ecosystem: Environmental > Terrestrial > Soil > Wetlands > Peat | place...
CCGACGGCGACCCCGACGGTGAGCGTCAGCACGACGCCGCACAGCAGCAGTGCCACCGTCACGATCAAGACGGGCAGCACGAGCCTAGGTACCGTGCTGACCAACTCCAACGGCGACACGCTGTACTGGTTCGCGCTCGACACATCGACCACGTCGGCCTGCACCGGCTCGTGCGCGACGTACTGGCCTCCGGTTCTCGGCACGCCGACTGCCGCGCCCGGCACGACGCTGCCGCACGGATTCGGAACTATCACCAGGTCAAACGGCCAGGTGCAGGCTACCTACGACGGGCATCCGCTGTACACCTACGCCGGCGACACGGCGCCCGGCCAGGCCAATGGGAACGACAAGAACCTGTCAGGCGGGCTGTGGTGGGCCATGACGCCGTCCGGTACCAAGGTCGGGGTCACCCCATCGGCCAGCTCATCGTCCTCAAGCTCGTCCTACGGCGGCTACTAGGCCGACTCACGGTTGATCGGCCGGCACTGACCGCTCCGGCCCGATAGCGGTGGCTGGGCGGGTTCTCACCCCTGGCTGAAGCACGCGTCCCGCCATTCGGGTATATAGCAGTCATGACCCAGGCACCGGAGGCTGTCGCGGCGGTCCGGCCGCGCGGCGGGTTGCTTATCATCTTCTCCGCGCTCATGCTGGCGATCCTGCTGGCGGCGCTCGACCAGACCATCGTGGCGACGGCACTGCCGACGATCGTTGGTGACCTCGGCGGTCTCACTCACCTGTCGTGGGTGGTCACCGCCTACCTGCTGGCAACAACCGCGTCGACCCCGCTGTGGGGCAAGCTCGGAGATCAGTTCGGCCGCAAGACGCTGATCCAGGCGTCGATCGTCATCTTCCTGATCGGCTCGGCGCTCTGCGGCCAGGCGCACAGCATGATCGAGCTGATCGTCTTCCGTGCGCTGCAGGGGCTGGGCGGAGGCGGCCTGATGGTGCTTGCCCAGGCGATCATCGGTGACGTCGTGCCGCCGCGCGAGCGCGGCAAGTACCAGGGCGCGTTCGGCGCTGTGTTTGGCGTGGCCAGCGTGGCAGGCCCGCTGCTCGGCGGCTTCTTCGTGGACAACCTGAGTTGGCGCTGGGTCTTCTACATCAACTTGCCGATCGGGCTCATCGCGCTGGCCGTCATCGCGGTGGCGCTGCCGCCAACTGGCAAGCGCGAAAAGCATCGGATCGACTACATAGGCGCCACACTGCTGGCCGGCGCCGCCACTTGCGTTGTGCTGCTCACCTCGTGGGGCGGGACGCAGTACAGGTGGGCCTCCCCGGTGATCATCGGATTGGGCGTGCTGGCCGTGCTGCTCGCCGTGGCCTGGTGGCAGTCGGCGCGGCGCGCACCCGAGCCGGTGCTGCCGCTGCGGCTGTTCCGGAACCCGGTGTTCTCGGTCTGCTCTGGCATTGGGTTCGCCGCGGGCTACGCGATGTTCGGCGCGCTGGCCTTCCTGCCACTGTTCCTACAGGTCGTCCGCGGCGTCTCGGCCACGATCTCCGGTGTGTACCTGCTGCCTGTCGTACTCGGCCTGCTCGTGACGTCCGTCGGCAGCGGGCAGCTGATCGCGAGGATGGGCCGGTACAAGGTCTTCCCGATCGTCGGCACGGCGCTGCTGGTGATCGCGCTGCTGCTGCTGTCCAGGCTGTCGGAGTTCACCACCACGCTGGTGCTTGACGCCTATTTCTTCATCCTCGGCCTGAGCCTGGGACTGATCCTGCAGGTGCTCGTCATTGCGGTGCAGAACTCCGCTGACTACGCCGACCTCGGCGCCGCCACCTCCGGCGTGACGTTCTTCCGTTCGATCGGCGGCGCGTTCGGCGTGGCGATCTGCGGCTCGATCCTGTCCAACCGGCTGGTCTCAGAGCTCGCTTCCGGGCTGGCCGGGGTGCGGCTGCCGCCCGGCTTCAAGCTGTCCTCCGTGCAGGCCAATCCTGACCTGCTGCACAAGCTGCCGGCAACGCTGCGGGCGCCGGTGCTGCACGCCTACGCGCAGTCGATCGACCAGATCTTCCTCTACGCGGCCCCGGTCGCGGCGGCCGCCTTCGTCCTGTCCTGGTTCCTGCGCGAAGTGCCGCTGCGGAAGACGGCGGGCGCCGCGGATCTCGGCGAAGGGCTCGGCGCCGTCTCGGCCGAGCGGACCTCGGTCGAGGAGATCGAGCGGGCCTTGCTCCGGCTGGCCGATGGTGACATGCGCCGCAAAGGCTACGAGCGGATCGCCGCGTTGTCCGGCCTGGACCTGCCAGGCGGCAGCTGCTGGGTGCTGGCCCGCCTTGCCAAGCACGGCAACGTAGCCGGAGTTGAGCTGGCCAAAGAAGCAGGCGTGAGCGTCGAGCGGGGCCGGCCTTACGTGGACAAGCTGGTTGACCGTGGCATGGTCGAGCGCGCCGACGGCATGCTGCTGCTGACGCCGGCTGGCTCGGCGGCGGCCGACCGGGTGTTTGCCGCCCGCCGTGAGGGTCTGGAGCTGCTGCTGGCCGACTGGTCGCCGGAACAGCACGCAGACCTGGCCCGGATGCTGGATCGGCTGTCGCATGCCTTGATGGGCGAGGACGCAGACCGGCGCATGCTGGTGACCTGAGGCCAGCCGGGCGGCAAGCGCGGCTGGCGCTAGCTGGCCGGTCCGGGCGGCGCGATCACGGTCAGCGCGCAGGGGAGAACCCGGATGCGCAGCGCGGTGCCGGGCGGCAGCGGAGCTGCGAACGGCAGCGTCTCACCGTCAGCGGCTACCGGCATCGGCCGGTCCACGGTCAGCGTCACGGCGCTGTCGCGCTCCAGGCTCACCTCATCCAGGTCCAGGTGGGAGCCGTCCTTGATCTTGGACAGAGCCCGGACGAACGCGAGCTTCGGCCCGTGCCGCATCAGGACCAGGTCGAGCATTCCATCGTCGATCAGGGCAGACGGCGCAACCATCATGCCGGCGCCGAAGAAGGCTGAGTTCGACACGACGACTGCGTACCCGGCAAAGTCGTGCCGTCCAGCCTGGCCGGCCACGACGAACCTGGCGGGCTGCCAGCCCGCCACTGCTCGCAGTGCGGAGACCGGGTAGACCAGCGGCCCCTTCACCCAGCGGGTGGCATTGGCGAGCTCGCCTGCCACCGACGGCACGCCGGCATAGACGCTCCCGGCCACGATCAGCTCGGGCTGGCCTGGCGCGCTCACCCCGATCAGGTCAACCTGCCGAGCCGTGGCGGTGGCCAGCATCCTTGCCGCAGCGGCCGGATCGGACGGGACGCCGAGCGCTCGCGCCAGGTCGTTGCCTCGGCCCGCGGGAATGATGCCGAAGATTCCGCCATTCCGCGAGGTGGTCCCGGCCAGGGCGCCAGCCAGGCCGTCCCCGCCGACAGCTACCACGACATCGCTGGATTGCGCCGCCTGCGCGGCGAGTTCAGTCGCATGCGCCAGGCTCGCTGACTGGTGCACCCGGTAAGAAATGCCGGCCGCCGCGAGCGCGGCGGTTGCGGCCGGGAGAAGGTGCAACGACCGGCCGCGCCCGGCTGCCGGGTTGACGATCAGTGACAATGCCGCCATCGGGCCTCCGTTGCGGCTGCTGGCGCGCTGCCCCGCTCATGTTCAGCACAGGGTATCTATGCCGAAGCTGCTCATGGCGCCGATCGCAGCGACCCAGGTCGCCGACTGGACCGCTCGCGCGCCGCCGGGCGTACGATCAGCCCATGCCAGCGCAGCGGCGGGCGGCGGGTACCGCGCCGCAGTTCCTCCAGGTGCAGACGACGACCGACTCGCGGGCGGAGGCGATGTCGCTGGCGCAGGCTGCCGTCGAGGCCAGGCTCGCTGCGTGTGCGCAGGTCGCGGGGCCGATGACCAGCATGTACTGGTGGGAAGACGCGCTGGAGCGCGAGGAGGAGTGGCTGATCATGCTCAAGCTGCCTGCCGACAGGTTCGATGACCTGGCCGACTTCCTGGCTGAGCGGCACAGCTACGACGAGCCGGAGATTATCGCCACGCCGATCGTGGCCGGATCGCCGTCTTACCTCGACTGGCTGGCGGAGGAGACCCGGCGGCAATGACCGTGCGGGGGCCGGCTGATCAGTGCGACGACGGCCTGTTCGGGCCAGACTCAGTCACCTGGCGGGTGCTGAGCGAACCGGTGATGTGGGTGGCGGGCCTGCGCGCCATGTACCTGCAGGCGCTGCATCCCAAGGTCATGTTGGGCACCTGGCAGAACACCGCCTTCGCCCGCCGGGATGAGGCCTGGGGGCGGTTCACAAGGACTGTTGAGTTCGTCCGGCTCCGCACCTACGGCACGACCGCCGAGGTGGAGCGCGCAGGTGCGCGGCTGCGGAAGGTGCACGCGTCATTGCGCGGCATCGACGCCGACGGCCGTGAGTTCCGGCTGGACGAGCCTGAGCTCTTGCTCTGGGTGCACTGCGGCGAGATCGGGTCCTACGCTGAGATCGCGCGCCGCAGCGGGGTGCACGTGACGCCGGCTGAGCTCGACACCTTCGTCGATGAGCAGCGGCGCAGCGCCGCGGTGGTCGGCCTTGATCCGGCTACGGTGCCGGCCAGCCTGGCCGAGCTGGATGCTTATTACGAGGGGATGCGGCCGCGGCTGCATGCTTGCGCCGAGGCCAGGCTCGCGCTCCGGCTGTCGTTCACGCCCCAGGTACCGCCAGCCTTCCTGCCGTTGCGGTTGCTGGTGCCGCCGCTGAACGTGCTCGGCTTCGCGACCCTGCCGCGGTGGGCCCGCCGGCTCTACGGCACGCCCGCCATCGGCCTGACGGATGCCGCCGTGACCGTCACGCTGCGGGCGATGTTTGAATCGACGACCAGGGTTCCGCCGCAGCTGCTGCTGCTGCCGGGGGCGGCGCAGGCACGCAGGCACCGTCGTCCGGCCGCCTAGCGTCCGCTAGCCGGGCCCGGCGACGGGCACGTTCCATGAGCTGATCACCGGCTCGTCATGCTCGGCCCCGAGCAGGCTGAGCGTGCCAGTGTCGAGACGGAAGTAGCGGCCATCGTCCGGCGGCAGTCCGAGCCAGCGAGCGGTCAGCACCCGGAGCAGATGGCCGTGCGCGACCAGCGCCACGTCGCCCTGGGCCAGCAATGGCCGCACCCGGCCGAGGGCTGCATCGGCGCGGGTGCCCACCTGCTCGACGGTCTCGCCCGGATGCACGGCGTCGCCTGGTATGACGCCATCGCGCCACAGCCGCCAGTCCGACCGCTGCCGGGCGATCTCGGCGCTGGTGTGGCCTTCGTAGCCGCCGTAGTCCCACTCCCACAGGTCGGGGTCCTGCCGGGCATCCGCCAGCCCGGCCAGCTCCGCGGTACGAACGGCGCGCTGGGCCGGGCTGGTGAACGTGGCGATGATGTGCCTGGCCGCCAGTGCTGGCGCCAGCTTGGCAGCGGCCGCCCGCCCGGCGGCCGTTAGCGGCACGTCGGTCCTGCCGGTGTGCCGGCCGGACCGGCTCCACTCGGTCTCGCCGTGCCTGATCAAGATCAGCTCGCCCACGCGCAGCATCATGCCACCGATGGCCGGGAGCAGGTCCGCCTGGCCGGTGTGCCAGGGCGCTCGGCAGCTGGAGGCCAGCTGAGCGCGGGCCAAGGAATCGCCGTGACCAAGGTAAAGAATCTGCCCGGACAAGCCAGTATCGGCTTACCCATTGCGGTCGCCGGGTTACAGTTGCCGTCAATTGGCCGGCCAAGCGCCCCCTGACCTGAGCGCGAACGCGGCTGATTTCGCTGCAATCACCCCGAGCCAGAGAGCGACCATGCGCCTGCTCCCTAGCCCCGTTTCAGCTGCCCAGTGGCCGGCAGCCCGGCGACCAGTCGTGGAGCGAATCGCCTGCTGGAGCGCCAGGCACCGGAAGACCGCCGTGGCCGCCTGGCTCGCGTTCATGGTGGCCGCGTTCATCGGCGGCCAGTTCGCGACCTCGGTCGGAGTCCCCCAGTACGACCCGGGCCAGGCCGGCCGCGGCGAGCAGATACTGACCAACCTGGGCGTCGTGACGCCGCCAGCCGAAAGCGTCCTGATCGAGGCGCGGGCCAAGGCGCGGCACCTGGAGCACGCGGCGGCGGTCCAGGTCAGGCAGGTCACCAGGGAGGTAGAGGCAGCGCTAGCCGCCCTGCCACAAGCGGCGGCCGACATCCGCGTGCCGTTCGGGAGCGGCGGCCGAGCGCTGGTCTCGGGGCACGGGGTGGCTTCCCTCGTCACGTTCACTGTGGCCGGGCCGAACGCCGAAGCCGACACCACCGTGCTGACCGACATGGCGGTGGTGCACAAGATCCAGAGCGAGCATCCCGGCATGGTGGTCAGCGAGGCCGGCGACGCCAGCACCGACCGGGCCGCGAACGCCTTGCTCGGCCACGACTTCCGGCAGTCCGAGTGGACTTCGATCCCGCTGACGCTGATGTTGCTGCTGGCCGTATTCGGCGCGCTGATTGCGGCCGGGATCCCGGTGCTCCTGGCCGGGACTGCCGTCGTCACCGCAGTCTCGTTGCTTGGCGTCGCAGGCCAGTGGCTGCCCGTCGGATCGGGCACGTCCGAGCTCGTGCTCGTGATCGGGATGGCCGTTGGCGTCGACTACTCACTGTTCTACTTGCGCAGAGAACGGGAGGAACGGGTCGCCGGGCATGGCAACGAGGCGGCCGTCAAGATCGCGTCCGCGACCTCAGGCAAGGCCATCCTGGTGTCGGGGCTCACCGTGATGGTCTCGCTGGCCGGGCTGTTCCTGACCGGCGTCGATATCTTTACCGGCATCGCGTTCGGCACGATCATGGTCGTCGGCGTGGCCGTGCTCGGATCGCTGACGTTCTTGCCGGCCTTGCTCGCCTGGCTCGGGCCGTGGGCCGACCGCGGCCAGCTGCCCTACCTTGGCCGTCGCCGCACTCATCCACGGCCGTCCCGGCTGTGGGCAGGCCTCGCCCGCCGGGTGGTGCGCAAGCCCGCGCTGTACGGCGGCATCGCCGTGGCCGCGCTGCTAGCTCTCAGCGCGCCCGCACTCGGGATGCGGATCAGCAATCCGTCGATGGACCTGCCAAGCAATCTCGGGGTAGTACGCGTGCTGACCGAGATTCAGCACGAGTTTCCTGGCCGGCCGGCCCCCGCGGACGTCGTGGTTACCGGCCAGCACCTGGACAGCGCGGCGATGCAACGCGAACTGGCCGCGCTCCGCGCCGAAACAAGGCCGGGCGGTGCTATTGACGGCCCGATCAGTGTGACGTCCGTCGCCGGTGGCCGGGCGCTGGTGTTGCAGGTGCCGTTGGCCGGCAACGGCTCGAGCACGGTATCCGACAACGCCTTGCTGAAGCTCGAGAGCCAGATCCTGCCAGCCACCATCGGCAAGGTGCCGGGCAGCAGTTTCGCGGTCACCGGCAATACCGCGTCCAACTACGACTTCAGGTCCACGCTCGACGCGCGCACGCCGCTGGTGTTCCTGACCGTCGCGCTGCTGGCGTTCGTGCTGCTGATGTGCGCGTTCCGCAGCGTGACGATCCCGCTGGTGTCGATCGGCCTGAACCTGCTGTCAGTGGGCGGCGCCTACGGGCTGGTAACGCTGATCTTCCAGGATGGGCACCTGCAGTCACTGCTCGGCTTCACGTCGTTCGGCGCGCTGGTTCCGTGGGTTCCGCTGTTCACGTTCGTCATGCTGTTCGGGCTGAGCATGGATTACCACGTGTTCATCCTGAGCCGGGTCAGGGAGCTGTGGTCCGGTGGCGTGCCCGCCGCCGAGGCGGTCGTGGAGGGGGTCGGGCGGACCGCCGGCGTGGTGACCAGCGCCGCGGTGATCATGGTCGCCGTTTTCTCGATCTTCGCGACGCTGTCCATGATCGACGTCAAGATGCTGGGAGTCGGCCTGGCTGCGGCCGTCCTCATCGACGCGACAGTAGTGCGCGGAGTTGTCCTGCCTGCCGCGCTGGCACTGCTGGATGAGCGGGCCTGGTACCTGCCGAGGTGGCTCTCCTGGCTCCCCGGCCGAAGCCTTGCCTGCGAGAACTCGCCGCTGGCCAAGCCTGCTCCGGTGCGCCTGCCGGTCGCGGCGGCGGTGGCCGGGCAGGCCTGACCCCGACTTTGGCCGGGCAGGCCTGACCCCGACCTTGGCCGACGTCAGGGCAGGGTGAGAATCTCGTAGCCTTCGGTGGTGACGAGCACCGTGTGCTCGAACTGCGCGGTGCGCTTGCGATCAGCGGTCAGCACGGTCCAGCCATCCGGCCAGATGTCGTATTCGATCGTGCCGAGCGTGAGCATGGGCTCGATGGTGAATGTCATGCCCGGCTCCATCATGATGCCGACCGCCGGGTCGTCAAAGTGCGGCACGACCAGGCCGGAGTGGAACGTCGTGCCGATGCCGTGGCCAGTGAAGTCCCTGACCACCCCGTAGCCGAACCGGCGGGCGTAGGACTCGATGACCCGGCCGATCGCGTTAAGTGGCCGGCCTGGCGCTACCGCGCGGATGCCGCGCATCATGGCTTCCTGAGTGCGCTCCACGAGCAGCCTTGATTCCTGGTCGACAGCGCCGGCCAGAAAGGTGGCATTGGTATCACCGTGCACGCCGCCGATGAACGCGGTGATATCCACGTTGACGATGTCACCGTCGGCAATGACCGTGTCATCGGGGATGCCATGGCAGATCACCTCGTTCAGCGAGGTGCACAGCGACTTGGGAAAGCCGCGGTACCCGAGCGTGCTGGGATAGGCTCCGTGAGCCACCAGGAATTCGTGGCCGATGCAGTCCAGCTCGTCGGTGGCAACGCCGGGCGCGACATGCCGGCCGACCTCGGCCAGGGCCTGCGCGGCGATCCGGCCGGCCAGGCGCATCCGGTCGATCGTGTCGGTGTCCTTGACATCAGGCTCGCCGGCTCGGGGTGCCCGGCGGCCGACGTACTCGGGACGGGGGATGTGCGCGGGTACGGTGCGCTCTGGGGAGACCCGGCCGGGCTGGAGAGTGGCAGCCATGATCTGGAAGTCTAGTGGTCATGGACGACGATAAGAGCTGGTGGTACTGCCTGAAGCACCACGTCGTTGAGCAGGGGCCAGGCTGCGCAGGCAAGGACCGGCTTGGCCCTTACCCGACGCGCGAGGACGCCGAGCACTGGCAGGATCTCGTCCGGCACCGAAACGAGGAATGGGAAGCTCAGGACAAATGGCCGGGCGAGACCTGAGCTAGCCGCCTGACCAGGGCTGACGACGGACTGTCGGGCTGCGACGAGAGCCGGGCGGTCGGGCGGCGACTGCGGCGTCGGCCGGCGGTCTTGTAAGGTGAGGCCAGCGGCAAAAGCGCAGCAAGGGGGCGCAGATTGACCGTGGACGAGCCGGCGACCGGCCTTCCGCCCGCGGCCGAGGCGCGGATGGCGGAGATCCGCGGCAGCGGCACCTGGGGCTCCGCGCTGACTGCTGACGAGTTCACCGCAATCAAGAGCGCCGGGTTCGAACCTGTCGGGCAGGTGCTCGGCGCGGCTGTCTACAACGTGGGCTACACCGGCGGCTACGGCTGTCCTGCCTATGGCGGGGGGTACGGCCTGGGCCGGCTCGGTGTCTACGGCGCAATGCCATACCAGAGCGTGACCGCCACCTCGGGCGGTGGGAACGCCGGCTCCTACGCGCCGCTGGTCCGCACTATGTACGCGGCCAGGCGGCAGGCAATCGGCAGGATGACCGCCGAGTGCCAGGAACTCGGCGGCCACGGCGTCGTGGGCGTGCGGCTCAGCATCGGCAGCTTCCCGGCGGGCGGAATGGAGTTCAAGGCAATCGGCACGGCAGTACGCGCACCGGGCGGCGTGCGCCTGCGGGAGCCGTTCACCTCCGACCTGTCTGGCCAGGACTTCGCGAAACTGATCCTGGCCGGCTGGGCGGCAGTCGCCTTGGTGCTCGGCATCTCGGTCGGGGCCAGGCACGACGACTGGATCACGATCAACCAGACCAGGTGGGGATCGGGCAACACCGAGGTCGCTGGCTACACCGAGCTGATCAACGAGACGCGGCATGATGCGAGGCACCAACTCGAGCGTGATGTGGTCAGGCACGGCGCCGACGGCGTCGTTTTGCAGCGGATGGACATCCGGGTGAGCGAGCACGAGTGCCCGCTGCAGGACGGCCGCAGAGATCACGTGGTGGAGGCGACAATCATCGGCACCGCGATCGCGCATTTCGGCGAGCGGCGGGCCAAAACCGGGCCGCCGCTGGCGATCATGTCGCTCGATCCGCAGCGGCGCCAGGCAGCCAGGGTCAGGCTGGGCGGGTGAGAGCGAGATGACGGTAGCAGGGGCCGAAGCCAGCGGGCAGAAGACTCAAGCCAAGGGAGCACGATGACCGAGCAGCAGAGCACCGAGCTGGGCGTGCTAGGGGTACCGCAGGATGCGATGCGCAGGCTGGCCGAACTGCGCCCTGGGCAGCCTGGTTCGATCTTTACCTCCGACCTGTCGGTCAACGAGTTCTTGCTGGTGCGGGAGGTAGGCTTCCGGCCGGCCGGGCTGGTGCTCGGCAGCTCGATCTACCACGTGGGACTGCAATTCGGGCGCTGGGGTCAGAGCCAGGAACTCGATGTGCTGTCCACGGCCATGTATCACGCCCGCGAGCTGGCCATGACCAGGATGGAAGCGGAGGCGCAGGCGCTCGGCGCGGACGGAGTGGTGGGCGTGCGGCTGGACGTCGAAATGAAGGAGTTTGGTGCCGACATCGCTGAGTTCATCGCCGTCGGCACGGCGGTAGTGGCCGAGCCAGGAGCCGGCGGCGGTGGCGTCACCAACTGGCGCAACAACAAGGGCATGCCGTTCACCTCCGATCTGTCTGGCCAGGACTTCTGGACCCTGATCCGGGCTGGTTACGCGCCACTCGGCATGGTGATGGGCTCGTGCGTCTACCACATCGCGCACCAGAAGCTCGGCAGCAAGATGAGCAACATTGGCCGCAACGTGGAGCTCGAGCAGTTCACCCAGGCGCTGTACGACGCGCGCGAGCTGGCCATGAGCAGGATGCAGGCAGAGGCGGAGGAGCTGGCAGCCGAGGGAATCGTGGGCGTCCAGCTGCGGCAGCATAGTCACACCTGGGGCTCGCACACCACGGAGTTCTTCGCGATCGGCACGGCCGTCCGGCCGCTGCGCGAGGATCACATCATCCAGACGCCGACCATGGTGCTCAGTCTCGACGCCTGACGCGCGGCAGCCAACGGTCAGCCGGGCAGTGGCCCCGCAGGGAGAACGCGCATGACGACACCTGGCCGGTCCGGGCAGACGATTCCGCCTGCCGCGGCCGCCAGACTGGCCGACATGAAGGCGAGGCATAGCTGGGGCTCCTCGCTGGCCGTGAACGAGTTCGCGGCTATCTCGAAGGTGGGCTTCCAGCCGGTTGGCCAGGTGCTCGGGGCCGCCGTCTATAACATCGGCGACGCCGGGGATGAGGAGTGCCCGTACGGACTGATCGTCTACCGGCACGAAGGCACCCCCGTCTACCGTCCGCCGGGCAGCGGGCTGCGGATCGGGCCCGGATCCGCGCAGCCGCCGGTTGGCGCGGCGGCGATCGGCTATGCCCGGCCGCTGGTGTCGGCCCTCCAGTCGGCGCGCCGGGCCGCGATCGGCCGGATGACCGCGGAATGCGCAGCGCTCGGCGGTCTGGGCGTGATCGGCGTGACGCTGACGGTCGGACCGTTCAACGATGACGAGGACATCCTGGAATTCCGCGCTTTCGGCACCGCCGTCCGCGCGCCGGGCGTGGTCAGCCACGCCAAGCCATTCGCGTCCGACCTGTCCGGGCAGGACTTCACGAAGCTGGTCGCGCATGGTTTCGTGCCGGTGGGGCTGGCACTCGGCGTCGCCGTTGGCTTCCGGCATGATGACTGGCTGACCAGAGGGCAAACTCGTTTGACTGCCGGGAACGTGGAGGTTGACGGCTATACCTACCTAGTCCGGCAGATGCGCACCGAGGCACGAAACGAGCTTCAGCTTGACCTGGTCCGGATGGGCGCAGAGGGCGTGGTAGTGCGCGAGATGGAGACCAGGATCTCCGAGCGAAAGTGCCCGGTGGTGCCGTTCGGCAAGGACCATGTCGTGGAGGCGACGATCGTCGGCACCGCTATCACGCAGTTCGCCAGTCTGGCAGCGCCGCCCATCTACGGCATTCACAAGCTCGATGGTCGCCGTCCGGTTCCGGTGAAGGAACAGGAACTGTCGGTCAGCCTAGACGGTGAAGGGCGCGACGAAGAAGGCGGTGAGCCCGGCCCTGAGTCATCGCCGCAGCAGCCGGCCGAGCCAGGCGGTAACGCACCCGGCTAGCCGGACCGGACTGTCTATAGCACCTCTACCGCATGATCGGCAGACTCAGCAGCCGCGTGTGCCTGCTGTCAGCACCGGGCTAACGGCTGCAACGGGTACTACACCATCCCACCGCGGCCGCTGCGACCGACACCCTGACAGTTTGACCGAATGAGCTCGATCATTCGTCCTGTTTTGTGGATGTCAAACTGTCAGGGTGTCGAGGTTTCAGCGAGATGCGCCAGGCAGTGCTGTCCAATACGCCTTAGTCGGGCGGGGTGCCGCTGACGGCGTCCAGCAGCCGGGCCAGGCGGCCGCGCAGGCTCTGGCCCTGTTGGCCGATGCCCGGCTGGCTAACGGTGCGGCCGACGGACCGGCTAGCCCGGTGGCTGCCGGCCCGCTCGTGGCCACCGCGTCCGGTGTCCGCCACGACTGCCGAGCTGACCAGGTGCTGTGCCGCATCGAAGGAGAGCGGATCGATGTCCGGCCTGACCGCAAGTGATTCGTGCGCCAGTTCATCGAGCCTGGGGTCGTCCTGATCGAGCGCGAAGATCGTGGCGCCGGCCCGGCGCACGTCATGCACTCGTTCCAGCAACTCATCCGGCGCGTTCCGGGAACTGACGACCAGCAGGGTCTCCTGCCGCGTCGCCGCGCGCAGCCGCTCTACGCCGATGGACAGGTGGGCCGGCGCGTTCGCCGGCGGTGCCAGGCGGACAAATGTCGGGGCCAGCTCAGGGAGGCCGGCCAGCCGGCTCTCCTCGATCAGGTGCGCAGTCATGTGCCAGGGCTCGTCATCCGTGGGCCCGATGATGAGCAGCCCGTGCGGCGTGCGCGCGCTACGGCGGAGGGCGCGGGCGAACGACAACGTCCGGTCAGTCCAGCCAGTAGGAGCAAGGAGCGCCCGGAGGGCCGCGACCTGATCCGCGTCCATGGCTCTATGGTGCCCGACTGGCCATGCGCAAGGTGACCGAACCACGGTGACCCAACCACGGGCACCTCACTGCGAGCGCCGGTTACGGGCGGGCGTTGCGCACCTGTCTGGCAGGATCAGCGCATGACCGACCGCCCTAGCAATACAGAACTGTCCCGGCTCGTAATTGGCCTGCTTGGCGGAACCGGAGACCAGGGCCGCGGCCTGGCCCGGCGTCTGTCCATGGCCGGGCATCGGGTCATCATCGGCTCGCGCGACGCGCACCGGGCGCAGGCGGCCGCCATCGACCTCGGCGCCAACCCGCTGCTGTCGGGCGGGCTCAACCACGAGGCTGCCAGCCAGGCTGACCTGGTCATCGCAGCGATGCCCTGGGAGGGCCACCGCGACCTGCTGGCAGCGCTGGCGGAGCAACTGGCCGGCAAGGTAGTCGTCGATTGCGTCAACCCGATAGCCTTCGATGCCCACGGCGCCTATCCGCTGGCCGTGCCGGAAGGCAGTGCTGCGCAGCAGGCGGCTGCCCTGCTGCCGGCCAGCACGATCGTGGGCGCGTTCCATCACGTCTCGGCCACACTGCTACTCGACCAGGACGTGCACAGCGTCGATCTGGACGTGCTGGTGCTCGGCGACGACCGCGCGGCCACGGACCTGGTCGCGGCGATCGCCGGCCAGATCCCTGGCATGCGGGGCGTTTACGGCGGCCGGCTCAGGAACTGCGGCCAGGTCGAAGCCCTCACCGCGAACCTGGTCTCGATCAACCGCCGGTACCGGGCACACGCCGGGCTACGCATTACGGACGTCTGACCGCCGTGGCCGCCGCGCGCGGATGGCTAGGTCACAGGTAGGGTCACTGATTGTGACGGATCGAGCACCGCGTGCTGATGGCAGAAGCGCCCTGGCGCCGGACCGCACGGCTGTCACGCTGCCCTCCCGACGGGTGAGCCCGCTGAGCGCAGTCGGGGCCAGGGCGTTGCTGGCCTTCGGCCTGCTGATGGTCACGACGCTCATCGTGTACCTGGGCCGCTACGGCTACAAGGATGCGGCCAGGCCGGGGCAGCCGCTAGGTCCGCTGGCAGCGCTCTACTACTCAGCGGTGACGCTGTCCACTACCGGGTATGGCGACATCGTCCCGGTCAGCGACGCGGCGCGGCTCATCAACACACTGGTACTCACGCCGATCCGGGTCATCTTCCTGATCCTGCTGATCGGCACCACGCTCGAGGTGCTGGCCGAGCGAACCCGGACGGGCTGGCGGATCGCCCGATGGAGGTCGAGGATGGCTGGTCACACTGTGGTCGTCGGATACGGCACCAAAGGCCGCAGCGCCTTGAAAACCTTGCGCGAGGCGGGTGCGGCCTCAGCGTCGGTTGTCGTGGTAGACATCTCGCCGCACGTCGTAGCCGAGGCAAACCGGGCCGGCCTGGCCGGAGTGACCGGCAACGCCACCCGGCGCGAGGTGCTGTCTGACGCGCAGCTCAGCGAGGCTGCCCGGCTCATCATCGCGGTCGGGCGTGATGACACGGCGGTCCTGATCACGCTGACTGCGCGGCAACTGAATCATGGCCTGGTCATCATCGCTTCCGTGCGCGAGTCGGAGAACGAGCCGCTGCTCCGGCAGAGCGGGGCCGATCAGGTGGTGGTGTCGTCGGATGCGGCCGGCCGCCTGCTTGGACTGGCTACCGTCGATCCCGCTGCCGGCCAGGTAGTCGCGGAGTTGCTGAACCGCGGCCGCAGTCCCGACCTGACCGAGCGGCCCGCCCAGCCAGCCGAAATCGGGCGCCCGGCCAGGGAAGCGTGCGCCGGCGTGATCGCGGTACTGCGGGCAGGCAGCGTGCTTGCGCTGGACGACCCGGCAGCAGCCCAGGTTGAAGACGGCGACCGACTGGTGCTGGTGTCGGGCTCGGCGCTGCGGCCGGCTCAGCGGTAGGAGTACTCGGCGGTGGGAAAGCTGCCGGAGACGACGTCAGCGGCGAACGACTGCGCGGCGTCCCGGAGCACGCCAGCCAGGTCGGCGTAGCGCCTGACGAACTTCGCCGTCCGCGGCGACAGCCCTGCCATGTCCTGCCAGACCAGCACCTGCGCGTCACAGTGCGGGCCCGCACCAATGCCGATGGTCGGAATGTCCAAGCTGGCGGTCACGCGCTCGGCCAGGTCGGCCGGCACGCACTCGAGCACCACCGCGAAGGCGCCGGCAGACTGCAGCGCCTTGGCGTCATGCAGCAGCCGCTCGCCGTCCTCGCCACGGCCCTGCACCTTGTAACCCCCGAAGGCGTTGACCGACTGCGGGGTCAGGCCAAGGTGGGCCATGACCGGGATCCCGGCGGCGACGAGTGCCTCAACCTGCCCAATCACCCGGTAGCCGCCCTCGAGCTTAACGGCCTGGGCACCGGATTCTTTCAGGAACCTGGTCCCCGCCTCCAGCGCCGCGGTAGCAGAGGCCTGATAGGAGCCGAACGGCAGGTCGGCGACCACCAGGGCCCGGCTGGTGCCGCGGACGACCGCAGCGGTGAGCGGGATGAGCTCGTCGACCTTGACTGGAATGGTGGAATCGTGGCCATAGACGACCATTGCCGCCGAGTCGCCGACGAGCAGGACCGGGATCCCGGCCGAATCGAACACGGCTGCGGTCAGCGCGTCGTAGGCGGTCAGCATGGGCCACTTCTCGCCGCGGGCCTTGGCCGCGGCGATGTCCCGGACAGTAAGACGCCGGGCGGCCTGGCCGCCGTAGAGCGGCTCTGGCGTTCCGGCTGGCGTCGTGGTGGCAGGTGTCGTGATGGCTGGGGTCGTGATGGCTGGGACAGTCCCAGCTGAGCTGGTTGTGATGGTCTGGTACCGGCCCTGCTCTGGGCCCTGGTCAGCAATCATTGCAATCCTCCGCGTCTCGTTGCGCCCTGATGGCGTCCCCGGACCCCTTGATGATGGCATGCCCGGCCGACGCCTGACCAGGGCCGGCCGGGCCCGGCACGCCGGGCAAGTAGTGTGCCAGTTTGCGATACGGTATGGTCTCGTATCGGTTTACGAGTCACGGCAGAACGGGTTTGATCCATGCCTAGCGGTCAGGTAGTGCAGCGGCGGCGCCCTGGTCGGCCCCGCAGCGAACAGGCTGATCGAGCTATCCTGTCGGCCGCCCTTGACCTGTTCGCCGAGTGCGGCCCGGACGCGCTGTGCATTGAGCAGGTGGCCGCGCGGGCCCGGGTGGGCAAGGCGACGATCTACCGTCGCTGGCCGGGCAAGGAAGACATGCTGCTGGACGCGCTCGGCAAGTTGCGGACACCGCTGCCGGTCCCGCAGGGCAGGTCGGTCCGGGCCGACCTAGTCGCGCTGCTCGACGCCATCTGCCGGGAGACGGCCGATCCGCGGCGGGCCAGATTGTTCGCGCTGCTGCAGGGCGAGGGCATCCGCTACCCCCGGCTGATGGCCAGCTACGTCGAGACAGTGATCCAGCCGCGCCGCGACGCGGTCAGGGCCGTGCTTCGCCGCGGTGTTGCGACCGGCGAACTGCGGGAGAACACCGACATAGAGGCGGCCACGTTCCTGCTGGACGGAGCGGTCCTGGCGAGCATGTACCGGGCAGAGCCTGCGGACTCGCGGCACTGCAGGCGGGTGGTAGAGGAACTGCTGCGCGGCCTGGCTGCGCGGTAAGCCGTCAGGGCCAGCCGGATACCGCACGCATCGGCCCGTAGGCTCGGCAGCATGCGGCTGACAAAACTCGGGCATGCCTGCGTCCGGCTGGAGAAGAAGGGCGCGGTCCTGGTCATTGACCCTGGCATCTGGAGCGGGCCCGATCCGCTAGCCGGTGCCAACGCCGTGCTCGTCACTCATGAGCACTCCGACCACCTGGATCCGGCCCTGGTCCGGGCCGCCCTGGGTGCTGATACCGACGTGCAGCTCTGGGCGAACCCATCGGTGGCTGGCCAGTTCGCCGAGTTCGGTGAGCGCGTGCATCCGGTCGCGCACGGCGATGCCTTCGATGCTGCCGGCTTCGACGTGCACGTATACGGCAGGGAGCACGCGCGGATTTTGCCCGGCATCCCGGTCATCGCTAACACCGGCTTTGCCGTCGACGCGACCGTGTTCCACCCTGGCGACTCGTTCACCGTGCCCGACGATCCCGTGCCGATGCTGCTGATGCCCGTGAGCGCCCCCTGGCTCAAGCTCACCGAAGTCGCCGAGTTCGTGCGCGCGAGCGCGCCGGTGCGCGGCATCGCCATCCACGACGCGATCCTGAGCGACGCCGGTGTTGGCCTGCTGAGCAGTCTGCTCATGGCGCTACGGCCGGATGGCTCGCTTTCCAGGCTCGAGCCCGGTAGCCAGGTCGAACTGTAAAGTGCGGCCTAGCCGGCGACGGGCAAGATCACCGATGACGGGTGGGCCGGGTCGTGATACACGCGCTGTTCGGCGGCAACCAGCGTGGTCGCCGTAGCCAGCGGCTCGCCGGTGCCGGTATGGCGGGCATAACGCGGATGCGCGCCACTAGACACCTGGAGCCGGAGCCGGTTACCCGCGCTGAACCGATGTGCTACCGGCCATAGCTCGAATTGCACACGGCAGGTGCCGTCCGGCTCCGCGGCCGGCTTGCCGGGGGAGAGGCGGAGCAGGCCGTCGCAGATGTTGACCGAGCGCCCGGCCG